>ERZ808270.1327-NODE-1327-length-10953-cov-2.709947_pt1 | contig 10953 bp, 8 predicted proteins | sample MGYA00521082_ERZ808270 | MGnify/ENA primary metagenome ERZ808270 (study PRJEB31516, sample SAMN03275594) | gut metagenome | biome: mammalia-associated habitat; material: feces | host: Papio cynocephalus | place: Kenya | collected 2012-07-27 ...
CAAATAACTGCCAATATGTTACAATAACATTCGTGTATATTGAAAGAATATTGTAAATAGCTGATTGTGACTCAATAAATGAAATGGTATTGATTCTGTTTGCTAATTCATATGCAGACCATTGGAACTCGCTGGTACTTAATGAGCAAGTTTTATATTTTCAATAATGAATTATTATATCTTGCGAATTTAGTACCACTGCGTGTGGAAGTGAGCGAGAGCGCGTCTGCATAGAATTATGCAACAGGATCAATGCCAGATTATGCATATTGTCACAATCAGCGTTATACAACAATTAAAATCAGGAGGATAATTACAATGGCAAAAATTCAGATGAAGACTCCACTGGTAGAGATGGACGGAGATGAGATGACACGAATCCTTTGGAAGATTATCAAGGATGAATTAATCTACCCGTTTATCGACTTAAAGTCCGAGTATTACGACCTTGGCCTGGAGTACAGAAACGAGACAAACGATAAGGTTACATTTGATTCTGCATACGCAACACAGAAGTACGGTGTCGCAGTCAAGTGTGCAACGATCACACCGAACGCTGCCCGTATGACAGAGTACAACCTGAAGGAAATGTGGAAGAGTCCAAACGGAACGATCCGTGCAATCTTAGACGGAACGGTATTCCGTGCACCAATCGTTGTCAAGGGAATTGAGCCATGTGTAAAGAACTGGAAGAAGCCGATCACAATCGCGAGACATGCATATGGCGATGTGTATAAGAGTGTGGAGATTGATGTGCCGGGCGCTGGTACAGCAGAGCTTGTATTTACAGGCGAGGACGGACAGGTCATCAAGGAGACAATCCATAAGTTTGATGGTCCGGGTGTGATCCAGGGACAGCATAACATCGACAAATCCATCGAGAGCTTTGCAAGAAGCTGTTTCAACTATGCGCTTGATACAAAGCAGACATTGTGGTTTGCTACAAAGGATACGATTTCCAAGAAGTACGACCACACATTCAAGGATATCTTCCAGGAGATTTTCGACAAAGAATACAAAGAAAAGTTTGATGCAGCCGGCATCGAGTATTTCTATACACTGATCGATGATGCAGTTGCCCGTGTTATGAAGTCTGAGGGTGGATTTATCTGGGCTTGTAAGAACTACGACGGCGATGTCATGAGTGATATGATCTCCTCTGCATTTGGTTCTCTTGCCATGATGACATCTGTACTTGTTTCACCAGATGGAAAATACGAGTACGAGGCAGCACACGGAACGGTTCAGAGACATTACTACAAGTACTTAAAGGGCGAGGAGACATCGACAAACTCTGTTGCAACGATCTTCGCATGGACCGGTGCTTTGAGAAAGCGTGGCGAGCTTGACAATATTCCAGAGCTGATGGAATTTGCAGATAAGCTTGAGCAGGCAACGATCAAGACGATCGAAGACGGCAAGATGACAAAGGATCTTGCACTTATTACAACGATGAAGGATGTCACGGTATTAAACAGCGAGAACTTCATCAAAGCAATCCGCGAAACACTTGAGGGAATGTTGGCTTAATGAATATATGGGATGTTCTGAAAATTGAACAGACGAAGGATAAAGACGCATTGAAGAAAGCCTATCGAATGCGTCTTTCTTCTGTCAATCCGGAAGATGATCCGGAAGGGTTTATGGAGCTTCGGAAAGCCTATGAGGAGGCGGTGCACCTTGCTGATCAGAAGGACGAGGAATCTGACGCTGCCGTTCCGGATACACCGGAGCAGCAGATGCTTGTTTCATTAGAGGCACTCTATGATGATTATGCACGCCGTATCAATCCGGATGAATGGCTTGCACTTTTTAATTCTGATTACTTTGTGTCACTTGATACAAGCGAGGAGGCATTGTATGGATTGCTGCGGTTTCTGATGAATCATGTACTGGTTCCGAAGAAAGTCTGGAAATGCATTGTTGAATATTTTGATCTTGAAGGGCGCAGAAGTGAGCTTGCAGAACAGTTTCCGGAAAATTATCTGGACTATATCACGAACAATGCAACCTTTGAGGATATCATCAATTATGAGGCGTTTGAGCATGCAGAGATTACAACCTCTGCAACAATTGATGCCTATATCCGTGATTACATCGAATTAGACCGCATGGTTCGCAGTCAGGATCTGAAAAATGCAAAAGAAAAAATCCGTCAGATGAAGGAAAAATATTACATTTCCAATGTATATATGAAGCTGGAAGAAATGCGTATCCGCCTGCAGACCTACCGGCTGGAGTTTTCGGAATATATTCAGACATCCATGACGGAAGAAGAACGGAAAACGCAGGATTTAGATGCATTATACGCCGAGCGGTATGCTTCCGCATTGGCAGCGATTCGCATAGAAGCAGAAGAAATGTCTGCAAAGTATCCGGAAGATATCACGCTGCTTCATTTTTGCGGGGATGTCTGTATCCTGAACAATGATCTGGAACATGCTGAACAGTATTTCAATCGTTCCAGGGCATTGAATCCACAGAATTATCTTATGCGTGCAAAACAGGCAGAGCTTGCCTTCCGCAAGGGGGATTATAAAGCAGCCAGGGATGGCTATATGGATCTGCTCAAGGAAAATCATTATGATGATTCTGTTCGTATCGGTATGGTGCGTGCCAATCAGATGATGATACAGGAAAATCTGGAGAAGTTAAAGGAAAATCCAGACGATATGCAGGCAAAGATGGATGTTGGATGGAGCTATTACCAAAGCTATCAGTTTCAGGAAGCAATCGCATTTCTGACCAAATTCCAGCCGGAAGCCGATCGCAAATTTGAATATTACAATGTTCTTGGGCGCTGTTATCTTGGCATCCGTGATTATGAGCATGCCAAACAATGCTTTCTTGTCTGGAAGAATCTGATTGAACAGCTCCCGGAGGAAGATACAAGTGCAGAAACCGAGAAAAAACGTGTCCGTTATCCATATGTGAATTTTCTGATTGCTGATTGCTATATGAAGACAGAGGATTACGAGAATGCCAGACGTCATTTAGATACCGCATTATCCAAGGAACACGAAGAAATCATTCTCTCTTATGAGGCGGATTGTGAACTGAAGTTCCTGACCGGGCAATATACAGATTGTCTGCGCGCCTGTGAACGCCTGTTAGAGCGGGATCCGCATGACTATGTGGCATATCTGTTCAAAGCAAAAGCCTGCAAGGCGCTGAATTATATCCAGGAAGCGTATAACGCCTGCGAACAGGCAATCAATTTGTATCCGTATCTGGCACAGCCATACGCCTTAGAGGCAAGCTTATTTATCCGCTCGCACCAATACGAACAGGCACAGGATACGATCAAGCGGTTTGATGCATTTGAAAATGAGAGTGACAGCATTGATTATTACCGGGCGCGGCTGTCTATGTTAGATAACAAGATTGATCCGGCCATAAGGCAGCTCACAGCGATTGTCAGCCGTTCGGATAGTAAGTCAACCGATATGGAACATTTTGAGGATATCAATATGCTTTTAGCGCTTTGTTACCGCTATAAGGGCATGTATGATCAGGCACTCGAACAGTTTGAGCAGGTAAAAAAGCAAAATGAAAAGTATCCACTGATTGATATGTATATTGGTTCTTCCTATGCCAAGCTTGGAAAAATTGAACAGGCATTGGCGGCACTTGGCACACAGCTTGCTGTACAGGAAACGGCACAGGTTTACAACGAACGGGCAATCGTATACAGTCTGATGGGGGAATACAAAAAAGCCATTCGGGACTATCAGGCTGCTTTACAGCTGGAACCGGATAATTATTTTGCATATCTGAGAATCGGCATGATACAGGAGCTCCACAAAAGCTATAAAGCTGCTGCCGACGCATACCGGAAGGCATATGAGGTTTCTGAGACTGACACCGAACAGCATAGAGAAAGCATGCAGAGCTTAGCGCGTGTCTACCAGTGCATGAACTGGTTTTCTGAAAGCCAGCAGCTCTATATCGATTATAAAAAGCAATATGAATGGAATGCAGACATTGCCTACGATTATGCAGTTCTGCTTGTGCGGATGGATGCGTCGAAGGACGCAATTGCAGAACTGCTTCCTTTCGTGGATGATTCTGCCTGCGCAAGAAAATTACTCGACATCTATGGGAATGCCGGATTTATTGATCTGGCACATGAGACATTTGAATATATCGTAAACAAAGACCCGGAGGACCATCGGATATATGGTGCCATGGGGGATATCTTCCGTGAACACGCCATGTATGCAGACGCGAAGCCGCTATACGAGCGGGCGATTGCGCTTGACACAAACAAAGAAGCCAATTATTATAGTGAATGGCTGGAATGTATGATCCAGCTAAAGGAATTGCGAAGTTTCAAGAAGAACAATGCGATATCCAGCGCGGCTGCCGCTTATCCAAAAGATCAGATCCAGACGCCGCCACAGTATATCAAGATGGCACGTTTTGCACGTCTTTCTAAGAACTATAAAGAATGTAAAGACTGGTTAGAGCAGGGACTGCATGCCCGTCGTTGTCACGGCTGCTTCTATGGTGTCTGTCACCGGCTCTTATACGAGAAAGCGTTGCTGTACGAACAGCAGCGTAATTATGCGATGGCGCGCAGTATGTATGAGGAAGCAATCCGTGTCTGCGGACAGAACGCTTTCTACGAGGCATGTCTGAAACGGATTGAAGATAAAAAATAAGAAATTAGGTTGGAACATGATAGTAGGAATTGATTTAGGAACGACAAACAGTTTAATTGCATATTTTGATGGCGACCATGCAAAGGTCATCCCGAACCGTCTGGGAGAGAATCTGACTCCTTCAGTTGTAAGCGTGGATGAGGATGGGATTGTCTATGTCGGCAGGACAGCCAAGGAACGAAAGATGCTGTATCCAAACCAGACAGCGGATGTGTTCAAGCGGAACATGGGCAGTTCCAAGGTATTTACCCTTGGAACCCGCAAATTCTCTGCGGAGGAGCTTTCCAGCCTTGTATTGAAATCCCTGAAGGAAGATGCAGAGCATTATCTCTGCTGTACGATTGAGGAGGCAGTCATCAGTGTACCTGCGTATTTCAATGATGCACAGAGAAAGGCAACAAAGAAAGCAGGAGAGCTTGCTGGATTTGTGGTAGAACGCATCGTCAGTGAGCCAACAGCCACAGCGATCGCCTATGGTCTGGATAAGAAAAATGCAGATACGAAATTCCTTGTATTTGACTTAGGTGGTGGTACATTTGATGTATCAATCTTAGAGCTTTATCAGAATATCATGGAAGTACGCGCAGTAGCGGGAGATAATTTCCTTGGTGGAGAAGATTTTACGACAGTACTGGAACAGATGTTTCTCCGGGAGCATGAAATTGACGAGGATACTCTTGATCAGAAAACCCGTGCCCATATCCACAAGCAGGCAGAGCTTTGCAAGCTTGGATTTGCGGATGCAAAGACCTCTGTTATGAAATGTAACATCAACGGAGAAGTCGTAGAAAGTGAAATCGATATTGATGATTATGAGAAATCCTGTCAGGTACTACTCGGACGTATCCGAAAGCCAATCGAACGAAGCCTGAAGGATGCAAATATCAAGTTAAAGGATATCGAGGAAGTAATTCTGGTCGGTGGTTCGACGAAGCTTTCCATCGTGCGCCGGTTTGTGAGCCGTCTGTTTGGACGTCTGCCGAATACAAGCATCAATCCGGATGAGGTGGTTGCTGTCGGTGCAGCGACACAGGCTGCCATGAAAGAGCGAAACGAAGCAGTCAAAGAGATTATTTTAACGGACGTCTGTCCATTTACACTTGGTACGGAGGTGGTATCGCGCAGAACTGGCGGCGTATTTGAAGCCGGACATTATCTGCCATTGATTGAGCGAAATTCCGTGATTCCGGTCAGCCATACCGAACGTCTCTATACGGTCAGTGACCGGCAGACGCGGATTAAGGTTGACATTCTGCAGGGAGAGAGCCGCCTGGCAGCAAATAACGTCTATCTTGGAAGCATCGAGGTAATGGTTCCTCCAGCTCCGGCAGGAGAAGAATGCGTCGATGTCACATACACCTACGATGTCAACTCTATCTTGGAGGTAATCGTAAAGGTAATTTCTACAAATGTAGAAAAACGACTCGTGATCAAGAACGAGGAAACTGATCTGACGGACGAGGAGATCGATGCAAGATTCGAAGAGCTTTCCTCTCTGAAAATTCATCCGCGGGAACAGGAGGCAAACAAATTATTGTTACTCCGTGCAGATCGTATGTATGAGGAATCCATTGGAGATACCCGTAAGATTCTCGAACACGAGATCAATCAGTTTGAGGATGTATTAAATAAACAGAATCCTTCCGAGATCAGCAGTGCAAGAGAATCCTTTAAGGAATTTCTTGACAACATGGAAGAAGATTTATTCTAATTACATTAAAAGAAAAAGGGCTGACGCTTTAGGTAAGCGCCAGCCTTATTATATGCCGTGCATATGCATGCAGAAGATTTAAATCCTGCAGGAATGAATCTGTCAGCTCAATAAAGGATTCTTTGTCTTTGTATTCCCGTTTATAACCGGATAAAATTCCATCATCAATCTGTGAAATAAAATATCCTTTTTTGCGCAGATAACAGGTTTCTTTCTTCGCCGGTTCCCGATAGTTTTTATCCACATAGCTTGCCACACTTTTGTGAACTGCCATATCCTCTGCCGGAAGATAGTAGTAATCCCTGTAATTATCAAAGAAAAATTTCAATTCCTCGGTATAGATCGGAGCATTGATCGTCGCTTCTTTCTGAAATCCGGTGATGATGATATCCTGCAATCCGATTGTCAGCCGTTTTGGTAGTGGATATTCCAGTTCCAGAGAAAAAAGCAGGCGGTTCTGCCGCACAGACATCTTGCGGACAAGCAGGCAACCAGCTTTTAATTTGCAGTAAGCAAGCATGCTTGTGCAGTCCAGAAGTCCTTCAAGATCCTCGTAATTGTGCTGTAATAATAACTGCTTGTTTGTCTTTACCGGAAGCTTTACATATTCCTGATAGACCTTGATCAGATCCCCACCGGAATATTTGTCTAACCGATGAATTCCAAGAAACCGTTCCACACTTTTCTGCTTCATATTTTCCATATGCAGCAGGTCTTTTAAAAAACGGATCTGTTTGTAAATATCAATGCTTTCCATATGGGAAAGTGTATTTTCCAGTCCATATGCCTTCGCTTTTTTCGTGATATATGGGATATCAAAGCCATCACCATTATAGGTGATTATGTATTTATAATGTTTGGCGAAGGAGAGAAACTGCTCTAAAATATCCGCTTCTGATCTGCCATCCTGATTGAACCATTGGCATATGTGCCACTGGTGGTTTTCATAGTAGGCGCAGCCAATCAGATACAGGGCAGTATGTTCGGCTGTAAATCCGGTCGTTTCGATATCAAAGACAAGCAGATCCTCCGGTGTATAAAACTGTTCCAATGTCTGAAATTTGCTGCGGTGTGCTTCATTTACAACCTTTTCCATAGGAGGCTCCTTTCCCGGTATCGTTCGACAAAATTGTCTAAATTGCTTTAAATTATAGCATAAATACCATAGAAGTAAAGAAATGCTTGTAATTTTTGGTCAATATGTTATAATTTTAGCTAAAGTATGATGTACGGAGGAGATAGAATGTTACGACCAGACGATATTAGATCAACAACTTTTAAAAAGGGCTTATTCGGTTACAAAACCGCAGATGTTGACAGCTTTAAAGACACTGTATTCAGAGCGTACAGCGACCTTTCCAAGGATTATGAGGAAACAAAAGAAAAATTTGATAAACTCACAAAGGCAATGGAAGATACCAGACTGAAATTATTTGAACTGGAGAACAAGCTGCAGCAGGCAGAAAATGTATCAACCGATGCCGGAGAAAGCGTAGAGGCAAAGAAGCGTGCAGACAAGATTATAAAGAATGCTGAGGCAACTGCCGCTGATATCATTGCAAAAGCAAAGGCTCAGAGCGAAAAGCTTGAAAGCTCTGCAAAGCCAAAGGCAGAAGCACCAAAGGTTGAGCCAGAACCAGTAAAGGAGTCTGCATCATCCAAATTCTTCAAGAAGACAGACGAAGATGTACATACCGCTGCGACAAGTAACGATGATGACGATGAGATCTTTGTCGGTGAAATCGAAGATGCAAGAAAACCAGATCGCATGATGATCGGAGATGGCGATGAAGAGGACGAAGGCTTCGAATTCTTATAAGCTTACAGACAATCGGCGTAGAAAAAGGACAGGGAGTTGTCGTATTGTTGCGACAGCTCCTTTCATTGTTAGGAGAACAACATGCTTGCATATATAAAAGGAACGGTAACGGAGATTGGAACCGATGAGATCATTGTAGAGACCGGAGGAATCGGATTTTCGATATTTACATCCTCACAGGTTTCTGCCAGATTGACAAAGAATCAGCAGGCAACGATCTATACCCATTTAAATGTGCGGGAAGATGATATGAGTCTGTTTGGATTTCTGACCAAAGAGGAACGGTCTGTGTTCCGTATGCTGATCAATGTCAGTGGGGTAGGACCGAAAAGTGCGCTTTCTATCCTGTCGTGCCTGTCGGTCGATGAACTGCGTATGGCAGTGCTATCAGATGATTATAAGGTGATTGCAAAAGCAAACGGAATCGGTCCGAAGACAGCCCAGCGATTAGTCATTGAGCTGCGCGACAAATTTCATCTGGAGGATGTTCTTGGAGAGTACGATGAGGCGTCTCCGGCGACATCTGCACCGGAAGATATTGTATCTGAGACAGCAATGGCACTGAGCAGTCTTGGTTATTCCAACGTGGAAGCCTTACGGGCGATCAAGAAGGTTCCGGGCAGCGAATCTATGACCGTAGAGCAGCTGTTAAAGGCTACATTAAAGCATATAATATAAACATTGGAGAAAAAGATGGAACGAATCATTCAAGCGGATATTATTCCGGAAGATGATAAAATCGAACAGGGACTGCGGCCAAGTCATCTGTCTGAGTATATCGGACAGGAGAAGGCAAAGAAAAATCTTCGTGTCTTTATTGAGGCAGCCAAAAAGCGTGGCGAGCCGCTCGATCATGTTTTGCTGTATGGCCCTCCGGGACTCGGTAAAACGACATTGGCCTCAATTGTTGCAACCGAGATGGGGGTCAATCTGAAAATCACCTCTGGTCCGGCAATTGATAAGCCGGGTGATCTGGCAGCAATCTTAAATAATCTGTCTGAAAATGATGTTTTATTTATCGATGAGATTCATCGGCTGAATAAGCAGGTAGAAGAGGTGTTATATCCTGCGATGGAGGATTTCGCGATTGATATTGTGATTGGCAAAGGTGCCGGTGCCCGTTCAATCCGGCTGGATCTTCCGAAATTCACACTGGTTGGTGCAACCACACGTGCCGGTATGCTGACCGCTCCGCTGCGTGACCGTTTCGGTGTTGTAAACCGGCTGGAATTTTATAATGTAACGGAATTGATGCAGATCATTCTGCGGTCTGCGGCAGTGCTTGGTGTCAGCATCGATGATGAGGGGGCTTTGGAGATTGCCAAGCGTTCCCGTGGTACGCCGCGACTCGCCAACCGCCTGTTAAAACGGGTGCGCGATTTTGCACAGGTGGAAGGCGATGGTGCGATTGATTACGATGTCGCAAAAACCGCACTCGATCGTCTGGAGGTAGATTCCATGGGACTGGATAATACCGACCGTAATATATTAGAAACGATGATTCACAAATTTGGTGGCGGTCCGGTTGGTCTGGATACCTTAGCAGCTGCCATCGGCGAAGATTCCGGCACACTCGAAGAGGTATATGAACCATATTTAATAAAAAATGGCTTTATAAATCGGACGCCGCGTGGTAGAATTGTTACGGAACATTGTTACAGACATTTTGGATTGGAAAATCTGATAGAATAACAAAGGAGATTTTGTATTATGGCAAACAAAGTAGATATCCCGGTAGTAATCAATGGGAAAGTATATACATTAAGCGGATATGAAGGGGAAGATTATCTTCAAAATGTTGCAACTTATATCAACGGTAAGATTGCAGAATGCAAGACTTCCGACCAGTATCGCCGTATGAATACCGAATACCAGGGCATTCTGCTCGCACTGAACATCGCAGATGATTATTTCAAAGCAAAAAATCAGGCTGATTCCATGGTGACAGAGGACAGCAACAAGGAACAGCAGTTGTACGATCTGCGTCATGAGGTGATCGAATCCCAGATCAAACTGGAAAGTTCCGCACGTATGATCGAGGAATACAAAGAGCAGATCAATGCATTGCAAAGAAAGATTATTCAGTTAGAGGCAGAGAAAAACCGCAATGAATAACAAGCATTCCAAAATTGAAGTACTCGCACCTTGTGGTGACTACGATATTTTAATTGCCGCTGTACATGCAGGCGCAGATGCCTGCTATATTGGCGGCAATTCTTTTGGTGCAAGAGCGTATGCGACGAATTTCGATGAAGAAACGATAAAGAAAGCTGTTACCTACGCGCATTTACATGGGGTAAAGGTCTATCTGACCGTCAACACCCTGTTAAAGCAGGAGGAGCTTCCTGCTTTATACGAATACATTCGGCCATTTTACGAGATTGGCGGTGACGCCCTGATCATTCAGGATCTTGGCGTTTTTTCTTATGTCCGTGAACAGTTCCCCGATATCGCAATCCATTGCAGTACACAAATGAATATTACATCCCGGTATGGCGCAGAATTTATGAAACAACAGGGAGCCACCCGTGTTGTGACTGCGCGCGAAATGTCACTGGCAGAAATCCGTGCGATCAAAGAACATGTTGATATTGAGGTTGAGACATTTGTACACGGCGCAATGTGTTACTCGTACAGTGGACAATGCCTGATGAGTTCGCTTGCAGGTGGCAGAAGCGGAAACCGGGGACGCTGCGCACAGCCATGCCGGAAATGCTACGACAAAAGCTATCTGTTATCTATGAAAGATATGTGCGCGC
>ERZ808270.1328-NODE-1328-length-10944-cov-4.136927_pt1 | contig 10944 bp, 9 predicted proteins | sample MGYA00521082_ERZ808270 | MGnify/ENA primary metagenome ERZ808270 (study PRJEB31516, sample SAMN03275594) | gut metagenome | biome: mammalia-associated habitat; material: feces | host: Papio cynocephalus | place: Kenya | collected 2012-07-27 ...
AGACAGTGATTTATGAGTGTTTTGACAAATGTACGGATTTTTCAAACAAGCCCTAGTGACTGTACAGATTCATGGCGCCGTTCATGTCGCCGCTGACGATTTTCTTCGCCGCATCCGCTGCGTGTTCCAGCGCCGGCTGGAGTGCCGTCATATCTTCCTCGCTGAACTTCGACAGCACCCAGTCCGCCAGATCATACTGGGGATTGGGCTTTGCGCCGACACCCACCCGGATCCGTGGGAACTCCTCCGTTCCCAGCTGGGCAATAATGCTCTTGATGCCGTTGTGACCGCCGGCACTGCCCTTTCGGCGCAGGCGCAGCTTTCCCGGCGGCAGAGAGATGTCATCATAAATGACCAGCACCTGCTCCGGCGATATCTTGTAGAAATTTGCCGCCGCCGCAATGGCATCGCCGCTGAGATTCATATAAGTGGTCGGTTTCATCAGCAGACAGCGCACTTCGCCCAGCATCGCCTCGCCGCAGTCCGACTTGAACTTCATCTGATCCAGCTTTGCACCGCACTGTTTCGCCAGTTCGTCCATGGTCAGAAATCCGGCATTGTGCCGGGTGTTCTCATATTCCAGACCGGGATTGCCCAGCCCGGCAACGATCCAGGTCAGCTTGCCGTGCAGATTCCCGGCAGACCCCGACTCGATCTGCTTGAATAAATCAAAAATACCCATTTTCTCTCAAACCTGTTTCATGCGGCACCGGAAATGCCCCGATGCCGCATGAATCCTTTCGTATTTCAAAAAGTTGTCCGCATCAGCCCACGGATGGACTTTTACTTCTTTGCGCCGTCCTCCGGAAACAGCTTGCTCTTCAGCTTTTTCAGGCTGTAGCCTTCCTTGACCTTCAGGTCTGCACGCTCCACAGCCAGGGCATAATCCGGCACGTCCTTGGTGACGGTAGAACCTGCGGCGGTATATGCACCCTTACCCAGTTCCACCGGAGCGATCAGATTGGTGTTGCAGCCGATAAAGCAGTTGTCGCCGATGACACAGCGCTGTTTTTTCAGACCGTCGTAGTTTACTGTAACCGTACCGCAGCCGAAGTTTACCTTCTTGCCCACATCGCTGTCGCCCACATAGGTGAGGTGTGCGATGGCGGTCTGCTCGCCTACAGTAGAGTTCTTGACCTCCACAAAGTCGCCGATCTTGACGCCGTTCTTGAGGTGTGAGTTCGGACGGATATGAACGAACGGACCAGCCTTAACTGCATCTTCGATCTCCGACTCAAACGCCTGGACATAGTTCAGTGTGACATGGTCGCCGATCTTGCAGTCCTCGATGAGGCAGTTCGGGCCAATGGTACACTTTGCGCCGATCTTGGTTTTTCCTCTTAAAATAGTACCCGGCAGAATGGTAGTCTCTGCGCCGATCTCCACATCATTTCCGATGATGATGCCGTCGGTGCTGACGAAGTTCACGCCGTTTTCCATATGCTTATCCAGCACACGCTCCTGTGCCACTTTGTTCAGATGCAGCAGGTCTTTTCTGGTGTTTGCGCCCAGGATCACATCCGGGTTCTCGCTGCGGTATGCGCTTGCCTTCCAGCCACGCTCCAGCGCCAGACCAACGGTGTCAGTCAGATAGTATTCACCCTGCGCATTGGACTGGGACAGACCGCCCAGCAGTTCCAGCAGCGCCTTGGTCTTGAACCAGTATGCGCCGGAGTTCACCTCGTGGATCTCACGCTGTGCCTCAGTGGCATCCTTTTCCTCTACGATGGCTGCAATGCCGGTCTCCGTGCGGAGAATTCTGCCGTAGCCCTTGGGCTGTTCCAGATTTGCTGTGATAACTGTAACAGCATTCTCCTGTGCCTCATGCAGTTTCAGCGCATTGGCAATGGTCTCGCTGTCCATAAACGGTGCATCGCCGCACAGCACCAGGGTGTTGCCATCGGTAAATTCCTTCATAAACTTCTCCGCCTGCATCACTGCATGACCCGTGCCCAGCTGCTCTGCCTGGAGTGCGGTGCGGTAGCGGTCGCCCAGGTACAGCTCCACATACTGTGCCTTATAGCCGGTGACCACACAGATCCGGCTCAGTCCTGCGCCCTCACAGGCACGGATGACCCAGCCCAGCATGGGAACGTCCAGCACCTGGAGCATAGGCTTCGGGATCGCTGCCTTCATACGATTGCCGTGTCCGCCGGCAAGAATAACAACTTGATTCATAGTTCTGTTCCTCCTGTAATGTAACATCTCGTCCGGGATATGCGCCGGACAAGGTAATTGACTAGTATCCCTTTCCCGGATGCGCCATCCGAAAAAGTCCCTTTTTACATTATGACAAAATCTTGAAAGGATTGCAAGCCTTTTTTCAAAAAAAAATCGTGTATTGTGATTTTTGTATAACTTGCAACAAAAAAAGGCGCAATTTTTTCTTGAAAAGTGTATAGTATTTTCATCTGAAATATGCTATAATAATAATGTGCCGGTTGAAAGCGGGAATTTTGCCAGAATTCCCCGGACGCAATCACGCAGCCGGCCATAGAATCGAATATTAAAATTGGAGGTATTTACCAATGGCAAACAAATGGGTTTATATGTTTAGCGAAGGCGACATGACCATGCGCAATCTCCTCGGCGGTAAGGGTGCAAACCTGGCTGAGATGACCAGCATCGGTCTGCCGGTACCGCAGGGTTTCACCATCACAACTGAGGCCTGCACACAGTACTATGAGGACGGCCGCAAGATCAGCGACGAGATCATGGCACAGGTTATGGACGGCGTCAAGAAGATGGAAGAGATCAACGGCAAGAAGTTCGGCGATCTGAACAACCCGCTGCTGGTTTCCGTTCGTTCCGGCGCTCGTGCATCCATGCCGGGTATGATGGACACCATCCTGAACCTGGGTCTGAACGACGACGTTGTAGCTGCTATGATCAAGGGCAACCCGGATCCGGCTTTCGAGCGTTTCGTATATGACTCCTACAGACGTTTCATCCAGATGTTCTCCGACGTTGTTATGGAAGTCGGCAAGAAGTACTTCGAGCAGCTCATCGACAAGATGAAGGAAGAAAAGGGCGTTAAGTTCGACGTGGATCTGACCGCTGCTGATCTGAAGACTCTGGCTGAACAGTTCAAGGCTGAATACAAGAAGCAGCTGGGCACAGACTTCCCGTCTGATCCGGTAGAACAGCTGAAGCTGGCTATCGAAGCTGTATTCCGCAGCTGGGACAACCCGCGTGCAAACGTATACCGTCGTGACAACGATATCCCGTACAGCTGGGGTACCGCAGTAAACGTAATGCCGATGGTATTCGGTAACCTGAACAACGAGTCCGGTACTGGTGTAGCATTCACCCGTGACCCGGCTACCGGCGAAAAGAAGCTGATGGGCGAGTTCCTGATCAACGCACAGGGCGAAGACGTTGTTGCCGGCGTTCGTACTCCGATGCCGATCACACAGATGGAACAGGAATTCCCGGAAGCTTATCACGAATTCATCAAGGTTTGCGAGACTCTGGAAAACCACTATCACGATATGCAGGATATGGAATTCACTGTTGAGAACAAGAAGCTGTATATGCTGCAGTGCCGTAACGGTAAGAGAACCGCTCAGGCAGCTCTGCAGATCGCTTGCGACCTGGTAGACGAAGGACACAAGACCGAAGAAGAAGCAGTTCTGATGATCGATCCGAGAAACCTGGACACTCTGCTGCACCCGCAGTTCGATGCAAAGGCTCTGAAGGCTGCTACTCCGATGGGCAAGGGTCTGGGCGCATCTCCTGGTGCTGCCTGCGGTAAGGTCGTATTCACTGCTGACGACGCAGAGGCTTGGAACGCTAAGGGCGAAAAGGTTATCCTGGTTCGTCTGGAGACCTCTCCGGAAGATATCACCGGTATGAAGGCATCTCAGGGTATCCTGACTGTTCGTGGCGGTATGACTTCTCACGCTGCCGTTGTTGCACGTGGTATGGGTACCTGCTGTGTATCCGGCTGCGGCGACATCAAGATGGACGAAGAGAACAAGAAGTTCGAGCTGGCTGGCAAGACCTTCCACGAGGGTGACTACATCTCTATCGACGGTTCTACCGGTAACATCTATGACGGCATCATCCCGACCGTTGACGCATCTATCGCCGGCACATTCGGCCGTGTTATGAGCTGGGCAGACAAGTACAGAACTCTGAAGGTTCGTACCAACGCTGATACTCCGGCTGACGCTAAGAAGGCTCGTGAGCTGGGCGCTGAAGGTATCGGTCTGTGCCGTACCGAGCATATGTTCTTCGAGGCAGACAGAATCGCAGCATTCCGTGAAATGATCTGCTCTGACACCGTTGAGGAGAGAAAGGCTGCTCTGGCTAAGATCGAACCGATGCAGCAGGGCGACTTCGAGGCTCTGTACGAGGCTCTGGAAGGCAATCCGGTTACCATCCGTTTCCTGGATCCGCCGCTCCACGAATTCGTACCGACCGAAGAAGAAGATATCAAGAAGCTGGCTGATGCACAGGGCAAGACTGTAGATCAGATCAAGGCTATCATCGCTTCTCTGCACGAATTCAACCCGATGATGGGTCACCGTGGCTGCCGTCTGGCTGTTACTTATCCGGAAATCGCTGAGATGCAGACCAAGGCTATCATCAAGGCTGCAATCAACGTAAAGAAGAACCACCCGGATTGGACCGTTAAGCCGGAGATCATGATCCCGCTGATCGGCGATGTCAAGGAACTGAAGTTCGTTAAGAAGGTCGTTGTTGAAACTGCTGACGCTGAGATCGCTGCAGCTGGTTCTGACCTGTCTTATGAAGTTGGTACCATGATCGAGATCCCGAGAGCTGCTCTGACTGCTGACGATATCGCGAAGGAAGCTGACTTCTTCTGCTTCGGTACAAACGACCTGACTCAGATGACTTACGGCTTCTCCCGTGACGACGCTGGTAAGTTCCTGGGCGCATACTACGACGCTAAGATCTTCGAGAGCGATCCGTTCGCTAAGCTGGATCAGACTGGCGTCGGCAAGCTGATGAAGATGGCTATCGACCTGGGCAAGCCGGTCAACAGCAAGCTGCACTGCGGTATCTGCGGTGAGCACGGCGGCGACCCGACATCTGTTGAGTTCTGCCACGAGATCGGTCTGGACTATGTTTCCTGCTCTCCGTTCCGTGTGCCGATCGCAAGACTGGCTGCTGCACAGGCTGCAATCAAGAGCAAGTAAGCCGCAAAGCGCATTGCTTTTCTAACGTTCTAACGTAAATTATTTTTCGTTCGTTTTTCAAAAACGGGGTTTTCCCGATTCCGGACAAGCGCTGTACCCGGCGGACAAGCTGCGGACAATCCGCTGTCGAAAATGATTCCCGAACAATAAACATATAAAAAATCGCCTGCGCCATCGGACTGGATGGACAGGCGATTTTTGTTTTTTGCGTTTTCTCAAAAAGGATAAAAAAAGACCCGTTTCTCAAAAAAGGAACGGGCAAAACAAATATAGAACAAAAAGAAAGGAGACAACAAAACGAGTGATAATCGTTTTATGAAAAATTAAAAAAAAGCAAGGATCTTATCAATCCATAGCTACTCCTCTTGCGCGGAGCATTATCACTGTTTTTATTATACACGATTGCACACGTGCCGTCAAGTGAAAATAAAAAAAAACAGATTTTTTCTCTGCTTTTTGTAGAACTGCACAAAAAGAAAAATGCAAAACGCATATTTCTTATGGAAAAATACGTCGTATTCGAGCAGTTTTTTGTCGAATTTTCACGAAATTTGCGGCTCATTTCCCGGCATCAGCGTATATTTTCCCGATCCCGTGGGAAAACTAACCCTGTGCAGCCGTGAAAAGCGGACAAGTATTTTTACAGAGGCTGCCGGAAAGAGGTGGATTTTGTAATGTGGGATAAACTCGCACTGATTCTGCTTATCATCGGCGGTGTCAACTGGGGTCTGGTCGGCGTGTTCGAATTCGACCTGGTGGCATGGCTTTTCGGCGGTGCGGCATCTTTCATCAGCCGTGCCATTTATATTCTTGTGGCGATCGCCGCACTGTGGTGCATGACCTTCCTGTTCCGGCAGGAGGCACTGACAGAACCGGCAACCGCAAAGCAAAGATAGCCTTTTCAACAGACAATGGTTGAACGTGAAAAAGTCTGCCCGAACAGGACAGGCTTTTTTGCATATCTCCGGCTAGAGCAGCATATGCTGTCAAAAAAAGCAACAGGAGGCTATCCTATGGAAAAGACCCCGGAAGAATACCAGGCAGAGCTGATGCGGCTCTATCATACTGTGCAGGCATCTGCACCGGAAACGGCATCATCTCCCACGCCAGCGCCTGCGGCAGTTCCGCAGCCAGCCGCTGCCGAACCGGAGATGCAGCAGCCGGAAACGGAACCCGAAGAGATGCCGCAGCCGCCGGACGCTGTGCTGGAAGCGGAAGAGACAGCGCCGCAGCTGGAAATTGACGAGACATCCCCGGAACAGCCTGCCGTCGGCTGGCTCCAGATCATCACACGCAGTGCCGGAAACGCCCGAGCCATCAGCGGCGTGTCCGTCCTGGTGACAAACGGCACGGAACAGCAGCTGCATCTGCGGCACGCCGCCGTCACCAACGAGAGCGGCGAAACGGAAAAGATTCCCCTGCCCGTTCCGGCGGCATCCCTTTCGCTGGACAGCAGCGAGACCCGAAAACCCTACAGCACCTATGATGTCAGCGTATATGCAGACGGCTATTATCAGCAGATCAGCGAGGATGTGCCGGTCTTTGCCGGAACGACTTCCCGTCAGATCTTCGCCATGATTCCCCTGCCCAGCTATCTGCAGGAATCGCCGGAGCCGATTGTCTATCAGAACAACGAACCCAATCTGTAAAGGAGGGATGCCGGTATGCCAGTCGGAGAACCCTTTATCCCCAGAGACATTACGGTCCACCTGGGCAGACCGGATGCGGCGGCGGACAACGTCACAGTCGCCTTTCCGGATTACATCAAAAACGTAGTCTCCAGCGAGATCTACCCCACCTGGCCGGAAAATGCCATCCGCGCCAACATCTACGCCATCATCAGCTTTGCGCTCAACCGGGTGTACACAGAATGGTATCGCTCCCGTGGGTATCCTTTTGATATCACCAGCTCCACCCAGTTTGACCAGAAGTACATCTACGGCAGAGAGGTTTTCGAAAACATCAGCCAGCTGGTGGATGAACTGTTCAACTCCTACGTCCGGCGGCAGGGCAATGTAGAGCCGCTGTTCACGGCATTCTGCAACGGCACGACTGTGACCTGCGACGGGCTTTCCCAGTGGGGTACGGTGTCCCTGGCACAGCAGGGCATGACGCCCTATGAGATCCTCACCAGCTATTACGGTAATGACATCGACATCGTGACCAACGTCCCCGTTCTGACCAACACGCCCTCTTATCCGGGCTATGATCTATCTCTGGGACTTTCCGGTGACCCGGTGCGCACCATCCAGGTACAGCTGAACCGCATTTCCCGGAACTACCCAGCCATTCCCAAAATCGGCGATGCAGCAGGCGATTTCGACTATATCACCCAGGATGCCGTCACAACCTTTCAGCAGATCTTCGGACTGCCGGCGACCGGCGTGGTAAATGAGGCGACCTGGTATCAGATCTCCTACATTTTTACCAGCGTAAAAAATCTGGCGGAGCTGAACTCCGAGGGCATCACCCAGCAGGAGATCGAACAGACCTATACCGAGGATCTCCACATCGGAATGCAGGGCAAGAACATCCGGGCGCTGCAATATCACCTTGCAGTGGTCGGGGCATACTATGCGGCGATCCAGCCGGTAGAGATCACCGGCTATTTCGGCGAGCAGACTGAGATTTCCGTCAAGTCGCTCCAGCAGACCTTCGGTCTCCCTGTCACCGGCATTGTGGACTACAACACCTGGAGTGCGCTCTATGACGCATACCTGGGCATTCTGGAATCCGTTCCCCTGGACACTACGGTGAACGACGTGGTGCTGTATCCGGGCGTTGTCCTGCGGGAAGGCACGACCAGCGAATATGTCCGGCTCATGCAGCAGTACCTCACCTATCTCCACGGCACGTACCCGGAGATTCCTGCCGTCAACGCCACAGGCTATTTTGGTCCCATGACAAAATCCGCCGTAATAGCATTCCAGGAACTTTTCGGCTATCCGAAAACCGGCGTGGTCGGCGCCGCCGTCTGGAACGCCATTGCCAGCCTGTACTCCGACTTGAAATACGGTTATGACAAACAGCCTTTCCAGACGCCGGGCTATATCATCACCTAAGGAGGCATCCCATGGCTTATACAGACGAACAAAAACGGCAGCACATTCTGGAATTGCAGGCATATCTCCACGGCATTTCTCACCAGAGCCAGCTGCCGCATCTCATTCCGGACGGGGTATACGGCGAGAATACAGCAAACGCCGTCCGGCTGTTCCAGCAGCAGAACCAGCTGCCGCCCACCGGCGAGACCGACACCGCCACCTGGAATGCCATTGCACAGGCATACCGGCAGAAAGTGCGTCCGCCGTTGCTGCATCTCCGGCTGTTCCCTACTGGCATCACTGCCTATGCCCCGGGCGACAAGGGCAGCGCCGTCTTTGTGATACAGGGCGTTCTACAGGCGATCCACAGTGTGTTCCCTGCTGTTCCGCCGGTACAGAGCAGCGGCGTTTACGACACTGCCACAAAAAATGCGGTACAGCAGTTCCAGGAGCTGACACCTTTACCGCCCAGCGGCATTGTGGACGCCGCCACCTGGAACCACCTGCTTGCAGCACTGCGCCCATAAAAAAAGATAGTTTCTCATGCTTGACGCTGTGAGAAACTATCTTTTTTGTTATCATGTTATTTCAAACAACAGGCAGTGTTGCGGAGAAATTGGAAGGGAGAGTGTTCGATGCCCTTTCTCAATCCAGATACTTTACAAATGCCTTTTCTTTTTCATCTGTATAGCCCAGCGACCGGTAGAAATTCTGCGCCCCGGTATTTTCCTGCAAACAGGTAAAATAAATGATCTCGCAGTCGTTTTCCCTTGCGATCTTTTCGATCTCCCGGAACAGCAGACGTCCCACGCCTTTGCGCCGCACTTCCTTGCTGACGCAGACATACCAGAGGGTCATGATGGGACGGCGGCCGTCAAACAGGTTGTGGAAAATGTTGATCGAGGTATACGCCACAACCTTTCCCTGGGATTTTCCGACCAGAAACCGATAGTGCGCATCATTCCTGCACAGCTGAAAGGTCTCTTCGATCTCTTCAAAAGCAAACGATTCCTGGAATGTCTCCATGCACAGGTCGTAAACCTCTCTGAGATCCTCCTCTTTCAAATCCTCGAAATGTACTTCCATTTCTGCCGTCTGCTTAGTCGATCGGAACGATCCAGCCGAATTCATCCGGGATCTTGCCCCACTGGATGCCGGTCAGGGTATCATAGATCATCTGAGAAACCGGACCGATCTTGTTGTTGTTGATGGTCATGACCTTATCGCCCCACTTGAGGTGACCTACCGGGGAGATAACTGCGGCAGTACCGGTACCGAATACTTCGGACAGCTTGCCTGCGTCATAAGCATCTGCGATCTCCTGGATGGTGATGCGGCGTTCCGAAACCGGAATACCCTTGGAGCGGCACAGTTCCAGTGCAGACTTTCTGGTGATACCGGACAGGATAGAACCGGTCTCCAGAGACGGGGTTACGACTTCGCCGTCGATAACGAAAGCGATGTTCATAGCGCCGACTTCTTCGATATACTTCTGCTCTACGCCGTCCAGCCACAGAACCTGGGAATAACCCTGCTCGTAAGCGTCAGCCTGGCTGTGCAGAGATGCCGCATAGTTGCCGCCGGTTTTTGCATAGCCCATACCGCCGCGAACGGTGCGGACATACTTGTTTTCTACATAGATATTGACCGGATCCAGACCGGACGCATAGTACGGACCGGACGGAGACAGAATGATCATGAACAGATAGTGTTCGCCCGGGTGTACGCCCAGGAACGGATCCACTGCAAAAATAAACGGACGAATGTACAGGGATGCGCCCTCTGTGTGGGGAACCCAGTCCTTTTCCACAGAGATGAGTTCCTTCAGGCACTGGAGACCCAGCTCTTCCGGCAGTTCCGGAATCACCAGACGCTCGTTGGAGCGGTTCAGACGCTTGAAGTTTTCGTCCGGGCGGAACAGCTGTACACCGCCGTCAGCACGGCGATAAGCCTTCAGACCCTCGAAAACAGTCTGACCGTAGTGCAGGCACATTGCAGACGGGCTGAGGGTAATGTCGCCGTACGGCATAATTACCGGATCATGCCAGCCCTGTCCCTCATCATAGGGCATTACCAGCATATGGTCAGTGAAGATATGACCGAATCCCAGCTTGCTCTCGTCCTTGGGTTTTTCTTTCGGACAAGTCGTCAGTTGTTTTTTGATTTCCATGTCAAAAACCTCTTTTTTGATAGTTTTGCCGCAAATCGCTGTGCGGTTGGACGGCTCTGATACTATTATAGCACATTTTTCTTCATTTTGGAATAGTTTTTTGAAATTTTTTTTGGATTTTAGATTGTTTTTTTCAAGTGCGGGCAGGGTTGCGGTGGTTCGGGTGCGTTCTGCTGTCATAATCCCATGCACTTGTACGCAGTATACTATTATAAATATAGAAAAGCAGACAGAATAAAAAATTGTTTCCTGTATTGCTGTTTTTTCTGTATTTTTATTGACAAACACACCGCAATATGCTATAATTTATGGTGCGACACAACTCAATACGCTTTAAGTGAAAGTATACACTTTTATCAATTTCGGTAAAAGTGCATACTCTATTTTCGTATGCTTTTTCTTAAAGTGTCGAGTTGTGTCGCAACAACCAGAGTTATGCATTTTTTCAGTGCGTGGCTCTTGGCTGCGCACTTTTTTATATCATTTTTAGGAGGAAAAACAATGAAAAAGAGTAACCGCCAACCACACCCTAACGTTGATTCGGCACCAAAAAAGCGATAAAATA
>ERZ808270.1329-NODE-1329-length-10941-cov-4.967389_pt1 | contig 10941 bp, 11 predicted proteins | sample MGYA00521082_ERZ808270 | MGnify/ENA primary metagenome ERZ808270 (study PRJEB31516, sample SAMN03275594) | gut metagenome | biome: mammalia-associated habitat; material: feces | host: Papio cynocephalus | place: Kenya | collected 2012-07-27 ...
TTTTTAATTTTTTTTGTTTTTTTCTTTTTTCCACTTTTTTCTCCTTTTTTACGCCTTTCAGACGAATCCGCGTTCTTAGCTGTTCCGGACAAAACTTTCTTGACATCCGCGTGCCGTCCGTGATATAATGATTGTAATAACACGCGGCGCGTACGTGCATACGCATACACGCACATGCGCGCGCGTAGATAAGCAACCATATATCATCAAACGGAGATTTTCATGAAAACTTTACGAATTTTATTTACCGTACTTTCCGCGGCGTGTATTGCGGCGTTTCTTCCCGTCGGTTCGCTTGCGGGCTGGGGCTATGCGGCGATTTGCGCGGCGGGCGCGTTTTGTTTCTTCGCCCTGATGCTGTTATGCAAACAGAGCCAGAACAACGCCGAACGCACGCCGACGGCGCTGCCGGAGGAAAACCGAAACGAAAAAGAAGCGGAAACGAAGAAAAACGACGGTAAATAAAACCGCCGTTTTTTCTTTATCCGTACAAAAGCAAAAAGCCGACCGCACACGGGTGCAGCCGGCTTTGTTGTATTCCGTAATTTTTCGTAAGCGCAAACGCCCGAAGAGAAAGTTATCTCTTGGAGAACTGCGGTGCGCGACGAGCCTTTTTGAGACCGTACTTCTTTCTTTCCTTCGCGCGGGGATCGCGGGTTAAGAAACCTGCTTTCTTCAGCGCGGGACGGCTGTTTTCTTCCGCTTCGAGAAGCGCTCTCGCCACGCCGAGACGGATAGCGCCCGCCTGACCGGTGTAGCCGCCGCCGATAACGTTTACGATAACGTCGTACTTGCCTTCCGCTTCAAGAAGAACAAGAGGCTGCTTTACGATATACTGAAGCGTGCCCTGAGGGAAATAATCCTCGAACGTACGATCGTTGATGGTGATGGTGCCGGTGCCGGCAGGAATGAGACGCACACGAGCGATCGCCTTTTTTCTTCTGCCCGTTCCCCAGAACTGAATCTTCTTTTTCACATTCGCTTTTGCCATTATCGTCTCTCCTTAATCAACTTTGAGTACTTCGGGTTTCTGAGCCTCGTGATTGTGAGCTTCGCCCTTGTATACTCTGAGTTTTTTAATCATGGCTCTTCCCAGACTGTTCTTGGGAAGCATACCGCGTACGGCTTCGTAAACGGCAAGATCGCTTTTTTCTTCCATCATCTTTTTATAAGGAATTTCTTTCAAGCCGCCGATATAACCGGTGTGGTATCTGTAAAATTTGTCTTCCGCTTTCTTTCCCGTCAAGGTAGCCTTGTCGGTATTGATAACGATAACGAAATCGCCCGTATCCACGTGCGGGGTGTAAGTGGGCTTATGCTTGCCGCGCAGAATGAAAGCCACGCGGGACGCCAGACGACCGAGCGGAACCCCCGCGGCGTCAACGACATACCACTTTCTTTCAACCGTCTGGGCATTTGCCATATAGGTCTTCATATCGTATTACTCCTTATTCGTGTGTATTCTTTGTTTAAAGTTTCAAAGCTACGTTTGCAGCCACTTTTCTTTAACGGGGAAAACCGTGCCGCAAACATGCTGTTTTCAACTTGCCTACTAATTATATTATGATTAACGGAATCCGTCAAGCTGTTTTGCCTCGTGTTTTTCAACTTTTTTTATTTTTTTCAAAAGTTTTTCGCTTTTACGCCGATTTTAACGGATTTTTACCGTTTTTTTCCGCTTCCGGCGCAACCCCGTATCCGCAGGCAAAAAAACAGCGCCGCTTAAAAAAGCAAAATCTTCAGCCCGATCACGATAAGCACCGCGCCGCCGAAAATTTCCGCCTTGTCCGCCAGCTTGTTTCCGATCAGCCGCCCTATCTTTGCTGCGACGACGCTGAGCAGAAACGTGGTGCAGCCGATGATCGTTACCGACCAGCCGATCGCGGGGACAAGCCCCTCGCTCATCGCCGCCATTTTCAGCGAAATTCCCACGGCGAGCGCGTCCACGGACGTGGCGAACGCCTGCACGACCATTTCGCCGAACGAAAGACTTTTATCCTCCGCTTCCGCGGTTTCCCCCGCTTCGCGCGCTTTCCGCGCGGCTCTGCGTTCCTTTACGCTGTCGACAATCATTTTGCCGCCGATAAACGCGAGAAGCACGAACGCCACGCTTTTCGACGCCTTTTCAAACGTACTCCTGAACGTTTCGGAAGAAGAAACGAGATCGGTGAGATAATACCCGACGAGCGGCATCAACGCCTGAAACACGCCGAAGAGCAGCGCGGGCACAAGCGCCTTTTTCCCACCCATCTTCGAATCCGTCATGCCGTTCGTCATGCTTACGGCGACGGCGTCCATCGAAAGCGCCACGCCAAGCAGTAAAATATCGAAAATATTCATTCTTTTTTTCCTCGCCCGTTACTTCCACGGGCAAAAATACAAAAAATTCCGACGTACCCCGCCGCTTCGCCGCGGGCACCCCGCAAAGGAAAGCAAGCAAGGGCTTTATCGTAACACAAATCGGTTATTTTGTCAACCTCTTTTATCGGCTTTCCGGAAAAATGCCCGTTTTGCGCCGTTTTCTTTCAATTTTCGCTTTACATCCGCTTTTTTCTCGCGTGCGCGCGTATACAATTATAGTTTGCGGACAATCAACTTTAAAAAAACGTTCCGCCGGAAAACAAATCGCGGCGCCGAACTCTGCGCGATTTTATCTTGCGGGCAAAAAACGCTTTACTTGAAAGCGCCCGCATGATATAATGATTGCAATCGAAACAATATGGAGAAAAATAAAATGCCGTATACGGTAATCTTAAAGAAAACGGAAGAAAAACGCATCGTTGCGGGGCACGCCTGGGTGTACGCCAACGAAGTGCAGCGCATCGAAGGAAAAGACAAAAACGGCTCGCTCGCCACGGTGCTTTCTGCCGACGGGAAATTTATAGGCAAAGGTTATATCAACCACGCTTCGAAAATTCTCGTACGAATTTTTATCCGCGGAAACGAGGAGGACGGCGAAGAACTGTACCGCCGCCGCATTTCCGCCGCCTGGGAAAGCCGCAAAAAACTCGGATACGAAAACTGCTGCCGCGTAGTGTTTGCCGAAGCGGACGATCTGCCCGCGCTTATTGTGGATAAATACGCCGACATTCTTGTGATTCAGTGCCTTTCGCTGGGGATTTATCAGCGCAAAGCGCTCATCGTGAAAGTGCTTGCCGAACTCTTTGCGCCGAAAGGCATTTACGAACGTTCCGACGTTGCCGTGCGCGAAAAGGAAGGGCTGCCGCAGGAAAAAGGCGTATTGTACGGCGAAGTTCCGGACGAGGTAATCATCGAAGAAAACGGCTTGAAAATGAGCGTGGACGTGAAAAACGGGCAGAAAACGGGGTATTTCCTCGACCAGAAAGAAAACCGTTTCGCCTGCCGCCGCTACGCCGCGGGCGGGCGCGTGCTGGATTGCTTCTGCAACGGCGGCGGTTTTTCGATGAACGCGGCAACCGCGGCAAGCGAAGTGATTTCGGCGGATATTTCCGCCCTCGCGTTGCAGACGGTGAAGCGGAACGCGGAACTGAACGGCTTCGAAAACGTAAAAACGGTGCAGGCGGACGTGTTCGAATTGCTGCGGGAATATAAAAAGTCGGGCGAGAAATTCGACCTCGTGATTCTCGATCCCCCCGCGTTCTGCAAAAGCGCGGCGGAAATCAAAGACGCGTATCGCGGCTATAAAGACGTGAATCTTACGGCGATGAAGCTGGTGAAAAGCGGCGGCTATCTGATTTCCTGCTCGTGTTCGCACTACATGTCGCAACCGCTCTTTGAAAAAATGCTGGCGGAAGCGGCGAAAGAAAGCGGCAGAAAAGCGCGCTGCCTCGAAATCCGCACGCAGGCGCCCGACCACCCCGCGCTTCTAAACGCGGAAGAAACTTCGTATCTGAAATTCTTCGCGCTGCAGATTTCGTAACGCGCCGCCGTCGCGCCCCGCAACGTCAATCGCTGTCAGCGGCGGACGTAAAAAGCGGAAAATTCGCGTTTATTTTCGATTATTCGCTATAAATCGCTTTACGAAAAGATACAAAACTGCTATAATATTAAACAACGGTTAAAAATTAAATTACGCCGTTTCGGAGGAACAATGGACGAATATCAGGAACAACGGCAGAACGAAATCGGCATCGCCGACGTTTTCCGTATTCTGCTGAAACGAATCAAACTTCTGATCGCCGTGCTGCTGGCGGGCGCGGTAATCGGCGGGTTGTTCGGCTATTTTACGTATAAAGACGACAAGTACTACGGCGCGGAAGTGAAGTACGAAATTTCCATCATCGCTACACGCAACGTTTTCGCGGCGGACGGCACCGTAAAAAAAGAGGACGGCAAAGCGCCGAACTACGTATATAAAGATCAGCACATTTCCATGCTGATCGATCACCTCAATTCCGATACGTTCGCCAACGAAGTGCTGAAAAACATGGATGACTCGGCAGGCGCCGTGAAAGCGGTTACGAACGCGGACGGAGACATCGATATTTCTTCGATGCTTGCTTCGGGCGATAAATCGCAGGCGGAATACGCGAAAAACTATCTGCAGTGGCTTGCCAAAGTGAAAAACTGCATCTCTTTCTATTTCGATTACGATACCAACCCCAATTCCTTTTATATGAAAGTTTCCGTAAGAGGCGACGCTTCCTTTGCGGCGCAGATCCTCGCCACGGCGGAAAAAATCGTGCCGCTCGAAGTATCGGGCGTGGAAGCGGACGAGGCGAACGGCATCGAAGCGAAACGCGGCTGGATTATCGTTCCCGACTCCACCGATTCGAGAAACGCAAGCGGCGTGGGTACGGTAACTTCGTACACGGCGCAGTGCAACCCGATGACGGTAAGCTATTCGCATCTGCTGAACCCCGGCAACGCCCGGAAAAAGGCGATTCTTTTCGGAACGATTTTCGGTTTGGGCGCGCTGATTATCGCCTGCGTGGCGGTGGTTGTGGCGGATAACGCGGACGAGCGCCTGCGCGATTACGATAAATTTTCTAAAGCGATCGGCATGCCCGTGCTGGGCGTGGTGCCGTCCATAGAATATCTTTCCGCACAGGACAACAAGCAGAAGAAAAAGGAGGAGAAAAACAAATGAGCGTCTTCGACTTTTTAAGCAGAAAAAATGCCAACACGGCAAGAAAGAAAGCCGAAAAAGCGGCTTTGCAGGGCGGCAAAAAAACATATCTTTTAAACGAGGATACCCCCTTTGCGGTAACGGAAGCGTTCAGAAGTTTAAAAATGACGCTTTCCGTCTCCCTCGCCAAGGCGCAGGACGGCAGCGGCGTAAGCTTTTTGTGTACCTCTTCTTATCCCTCCGAGGGCAAAACCACGGTGGCGGCGAACACCGCGCTGATGATGGCGCAGTCGGACGTGAAAGTGGTGCTGGTGGATACCGATCTCCGCGCGGGCAGAATTTCGAAATTTTTCAACGTGCCCCACGCCCCCGGACTTTCCGATTATCTTTCCGGGCAGGCTTCTTTGGACGAAGTGCTGCATCAGACGGAAGCGAATCCTAATTTATACGTCATCTGCCGCGGCACGCAGACGGTGCGCCCGTACGAACTGCTTGCGGACGAAGTGATGAAAGAACTGGACCTTGCGCTGAAAAAACGCTTTGCCTACACCATTTACGATTCGCCCCCGTTCCGCCTTGTTTCCGACGCGCTTGCGGTGGCGCCGCTCGCCAACGGAACGTTTCTGGTAACGCGGCACAGATATTCGTACGAAAGCGATATCCGCGCGGCTGTGGACGCTTTGAAATTCGTGAAAGCGAATATTCTCGGCATCGTCGTAAACGATTACAAACCGGAAAAATACGCGAAGAAAGATTCGCGCTACTCGCAGTATTATTACAACGCGTATTATTCGGATCCCGTTCCGGGCGGCGACAGCACCGATAAAAACAATAAGGCGCAATAACCTCGCCGCCTGCGGAAACCGGCAAAGAACGTTTTGCAGGGCTTCGCGGAAGTTATCTTTATTTTATACGCAAAAGGCGCGGAGTTACTCCGTGCCTTTTTATACGATTTTTCGTTGAAATGCAAACGCCGCGGAAACTTCCGCGGCGCGTATTTTTATATTTTGTTTTTATACGCCGCGTTTGCCGTAATGCACTACGCCCACTACGTCGTACCCCACGTGCACGCCGATGATCTGCGTCATCTCCTGCACCGAAACGTTCGCCGCCGGATTGATTTTAAGAATGGCTTTTTCCACCGTGGCGGCAAATTGCGGACAATCGCAATGCACGATGCGGATTTCTTCCCCTTCCGCCTTTTCGGAGTGTGAAGAATACAGACTGACCAGCTCGTTCAAAGCGAATTTCAAGCCGATTTTCTTGCCGATGCTGACCAGTTTGCCGTCCTCGCCGATGCGCAGCAGCGGTTTGATGTGCAGCACTTTGCCGAGCGCCGCCAGACTTGCGGGAACGCGCCCGCCCCGTTTTAAAAAATCAAGGTCGTTTACGGTAAACCAGTGGCAGATGTTTTGTTTCGCTTTCTCCGTATCCGCCGCGTTTTCTTCGATCGTCATTCCGTCCGCACGGTTTTTCGCCGCGCGTTCGGTTAAAAGCCCCAGCCCGCCCGTGGCGGCAATCGAATCCACGCACACGATTTTTCTTTCGGGATAAGCTTTTTTCAGTTCCTCCGCCGCAGCCACGGAAGAAGCGTACGTCTGGGAAAGCCCGCCCGATAAGCAGAAGTATAATATGTCCTTTCCCTCTTTCAGGTACGGCTCGAATTTTTCCGCGTACGTGGCGGGATTGATCTGCGTGCTTTTTACTTCCGCGCCCTGCCGTTCCGCCTCGTAAAACGCGGCTTTATCTTCCTCGCTTTCCGTGCCGTCGGCTATTTTTTCTTCGCCGTTTTGCAGATACAGCATGGGAATCACTTTGATTCCGTATTTTTCCCGCGCGCCCACAGCCATGTCCGCCGAAGCGTCGGTGATGATTTCGTAATCGTTCATAATGCTCCTTTCCGTCGCCCGCGCGCCGCGGAATTTCTGCCGTCCCGCGCGGATTTGTCATAGAAAACAATTACAATTATAACAGAATCGGGAAACGTTGTCAACAGTTTTTGCACAAATCGCCCCGATTTGTACAAAATGCAGCCGCCGGCACCGTAACGGCGCCGGCGGCAAAAAACGTTTGAAAATCCGGATTATTTTGCGTGATATAATTTTTTCGTCTGGTAAATGGGGTCTGCCGTGTAATTGATGCCCAGTTTTTTCAGCACGTTTACGTCCACCTGCGATAAAATCACCGTGGAGTGGCATTCCGCCCCTTTCAGCCCCGCCAGCGCCTGCATCGCCAGTGCCGCCACGGGGTTTGTAACCGCAGAAATGGAAAGCGCGATTAAAATTTCATCGGAATGCAACCTCGGATTATGCCCGCCGAGATGCACCGTTTTCAATTTCTGAATGGGTTCGATGATGCTCGGCGACAACAGCATCACTTTATCGTCGATGCCGGAAAGCGTTTTCAGCGCGTTCAGCAGCATCGCGCTCACCGCGCCGAGCAGCCGCGTGGTTTTGCCCGTAACTATCGTGCCGTCGTTCAGTTCCAGCGCGCAGGCGGGTTCGCCCGTTTTCGCCTGCTTGTCCCGCGCGGCAGCCACCACTTTACGGATTGCCGCGGTAACGCCGTTCTGCTGCATCAGCAGTTCGATTTTCGATACAACGGCGTCGCTTGCCTTATCGTTGCGCCTGTCCACCAGCGCCGCGAAGTACCGCCGCACGATTTCCTGCCGGGAAGCTTCCGCGCAAACAGCGTCGTCCACAATGCAGTTGCCCGCCATGTTCACGCCCATATCCGTGGGGGATTTATAAATTTCTTCGCCGTAAATTTTCTGGAAAAGGCGGTTGAGTACGGGGAAAATTTCCACGTCGCGATTGTAGTTCACCGTGCTGACGCCGTACGCCTCAAGGTGGTACGGATCAATCATGTTCACGTCGTTCAGATCGGCGGTGGCGGCTTCGTACGCCACGTTCACGGGGTGTTTCAGCGGAAGATTCCAGATGGGAAACGTTTCGAATTTCGCATAGCCCGATTTTACGCCGCGCTTGTTATCGTGGTAAAGCTGCGAAATGCAGGTTGCCATTTTGCCGCTGCCGGGACCGGGCGCCGTTACGATTACCAGCCGCCGGGAGGTTTCTATGTAATCGTTTTTGCCGAGTCCGTTTTCGGAAACGATGCCGTCCACGTCGTACGGGTAGCCCGCGATCGGGTAATGGCGGTACGTTCTGATATCCAGCTTTTTCAGCGTGCGTTCGAATTTTTTGGCAAGCTTCTGATCGGCGAACTGCGTCAGACAAACGCTGCCTACGTACAGCCCCACTTCGCGGAACGCGTCGATGAGGCGCAGAACGTCCATGTCGTACGTAATGCCGAGGTCGCCGCGCATTTTGCAGCTTTCGATCGCGTCGGAATTGATGACGATAACGATTTCCGCTTCGTCTTTCATTTTAAGAAGCATCTGAAGCTTGGAATCGGGCGCAAAGCCGGGCAGCACGCGCGAAGCATGATAATCGTCGAACAGCTTTCCGCCGAATTCGAGATACAGTTTGTCCCCGAATTTATCCACGCGCTCGCGTATATGTTCCGATTGCATTGAAAGGTACTTTTCGTTATCGAATCCGATTTTGTTCATTGTAAGCTCCTGTAGCGCGCATTGTTGCCGAAGTTTCCCGACGGAACGGCACGAAAACATTATACTAAAAAACGCAGTGAAAAGCAAGCGGAAGCGAAGCGCAAAATGTCCAAAAAATCGACAAAAAAATGAAATGAAAATTTTTTTGCAAAACGTGCAAAAAAGGTTGACAAACAAGCGCGATTGATATATAATAAATATCGTCGTTAAAAGCGGACAATGCGATCGTGGCGGAACTGGCAGACGCGCAAGACTAAGGATCTTGTGGCTAATACCATGCAGGTTCAATTCCTGTCGATCGCACCATTATTCACGAAATCTTGCATAAATGTGTAGGATTTCGTGATTTTTTTTTGTTTTTTACGCATATTTATGCGACGACTTTTACGACGAGTACCAACTTTGGAAGTGATTTTGGCGGTGATTTTTCGAGCGTTTTTTGCCTTTTTCAAGCTTTCTGCGAAAAAATTCCCCTTTCTCATTTTTTGCTGTTTACATTTTTATGATATTCCCACGACAAAAAATAAAAGAAACCCGATAAAATCGGCGTGCAGATTTCAAAACGCCACTCGTGCGTTGCGATAAAAAATCGCGCGTTTTTTCCTTACATTATATAATAAAGATATATACTCGTTGGATATAACTCATAAAAATTCATCGACAATTTGTTTAGTGTAAATACAGTTTGCATTTCTTCTCTCTTGTAAAAATCGTGCCTCCCGTTTTCACGAGAGGCAAAATCTTCATACGGGATTTCTTTTTCAGGTGTTACCCTCACACCATATCTTCGATCGGAATTTCTTTATAGTGCTATCCTCGCACTTATCATCTTGTGCTTATATTATATACCCAATTTAAAAAAAAGTCAACTCTTTAATGCCATTTTTTTCAATTATAAAAAATTTTTTTATGCTCCACAATTTATTATATGCCAATGTCTTCAAAAAATGCTCGTTTACAATTTTTTAATTTTCAATTTATTTCCAATATTTTGCCTTCATAGTATTGAAAAATTCTTCTTCGCTTACAGGTTTTGCGCCGCTTTCGATTTCGTCAAGCCCCGCATTGATAAGTGCCGCTGCTTGCATTTTCGCAAACATTTCTTCGTAAAGTTTCAGGCTCATCATCACGGCTTCGCCATACCCGCTTTTCGTAATCACAATCGGTACGCCGCTTTTTTTGCATGTTTTCATTTTTCCTGCAATATCCGCGTTGCGGCTTTCGTATTGCTTAATTGCTCTGTTATATACTCCACCGCCGATAAAATATCCTGTTTCGCAAGTAAAGTTATTTTATAATTGTACTTATTTGGCATATTTTTCTCTCATTTCTTTAAAAAACAAATCGCCGTCAATAAGCTTTCCTTCGTCTGCCCGCGACTTTCCTTCCATTATTTTCGTATACAAATCAATCCGCGCAAGCTGTTCTTCATACGCTGCCATACTCATAATCACCATATTTCCGTATCCGTTTTTCGTTACAAAAATCGGCTCGTTTGTTGCGTTGCACATTTCGGATAATTTTGTTGTATCTCTCAGATCTCTGATTGGAATGATTTGCGGCATACTAACCCCTCCTCTATTATTATATTTATCGTTAGCATTATTGTAGCACAATTATGCGCCATTGTCAACGTTTTTAAGTAAGATTTTTTTAATTTTATTTTTGCCTTTTCGGACAAAAGGTGGTAGCACAGAGAAAAACGGAAGTCAACGGCAAAAATTATTGCCGAAAATTCGCATTACAATCTGCCGCCAACGCAATAGTTTTTCGCTGTTTCGTTGACTTCCGTTCTGTCCACCATTCATAAAAGCGCACAAAAAAAATTTTTCTCCGTGCTTGTTTTCGGGTTGCCGAAAAGGCAAAATAAAACAAACTCAGGAGAAAAAGCCACTATGATTCAACAACAGAAAACCTACCGTTTCAGCGACGACACCGTGATCACCGAACAGAATATCCGTCAGATCGGCGAATTGATTGCTTTAAGTTCGGTAAGAACGCGAATGATCCATTCCACCCGCGATTTATACTACGTGTTTCAACGTTTGTACAAAGATATTTACTGCCACACCGATATTCTGAAACCGTATTCGGAAGCCTACGATTACGCCGAAGAAGCTATTTGCTTTTTATGCCGTTTTCTCGGTAAAAAATTAGGCGATCTTTGTATCGGAAAATTCGGAAAACCGCTTCCGATCCGCCTTGCTTGTTATCGACATCTTGGCAGAATGCTTTGGAAGAAATACACAAAAAACGCAAAATACGAAGTCGGCAGTTACGAAGATCAGAATTTGCGGCACAACGAACTTACGATTGATCC
>ERZ808270.1331-NODE-1331-length-10926-cov-4.414497_pt1 | contig 10926 bp, 11 predicted proteins | sample MGYA00521082_ERZ808270 | MGnify/ENA primary metagenome ERZ808270 (study PRJEB31516, sample SAMN03275594) | gut metagenome | biome: mammalia-associated habitat; material: feces | host: Papio cynocephalus | place: Kenya | collected 2012-07-27 ...
AGGCGATACATCAGAGATGTACCGCAGGAGAAGCACCGCAGGTAGGGCGATACATCAAAGATGTACCGCAGGGGCCGACCGTCTGGGCACAGCACATTGCAGGGAAATACATGAAATATGTATTTGATTGAAATGTGGGTTCCCGGATGTGTCGGTTTTATTTATTTTAGGCGTATTTGCGAAAGGAGAAACAAATGCAGAAGGTAGCACTCAGTAAAGAATTAGGCGCAACAACATATCCGGGACGTGGTATTGTGATCGGACGTTCCAAGGATGGAAAGAAGGCGGTAACTGCTTATTTTATTATGGGAAGAAGCGCAAACAGCCGTAATCGTGTATTTGTAGAGGATGGCGAGGGCATCCGCACACAGGCATTTGATCCATCCAAGCTGGAAGATCCAAGCTTGATTATTTACGCACCGGTTCGTGTGCTTGGCAACAAGACGATTGTGACAAACGGAGATCAGACGGATACGATTTATGAGCTGATGGATAAGCAGCAGACATTTGAGCAGGCGCTGCGCACCAGAGAATTTGAGCCGGACGCACCAAATTATACTCCACGTATTTCCGGTATCATGCATATTGACAATGGCGAGTTCAATTATGCAATGTCTATTTTAAAGAGCAACAACGGAAATCCGGATGCATGCAACCGTTACACGTTTGCATACAGCAACCCGGTTGCCGGAGAAGGACATTTTATCCATACTTATATGGGGGACGGAAATCCACTGCCAAGTTTCGAGGGAGAACCAACCTGGGTTGATATTGATGGAGATATCGATACATTTACGAAAATGGTATGGGACAATTTAAATGAGGATAATAAAGTTTCCCTGTTTGTCCGTTTTATCGATATTGCGACTGGAACATATGAGTCAAGAATTGTAAACAAGAATAAATAAGAGTGGATTGTTAAAAAAGGAGAAAATCATGCAGGAATATGAATTAAAATACGGATGTAACCCAAATCAGAAACCGGCCAGAATCTATATGGCAAATGGCAAAGATCTGCCGATTAAGGTGCTCTGCGGAAGAGCCGGATATATCAATTTTCTGGATGCTTTCAATGGATGGCAGCTGGTAAAAGAATTAAAGAAGGCAACCGGACTTCCGGCAGCAACTTCTTTCAAACATGTTTCCCCGGCTGGTGCAGCAGTAGGACTTCCACTGTCTGACGTGGAAAAGAAAATTTACTGGGTTGATGATATGGATATCGAGTTTACACCACTTGCAAATGCCTATATCCGTGCCAGAGGTGCAGACCGTATGTCTTCATTCGGAGATTTTATTTCTCTGTCGGATGTCTGTGATGCAGCAACAGCAAAGGTCATCAAGCGTGAAGTTTCCGATGGCGTGATCGCTCCGGGATATACCGAGGAAGCTTTGGAGATTTTAAAGCAGAAAAAGAAGGGCAATTACTGTGTGATCGAGATTGATCCGGCATACGAGCCGGCTCCGATCGAGCATAAGGATGTATTTGGTATCACCTTCGAGCAGGGAAGAAATGAACTTCATATCGGAGATGATTTCTTTGACAATATTGTGACAGAGAACAAAGAACTGCCGGAGCAGGCAAAGATTGATCTGGCAATTTCCATGATCACTTTAAAGTATACACAGTCTAACTCTGTATGTTATGTCAAGGGCGGACAGGCAATCGGTATCGGAGCAGGGCAGCAGTCCCGTATTCATTGTACCCGTCTGGCAGGTTCTAAGGCAGATAACTGGTGGCTGCGTCAGTCTCCACAGGTTTTAGGACTGCAGTTTGTCGATGGTATTAAGCGTGCGGACCGCGACAATGCCATTGATCTGTACATGGGCGAAGATTATATGGATGTCCTTGCAGACGGAGCATGGGAGAAGATTTTTAAGGTAAAACCGGCGGTATTTACCGCAGAAGAGAAGCGCGCATGGCTGGATAAAAATACCGATGTGGCACTGGGATCGGATGCGTTTTTCCCATTTGGCGACAATATTGAGCGCGCACACAAGAGCGGCGTGAAGTATGTGGCAGAACCGGGTGGATCCGTACGTGATGACAATGTGATCGAGACATGTAATAAATACGGTATGGTTATGAGCTTTACCGGAATCCGTTTATTCCATCACTAATTTTATAGAAGACAGGCGTAAAGAAATTATGAAGATTCGTATTCGGGAGTACAGAGAACAGGATTTAGAGGATATGATCCGCATCTGGAATGAAGTTGTGGAGGACGGTGTCGCATTTCCGCAGGAAGAATTGCTTACACCTAAGACCGGACGGGAGTTTTTTGCGGCACAGACATACGATGCAGTGGCTGAGGACGAGGATACCGGAAAGGTATACGGTCTTTATATTCTGCATCCGAATAATGTCGGGCGCTGTGGACATATCTGCAATGCCAGTTATGCAGTAAGCCGGGAGTCCCGCGGACTGCATATAGGAGAAAAGCTGGTGACCGACTGCCTTAGACAGGGAAGAATGCATGGCTTTGGTGTGCTGCAGTTTAATGCAGTAGTGGCAACGAATATCCACGCAAGACATCTGTATGAACGTCTTGGGTTTGTGCAGCTTGGAACAATTCCAAAAGGATTTCGGATGAAAGATGGACATTACGAGGATATCTGTCCATATTATCACGAACTTTAAAATCAAAAAACATGAAAACAGTCATTTGGAATGCCAGGGTGCAGCCAAATGGCTGTTTTTATGTTTGGATGCCGAAGAAATAGATGAATTTGCGCAAAATAGGATTCCTATATGCATGAAAAACATACTAAAAAATACGAAAAGCGTTGGAAAATACGAAAAACAACCGATTGCGCAAATAAAAAAGAATATGCTTGCATTTGTGAAATGTGTGCAAAAAAGAAAACGAAATATATCGAAATTGTACATTGACACTGTGAGACTCTCTTGCTATACTAGAACCATAGAACAACCGATTGCGCAAAACGCAGTCCAGAAATAAAATACATCTAGCGGAGGGAGAACGAGATGGACAAATTTATTGTAAACATCATCCATCGCCCGGAGATGGTTCCAGAGTATTCTGCAACCGTGACCGGACAGGGAAAGGAAGAGGATATCGGAGATAAGGCTTTACTTACAGAGTCTCTTGATATTTTCAAGACACAGCAGAGACTGGCACATGAGAATGGCCTGAAGGTTACCATTCAGATGACGTATGCTTCTTTGTTTAATGATGAAGCGGTTGAGATCGCAAAACATGATCATGAAGTCTATGGAGACGAGATCGCACTTTCCCTTTTGGGACTGCCTTGCGAAGAGTTCCGTGAGAAATACAAGACAAAAGATTTCTGTATCTGGATGTTTTCCATGGAAGACAAGAAGGCAATCGTCAATGATGTGTTCGAGAAATTCCATGATCGTTTCGGCTTTTATCCGGAGTCAACCGGTTCTTACTATATGGATGCAGAACTGATCAATTATGTGAAGGAAGCTTACCCATCTGTGAAGTGTGCGGTAGCTACCTGCTGGGAGGAAGGCCCGAAAGCATATCATACCTGCAACAACTCCTGGTATACACTCTTCGATGGCGGCCCATGGGCACCATGGATTCCATCCAAGCAGAATACACATGCACCGGCAGCAAATCAGGCAGAGGACAGTGGAATCGTAGCCATCCCACACCTTTCCCGTGACCTGATTGCATGCTATGACGGAAATGGATCAAACTTCGGTACACATCCACAGAACGTGCTCCGCGGTATGATTTATGATACAAAGACCTGGGAGTATCCGTATCTGTATAACCTGATCGACCAGTATCGGGATCTGGAAAAGTACAACAATGGATATGCTTACAACATGATGTTCGTCGGACCAGGATGGATGAACAAGATGGGCCGCTGGGAGGCTCCATATGAACTGCTGTTAAAGTCATACAGTGATGGATGTAAGTATTACGGAGATCTGAAGAAAGAGGGCAAGCTGGTAGACATGACCATGTCCGAGTTCGCAGATCACTATAGAAAGAAGAAAGGCATTACCGACGAGAAACGTTATACAGAGCCGGAATGTGCTCTTTGGAGAGATATTTTATATGGATCCGACAAGCAGCTGTTCTGGTACTGCGATCCGTTTATGAGAGCCTGCGTCAATATGGATCAGGGTGGTGCGATTGTTGACCTTCGTCCATATGTTGCAAAATTAAACTGGCCGGTTGGTATCGGAACACCTCACGTACAGGATGCTTCTTATCCATTCCTGATTCAGGAGAAGTACCGTGCCGGATACTTTACACATTATGCCGGAGAAGGAACCGTCAGAAGTGCAAAGCTCTGTTACAAGGGTGAGGAAGTGGATCTGTGCCTCTGCCCGACACATGCACATTTCTCACAGGAAGGTAATACCAGAATCCTGACACTGGACCCGGTAACCATCGAGTTTAACGGACTGACAGTAAAATTACAGACAAAGGAATATTTTGAGGAAGGTTCTTCTAAGATCAAGATCGAAAGAAATATTCTTGAGATGAGTGATCCAAATGCAGAAGTTACCCTTGATGAGTACATGGTAGCTTGCTACGGAACCACAGAGTATCCGGAAGATATGACATCTGTCGTATTAAAATGCGAAGGGGCAGATGAAAAGACCATTAACTATGCATACAAGTGCCGCAGTGAAGTCCTGGCAGGAGCAACCGCAGTCAGCGCTGTAGTGCCTCCAATCGACACCAAAGTTTCCCTGACCGCTTCTTCTACAGATGCTGAAGGATACATTGAGGAAGGATATGCATTCTCACCAATGTTTAAACTTGGATATAAGAAGACTATTACAGACAAGGAGGTATTTGCAACATGGCTCAACTTGGAAAAGGCAAATTAAATTACAGATGTCCGTCCTGCTTTATGAGAGACCTCGACATCGATATGTTCTACAATAAAGATACAAAGATTTACAGTTGTATCCGCTGCCAGTACAGAGGTACGGAGGAAGACGTTTTAGCGAAAAATGAGATGGTTCGATTCCGTTATGGGGCAATGCATAAGAGATTCGACAAGTTTGATTTCGACTAAAAGAAAGAACGTGCGGCGGCTGCCGCACGTTTTTGGTATCAGGGTATAACATGCAGGGAGTATATGCCTATGGGACGAAAACAAAAAGAAACCGTGGAGCTGCGTTTTTACGAAATTCCACAGGGAGAACCGGTACTTGCTCTGCTGGGAGAAGAATGGAACCGGGTATACGGTCATGACAATTTTTATCTGCATTTCCATAATCTGATGGAGATTGGAATCTGCAGGAAAGGCGAAGGGGAGCTGATTATAGATGAACATACGTATACTTACCGGACAAATTCCGTTACTTTGATCCCGCCGAATGTTCCACACACAACCATCAGCAATGGAATGATACGAAATTCCTGGGAATTTTTATATGTGGATATCAATCATGTGATAGAGGAATTGTATGGAGACCGGATGGCACAAAAAAATGAGGCCGTTGAACTGGTGCGCAGATCGGCGCATTTACTGCATGCAGGCGAGTATCCGGAAATTGCAGAGATTGTCAATGCCATCATAAGGGAAGAAAAAAAGCAGGGTCCGTATTATCGACAGGTGATTACAAGCTATCTGCATGCGCTGGTGTATGAGATGTTCCGGCTGAATGAAGTACAGACGCAGACGAGACTTGAGTCGGGCGGCAGTGGAACGATGCGGCAGATTGCAGATGCACTCACGTTTGTCAATGATCATTATCGGGAAGAGGTAAAAGTGCATACACTCGCGCAGACGTGCGGGATGAGTGAGACCTCTTTCCGGAGAGTGTTCGAAGAATATGTGCATATGTTGCCGATGGATTATGTAAATCTGGTGCGTGTACAATATGCGTGTGAACTGATGAAGCATGGCAGTGATTCGATGGATGAGGTTGCCAGAAAAGTGGGATTTTCCACGACCTCCACATTTAACCGGAATTTTAAAAAATTTTTCAATACATCGCCATACCAGTGGAAGATCAATCCGCAGCGGTATGAGCGGAAATTACAGAACTTTCATATTAACGCATTAAAGGGATGGTAAACGTTTTCGAAGAAAAGGAGAAAAGATGAGCAAATTTATTAAAGGAATGGACCTTTCCACATTGCTTGAGTTAGAGCGCTGTGGTGCAAAATATTATGACCATGGAAAAGAACGAGATATTTTAGACATCATGAGAGATTATGATGTGGACACAATCCGTCTGCGTCTGTGGAATGACCCGTATTCCGAAACCGGCGAACCGTACGGTGCTGGATGCAACGATCTGGCAGAGACAATTGCCATCGGAAAGAAAGTATCTGATGCGGGATTTGGTGTACTGTTAAATTTTCACTACAGCGATTTCTGGGCAGATCCGGGAAAACAGATTAAGCCAAAGGCATGGAAAGATTTTAATGCAGATCAGCTGGAACAGGCAGTCTACGACTTTACCGAGGATTCTCTGCGCAAAGTACTAGAAGCCGGTGTCAATGTGACAATGATTCAGGTGGGCAACGAAGTGACCAACGGACTGCTCTGGCCGGAGGGATTAAAGCCGAATTATGACAATATCGCAAGATTTATCAGTTCCGGTATCCGGGCATGTCGTGCTGTAAAGCCGGAGATCCCGTTGATGATTCATCTCGATAATGGCGGAAACAATGAAATGTACCGCGACTGGTTCGACCATTATATGGAGCGAGGGGAAGATTTTGATTATATCGGACTTTCCTATTACCCGTTCTGGCATGGCACCCTGCAGATGCTTGAGGACAACATGAACGATATGGCAGCCCGTTATGGAAAGGAACTGATCGTGGCAGAGGTTTCCATGGGATATACCATGGAAGATTACAAGCAGTATGAGAAACTGGAAGATAGTGAGCGAAAAGGATATGCGACAAAGCCGGAACTTGTGGCAAAGATCGAGTATCCGATGACGGTACAGGGACAGGCAGATTTTACAAGGGACTTCTTAAATCGTGTGGCACATGTGCGTGACAACAAAGGTCTGGGATTTTTCTGGTGGGAGCCTGCATGGATTCCGGTACACGGAAGCGGCTGGGCAACGCCGGCATCCTTAAAGTATATGAATGATCCGGGACCATGTGGCAATGAGTGGGCAAATCAGGCATTGTTTGACTATGATGGAAATGTCCTTCCGGCGCTGGAAGTGATTCGTGATTTCAAAAAATAAGATATGTAAAAATGTTGCATGAAGGAAGGGGAATGTTGCAAGTTGCGCAAAGCATATTGCAAAGAATTCCCCTTTATGTATAATGGAATTATCAAGAAAACGAACCGTTGCACCAAGCAGCGGATGAACATGCAGAAAGGGAGAGAACAATGATTCAGAATGATGTATTAGCAAAGTTTAAAGAGATCTTTGGTGATGAGGGGGACATCAGAGTATATTTTGCACCGGGACGTGTGAATCTGATCGGTGAGCATACCGATTACAATGGCGGACACGTATTTCCATGTGCACTTACCATTGGAACATACATGGCAGCAAGAAAGAGAACCGATCGGGAACTGCGTTTTTATTCCATGAACTTCGATGAGCTGGGTGTGATCGAAAGTTCTCTGGATGCATTTACTCCGGACCCGGATGGATTGTGGACGAACTATCCGATGGGCGTTATGTGGGCATTTGAAGGACGTGGCATGAAATTAGAAACCGGTCTGGATATTGCATTATTTGGAAATATTCCAAACGGTTCCGGACTTTCTTCTTCCGCATCCTTAGAAGTGGTTACCGGATATATGTTAAAGGATCTGTATGGTTTCGATGTGACCAATCAGGATCTGGCACTGATCGGACAGTATTCCGAAAACAATTACAATGGCTGCAACTGTGGAATTATGGATCAGTTTGCATCTGCCATGGGCAAAAAGGACAATGCAATTTTCCTTGATACTTCGGATCTTTCTTTTGAATATGCACCGATCGTACTTGACGGGGCAAAAATTGTTGTCACCAACAGTATGGTTAAACACAGCCTGGTTACTTCCGCATACAATGACCGCAGAAATGAGAGTGCACAGGCACTGAAGGATCTGCAGACCGTTGTGGATATCAAAACACTTGGAGATCTGACGGATGAGCAGTTTGAGCAGTACAAGGGAGCCATTAAGGATGAAGTTGCCAGAAAGAGAGGCAAACATGCGGTTTACGAGAATCAGCGTACAATCGCAGCCGTCAAGGCTCTGAAGGAAAACGATATTGAAACATTCGGAAAACTTATGAATGCTTCCCATGTTTCCCTGCGTGACGATTATGAAACCTCCTGTCCGGAAGTGGATGTACTTGTGGATGAAGCATGGAAGATTCCTGGTGTGATCGGTTCCCGTATCACCGGAGGCGGATTCGGTGGATGCACGGTCAGCATCGTAAAGGATGCATCCGTGGACGAATTCAAGGAGAAGTTGACAAAGGCATATGAGGAAAAAGTCGGAAAGACACCGGAATTTTATGTAGTTTCCATCGGAGATGGTCCAAGCCGTCTGGTATAAGAGAATCATTTTTGACGGTTTGAAATTTGCAGAGACATTTGCTGTCGGTGAATCTGCGCTGCATCACAGAGTGGAATTTGCCGGCAGTCGTTAGAATAAAGGAGTACGAGATGATTCAGGAGAACATTTTAGAGTTAGTAAAATATGGTCTGAGCACCGGACTGGTAGATCCGGAGGACAAAGTATATACCATTAACCGTCTGCTGGAGCTTTTTCAGGTAGACGAAATCGAGGATGCGGTATTTGAAAAGGTGGAAAATCTTCCGGCATGGACACAGGAAGAGGCAGAAGGAAAACTTGAGGGAATCCTTGCAGAAATGATGGATTATGCATATGAGAAAGGTCTCATGGCTGAAAACAGTATTGTATACAAAGATTTGTTTGATACAAAAATTATGGGATGTCTGGTGCCGGAACCAAGCAGTGTCCGCAAGACGTTCCGCGATCTGTATGAGCATACTTCACCGCTTGCCGCAACGGATTATTTTTACAAATTAAGCTGTGACAGCAATTATATCAGAAGACAGCGCATCAAAAAAGACCGCAAGTGGACAACAGATACCGAGTTTGGAACCTTGGATATCACCATCAATCTGTCCAAGCCGGAGAAAGATCCAAAAGCCATTGCGGCAGCAAAAAATGCAAAGCAGAGCGCGTATCCGAAGTGCCAGCTCTGTAAGGAAAATGAGGGATATGCGGGACGTCTCAACCATCCTGCCCGCCAGAACCACCGCATCATTCCACTGACAATTAACAACAGCGACTGGTTTTTCCAGTATTCTCCATATGTATATTACAATGAGCACTGTATCGTGTTCAATTCCAAGCATACACCAATGAAAATTGAGCGTGCAACGTTTGGAAAACTTCTAGATTTTGTGACACAGTTTCCACATTATTTTGTAGGTTCCAATGCAGACCTGCCGATCGTTGGAGGTTCCATCTTAAGTCATGATCATTTCCAGGGTGGACATTATACATTTGCCATGGCAAAAGCACCGATTGAAAAAGAACTTCAGTTTGAGGGATTTTCCGATGTGAAAGCGGGAATCGTGAAATGGCCGATGTCTGTCATCCGTATCAGCGGACCGGACAAGGAGCGTCTGATTGAACTGGCAGACAAGATTCTCTTAACCTGGAGAGGCTATACCGATGAGGATGCATTCATCTATGCCGAGACAGACGGAGAGCCACACAATACGATCACACCGATTGCCCGCAGACGTGGAGATGATTTTGAACTGGATCTGGTGCTGCGCAACAACATCACGACGAAGGAACATCCGCTGGGTGTCTATCATCCACATGCAAAACTGCATCACATCAAAAAAGAGAACATTGGTCTTATTGAGGTTATGGGACTTGCGGTACTGCCTGCCCGCCTGAAAGATGAGATGGCAGAGCTTGCCGATGCACTGGTAAATGGTACGGACTTACGTGCAACAGAAACACTTGCTTCCCATGCAGAATGGGCAGAAGGTTTCCTTCCAAAGTATGATAAGATCACAAAAGACAATGTGATGGATATTCTGCATGAGGAAATCGGTCTGGTGTTCAATGAAGTGCTGCAGGATGCCGGCGTGTACAAATGTACACCGGAGGGACGTAAGGCGTTCGAACGTTTTATTGCGGCTGTTTAATTGCTTTCTTAGGCAGAGGTTACCCATTGAGGGAGTGTTTTAAATATAGGTTTTCTCAATGTGACGGAAGAAGGCATATATTCTCTTTCTACAGAAAAGTTTGCAAGTTCTGCGGTACATCTCTGATGTATCGCCTTGCTCTGGCGTTGATTTCAGGTTCTTTGCGTAACATTTTTATATTATGCAATTAGCTTTATTCAGTGAGTGCCAGAGCAAGTTGTAAATTTGTTCTTCCGAAAGAAATATACGCCTTCTTCCTGTTGGTTTGGGAAAAGATAATTTGAAAAATGTGCTGGTATCTATACAAAGAAAATTTGTATAAAAGATACCGTTATGGTATCTATACACTTAAAATGTAACATTTAGATACCACAAAGTCTCTATGGAACAAAAATTGCTTCTTCAGGTACCATTTTTTCAAAAAATCGGTATCTGAAGAAGCAATTTTTCTCTTATAGGTGACATTCCTTTATTTTAGGTATTGAAAATAAGAAAATGTGTCACCTTAATCAATATTTTTTAACAATAGATCCCATTGCATTCCTATTTATGATTATTTTCGACTGTAGAATTTGTAAAAATCATTTTTTGACTTATCTTTTCTCCAATCAACAGGAAGAAGGGGTACATTTCTTTCGGAAGAACAAATTTGCAACTGCGCCGTAGTTCCATCACATAACGCTAATGGCATTAAAGTAAAGTTTTTCAAAAAAAACTTAAAATCAATATCGGCGCTGACTTGTAAATTTTTCTGTAGAAAGAGAATGTACCCCTTCTTCCGTCGCATCGAGAA
>ERZ808270.1332-NODE-1332-length-10924-cov-7.063299_pt1 | contig 10924 bp, 9 predicted proteins | sample MGYA00521082_ERZ808270 | MGnify/ENA primary metagenome ERZ808270 (study PRJEB31516, sample SAMN03275594) | gut metagenome | biome: mammalia-associated habitat; material: feces | host: Papio cynocephalus | place: Kenya | collected 2012-07-27 ...
AAGGAAGACGATCCTTTCGATGACGGCAAAGACTTCGACCTCTCTTTCGGGGAAAGTCGTCCTCCCCGCGGCGCGCGGTTTCCCGCAGGTGTGCTGAGCGTCTTGGAAGCCGCCTACGAGCATCAAGACGACACACGGGCCATGCTGCGGCTCTCCATGTACGCGATTCTTTCGGATGTTCCGCCCGCGGACCGGTACCTGCCGATGGCGAAGGACCTCGCCGCGGATGACTGGCCGAACGTCCTCGCGCACATCATGGAACTATTCGGCCAGTATGGCGACGAACTGTTCCCGTTCTCACGCAACCGCATGGTCGAACGGCTCATCATCCAAGAACGGCTGAGCGACCATGCTTGGCAATATCTGCAATCACGCAGGCATATCGACGAATCCGATGCCGTGTTCTTCGGTGCGCGCAAGCCGCAATGGCAATCCATGTTCGATGAACTGGCACCGGTCGCCATGCGCACGCATGCCGCGGAAATCGCGGACGAGCTTGTACGCCCCTTGCAGGACGCCGACAAGAACCCGCTGAGGGACGACACCGGCGAGAACCGCATCATCATCGCGAACATCCTCAAATGCTGCATCGATTTCGGCGAGCGCGATCTGGCGGAGCGCCAGCGGGAAAGACTGCGTCTCATGTATCCGAAACGGCGTATGCTGCAACGCATGCTCGACGCGGTCATGGACGGCAGCTTCAACCAGTTCGACCCGCGGTGGGAATGCGACTAAAGAGTGTCTTTCACCCGTATCGGCGTTTGAAGCCGTGCAGACCAACGGTTACAGGCGATACCGTTCCGCCATCGCGTCCAATTGGGTGGAGCCACGCAGTGTCTCCACCCAATCCCGTGGAATCGCTTCGAAGCCATACGCGGCGCCGGCGAGCGCGCCCGCGACGCAAGCGGTCGTGTCGGTGTCGCCGCCCAGGTTCACCGCACGGAGTACGCAGTCCTTGTAGTTTCCCGTGGTCGTCAGACACCATAATGAGGCTTCCAACGTATGCCTCACGAACCCTGAAGAAGAAATCTCATCCTCGGGATTCTCCCATATGCGGCCATATTCCTGTGCGACCGCATCGCGTGGCGGCACGCCGTCGAGCAGATGCCGAAGCACATGCACATAGAGAACGCATGCTTCGCAGCTCATCGGATGGGCGTGCGTGACCGCGGAAATCCTGCGGATATCATCGTCGGAAATGTCGAAGAAGGCGGCCGGTGCGATGCGCATCAACGAACCGTTGCCATTGTCCCGTTCGCCGGACAGCCCCCGACCGGTGCGGATGGCCATGAGGCATGTGCCGCCCACGTCGAAGACGCTGTTGTCCGGAGTGTATTCTCCGTTGTACAGCCAGTCGCGGTATCGGTGCAGCAAATCGTCGGAGTCGACATCCCCGTCATGATCCAACAGCGAGTCAAGCGTGGCGAGCGCCATGGCGGTGTCGTCGCTCCATGTGCCGGCCGGCTGATCATGCGTGCCGTGGCCGACCATCGTGCCGCAATGAAATGCGCCGCGCATCTTGAACTCGTACGGCACGCCCAGCGCATCCGCGACGGCAAGGCCGTACAGCACCGATTTGAGTTGCCTTCTCGTGTATTCCATGTCGCCCTCCTTGTATACTTTCTCCACGTTTCGCAACATTGCGCTACCACGTCATAGTAATGTCATGCGCTTCTTAAAAACAATCACACCCATGCGCGCCGAATTCGTCATCTCGCATGAAGGCTTTTGTTCCCGCTCAACAGGCCAAAGTCCGCTACAGCGCAGAATATCCCAGCCAATATCAGCGTATTCTGAACGTCCAGCACATCAAACGAAAAAGTGTTGGCTTTTAAGCGCAAAAGCCAACACTTCAACGACATACGCAATCACATATGCCAACGTCTACTCCAACATCGCGCCCTTTTTCTCCGGCAGGAAGAACATGGCGATGAATGCGATCATGTAAATGAACGCGACACAGCCAATGGCAAAGCCGAAACCGTGGGCAGCGGCGATGATTGGGATATACACCGGCGCAGAGGCGCCACCGATGAATCGACCCGCGTTGTACAAGGCGGTCTGCGCGGTGCCGCGCATCTCGGTGGGGAACAATTCTGCGATAAGCGTGCCATAACCGCCAATCATACCGTTGGCGAACATGCCCATGAAGAAACCGCCAATCAACAAGGCGGTCGGATCCTGCAACCTGCTGTAGATGAGCACCGATGCGGCCGCGCCGGCTTGGAATATCCAGAAAGCCGGTCGGCGGCCGGCCTTGTCCGCCAACCAGCCGAATACGGAGATACCGATCATCATGCCGATGACGGTTATTGCCGTCCACATGCCGGTGGAAGTCAGAGACAGTCCCAATTCGGAATTCAGATATTTCGGCAGCCAGGTCATGATGCCGAAATAGCCAGCGTTCTGCACGGTCGACAGAACAATGATGATGACGGAATATTTCGCACGTTTCGGAGTACGGAACAAATCGGCAAGGTTGCCATGCTTTCTACCGGATTCCTTGTGCTGCTTGAAAATAGGCGGCTCGGGCACCGACTTGCGGATGACGACGGCAACGATTGCGGGAATGACACCGACTGTGAACAGTCCACGCCAACCGAATGTGCTGATGATAGGAGCTGATGCGAGTGCCGCGACGAGCACGCCGATCTGGAATCCCAGCCCCACTGCCGAGGACGCCTTCGCACGGTTCTGTGGACTAGAGACTTCCGAGGCGATGGCCATACCCAAACCGAATTCGGCACCGATTCCCAAACCTGCCATGAAACGGAAAAAGGCCATCAGCCAAAAGTTCGGAGCGAATGCCGAGCACAGTGTGAACAGGCCGAAAAAGATAACCGAATAGGTCAGCATGGTAATTCGGCCGAATTTATCCGACAACGTTCCAAAAATCAGTCCGCCGACGAACGCGCCGGCAAGTGTGATCGAGGTGAGCGTGCCGGCAGTCGTGTTGTCGATGCCGAATGAAGCCATAATGCCTGAAAGCGCAAAACTGAGAATCATCAGGTCAAGGCCGTCGAGTGCATGGCCTATTGCCGCAGAAAATACCGCCCAACCGGCGTAGTGTTTCATTCCAGATTTGCCTTGAGTTATGTTATGAGACGTAGCGTTTGGTGACATCAATCTTCCTCCCGCGGGTAAGTGTATACAACTTTTCGCACGATTTGGAATTTTGCGGTTTGATTCCAAATCATGCGAAGGCGGCCGGTCAAAACACGCCTTGCGATCCCGAATCCCACGGTTTTTCAGCCAGAATAAGGGCATACATGGCTTTTGTGAGGCCGTTCGTTTCGCATGATTCTCATTTCACCCGCCTTTTTCAAAATCGTGCGATAATGCGAACCATGAGAGTGGCAATCGGACAGTTCACGGTGGCAAAAGAGCCGGAGCGCAATATCGCGGTCATTGACGGGTATGCGCGTGAGGCCGCGCGGAATCACGCGCGGTTGTTGGTGCTGCCGGAAGGCGTGATCGCGCGCAGCGATGACGATCCGCATTATGCGGCCGACCACGCGCAGGCCATCAACGGTCCGTTCGTCACCGCGCTGCGCGGCATCAGCAAAACACATGGCATCGCGGTCATGGCGACCGCGCATCTTCGCGAGGCTTCCGCTCCCCTGCCGTATAACTGTCTTCTGGTCATCGATCATGGCGAGATTCTGCTCGAATACCGCAAAATCCACCTGTATGACGCGTTCGGCGAGCGCGAATCCGATGTGATCGCGCCCGGTGATGAGGTTCCGCCGCTGGTCGACATCGACGGTTGGAAGTTCGGTGTGATGACCTGCTACGACATTCGTTTTCCGGAGTTGGCCCGTCGGCATGCGGTCGCCGGCGCCGACGCGCTGGTGGTGTGCGCGGCATGGGCGCGCGGCACGGACAAGGTGGATCATTGGATGACGTTGTGCAAGGCGCGCGCGTTGGAGAACACCTGCTATCTTCTGGCATGCAGCGAGCATGGCAAGCATGATATCGGCCATAGCATGGCGGTCGATCCGTCCGCGCGGATCCTCACTGAAGCCGGCGAGCGCGACGGCCTGGTCTATGCCAATCTGGACCGTGCCCGATTGGATGAGGTACGGCGCATCCTTCCCGTCCTTGTGAATCGTAGATTGTGTTGAGCATACGGGCCGCCGGCTTCAGGCAATGCTGAAACCGGCTGATACGTCAAACGGTCAGATCCATCGGTGACGCGCAGAGGTCATGGCTTTCCGGAATGCGCTCCGCAGCCGGACGGTGTCGTCAGCACGACCCGTCGTACAGAAAGAAGGAGACCGCGCCGCCCTTGCCGCCGTCGCTCTGCGTGAAGGACGGGAAACGCATGGTCCGCGCCGCGCGGCGTTCCAGTCCGCGGTGGTCGTAGAACCCGTAGTCGCAGGTCGTATCGGTGAACAGGAAGTATTCGCGGATGCCGGCATGGCGGAATTCGTGGAGCATATGCGCGAACAGCCGACGGCCGACGCCCATGCCGCGGGCGGATGCCGACACCACGAACAGCACCACTTCGGCGGCGTACTTCTTGCCCGCGTCATGTTCCAGTTCCCTGTCGGCGCGCAGGATCGCGAGCTGGTCGGACACACCGTGCCGTCCTTCGGCGCTGAACATCAACGGCAATGCCAGGCAATTGCGCCGTATCGAATGGCGTGTCCTCTGCTTGTCCGTGATGTGCGAGCGTACCGATCCGAGGATCATGCCGAGCACCCGCCCATCACGTTCCGCCACGAAAGCGGTCGTGGTGCGGGCCAGCGCGTCCTGCAGATCGATGGCGGCGAGACGGTGCATGTTGCGCACATGGATTCCCCGGCGAAGACGCGTCTTACGCTCACGCGGGGTTTGCCGCGACGCCGAGCCCACGTCCGAAGGTTCCTTCGATGAGTCGTTCCACGCATCGGTGGCCGCGGCGCATCCCTGGCAGCCGTCGTCATACCAGGCTTGGCGGATGAGCTCTTCTACTGCGGGAAAATCGGTGCGCCGGAGCGGTCGGATGGTAATTGCGGAAGTCATGGTTTCCCATCCTATCCCATGGAGCCGTCTCGGACGGAATCTTCTTGGTCGTAGTCCATGCGCGAACCGTGCCGCGTGATGCGCAATCATTCCCAAAGAAGCCGCCTGAAAAAGAACCGCTGTCATACGCTCAAACCGGCCAGCAGCCGTGCACGCGCTTAGCATATACCACCGTCTTACAGAGGTAATGGATCGGACGCTCAAGCCGGGAAATGCGTAAGGTTTGTCTGCATTGCCGTTTTGCCGAGCGATGGTCCCATGGTGACTTCTAGTCTTGGTTGTAGCTGTGCATTGAATTGGTGAATTGAGAGGTGCGATGACGGTATTGCTGCGACGGTTGGCGTCGGTTTTTCTCGCGCTGCTCGCCATACTGTGCGTCTATTATGCGTTCGCCGTGCGCAATACGCATTCCGGCACAGGATTCTGGATGGTCTGGATGGCGTTCGCCGCGTGCTTTCTGCTGCTTGCCATCGGAATATTGTTCCACTGGTGGTCGCTGTTGCCGCGTCTGGTGAAGAATATGCTGGTCGCCGTCGTATGCATTGGCCTGGTGGTGTTCGGCACGGTGGAATGTTGCGTGGCGAGCAAATTGCACGAACAGGGCCGACCCGGGCTTGATTATGTGGTGGTGCTGGGCGCGCAGGTGCGTGAATCGGGCCCGAGCCGCGTATTGCGGTACCGTCTTGACAAAGCCGTCGAATATCTGGACGCGAATCCGAAGACCATCTGCATCGTTTCCGGTGGACGCGGTGCGAACGAACCGTTCTCGGAGGCGCAGGGCATGGCGGAATATCTGAAAGGGCACGGCATCGCCTCAAGCCGCATCGTCGAGGAACGCAATTCGACGACCACCGAGGAGAACATCGTCAACAGCAGGAAACTCATCGACGGCGACAACGCTTCCGTCGGCATCATCACCAGCAACTTTCATATGTTCCGTGCCCTGCAAATCGCGGACAAGTATGGTTTGGATGACGCGCAGGGCATCGCGGCCGGGTCGCCGCCCGACATGTTCCTCAACAACATGGTGCGTGAGTTCTTCGCCGAGATCAAGTTCCTGGCGCGCTGAACCGCAACGTCGTCAAGGCGCGAGGTCCCATTCGCATATCCAACCGGTTCCTTCCCAGAAAGTCCCCACCTCTGAACGGCAGCGAGCATAGGCGGGGAGAACATCAATGCTCGATGCCTTTTTCGAGGATTACGCGGAACCGCCGTTCGGAGACGATGGGAATGCCGTAGTCGCGGGCCTTACGTGCTTTTGTGGATTGCGAATACGGGTCGGCGGCCACTACCAGCCGCACGCGCTTGGTGACGGAAGGGCGCACATCCAATCCGAGTGACGTCAATCGTGCCTCGACCTCGGATCGGCGCTCCCGCATCGACCCCGTAAGCACGATCGCATCCCCGGCACGCAGCCGGAAGCCTGCGGGCAACGGCGGATTGAAGGCATCCTCACCACCATCAGGATCGCCGAGGGCCGCACCGTTGCCGGACATGCCATTGCGAACGGTATTGCGTGCCGCGGTTGCGCGGGTGACGGCATGTCTGCCATCGTGGATGGAAACACCGTGGGCCGCACCATGACCGCCACGTTCGTCATGGGAGGCATCGGCCGCATTCCCGGCATCTCCGCGCCGGACGTCAGAAGCGCCGGGAGCGGCTTGTTTCCAGGAACCGTCCGTATGCGTGCCGCGCGGCATCCATTCCGCTTCGGGCAACGCCGCGAACGTGGGCCACCGTTCCACTGCTTCGGCGGCCGCCGTCAGGCGATGGTTCCATCCGCTCCATTTCGGATCGGCCTGCATGAGCCGTCCCAGCAGGATCGCCGTGGCGTGCGCATCGCTCAACGCGCTATGCGCGTCGTTGTTGGCGATGCCGAAGTATTCGCAGCAGTCGGCGAGCTTGCCCCTGCCAAGCAATGCGCGGGAAAGCTTCATCGTGCACAGCATGGTGCGTTGGTCCACCGGTATCCGCGCGCCTAGGCGGGCGTATTCGGCCAGCAGGAATTTCGAATCGAACGCGACATTGTGCGCGACGAACACGCGTCCTGCGAGCAGGTCGCGCAATTCATGCGCGATGCCTTCGAAATCGGGCGCGTGCAGCAGTTCACGCGCGGTGATGTGATGCACCCATGAGGCGCCGATGTCGCGGTTCACATGGATCAGGGTCTCATGCTCATCCTCCAACGTGCCGTCCGGCGCCACATGCACCAGTCCTATTTCGATGGCGCGGTCACCGCGGGCCGGGCTCAATCCGGTGGTCTCGAAATCGACGACGGCATATCCTTGTTGCATTGCGCTGTTCACCACAGATTCCAGTATAAGGCGGTATAAGGCACAAATCCGAGCATATGAAAAGCGGTTGGGGTTGGAACCCTATTGGATTCCAACCCCAACCGCTTACGCGTTATCGATTCGTTCGTTCAACGAATCGGAGACGGCTCACTTCTTGTCGGAAGCGATCTCGTCGGCCACAGCGGCGGCCGCGGAAGCGGCTTCGACGCTCTCGGACTCTTCGTCTTCAGCGGCTTCACCGAGGAAGGAGCTGAGGTCGAGGGTCTCGCCGTCGGCCTTGAAGGTCACGGCGCGCATGCCGGCAAGCAGGCCCTTGGAACGGCCGACTTCCTGCACGGCGGAGCCGAGCTGGCCGTTGCGCATGATGGCCTGGATGAAGGCGTTCGGGTCCATGCCGTACTGCTGGGCGATGGAGGCGAGGAAGTTGAACACGTCGGCCTGGGAGACCTTCACGTCCATCTTCTCGGCGAGCTGGTCGAGGACCATCTGGTCGCGCAGTTCCTTTTCGACGGTCTCTTCGGCTTCGGCCTTCTGCTCCTTGGTGGCCTTGGCCGGGTCGGCGGTCACGTTCTTGAGCTGCTGCTCGACCATTTCGGCCTTGACGCCCTTCGGCACCGGAATCTCCAGGCCCTCTTCGAGCTTGGCGATGAACGCGTCGCGGGCGGCGGTGGCCTGACGGCCTTCGGCGTCCTGGGAGGCGGCCTTCTTCAGGTCCTCCTTCAGTTCGTCGAGGGTGTCGAACTCGGAGGCTTCGGAAGCGAAGTCGTCATCGAGTTCCGGCAGTTCCTCGGCCTTGACGGAGTTGACCTTGACCTTGACCTGGGCCTTTTCGCCTTCGTGGTCGCCGGCCTCCAGAGTGCCTTCGAACGTGGTTTCCTCGCCGGCGGACAGACCGTCAAGGGCCTCGTCCAGACCGTCGAGCATGGTCGCGGAGCCGAGTTCGTAGCTCACGCCTTCCTGGGAGTCGACCACTTCGCCGTCGATCTCGGCGGACAGGTCGATGTTGGCGTAGTCGCCCTTGGCGGCCGGACGGTCGACGCTCACGAGGGTGCCGAAACGCTGACGCAGGGCTTCCAGACGCTTGTTGACGTCCTCATCGGTGACCTCGGCCTTGGCGACCTCGAGCTCCATGCCGTCAAGCTCCGGCAGCTCAATGTCGGGGCGACGCTCGACGGTCGCCGTGAACTTCAGCTTGGTGTCGTCCTTGGCGGACTCCGGAACGGCCTGCACGTCGAACTCCGGCTGGGCCATCGGGTGGATCTTCTTGGTCTCAAGAGCCTGGGAGTACAGCTCCGGCACGCCCTTGTTCACGGCCTCGCCGGCGACGGCGCCGAAGCCGATGCGCTGGTCGATGATCTTGCCGGGCACGTGGCCCTTGCGGAAGCCGGGCACGTTGACCTGCTTGGCGATTTCCTTGCGGGCTTCGTCGAGATACGGGTTGAACTCCTCCGGATCGACGGTGATGGTGAGCTTCACCTTGGTAGGCTCAAGATTCCTGACGCTGATTTTCACGCTTGCGCTCCTGAAACAATACGGTTCTTCATAGTTCTGCCATTAAAGGCAACCTCTATATAATAGCGCGACTCACGGACTCTGCAACCAGCGCCACCTGCCAGTCGCGCGCCCCCTGGTCTTTGAGGAATTGCGCGACGTCGCGCTTCTGCGGTTCGTCCGTCCAGCACAGGTTGCGCAGATACTGCGGTTTGAGGATGATTTCGACCGGGGTGCGCGTGTCCTCCGCGATCTGCGTGACGACCTTGCGGGCCTTGCTGAGCGTGCGGAAACGGTTGGGATAGCGTTCCTTCCAGATGCGGATGGACCGCGGCGCGCCGTTCCGCTGCGCCTCGTGATGCGAGCTGACGGCCTCCAGGTCCGGCCATTCGCTCTTCGGCAGGGCGAGGGCGCCCTGGATGATCCGCTTCCACATGCTCGGCTTGATCTTGCGCTGGATCGGCGCGTATCGTTCGAACATCTTCTCCTGGGCCGCGTCGGAGTGCACGCGCACGCGCTGGTTGATGGAGCGCACCGCGCGGAACTGCGCCGCGTTGTGCGGCTTGCGCTTGGCGACTTCGATGATGGTGCTGTCGGCGAGCAGCAGCGACGGCGCGATGTCGTATTCGCGGGCCAGTTCGTCGCGTTTGGCCCACAGCGCCTTGGCGATCGCCAGTGCCTGGCCGTCCTTCATGATCTCGGTGATGTGCGAGATGTGCAGCCATGGGACCGGATGCCCCTTGCGGGGGCCAAGCCCCTCGTGCAGGGCGTGCCGGAATTCCTCTTCGGCCCACTCGATCTTGCCCTGGCGTTTGAGCTCCGCGCGCATCCTGTCTTCCAGCTCGATCAGCAATTCGACGTCCAAGGCGGCATAGTTGCGCCAGTCCCGGGGCAGCGGACGGTACGACCAATCCGCCGCGGAATGTTCCTTGGCGAGGGTCAATCCCAGAAAATGCTCGGTGACGGCGGCGAGCCCGAAGCGGCGCAGTCCCAGCAGCCGGGCCGCGATCTCCGTGTCGAACAGGCGCTGCGGCTTCATGCCGAGGTCCGCGAATCCCGGCAGATCCTGCAGCGAATCGTGCAATATCCAGACCGCGTCGCCCACGGCACGGTTGAAATCGTTCCAATCCGCGCCCGCGGCGGCCAGCGCCTGCGGATCCAGCAGACCGATGCCAGCGCCGTCGCGTTTGAACTGCACCAGCCAATCCTCATGGCCGTATCGGAAGCCGGACGCCCGCTCGGCGTCGGCGGCCAACGAGCCGTGCGCGGCCGCCAATGCGCTGCAATAATCACGAAAAGCCGGCAAAGTGTCGATCACGTCGGGCACGCCCTCACGCGGCTCGGCCTGCAGTTTCGGCTCGTCAGTCAACGGGAATTTCCTCCTCGGATCATGTCATATGCCGGAGGAACCGCGCCCATGCGTCCACTTGGGAGCCGGCGTCAAGACCTCCATCGGCATAGTCTAATGGCGTCCAAGACACGCGCAATTCGCAACTTGCCCGAGGAACGTCGGATTCGCCGCCGAACGCCGTGTTCTGCGCGATGGTGACCGTGCCGGAGATATCCTCGGAGACCTTGGCATCAAGCCGTTCAACCATTGCCGTCCAATATTCCGCGGGAGCCGGGCGCGTGCCATCGGCATCGGGCGCCGGCATCGAGGCGAACGCCACGCAGCGCCAACGCGAACGCCAGTCCTCACGATATTCGCGCGAGTACAGCACCATGATCCATCCGAAGGCGGCCAGGGCGTCTCCGGCGTCGTCGACGCGCATCAGCTCGACGCCGATGCCGAAGCTGGCCATGTCCGCGGGCACGGGAATCTCGCGGTATGCGACACCGCTGACGCGCGGCATGCGTTCCACGGAGAGCACTGCGTCCCATACCACGTCGGGAACATCGTACGGTCTGGCCATGGGCCATTCGGAGCGGTGGCGGGAGGCGCCGGCAGCGGCGCGCGTTCCCCCATCGTTTCCGCCGGCGGCGCGCACATCGGTGGACGCGCCCAATGGAAAAGCATAAATATCCGCCATGGCTCAAGTTTAAACCGGATGGCTCGGAATTCCGTTGAGGCGCACGGTGGCTTATGGACGAATTCGGGAAACGGGTTTGGAACGCGAGAAGCCGACAGGACG
>ERZ808270.1341-NODE-1341-length-10893-cov-5.277911_pt1 | contig 10893 bp, 8 predicted proteins | sample MGYA00521082_ERZ808270 | MGnify/ENA primary metagenome ERZ808270 (study PRJEB31516, sample SAMN03275594) | gut metagenome | biome: mammalia-associated habitat; material: feces | host: Papio cynocephalus | place: Kenya | collected 2012-07-27 ...
ATCGTTTTTAATCAGATAATACACCAATCTCATCAGCGTAAGCCCCATACTTTGGGTACCGCCGATATCGCCTCCGAATCCGTCGGGAATCATAAGCGCCGCCATATCATAAGTAAGAAGCCCCGCGCAGATACTGGCAATCAGAAGATAAAATGTTGTCGGTGCAATTCCCGGAATCGTAATATAAATAAATTTTTGGAAAGCATTCGCTCCGTCAAGCATCGCCGCTTCGTATTGCGCGTTGTCAATGTTGGCAAGCGCCGCCTTGTACATAACGATTCCGTATCCCGGAGCCTGCCATATTACAGCGACAATAATCGTCCACGTCATAGTAGCCGGATCATTCAGCCATTTACGCGAAGTTCCGAAAATCGTATTGAGCACACCGGAAGAATCTCCGCTGAATATCCAACGCCACATCAACGAAACTGCAACGGAAGAACAAATATACGGAACGAAAAACAAGACCTGAAAGACTTTATGTCCTTTTACTTTCGTAGCCAGCAGAACGGATATAATCAGCGCAATAAGTAACGTAACAAATTGCGTAGAAGCCACCCAAAGCGTAATTCCGCATGCTTTATAAAAATAATGGGCGATATCCAGTCCGTAGGTCGGTAAGGAATATCCATTCCTGAAAATAATTTTGAAACCTTCAAAATTATTCCAGACAAAGTTCCCGGGATTATACAAATCTACGTCGCAAAACAAAGCAATAAATGAAATCACAAGCGGAAAACCGCTGAAAATCAAAAAGCCGACAAGCGGAAGCAGGGCAAGAATCAGCCCCGCTACCGCCTCTTTATTCCATTTTTTGCATCTGCGCTTTTTCACGGGTTCTTCGCTAACTCTTCCCTCCGTTTGTTGCACGACGGCAATCTCGTTTTTCATCATTAAGACCTCTTCATATAAATTTTCATTGTTGCCAAGGCCGTATTGGCATTTCCGGTATAATCTTCAAAAAATTTCGTCAGTCTCATATTGCCCTCGCGTACGGTAGAGTTAAGAGGTCCCGACCAACCGGCAATCCAGGTGGATAAGTTAAAATAAGACCAATCCCCTACATAACTGCTTTTTGTTGCAAGCGCAGCCGCATAAGTGTTACCGCATCCTCTGTCGGCAGAGTTATTGAAATCATCGCTCATTCCTATATCGATCTGATTCGGCAAAAGCGTGTTGCCTTTCGCGATAATTTTCTGACCTTCCGGTCCGCAAGCCCACGTAATAAATTTGAAAGCCGCTTCATAATGATTCGGATCGGCATTCTTCGGAATCGCAAGCGCGCCGACTTCGGGGCTGATTGCGGTTGTCGCTTCGCCCATTACGGGAACTTCGTTTCCGCTCGCAGAAGTAACCGTCCTTATTTCACCCGTAAATACTTCTCCGTCATACGACTTACCGATCACTTTGAGGTATTCGTTTGCAAACCCCGATTTTCCGTCTTTCTGATAAGTGCTTCCGCCCACATATTCGCGATAATTACATAAAGGAGCAAGGTCGAATTTATCGCCTATGGCACTGTCTCTGTAATTATTAACGTAATTGTAATATTCGTTGAGCATAGGGCTTTCGCCGCTCGTAAATCTCGTCTGCCTGTTAGTAACGCTCGGAGGCGCGATTCCGTAACCCGCAATTCCGTCTTCGGCATATTTTGTTTTCGGAATACCCAGACGGTTAAATTCGAGGAATGCATCATAGGTAGAGGGAAGTTCGGTTACTTTTCCCTCGCGATCGGCTTCGTTCCAATTATCGATAAGCCACATCTTATCTTCGTAATCGATAGCCTCGCCTTGCGTATACGTCGTTCCGTTCACTTCAATTGTTTCCAGCGCGAGATAGTTATCCGTCTTATCATTCAAAATCAGTTCGTAAACAGATTTATCTTTATTCCAGCCGATGCAATCTCCGCCGACCGCCCAAAGATAATTAAACCACCATTCGGACATATATCCGTAAACCGTATCGCTATTCTTGAAAGTCTGAAAATCTCGCGCAAGGATGCGCTGCTCTTCCCAGTTCATGGAAATACGATTATTGAATACTTTATACACCGTTTCTCCGGCACTGTTTTCAGAAGCCGTCAAGCCGTCGATCGGCGCTTCGAGATATTCGGCATAGCCGTGCGGCATCAAACGAGCATATTCGCCCGTCCCGCAAAGTTCTTCGCCGACAGATACGATGTTGATACCCATTTGTTTGAATATTTCGGTATTGTAGAATAATACCTGCGGAGCATTTCCGAAAGGCATAGCCATAAGATCGGTTCCTTCGCCCGAGCGGTAAATTCCGTTTTCCGTCGTCGTATTAAACCGCCAGATGTTTTTTGAACTTTCGGGAATTTTATCCCATGCAAGCGCCTCTTTCGCCGCATCGTCGAGATACTGTTCAAGACTGACAAAATTATCCCCGCGGGTCAGTACGTTTTTGAACTGCGCCGAATCGTTGGTAACTTCCACTACATCGAACGCTTTTCCTTTTTTACCTACAAGATTATTATAACTGACCGCCGTAGTCGCCGCCTGCATCGACACCTGCACTTTATCAATCTGCCCCTGCGTCGAATTATAAGTCGAAACTAATTCGTCGTAGGCGGATTTTGTATAAGTATTTACATATGCCGCATAATACTTAATACCCGTAAAGCCGTCGGGAACGTCTTCGTTTTTTTTGCAAGCCGCAGAAGGAAGTACCATAGCCGCAATCAGCCCAGCAACCGCAAACAGTTTAATTTTTCTTTTCATAAGAGCCTCCTGATCTACATTATTTTCATAATAACAAGAAATAATTTACCGCACCGAGACAATAAATCAATTCCTTATTTCTAAAAGCAGTCGAAATACCTTTCGGATATTTCGGCTGAACCTTTCTTACTCCATTACGCCCGATTTGTTTCCAGATACCGTTTCAGCAGAACAAGCCAGTCGGTTTGTATAAAATCTGCTTTTTTACGGCTCAACCACCCCCAACCGAGCGAGGGATCGGAAGTTAAAGATATATCGTCGCTATGCCCCGCCGAAATAACTTCTTTTTCGTTATAAACAATCGCGTTCATCCATACAAGCAACCCTTTTTCGTGCATAGCGCGGATATACGAGTCGGAAGCAATCTCATCAGACTCCTTATCAAATAGAGCCTCAATCCCGATGTAGCGAATATTTCTTCCCTCAAGCCGCTTTGTAACGTCGTCTTTATGCCACGCCATCGTCATATACTGCAAATCGGGGGCATATCGCTCCACATCGTCCCACGATTTTTCGTCGGCATAAGTTTTTACAATCACCTGATTTTCTACGCCCGCTTTACGAATCTCTGCGGTAATGCCGGGAATGTCCGTCCAAAACTTATCAACATTGATATATACTTTATCTTTCAGCAAAGCAAAAACTTCGGAAAGTGTCGGAATCGTATAGCGAGTCGGCACACCGTCCGAGTTTAGAAGTCTTATATTCTGTATTTCCTCCGCAGTCATATCGGAAAGATATTTCCCACAGCGGATAAACTCGGGCTCCATACCGGGATGAAACACAAAATACTTTCCGTCTTTACTTTTGCTTATGTCGATTTCAACAACGTCTGCCCCTTGATCTATCGCGATTTTATACGCCGCAAGCGTATTGCACGGTATGTTCGCACCGCATACGCCCCTGTGCGCCGCAAGCAGCGGACGATCAAGTAAATTCTTTATCTCCCGTATCGATTTAGTAAAATCAATTTTTATTAATGTATCCATATTTAACCTCAACAGCACTTACAGTATCCCCTTTCCCAGCCTGTTTATATTATACACCGCATTGATAAATTTTTATAGTATTAAATGCGTATAAATTTGTATAATCGTATTTTAATTTGACGAAACAATAGGAAAATGCGCTAAAATCCGTACAATATTCTCCATCCGTTGCGCTTTTATGCGAAAAATTAAAGTCTATAAAAAGGGACTTGATTGTTCAAGTCCCCGGATATAGATATACGAATTATAATTTACTTTTTCTGTATTCCCGCGGAGTCATATTATACTTCTTCCGAAAAAAACGGGTCATATGCGAATTATCAAAAAAACCGCAGTCCGATGCAATATCCGTAATCTGCAATTTTTCATCCTGCAACAGTTTTACCGCTTTATTCAAGCGCATATTTATTAAATATTGCATCGGCGTATCGTTAAACAGTTTTTTGAACCGTATACAATATTCCGAACGCGACATATTCGCGCTTTTTGCCAGTTCGTCAAGAGTAATATTTTCCTGAATATGCGCACCCATATAATCGATGCTTCTCAGAATATTCAACGAATAATTGTCATTTGCAACTTTTTCGCCAATATCCCCTTCAAACATATAGTAAGCAAGTTCGCCCATCAAACCCAATGTATAAAAGTTCAGCGTTTTTTCACATCGTCCGCGTTTTTTTGCCAAATGAACAAGATTACTTAAAAACGGAAAAATTCTCTTTCTTCTTTGTTCGTTCAGATTAAGAAAGCATGCATTTTTTTCGTTGTTGATACGGATCATAGGTTCGATATTCAGAAACGTTTGCATATAAGGCATCATTTCGATTTCTTTGGAATAATCGGAAAAAAACTGTTTATCTACAAGCAAATGAAAAATCGAAAAATTATTTTCGTCGTAAGGAACATAGCCGTGGCGCACATTCGGCGGAATCATCAAAGTATCGCCGCATTTTACGATAAAGCGGTTTCCTTCGATATAATGACAACCTACTCCCTGCACGATGATATTTAACTCGAAAAAGTCGTGCTTATGCATAGGAATAGGAAAATCGTCCGAATGATAATACGCCATATGCTCGCGCAATTGAAACTTTTCGTCGTCGAGATAAAAAACCAACGCTTTATGGTGATCTGCTAATTTTAATGGAAAATCGTTTAACGTTATCATAATATTTCCTCCGTTTTTATTTTGATACCGTCATCGTTCTATCTGTTTCCGGTTCTTTTATTTTCCGATGAAAAACGTATCCTTTATTTTCCCACACTTCGATTATATCATAATAATACAAGAAAATCAATATATTTTTGTAAAAAACTTGAAGTCTACTGATTTGGACATCATTTTGTTCTTTATATAATTTCGTTTTTATATAATCACTTTTAAATTTTGTCAAAAAACAACAATAATTTATACACATTGTCAAGCGTCAGCGCACAAATTAGTCGGCACTAATTTTTTAAAATTATATTCGCTATTATCAATGACCGCCCTAATTACATCGTCATAAGTTTCGTGAAACAGAAAGAAACCGTATATTTTCATACGGTTTCTACGTTTTATATTGTCAAAACTGTTATAAGAAGTTACTTGTCTTCCACTTTACTTATCAATTTTATCATTTTATCGAAGTCGCTTTCATACAATGCCATTTCGCGTTTACGATAAATTTCAAATTCTTTCTCGGCTTTTGCCATCGCCTCTTTATGGGAAACGCTTCCGCTCCCTTGTAACAGTTTTCTGCGGTTGGCAACGATTTGCCGGTCAAGCGCCTCTATCCACTCCTTCATCGTCATCGCATTTTGTTCCATTGCCTGAAATTCGGCAAAATCCAAAAATTGCGATACAAGCAAATTCAACCTTTTCAGTTCCGTTTCGGTAAGATAATTTTTTGCTATCTTGACATCATCTTTCGTAATATATGAGCCTTTGAAATTTGTCATACCGACGAGCGGCTTTTCGCTGTCTACTCTTTCATAAATTACTTCCGCAGCTGTATGTTCGTGTACGGCAAAGTGTAATTTATTCTGCACGGTTGCAAAGAATTTCTTCGTCATATCAGAACGGGGATCGTAATCTATCGCCGTCGCATAAATATCAGTCACCTGCTGATAAAAATTTCGTTCGGAAGAGCGAATGTCACGGATACGTTGAAGAAGTTCTCTGAAATATCTCGAACCGCCTTGCTTTAAGCGATCGTCATCCATCGTAAAACCTTTCTGAATATATTCGTGCAATCTTTCGGTCGCCCATCTTCTGAAACGCGTCGCCACCTGAGATTGAACCCTATAACCGAGCGCGATAATCATATCAAGATTATAGTGATCGATGTTCCTTTTTACCTGGCGCGTTCCCTCTTCGCGAACTAACAAGAATTTCTTGTTAGTTGCTTCGCGGTCGAGTTCGCAATCGGAATAAATCCCATCCACATGCTGACTGATATTCTGTTGCGTCGTGTCATAAATTTCCGCGAGTTGCGCCTGCGTAAGCCACAAATCTTCATCGGCAAAACGAACTGAAATTTTCGTAACCCCGTTCTCATCCTGATATATTATGATTTTATTATCTTTTGAATCCATAATTTTTGCCTCGCTTATGTTTGTATTATAGCATAAACTGCTTTTATTTTCAATAATTTTCAGACTTTTATTCTGAAAATCGCCTTTCATTTCAGTGAAAAAATTGCTTCGATTTCTCAAATTTTTAATTTTTGTTCCCCATAAATTATTCCCTCATCAGCAGGATCAACGGGAAATTTTATTTCTATCTGTGTTGCATGCACGCTGACACTATTATCTATTATGTCTGCAATTGCGGACTCAAAGGTATACCCCATAGAACGCATTGATGACATCAGTACATCTGCTGTTGGTTTATTTTCTTTTAAAACCTTCTCATTACTCCCCATCTTTTGTTTTTCCTCCGTTCTTTATATTTTATCATACAAAACATGACAACAACAGTCATAATTAAAATATTTTTCTTGAGTTTTGGCAATTATTTTTCGTCGTCCACGATTTCGACGATATCGTCAAGCGTACAGCCCAGTGCCGTGCAGATTTTTATAAGCACGTCGGAATTCACAGAAACGCCGTCTTTTTTCATTTTTGCAAGCGTTGCGGGGCTTACGTGAGCGAGCGCGGCGAGTTCTTTGCTCTTCATCTCCCTGTCTATCAGTAATTTGAATAATTTTTTATAACTTGCTGCCATAATACACCTCATTGACTACTTTATTCAATTATACCATATTCCGGTATGTTTTGCAATAGGGATTTGAAATAAATTCAAAGAAGTTTTAATTTGTTTTACTTTTCTCTATCGTCTATAATTTTGCTTTCGTCCAGTCCAAGCGATTTCAGCCACATTTCTTTTTCCGTCTGAATCACGGAATACATCACCTTATCGTTCTCGCAATAAGCCAACAAAAAGTTGTAATGTTTCAGTTTTGTCCTGATTTTGTCGTCAGGATCGTCTACCTGTATTTTCGGTCGGCGGTAATCGTTATACAAAGTCAGAAAAACTTTCCAACTGTATGCCGCAAGATTCTGCTTTGCCGCACGCTTACAATATCTCCGCCAACAAAGCCTTATCGACGAACGGTGCTTGATCATCTGAAACTCTTCCCACTTAAAATCCGGAATCAGATACCCGTCTCCCGGTTTTACTCTTTCCGGGAAAAGCAAATAAGCAAGTTCTTTTTCGCTCATTCCGCTCAATTCGTCAAGTCCGATGCCGATAGCGTTTACCCGTTGCAGAACGCGCCAGACCGTCATACGGGAACATCCGCAAAGTGTAGCAATCTGCGTGCGGTTGTTTCCTTTTATGTAATACTCTAAAATCAATTTATATTTCGACATAAAATACCTCTCTTTTATCGCCCTTTTTTACATACGTCAATATATACGGAAAAATGTAACATTTGAGGAACCACCCCTTAATTTTAGCATATTTTCCGATTTTCGGCTGCTTTCAAAAGAGTAAAAAAAACAGCCAGACTCAAACGAGAATGGCTGTTTTTCTTAAAATTCAGTATTAAAATGCCGGAATTTAACCGTTTTCCGCCAAAAGCTTACGCCCTCGGATTACGGATATTAGCCTGCGCAGCGGCCAATCTCGCGATGGGTACGCGGAACGGCGAGCAGGAAACATACGTCAAACCGATTTCGTGGCAGAATTCCACGGAAGAAGGATCGCCGCCGTGTTCGCCGCAAATGCCGCAGGACATACCGGGACGCGTCTTTCTGCCCAGTTCCACCGCCATCTTCATCAGCTTGCCTACGCCCACGGTATCGAGGCGCGCAAACGGATCGGATTCGTAAATCTTGTTCGCATAGTACGCGGGCAGGAACTTGCCGGCGTCGTCGCGCGAGAAACCGAACGTCATCTGCGTCAGATCGTTCGTACCGAAGCAGAAGAATTCCGCCTCTTTCGCAATCTCGTCCGCCGTCAGCGCCGCGCGGGGAATTTCAATCATCGTACCTACTTCGTACTTCAGATCGGATTTCGCAGCCGCAATCAGCTCGTCCGCCGTCTTAACAACGATGTCTTTCACGAACTTCAGTTCTTTCACTTCGCCGGTAAGCGGAATCATGATTTCGGGAACGATGTTCCAGTCCGCATGTCTCGCCTTTACAGCCAGCGCCGCCTTAATCACGGCTTTCGTCTGCATCACGGCGATTTCGGGATACGTTACCGTCAGACGGCAACCGCGGTGTCCCATCATCGGGTTGAATTCGTGCAGCGAATCAATGATTTCTTTAATCTGCTTCACGCTCTTGTTCTTCGCCTTCGCCAGAGCTTCGATATCGGCTTCTTCCGTAGGCACGAACTCGTGAAGGGGCGGATCGAGGAAACGGATGGTTACGGGATAACCGCCGAGCGCTTCGAACAGACCTTCGAAGTCCGCCTGCTGCATCGGTTCGATTTTCGCAAGCGCTTCTTCTCTTTCTTCCACCGTGTCGGAGCAGATCATTTCGCGGAACGCGCCGATACGAGCGGGATCGAAGAACATATGCTCCGTGCGGCAAAGACCGATGCCCTGCGCGCCGAACGCCGCCGCCTGCTTCGCGTCCTTGGGGGTATCCGCGTTCGTACGAACGCCGAGCGCCTTGTACTTATCCGCAAGTTCCATAATGCGTCCGAAATAGCCGCTGTTGGGATCTGCGGGAACCGTCTTGATCAGTCTGCCGTAAATGTTACCGGTAGAGCCGTCCAGCGAAATTTCGTCGCCTTCGCGATAAATCTTGCCGGCAAGTTCGAAGTACTTCTCGTCCTCGTGCATCTTGATGTCGCCGCAACCGGAAACGCAGCACGTACCCATACCGCGGGCAACCACGGCAGCGTGCGACGTCTGACCGCCGCGCACCGTAAGAATACCCTGCGAATACTTCATGCCTTCGATATCTTCGGGCGAAGTTTCAAGGCGGACAAGAATCACCTTCTTCTTGTTCTTTCCTTCTTTCACCGCGTCCTCCGCCGTAAATACGATGGAGCCCGCAGCCGCGCCGGGAGAAGCCGCGATACCTTTGCCGATCACGTCGGTCTTATCCGCAGCTTTCAGATCTTTCGCGTCGAACGTGGGGTGCAGCAGCATGTCAAGCGACTTCGCGTCGATCTGCATCAGCGCTTCCTGCTCGGTAATCATGCCCTCGTCGATGAGGTCGCACGCAATCTTGATAGCGGCAGCCGCCGTACGCTTGCCGTTACGCGTCTGAAGCATGTACAGCTTCTCGTTCTCCACGGTGAATTCCATATCCTGCATATCGCGGTAATGGTTTTCGAGAATCTTGCAAACTTCCTGGAACTGCTTGTACACTTCGGGGAATACTTCCGCCATCTTCGCGATGGGCATCGGGGTACGCACGCCGGCAACAACGTCCTCGCCCTGAGCGTTCGTCAAAAATTCGCCCATCAAACCTTTTTCGCCGGTAGCGGGGTTACGCGTAAACGCAACGCCGGTGCCGCAGTTGTCGCCCATGTTGCCGAACGCCATCATCTGTACGTTTACGGCAGTGCCCCAGCTGTAAGGGATGTCGTGGTCCATACGATAGATGTTCGCACGGGGGTTGTCCCACGAACGGAACACGGCTTTGATTGCTTCGAACAGCTGTTCTTTCGGGTCGTTGGGGAATTCTTTGCCGAGCTGCTTCTTGTATTCGGCTTTGAACTGGTTGGCAAGCGTTTTCAGATCTTCCGCGTCCAGTTCGACGTCCTGCGTAACGCCCTTCTTCTCTTTCATCTCGTCGATAAGTTTTTCGAAGTATTTCTTGCCTACTTCCATAACCACGTCGGAGAACATCTGAATAAATCTTCTGTAGCAGTCCCACGCCCAACGGGGGTTATTCGATTTCGTAGCGATAACGTTTACCACTTCTTCGTTCAAGCCGAGGTTCAGAATGGTGTCCATCATGCCGGGCATAGAAGCGCGCGCGCCGGAACGCACGGAAACGAGCAAAGGATTTTCCTTGTCGCCGAACTTCTTGCCGCAGATTTTTTCCATCTTGTCGATGTATTCCATAATCTCCGCCTGAATTTCGGGATTGATCTGTCTGCCGTCCTCGTAATACTGAGTGCAGGCTTCCGTAGAAATGGTGAAGCCTTGGGGAACGGGCAGACCGATGTTGGTCATTTCCGCAAGGTTCGCGCCCTTGCCGCCGAGGAGCTCGCGCATCTTCGCGTTGCCTTCGGTAAACAGATAGCAATACTTTTTAGCCATAAGTGATACTTCCTCCAAATGAAAATTCTTGATTTTTGGTACTTTGATGAATTTAAAACGGAAAATCCCGCCCGCGCCGCAAAAAGCTCCGTACAGCGCCGAAAAAGCGCGCGGAAAGCGGCATAAACGCCACGCAAAAAGAAGCGGCAGGGAATCCGACCGATTCTTATTTTACTATAAAACGCAAAAAATATCAAGTCTTTATAAGGGCTATTTTTATTTTTTTTCGTAAAATTATCTTAATCTTTCGCGCCGCCGCATGGCGCCGCGATAAGCCAATCCCCGCCTTATTCTCGGCTTCCCCTCAGGGGGAAGCTGTCAACGGAGTTGACTGATGAGGGGCAGCTACATTTTCCTTTTCCCCCATTTTAAACGAACGCGCTAACTCTCTCGGCTTCCCCTTCGGGCTTTTCTTGCCGAGCTGCCGCTTCAAGGCAGCTTCGGCAGCTT
>ERZ808270.1342-NODE-1342-length-10893-cov-2.658240_pt1 | contig 10893 bp, 8 predicted proteins | sample MGYA00521082_ERZ808270 | MGnify/ENA primary metagenome ERZ808270 (study PRJEB31516, sample SAMN03275594) | gut metagenome | biome: mammalia-associated habitat; material: feces | host: Papio cynocephalus | place: Kenya | collected 2012-07-27 ...
CAAGGATCTCAAACGCCTTCAAAAGAAATATGGCGAACCTCGCTCCATCGCTTTAGGAATCAACAAGAAGAAAAAGAGCGAAAAGAAAGCTTCTAACGTCCTTAGCGGTTTTCTTATCGCTTTTTACGTTCTTTTGCTGGGGCTTGTCGCTTTGGCCATGGTGGAACAACAAGCGGGCGGCCAGCTCTTTATGGGCGATACGGCGATGCTTGTCATTCATACCGAATCGATGTCTGAAATCCATCGTTCAAATAAGAACGAGCTTTCCGAACATGACCTTTTAGGGAATGAGAACCGCATTGAACGCTATGGCTTTGTCACTTTGAAAAAGGTTCGAAGCGAAGAGGAACTTGTTCCCTATAAGGTCTATGCCTTCAAGATGGATAGCAAAGAAGAAGGCAAGACGATAACGATCGTTCACCGTTTGCTCGATATCACCGAGAAAGACGGCCAGAAGGCCTATACTTTTCGAGGCGATGCGAACCCTACCTCGATGGCGGGGGAAATCGCCATCGCTTACGATCAGATAGTCGGGGAGTGGACGGGGTATAAGAACCTCACCTTGGGGATGTTTATCATCTATTTGCAAAGCGGTATAGGCATTATCACTTTGTTGACGGCGTTTATGCTCCTTATCGTCTATAGCGTTCTCTATACGAAGAGCGCCGACCAATACGAAATCCGTTATGAAGCCATTCTTTATGGCCTTATCGGCGTAGATAAAGAGGGGAATGAAGTCAAAGAGCAAGGAAATGAATCCTCTCTTCTTGCGTCTGGCCTCAAGGAAGAAAAAGCGAAGGAAGAAGTGGATTCCGCCATTTCGGAAGGAAAGGGAGAAGCCGAAAATACGAGGGAAAAGAGGGGCTCTTCCATCGAAGTGGAAGGCGTGACGAAAGAAGTCCTTCCTTCTAAGAAGGGTCTTAAGCCAGCCACGAAGCGAGTGTATTTCGTGAGCAAAAAAGAGAAAGCCGACCTTTATTTGAAACAAGGCGAGAGAAAAGCGGCGTTAAAGCTTCTTTCTCAAAACGAGGCCGAGGGCTTTCTTTATGGGTTCTATGGGCATTTGGAAAAAGGAAGCTTCGCGCTTTTAGACGAGAAAGGCGCTTCGCCTTTCGAAAAGAAAGGGTATCGCTTCTTCATTTCTTTCGATTCGAAGGAAAAAGAAACGATTTCCGTTTTGGACGCGAAAGCCTCGCTTTTGGAAGAGAGCGGAAACCTTGTCTATTTTTTGTCCAAAGCCTCATCCTTCGAAGCCTTGGAGGCAGGCGAATACTTCTTGACCTTCCATTTCAAAAAAGCCATAAACATCGATTACAACCCGACGGAATACTCGAAGATTTCAATCCGCTATAACGGAGAGCAGAAAGGGGAGAAGCACTATGAGGCTTAAAAGGGTTTTCGCGATAGCCCTTCCTCTTTTTCTTAGCGCCGCCATTGTGGGGGGCGGCTTTTCCGTTTTTGTCTTTGATGCCCTTGTTAGGAAAGAGGATCAAGCGGACTTGGAAATAACCAAAAAGGTGCCAGAAAGCTTCGGGACGCTTCATGTCTCTTTTGGCTCCCAAAACGATACCCTTTATGCGCCCGATGGAACGCTTCCGAAGTTGATCGTCGATCAGAATGGCGTTGAATTTCCTTCGCCCATTAATTTCACCTACCAATGGTCTTTCCAAGACGATACTAGCCTCTCATTCGGGGATTTTACCTATACCTTCAAGTATAAAATCGAACTTAGCGACGAATTCTCTTCCTATTTTCAGTTTTATTTGCCAGACCCCTCCTTGGAGAAATCGCTAGAAGGTCTTTGGTATGGCGATTCGGAAAACATATCTCTTTCCGATTTCGAAAGCCCGATCTCGAGTAGCGTTTCCATCTCTTTAGGCTACCGGAGTGGCATGGAACCGGACACCAAAGAAAGCTATCAAAAGCTAAGAGAAATCGTCTGGAACGAAAAGAAAGCGAACTCCTTGATTCGCTTTAACTTCGAAGTGGTCGCAACCCATAAGGAATAGGAGGGCAGAGGATGAAGAAATCCAAATTATTCAAAAAGATCGCCCTTCTCGCCTTGGCGATTTTGCCGGGATTCCTGCTCGGAAGTGCCTTTTCGACGTGGGTTCTAGGAGAGGTTATTGGCACGAAGAAGGAAATAATTCCCGATACCTATATCGATGATGTGCGCCCTAATTACGAACTCGACGCCAACACCTACGACGTTTACGTTTTCCCGAACTGGATGTATGCCGATTATATTCTAGAAGGCATCGATAAAGGCCTTAACATCGATACTTCCTATCTTGATAAATTCGATGCCGCAAGCGCCTTTGACGAAAAGAAGAGCGCTTTCTCCTCAAGTACGAATGTTTCGAGCTCTGACGCTTCTTTTTTCGGCGCTTGGACGGATGCGGCAGATGATTCCAAGTACGCCTATAAGCATTTCGTCGCCGATACTTCCATCACCCAAAACGACTTCGAAAAGATCGGTTCGCCCTCATGCGGGGCCAAGGACTCCAAAGGCTATCGTCTTTCTTTCTGCGGTTGGAGCGCGGATGTCGAAAACGTAAGCGAGCTCGGTTTCATGAATCAGGGAAACTTCCATTATCTAAGCGCTCTCGATCCTTTAAGCAACGTCGATGAGACCGCTTTATCGAGCAATAGCGAGTTCAGCATCGATGGTTCTTCCTATAATAAAAAGACGGTATTCATCTATCCCATCTATACTTCGGGAAAGAACTATAATTCCACTTCCCAACAGCCTGTCGTTCGACTTCATGGCGATACGGCTGAGATATTCCCGGAACTCAATAACGACTATATCTTCCAAGAAGAATATTACTTTTCCCAAGACGCCTCGGAAGGAAACTACAGCCAATCCTATTACTATTACAACAACCTGGTCGTTAAAAAGGATTCCATTTATTATCTGGATTTCACGCCTATTGGTTTCTCTTCGAACGGCTATACTTCCTATAATCCTGGAACATGGATTGGGGGATGGTATAACTATCAAACGACTGCGAATTATTCTTTGACCCAATCTTCTTTGTCCTTAGAGAAGGACTCTAATGGCCTTTATCACCCGAGCTATGAGGCTTTGTTCGCTGGGAGCGAGGCAGGGAAATCCGCCAATATCCTAGGAGAAGGGATCTACAATATCTTGGTTTATGTTGGCTATCCGACAAGTGTTAACGTCTCGACGAATAAGCCATCTGCCTTTACCGACCTCACCAAAGCGAAAAGGCCCTTCCTTCTTTGCCAAGACCCTCTTTTGAACGATGCGAATTATGCGTATAGGGACGTAGGGAATGTTCGCTTAAAGCTTTATGTCAAAATAGAGAAGATAGACGATTTCCGAATCGTTGGGAAAAACGTTTCCTTTGATTACGAGAATGGCTCCTCTACTCTTTATAAATATGGTAATGGAACTTATAGCGCGGATGGCGTTATAAACCCCTATGTCGATTTCGAAATCAACAATGTCCGCATCGATGGAATGAAGACCAGGACAATGAATACGTTTAAATATAACGGCAAGCGATATTCTTATTACAGCAATATTTTCACCATTGCTTCGAATGCTTATATTCTCGATGAAAACGAGCGTTTGACTTCCGTGAGCGCCGCTGAGGCGGATGCTCATTCACAAGATCGCCTTGAAAAATATCCGAGTTCTTACTATGAATTTTTCGCATCCGATACCAACGAAGGCGCGGAAACGAAGATTTTTGAAGTGGGCGGCGCTCAAACCGATTTTCAAAACATCGAAAATGCGCCCCTCTTCCAAAACCACGATTTCAATCAATCCAAAGGCTACTTGAAAAACCTCTTTCGGATCACCGAAAATTCGATGAACTATTACAATATTCTCGTTCGCGCTTTTTACGTTTACGAAGATGATGGTACCTTGCGCATTTCAAAGGTCGGGATCGCTTTGGCGCCGCACGATTCGAAATCCGTCCGCGTTTATGTTTATGATGGGGGGATTGTCAATAAAACGAATATCGTCCGCGATTCCGAAGGGTTTATCGATGTCGATGCTGAATTCATGAAAACAGGACTTATAGGCTCTATCGAAGTGGAATCGGGCGCCTCCTTCACCAAAGATCTTCTCATCACCCCTGATAACTATGACGGAAGTGGGAAAAAATGGACCGTGGAGGACTACCTTAATTATGAGGGTGGCAGGAAATTCTACGAGCATCAAACGGAATTGGAATTCGAAATCGGTTCTAAAATATCGAAAAACATGGTCTTGTTCTTAAGAAAGCCCGTCTCCTAGCCTTTTACATTCTCTTCATATTTCTTTACCGCCTCTTGGTTGGGGCGGTTTTCTTTTTGGAAGAAGATATGATCGTTGAAAATGAAAGAAGGAAAAAGATGAAAAAAAGAATCGGAGCATGTATTGCTCTTATGGCTCTAGCAGGCGTTGGAGCCCTCGCCTCTTGCGGCGAAAGCGGAACCTCCTTTGATGAGGCTTCCTCCATTAAGCTCTTCTCGAGAGCGGCTGGAAGTGGCACTCGCGAATGCTTCTTCGAAAGCATCGGCTATAAGGATGTGGCCAAAGAAGACAAATGGAATTCGAACGTTGTCGTTTCCACAAGCGCTACGAATCCTGATATGATGCATGCGATTAGCGTCGAGCCTTATGGCATCGGCTATTGCTCTTTGGATAGCTTATCCTCCGTCTCTGGCATCAAAGGATTGAGCTACGAAGGCGTCGAAGCGAGCGTTGAGAGCGTCGTTAATGGCACCTATAAGATCAGTCGTAACTTTAATTTCGTCATTCGCGATTACTCGGACCAAGCGAGCGCGAAGTCGATTGCGACCCACGCTTATGTGGATTTCTTGCTTAATAGCGTTGAAGGACAAACCGCGATCAAAAACGCGGGTGGTATCTTGGAAGATAGATCTGACTTAACCCCTTGGAGCGAACTTGCAAAAAATTATCAAGGAATCGATACGAATAATGTGGAGATCGAAACCTGTGGTTCTACAAGTGTCAAGGCCGTTCTTGAGAAGACTTCGAGCAAATTCACGGAGCTTACCAAGAACAAAGTCACCTTCAAACTTAATCAACAATCAAGCGGTGCGGCCGTAAGCGGTGTTACCGCAACCTCTGGCACCCTTTATGACATCGGTTTCTTATCCCGCGAAATCCAAGATTCCGAGCTTGAGAAACTCAATGATAACAATAAGCGCGGCGCTTTCGCAAAAGATGCGGTCGTTCCTATCGTCAATAGCGAAAATACCGCCGTTACGAATATCACGGGTACTGTCTTGAAGAAGATCTATCTAGGCGAAATCAAGACCTGGAAAGAAGCGAAGGAACAGATCTAATGGTTTCTTGCCAATCGCATTTGGACAAGGAAACGAAAATCGCTAAAAGGAAAGAAGCTCTCGATAAGGGGAGTGGGGGCTTCTTCCTTCTTTTTGCGTTGCTTTGCTCCTTGTCTGTTTTTTTTATCGTCGGCTTTATTTTCGTGCGAGGCATTAAGCCTTTCGTTGGCGGCTATTATCGAGGCGAAAAGCAAGATATATCCGCTTTCTTCACTTCCTATAATTGGACCTACAATGGCGAAGGCGGCATGCCTTTTCTCTTGCTTACGACGATTTATGTAACGGCTTTATCGCTTCTTTTTGCGGCGCCTATTGCCGTTTTAGGCGCTCTATTTATCGCGAGGGTAGCCCCGAAAAGGATTCGGGTGGTTTTTCAAACGGCATTAGAAATCCTTAGTTCCATACCAAGCGTCATTTACGGGCTTTTCGGCATGGCTGTGCTTTGTCCTCTTATTCGCGGCTTGCCCATCATCGGGTCGCTCACAAGCGGTGGCCAAAGCATACTCTCGGCGAGTTTGGTATTGGCTCTTATGTCCATTCCGACCATCGGCCTTTTAAGCTACAACGCGATAACGGATGTGGATCCGTCTTTGATAGACGCTTCCCTCGCTTTAGGAGCCTCCAAAGAAGAAACGAACTACAAAGTCGTCCTTCCGAGCGCCGAAAGTGGCATTTTCGCTGGGATTATTTTGGGGATTGGCAGAGCTTTAGGCGAAGCGACCGCCGTTTCCATGGTTATCGGCGGAAGTTTGGATGGGCTTTTCTTTTATAATCCTTTTAACCCGGGGAATACCTTGACGAGCGCGATGCTTGGCGGTATGAGTGAAGCGGTCGTCGATTCTTTGGGGTATGACATACGTTTCTCCCTGGGTTTGGTTCTGATTCTTCTTATTTTGGCTATCACCCTCTCTCTTAATTCCTTTAAGAGGAGAAGGGAACGGAAAAGGAGGGGGGAATGATGGAGAAATCGACAAAAGAGATGGCGCCCCTTTCCTTCGATGGGGTGTCTAAAAAAAGAAAAATCCATGATGGCTTTAGGACTTTTGCGAATTGGCTTTTCGGATTATTGAGCGTTGGGATTCTCGTTTGGATTCTCGCTTTTGTCTTTATGAGAGGTTCCTCTTATCTCTCGTGGGATTTCCTAAGTGGCGACTACCATTCGAAGACCCTTAGCTATAAGACGAGCGATTCCTTTCGAATCGAAAATTATCACGATGGGAAGCCGTTTACGCAAAAGGAAGGGCTTGAAGAATACCCTTTTTCCAAGAGGTTTGGCGCTTCTTTTGGCCTCACCAAGAATCTAAATGGGAAAGAAGTGGTCTATCTTGTTTCCTTGGAAGAAGGATCGCCGTTTTTCGATTTTTTGGATGTGAGCGGAAATTCCTTCGAATACCCCCTTTCCAAAGCCTCGCTTGATTCTCTTATCATCAAAGACGAGGAAGGGAAATACGAAACGGTTTATGGAAGCAGCTCGCCGAAGGCTTTTGCCGAAGCCTTAGACAAGGCCAGTGCCATTTATGACATCACGTTTGTGACGTTCGGGGGTGGTATAAGAGGCTCTCTTCTAACGACTTTGGCGCTTATCGGATTGACCTTGCTTTTCCTTTTGCCTCTTGGGGTTGGGGCAGCCATTTATTTGTCCCTTTACGCCAAAGGCGGGCGGATAACGATTCTCATTCGGAGTCTTATCGATTTGACTAGTGGCATCCCTTCCATTATTTTCGGCTTGGCCGGGGCTTTGATTTTTGTGCCATTTGCGAGCTCGATCACTGGCGGAAGCGGCGGCAATTTATTAAGTGGGGCTTTGACGCTTACGATTATGCTTTTGCCAGTTGTCATCAAGACGACCGAAGAAGCTATTCGAGCCGTCCCACGCCACTATATGGATGCGAGCTTGGCTCTTGGAGCGAGCAAGACGGAGACGATTTTCAAAATCGTGCTGCCGAACGCTTTAGGAGGGATTTTGACGAGCACCTTGCTCTCGATCGGAAGAATCGTCGGCGAAAGCGCCGCTCTTGTTTTCGCTATGGGAGCTACCATTGGCGAAACGGTCTCCTTCCAAAGCGGCTATAGTTCCCTTGCCGTCCATATTTGGAATGTCCTTAGTGGCGAAAGCCCCGCATACGACCAAGCTTCCGCTATTGCCATTATCATTCTTTTGACGGTCTTGGCTCTTAATATCGGCGTTAAGCTTATCTCCTATTTCCTTGAAAAGAAGAAAGGAAAAAGAACATGAAAATACTGGAAAAAATAAAAAACAAATTGTTTAGATCTAAGCCAAATGAACCTCTTAGCGAGGAAACGGTCGAAAACCCCTTTAAGTCTTTGCCTGAGGTAAACCCCCTTTTCCAAAGACCGGATCCCTCTTTCGCTAATAAGGAAAAGAAGATCATCGAGGTGAAGAACCTCAATCTTTGGTACCAAAATGGGAAGAAGCACTCGCTTAAAAACATCAATCTGGATGTCTACGAGAAGAGGGTTTTAGCCCTCATCGGGCCTTCAGGATGTGGCAAAAGCACCTTGCTCCGTTGCCTCAATCGCATGAATGACTTAATCGATGGAACGATCATAAAGGGGGAAATCCTCTATCGCGAAAAGGAAATTCATGCTATCGACACCATTTCTTTAAGGACTAAAATAGGAATGGTCTTCCAACAGCCGAATCCCTTTCCGATGTCCATTTTCGATAATGTGTGCTATGGGCCCCGTTGCCAAGGCATAAAAGACAAGAAAGCGCTCACGGATATCGTGGTGGATTCTTTGAAAGGGGCAGCCTTATACGAGGAAGTGAAAGACCGCCTAAATGGGAGCGCATTAGCCTTAAGCGGGGGCCAGCAACAGCGGCTTTGCATCGCGAGAGCCTTGGCCATGAAACCGGAAGTCCTTTTGATGGATGAGCCGACAAGCGCCTTGGACCCCATCGCAACCCTTCGCATCGAGGAGCTCATTCGAGAACTTCAAAAGCAGTATACGATCGTGATTGTGACTCACAATATGCAACAAGCTTCGAGAATCAGCGATTACACGGCCTTCTTCATGCTTGGGGATTTAGTCGAAATGAATAAGACGGAAGAATTCTTCTCGCGTCCGCGCGATAAGAGAAGCGAGGATTATATCACAGGGAGGTTTGGTTAAATGCTCGATTTAAAACCGCTTGAGACGAGTGTGAGGAAGATGTGCGAATTCACTCTTTCCTCTCTCCGAAAGGCTTATGAGTCCTATTCGATGGAGAACAAAGAAGAGACGGTCAACGACGAAACGATCGATAACTTCGAATGCCTCATCGAAGAAGATTGCTTGAAACTCATTTTGAAAGAGCGGCCTTTTGCCAAGGATTTAAGAGAAATAACCGGCATTTTCAAAGCCGTTTCCGATTTCGAGAGGATCGGCGACCACGCCGAAGACGTGCTTTGGTGCGTCTCCAACCTCAAAAAAGGATCCCATTTCAAAGTGAACCCTCTTTTGAAAAGCATTCTCGAGAAGAGCCTACGCATGGTGGAGGACTCTTTCGATGCTTTTTTGAATCTCGACGAAAAGAAATCGCAAGAGATTATCGAACGTGACGATGAGGTGGATAAGCTCTACGCCAAAATCGTCGAGGACATCGCGCTAAGCCCCGATAAAGGGAACAACGATGTGGAAAACGTCTATAGCATATTGTTGGCCAAATACGCCGAAAGGGTGGCCGACCATAGTACCAATATTGCCGAATGGGCTATTTACATCGCTTCCGGCCTTTATAAAAATAGGATGATAATTTAGTTATGGAAAAAAAAGAGCTGCTTATCGACATACTCGAAGACGATGCCGATATTTCCCGTTTGATGAATTTGGCCTTAAAAAGCCAGGGATATGAGATTCGGACCTTTGATAGGCCCACTTCCTTTTTGGAAGACTATCAGAAAAAGAAGCCGAATATCCTTTTGTTGGATCTCATGCTCCCGGAAATGAAAGGGGAAGACGTCCTTCGGAAGATCCGCGAGGAATATCATGATGATTCTCTTCAGATTCTCATCGTTTCCGCTAAGACGCTTCTTGAAAACAAAATCGAAGGCCTCGAACTTGGCGCGGATGACTATATTTCCAAACCTTTCGACGTTCTTGAACTCATCTCCCGCGTGAACTCGAAGGCTCGAAGGATCTTAACCTCCGAAAACATCCATTTTGGCGATTTCACTTTGATACCAGCGCGGCGCGAACTTTTCGAAAAAGAGACGCCTGTTCGTTTGACCTACACCGAATTCGAGCTTTTGCTTTTCTTTGCGATGAATAAAGATAAAGTTATTACGCGCGACGAGCTCTTTAAGAAACTATGGGGCAACGACGCTTGCTATGAATCGAGGGTCCTTGACGTTCACATCAAGGATCTTAGGAAGAAATTAGGTGATAAAGATGGGAAAATCATCGAAACGGTCTACGGCGTCGGATACCGCTGGAACGGCTAAAAGGCGTTTTTGGCTTCCTTTTGTTTGCTTTTTCGGCTTTGGCTTTCTTTTGTCGGGCCTTTCTTTTCTCGTTTTGTTTTTTAGCGAAGAAAAGGAGTGCTCCTATCGGGTTCTTCTTATCTCTCTTCTAGGGACCATCCTCCTTGCTGTTTGCTGCTCTTTTTTAGCTTCTTTTGCCATTGAGAAGGAAGAGAAGAAAAAACTTCTTTTGCTTCGGAAAGAATGCCCGGACTTCTTTCTTGAAGGCGATGAAAAAGATCTTCTTTTCGCCGTAAAAAAAGCTCTTTCTTCCTATCAAAAGCTTCTCGGCGAGATGATGGAAGAAAAGAAGAAGGACGACTTTCTTATCTCCCATATGCGGCAAGGCTATCTCCTTTTCGACAACAACTACAAAGTGAAAGATGCCAATGACATCGCTTTAGGATATTTAGGGAAGACGCGGGAAGAAACGCTTGGGAAAGACTTCCCTTCTTTGGGCTTAGGCGAAGAAGCCAATCGCAACTATCGCGCTCTTTTCGAAGGGATTGTTCACTCCTTTGACGTCCCAATAGGCGAAAAGACCTATTTGTTTATCCCGACCGCCAACGATACCAAGGCGGAGTCCTATCGTTTCGCTTTTTTCGTCCTTGACGTTTCGGAAAATCGCCTGGCTGCCAAAATACGGAAGGAATTCTTTCAAAACGCCTCTCACGAGCTTAAAAGCCCTTTGACCTCCATCATCGGTTACCAAGAACTCATCCAAAATGGCATCGTGAACGATAAAGAAGGCCTTTTGAAAGCCAACGATGTGACTCTCCAAAGCGCTCTCCACATGAAAGCCATCGTCGAAGGGATGTTCACTCTTTTCGGCATCGAGTCCAATCTTCCGCAAAAAAAGGAAGAGGTGGATGTTTTAGCGATGGTGGAGTCGATGCTTTTGACTTTCAAACCGCAGATCGAGAAGAAGGGGATTAAGCTCATAAAAGACGAAAAACCAACCATTTTAAAAGGAAGCGCGAAGGATTTGTCGATGATTTTCGAAAATCTTATTAGCAATGCGATCAAGTACAACAAAGAAGGCGGCTTGCTCGAGATCCATTTGGATTCCAAAAGCTTTTCTATTTCTGACACCGGCGTA
>ERZ808270.1343-NODE-1343-length-10887-cov-8.587703_pt1 | contig 10887 bp, 7 predicted proteins | sample MGYA00521082_ERZ808270 | MGnify/ENA primary metagenome ERZ808270 (study PRJEB31516, sample SAMN03275594) | gut metagenome | biome: mammalia-associated habitat; material: feces | host: Papio cynocephalus | place: Kenya | collected 2012-07-27 ...
GGGCTTACTCGGGACTTGCACCCGTTAGATAATGCTCATGCCGAGCGTACTAAAAAACGTGTTACACTTGGGCAAAACCATTTGTAACACGTTTTTTTAATGATGAGCATTGGAGAAGGCTCAGATATAGGAGAACGAGCCAATCTGCCTGCATACGTTGTGGTCGAAAGGCAAGGATTTAATTGTTTTTCCTTGAAGAAGAGAAGGCGAAAGCTGCTACATTGGCGAAGCCTACGAGAGGAATGATGAATGACGCTGATATGCTTGAAGCGTCAGCTACGAGGCCCATGAGCAATGGACCGATGGCACCGCCCACAGGCGTCATCATCAAGAACGACGATGCACGCTTTGTGAGTCCACCCAGCCCCTGGAGCGAGAGCGCAAAGATAGTGGGGAACATGATGCTCTCAAACACGTAGATGAGCACCAAGGCTACCAAAGAGATGAAGCCCGCGTTGAGCACCACGATGAAGGTGGTAATGAATGTGCCTATGGCGCATACCTTCAGCACGCGTTCAGTACCCACGTGTTGCATCACAATGCTTCCCACTACACGGCCGAGCATGAAGAGGCCTAAACCGCCGAAGGCGAGAGCAATAGATGCATCACGCGGATCCATCCATTCATTGTCTGTCACGTAGTTGACAAAGAAGCTATTGATAGAAATCTCCGACACTTCGTAGCTGAGCAGAGCGAAGAGGCCGAACACGAAGAAGCGGTTGCTGAAAAGGCGGCGCACTACGTCACGGCGATTGGTTTTCAAAGCGCTTTCGTCAGCCTCAGCATGGGGTATCTCGGGAAGTTTGATGCGGGTGAAAACTACTGCTACAGCGAGCGCCACAATGCCCATCACGATGTAAGGAAGGTCGATGCGACCGCTCTCATTGCCGTTGCCATTGCCAGGAAAAAGGAGCAGGCCTCCCAACAGCGGACCGCAGATACAGCCCAAACCATTGAACGACTGGGCGAGATTTAAGCGCGAGGCGGCCGTCTCTCGGTCGCCCAATTCCGTCACGTAGGGATTGGCCGCTGTCTCGAGGAAGACTAAGCCACAAGCGATGACAAATAGCGAGCCTAAATAAAACTCGAAGGAGCCGATCTGCACTCCGGGCCAAAACATCAATGCTCCGAGTCCATAGAGCGTCAGTCCTGTCACCACCCCCGTGCGGTACCCCTTGCGATCGATAACGAGTCCCGCAGGAATGGCCATAACAAAATAGCCTAAATAGAACATCACCTGCACGAGCGATGACTCGGCATGGTTCTTCTGCAAGGAGAGTTGGAAGTGCTTGTTGAGCACATCAAGTATGGAGTGGGCTGCGCCCCACAGGAAGAATAGGGACGCGATGAGGATGAATGGTAGGATGTATTGCTTCTTTACTAATGCTTTCATTGGATGAATAAGATAGGATTGCATCACCACTGGGCATGGCCAAGAGTGATGATGCTATCCATTCACAGGATAAATTAGAAATGGTTGCTTCTCCTCGTAAAATTTGAGGAGGATGAGGTTGCGGGAATCTATGCTTCCTCGTAATGTTCGAAGAGGAAGTCGTTGTAAGGATACTTCTGTACGTGTAGCTGCTTGATGCGCGTATAGAATAGCTTCTTGAGCTCGTCGATGTTCTGGCGTTCGCGTGCTGAGATGAATATGCAGTCGTCGCCCATCTTCGCCATCCATGTGCGTTTCAGTTCATCGAGCGATACGTTTTCCTTCGTGGCGGGAGTCAAGTCGTCGGGATCTTTCTCTGTCCAAGTGTAAGCATCCGTCTTATTGAACACGAGGAGTTGTGGTTTCTCCGAGCAACCCAAGTCGTGCAACGTATTGTTGACCACCTCGATCTGTTCCATAAAATCGGGATGAGACACGTCGACCACATGCACCAAAAGGTCGGCCTCGCGCACTTCGTCGAGCGTACTCTTGAAGGAGTCGACCAGGTCGGTAGGTAGCTTGCGGATGAAGCCTACGGTGTCTGCCAAGAGGAAGGGCAGATTGTCGATAATGACCTTGCGCACGGTGGTATCGAGCGTAGCGAAGAGCTTATTTTCTGCGAATACTTCCGTCTTGGCGAGCAGATTGATGAGCGTAGATTTGCCTACGTTGGTGTAGCCCACAAGCGCTACGCGGATCAGACGGCCACGGTTCTTACGTTGTGTAGTCTTCTGGCGATCAATGTCGGCAAGGCGCTGCTTGAGGAGCGACATGCGGTTGAGGATTATACGGCGGTCCATCTCAAGCTGCGTTTCACCTGGTCCACGCAGCCCCACAGAACCTTTACCGCCGCCCGAACCAGAGCCACCGCCTTGGCGCTCCAAGTGCGTCCAGAGTCGTTGCAGACGGGGGAGCATGTAGCGATATTGTGCCAATTCCACCTGCGTCTTCGCATTGGCTGTCTGAGCGCGCATGGCGAAGATGTCGAGAATAAGGCTTGTACGGTCGAGGATTTTCACGCCAAGTGCATGCTCTATATTACGGAGCTGCTTTGCGGAGAGTTCATCGTCGAATATCACCATGCCTATTTCGCGTTCGGCTTCTTCCTCAGCGTCGATATAAGCGCGTATTTCTTCGAGTTTACCTTTTCCTACGTAGGTGACCGACGATGGGCCATCCATCTTCTGCGTGAAACGTTTCACGGTGACGGCACCTGCCGTCTCTGCCAAAAATTCCAGTTCGTCAAGGTATTCGTTGGTCTTCCGCTCGTTTTGGTTCTTGGTGACGAGTCCCACCAAGATAGCGGTTTCTGCCTTAGATTCTTCTGTATGTATAAAACCTTGCATAAGGGAGTATGTGAGTTTAAGCGGACGCTAAAGCGTCCTTGGTTTAATGAGTTTAAGCGGAACGCTAAAGCGTCCTTGGTTTAATAAGTTTAAGCGGACGCTGGGGCGTCCTTGGTTTATTCGCTTGCGCTACCTGCGGCGCAGCAATATGTAGATTACTACGGGCACGCCGATGAAGGGTGTAATAGCCGATAGTGGGAGTGTGCCTCGCTCGCCTGGTAGGTGGGAGATGATGAGCGAGAGGAGTGCTACGTCGGCGCCGAGCAGTGCCGTGAGGGGAATGAGCACACGATGGTTGGCAGTACGGCGGAGGAGGCGTGCCATGTGGGGCACTGCCAGACCGATAAAGGATATCGGCCCGCACATTGCCGTGACCACTGCCGTAAGCACCCCTACGAGCAGGAGTGCTTGTGTGCGAACGCGACGTACGTTTACGCCCAAGTTGCGCGCATAGTCTGTTCCGAGCAGCAGCGCATTGAGTGGCTGAGCAAAGAGCATCAGCAGCAGGAGTGGCACTACTATGCATAGCGCGAAGAGAGGCATGCGCTGAAGCGGAATGCCCGCGAAATCGCCCATTCCCCATACGACGAACGAACGCACGCCGTCGGCTGTGGCATAGAAACTGAGCAGTGAGATCAGCGCTGATATGGCAAACGAAAGCATCACGCCTGCTATGAGTAATGAGAGGTTGCCGCTGATGTAGCGACTGCACACCGTGAGTAGCACGATGACCATACACGCTCCGAGGAAAGCCATCACCATCGTGAGCATTACGCCCGATAGCGAAGCATATCCCAAGCTCCACGTGCCCCCCATGAGGAGCATGGCTGCGGCAGCCCCGAGACTTGCTCCGCTGTTTACGCCGAGCAGTGACGGATCAGCCAGGGGGTTGGCAAAGAGCGACTGCATCACGAGTCCGCTCACAGCCAGTGCAGCCCCCGAAAGTGCTGCCGTGAGGAGCTGCGGCAAGCGTGAGTCCATCACGATGAAGCGTGCTGTATCCGAACCCTCTCCCCATAGTGTGTGCCACACTTCAATGGGCGACAGACTCACACTGCCCGTGAGCAGTGCGAGAACAGCGAGGAGGAAGAGCGAGAAAAGGGAAAGCTTCATTTTAGGGTGTTTCTATTAATTCTGAGGAATAAAGTAATTCTATTCTGATGTGCGATTTGCATGCTCTTGAAAGCGTCTTTTTGTAAGTAAACTCAGTCACATAGCCCGCTATGCTCCTTCCCTTACTTACAAAAATACACTCCCAATAGCATACAAATCCCATCATCAGAATTAATAGAACCACCCTTTAATGGGGAATAATACGTAGCGCCCTTCCCTGTTTTGCCAGAGAAGATGGAGGCGAGGTTGCGCAAGAGTCGTTCGGGATGGAAGGGCACGTCTTCGTAGAAGGGCACTTTGAGCGTGTTGCAACCATAGATGCGGTGTTGTTTCCACGCGGAGAATTGTGCATAAGGCCCGAAGTCGCGCTGCATCTGTGCATAGGTGAGGTCGTTGGCCATCCCATACTTCACGAGCCATATGTCCGCCCGTTGCCCTTGGGCCATCACGCTTTCGATGCTGAGCGGCAGACTTCCGTTTTCCTTGCGTTCAGCCCAGAGATTGTGTCCGCCCGCATCTTCGATAAAGATGCCCATGGTGCTGGCACCGCTGGGCTGATACCACGTATTGCCAGAGCGCAGATCGCTCACCACGGTGGGACGATGGCGGTCCTCGAATGCCTTCTCTGCTTCATCCTTGCAGGATAGGTAGTCGCGCTCTACGGCTTCGAAGAGCGAATCGGCCTCTGCGGCTCTGCCCACCAACCGTCCGTAGAAGCGCATCCACTCGGCACGTGCCAGGGGCGACACTTCCATATAGTCGGCACACTCTATGAGCGGCACGCCCAGTCGGTCCAGCGCTCCGTGGCCTGCATTCTCGAAGGGTGAAACCCACACGGCATCAGCCCTTGCAGCTCGTATTCGTTCCACGTCGGGCTGCATGCTCTGTCCGAAGTCGGCTATGGCGGGACGATCCTTTAGGCTATCGCTGATACTGCGACTCACGATGTAGCTACGATCGGTCACGCCAGCCACCATGTCCAGAGCCTTGAGATCTGCCAGGAGCGATAGGTGTACCGACGAGGTGACGACATTTCTGCGTAGAGGAGTGCGGAGGAGCGTTCCTTGAGGCACATTATGGGGTAAAGGTTGAGCAGAGGGCACGATCACATAGCGCGCCAACTCGCTCTCCTTCTTCCACGGATTGCGCACGGTAGCGATGGTGCAACTATCGCCCTCGTCGAGGGTGAGCAGTGTGGCATATTTTAGAGTCATCTCTGTGCCCTCTGTCGATGCACTGGGTGTGCAACTTGCGAGGGTCAGGATCAAGGCGAGGAATGCTAAGAAATGCTTCATCATAGGGTTATCTCGCCAGCAATGCTGGTATTCATCAGTTCGATTATTCGGTCGTGGGAGTAGCTATGTCCGAGTAGGAACATGAGTTTGGTGAGCATACCCTCCACCGTGGAGTCGTAGCCATTGACCACCCCGGCTTGGAGCAACTGAAGTCCGGTCTCATAGCGGTGCATCTCCACCGAGCCTTTGTAACACTGCGTGATGTTCACCACGATGATGCCTTTCTGGATAATGCGGCGGATGCTCTCCACGAACCACGGTTTCTGCGGTGCATTGCCCGACCCAAACGTTTTGAGCACTACGGCGCGAAGTCCGTTCACATTGAGGCAAGTATCGACCACCTCCTTGCGAATGCCTGGAAAAAGGGTGAGGATCATCACATTATTGTCGAGCAAGAAGTGGGGCTCAAACGTGGCTCCTGGCTGGGGACGGCGGATGAGGTGTTCTTCGTACTTAATGTGAATGCCGGCATGCGCCAGCGAGGGTAGGTTGAACGAGCGGAAGGCGTTGAAGCCTTCGGAGTTGATCTTCGTGGTGCGATTGCCACGCATGAGTCGGCTCTCGAAGAAGATGCACACTTCGGGCACCATGGGTCGTCCCATCTGATCACGAGCTGCGGCAATCTCTATGCTGGTAAGGAGATTTTCTTTCCCGTCCGTACGGAGCTGTCCGATGGGAAGCTGCGATCCTGTAATGATCACGGGTTTACCCACATTCTCGAGCATATAGCTCAGTGCTGAGGCTGTATATGCCATGGTGTCGGTACCGTGGAGAAGCACGAAGCCATCGTAGCTATCGTAGTGGTCGGCTATGATATGTGCCATCTTGATCCAGTAGCGTGGCTCCATATCGCTTGAATCGATGGGAGGATCGAAGGCAAGGGCATCGATCTGAAAGTTGAACTGACGGAGTTCGGGCACATGGTGTCTGAAGTGCTCAAAGTCGAAGTTTTCGAGCGCTCCCGTTTCGGGGTTCTCTATCATGCCGATGGTACCGCCGGTATAGATGATGAGGATGCGAGGCATATATATATTGTGGAGTATATTTTCTAAATAGTATCGGCTGAATAGATTGCCTAAAAGTTCCCTCCCATGATACGCAACCGAGAGCGGCGATCTTGCGAACGTCGCTCTCGATAGTATTTTAGATTAGACGCAAGGGAGGGAACGTTAGCCTAAGTTATCCCTTGAAGCGACCGAGGATGCGCTGCACTCGGCCCTGCTTCTTGTGGTGGCCATAGCCATAGCCATAACCATAGCCATAGCCCGTTCCGCCGCCGTAGCGCGAGGTCTTCACGTCAGCATCGTTGAGCACGATGCAGAGTTTGCGGAAGCGATTGTCTTGATACATACGTTCAAGTTCGGGCAAGAAGTCGCGATTCTGCACGCCTACGCGGATGACGAACAGTGTGAAATCGACCAATCGTGCCACCACGTTGGCATCGGCCACGGAGAACATTGGCGTGGTATCGATTATTACGTGGTCGTAGCGCTTACGCAGCTCGGTAATGAGTTCGTCGAAACGTGACGACATGAGCAGTTCCGAGGGGTTGGGTGGCATATGGCCAGCCGGGATGAAGTCTACACCCTTGGTCAATCCGTCGGGACGGATGATGTCGTCCACCTGTGTATGGTCGTCGGCCAAGTAGGTGGTAAGTCCGAAGGTGTGGCCAAACGAAGAGCTCAGCGTACGCTTGCGGATATCGGCATCGATCAGCACCACGCGTTTGCCTGCCATCGAGAGTATGGTGGCCATATTGCGCGATACGAAGCTCTTGCCCTGTCCCGGAGTGGTCGAGGTGGTCATCATCACCTGCGTAGCGTGGCGCATATAGCCCAGTGAGAAGCGCAGGATGCGGAAGGCTTCCACCACGGGGGCATCGCTCGAGAGGTCGGTCAGGAGCGTCTTGTCGTTGCTATCCTTGAGGTGGGGAATCTCGCCGAGCAAGGGGATGGTGGTACTTTCTTCTATGTCGCGACGGCCGTGTACGGTCACATCGAGCATATAGCGCAACCAGAGCACTACGGAAGGGATGAGCAGACCGATAATCAAACTCACGAGCATGATGATCGAGCCGCGCGGACTCACCTTCTTGTTGCCGATAGGTCCTTCCACGAGTCGCACGTTGGCCTCATTGATGGCCTGCTGGAGGGCAACTTCCTCACGCTTATTGAGCAAGTAGGTATAAAGAGCCTCCTTGAGCGACTGTTGGCGCTGGATGTCGAGTCCTTGTTTCTCTTGATCGGGAGCACCCGTCACGCGGCCGTTGAGAGCAGCTTCGTTGGCCTTAGCATCGCGGAGGCGCACTTCCTGCGTGTTGACGTAGTTGCGCAGCGAGGTGGCTATTGCTTGACGCATCTGCTGGAGCTGACGATCGAGTTCGCGCACCATGGCACCATTCTCGCTCGAGTTGGCCACCATCTGGTTGCGGCGGTTCATCTGATCGTTGTAGGAAGCGATCTGCGTGTTGAACGAGGCGTCGCCTATGTTGAGAGCCGGAATGAGGTCGTGATCGTTGGTATGGTTGTGAATGTAGTCGTTGAGATACTTCGCCACATTGAGCTGTGTCTCCATCTCAAGGCTCTGCTGACGAGCCTGCGTGGTCTGCGTAAGGATGGTCTGCGGGGTGGTGGTGAAGTCGATGAGCTGGTTGCGCTTCTTGAACGATGCCAACTGGCTCTCCACACTGCTCAGTTCGCTACCGATAATCTTGATACGATCGTCGATAAACTTCGCCGTGCTCAGCGCTACGCGATTCTTGTTCTCCACGACGTCTTCCTTGTAAGTATCGTAGAGCGTATTGAGAATATCGTCGGCACGCTTCGTGCTACCGTCGTTGCAACTCATCACAATGAGAGAAGTCTCCTTGTCATACTCCGACACGGTGAGTTCGCCCATATAGCGGTTGGCTGTATTTTCGGACGAGAGACGAGTCACGTGGATGGTCTCGCTGCCCCACTTACCATAGGCAGGACCGCGCACCACGCTCACACGTCCGTAGGGCGTCTGTACGGTCTGTCCGAGTTGTGCATCAATATCCTTCACTGCATTGCCCAGTCGGTCGGTCATGCCGCTGAGGGTCACGGTGTTGAGGTCCTTCTTTTTGATCTGGAGCACCTGAGCCTTCTTGCCTTTGTAAGGTTTCTCAAAGAGCAGCACGATGGGGCGCGTCTCGGCATAGAGCGGTGCTTGGTGGAACGACTCCTTCACGCTGTAGTCTACGTCGAGCTGAAGCTTGTCTACCACGCGCTGCATGAGTCGCTTTGAAGAGAGGATAAAGATTTCGTTCTTAAGATTGTCGCCCACGCTCACCCCGTTGAGTTGGAGCAACGTGTTCATACCATTGCGTCTTGAGCCGCTTCGGAATGACGAAGAGCTCGATCCATCATCGCCATCCTCGATGAGCATGACGGTCTGACGCTGGAATACGCGCGGCTGACGTTGCAAATAAAACCAGCCAATGGCAACGCATATTACCGCAGAGAGGAGAAACCAAGCCCAATTAGTCTTAAACTGATGATAGCATAGCTTGATCAGGGGCACCAGTTGCATCTCTTCTTCCTGTTGTTCTGCGTTGTTCAGGTTTACATTGGTTTCCATAAATAATGAGTAATAGCAATTTCAGAAATTGCTTGTAGTTAATGTTGTAGGTTATGAGTTGATTAAGTAAGATCTCTTGCTGGGGGGGGATGACCGCCTCACTGGCTGATTGTGCGCCAAGGATTGGCGAATTCGAGCCACGCCCATAGCTAAATAATTCTGACTGCAAAAGTAATGCATTTCTCGTTAACTCCCAAACATTTCGCATGCTTACTCATCACGCCAGAATGCGGGGGTAAGCGGAAGCAGCAGGGAGAAGATCTCCAAGCGGCCGGCAAGCATGAGGAAGGCATTGAGATAGAGTGTCGTATCGTTGAGTACACTCCACGATCCGAGCGGACCGATGAGGTGGCCGATGCTCGGGCCGATGTTGCTAAACGATGAGATAGCGAGTCCGAAGGAGTCGAGCAGTGAAAGTCCCATGGCCACCATGACGAAGGTGGAGACCATGACGAGCATGAAATAGATCACGAAGAACACGAAGATGGTCCTTGCCGTCTGCGAGGTGATGAGTGTGCCATTGATGCGCACGGGTAGCACGGCATGGGGGTGGAGCATCTTCTTGAGTTCAGCCTTGGTCAAGCGCCACACCATCAGCACACGCACACACTTAAGTCCGCCACTGGTCGATCCAGCACAGGCGCCTATAATACTGATAAGCGAGAGGATGAGCCAGATGGTGGGGTGCCACTTCATAAAGTCTTCGTCGGAGAAACCGGTGGTGCTCTGCAGCGATGCGGTATTGAAGAAGGCACTGCGCAGGGCAGTCATGAAGTCCATATGGTCGGCATACATCAGTATGCCCATGATGCTCAGTGCTGCCACGAAGAAGACAGCGAGGAAGCAACGCAACTCGTCGTCGTGAAACACATCGCGCACGCGGCGCTTCACGAAGAAGAGGTAGAGCAGCGTACAGTTGATGCTCGCCAAGAACATAAATACCGTGGCTACCCACTGCAGTCGGTTGGAGTGAAACCAAGCTATACTGTCGGTATGGGTGGAAAATCCGCCCGTGCCGATGGTGCTAAGTCCGTGGCATACAGCATCGAATAGGCTCATGCCACACAGGAAGTAGGCGCCCATACAAGCCAAGGTGAGCAAGGAGTAGAGGCTCCACATCCAGCGTGCTGTGGTGCTAATGCGGGGATGAAGTTTGCCAATCTTTAGCCCCGTGGCTTCGGCAGAGAAGAGCTTCATTTCGCCACCACCCATATTGGGCAGGATGGCGATAGTGAAGAACACGATTCCCATGCCGCCGATCCAGTGGGTCATGCTGCGCCAAAGCAAGATGGAACGGGGCAGAACGTCAATATCGTCGAATGCCGTGGCACCCGTAGTGGTGAAGCCCGACATAGTCTCGAAGAAGGCTGCCGCAACGCGCGGCTGATAGCCACTGAGCAGGAAGGGCAGCATACCCGCGATGGAGAATACCACCCACGTGAGCGATACGATGAGGAAACCATCGCGCCGGCTCATGCGATTCTCGGCATGACGACCGAAGAAGCGCAGCAGGGTGCCCACTGCCAGCGTGATGAGCGCAGGCAGTCCGAAGGTGAGGAGATTGGTCTCTCTAAACCAAAACTCCATGCCGAAGCACAGTGCGAGCAGCATGGCTTCGAGCTGAAGCAGGGTGCCTATGGCTTTATATATTAGTGGTAGATTGAGCATTTACTGATTCGTTTTGTGCTGCAAAGTTAATCATATGAAATGAAAAGGGCAAGAGTTTCAATTATTTGCCAAGTGGGCGGCACCTTTCTGCATAGCCGTTCAGCCAATTCTGTGGGCGAGGCGTCTCGCGTCGGCATCGCGAGTGGACAGGCTGCAGATCTATAGACAGTGGGAACGCTATTGAGCCGACGCGAGCCGCGTCGCCCACAGAACTGGGTGAAAGCTGCTGTGACTCATTTTCCCCATTAATCTTGGTTCATTAATTCCTAATTATAATCATCGTGCAATGAAATTCATGATTAATTCATGATAATTCGCGATAAATCGCGACCCAAATCCTGCAGAAGAAAAGTATTAATTCAAGTTTCGGATTTAGACTGGGCGGGCTGAATCATCGTGCAAGTCGAATGCAATCAAGCTTGCTTGAATTGCT
>ERZ808270.1351-NODE-1351-length-10818-cov-2.918703_pt1 | contig 10818 bp, 5 predicted proteins | sample MGYA00521082_ERZ808270 | MGnify/ENA primary metagenome ERZ808270 (study PRJEB31516, sample SAMN03275594) | gut metagenome | biome: mammalia-associated habitat; material: feces | host: Papio cynocephalus | place: Kenya | collected 2012-07-27 ...
ATGTCTGGACATCATAACATCATCAATAAAAATGTCACACAGATCCGAACGTCCAATGATAATGCTTCCCTGCACACCAGCATCTACTCTCTTTATCATTTTTCCATTCGAATACAAATACAAACTAATTGGCTGTCCACTTTTTTGCTGCTCCAGAATAATATGCTGCTTCACGTCTGTATTTTCTGCAAAAACAGCCTTATCATCTACAACTACAATTCCCTTGTTTTTCTTAATCACATGGAAAACAACCAGCAATATTGCAACCAGTATAATTAAAAATACTACCAGGAAGATCCACCAGAATTGCTTGAAAAAGCTTTCCTTTTCCACCTGTTTTTCCGGTGCATCTGTAAGACTCACATGGTATTCGCCCGCAAGCGCATTTCCCTGCAAATCCGTTATACCGGAAAAATAAATACAATAATCGCCCTTATAAATCGTGTCATTCATGGTAAGTCGATATGTACAATCTGTATGAGCTCCCGTCTCCGACACGCTGACACATTGCAGCTTTGCTGCCTGTCCCCCGCTTGACGAACTGTCCGTTGCCACGCCGTCTTCCACGATTCTGTACGCCTCCACGGAATCTGCCTCAAGGACAAACTCGCTGAATTTGATATCAATACTATTATCTCCGGAACGGACAACGGAAACGACCTGTGGTGGCTCTAAATCCGGCTGTGCCTTATTAAATACAACCGCCTTTTCTGCATAATTCCAGATTTCCTGACTATCCTCCAAAATAAGTTTCAGACCGATCGTATAACCTATGCCCTCCTGTGCATCTGTATTGGTAAAGGTTGCAATCCATGCATCCTGTAACTCATTGATTTTCGTTTCCACGCTGTTTGAAAAATCATTGTCCTCAACGTAAATACCTTCGCCACTGCTTGATGCTGCAATTCCTTCCAAGGCATTCCCATTCGTTGCCTGCGCATTTTTGTTCATAAACGCATAAACCGGGATATTCGCATCCTTCAATGCACTTTTCACTTCTTCACTTGTCTTTCCGGTGTTCGAATCATTCTCACCATCCGACAGCACAAAAATAATATCTCTGCCGGTAAAACTGTCTCCTTCTATACTCTGATTTTTCGTCTGAATCTGTTTTACCAGATTCACAATACCATCATTCAAATAGGTTCTTTCATCATTTGCAGACAATGCATCCAGTTTTTCTTTTATTTCCGCTGTCTGATCTGCTGTTGCATCTGCAATTACAGGTGTTAATGTATCGGACGCATTTCCAACCGTATAAACAGTGAGTGTATCTGCTTCTTCCATCTTCAGAGCCAGTCCATTGATTGCATCAATCAGTTCTGCGAAATATCCCTTCACAGATCCTGATGTATCCAATAACACATAATAATGGATTCCATATCCAGTCTTTTTCCACTGAGACAGTTCGGATGCCGTCCATTCGTTTCCATTGAAGTGCATGCTGACGTTATGTGGATCGGTTGCCTGAAGTGCTCCGTTTTTTCCGTTATAATAAAATACCATCCAAATCGTAGGAAGATTTCCCTGTACCTGCTCTACCCGGTTTTCTGAATCCGTTTCCATATGGATCTGTGTATAGTCTTTATATGGATCTGCTTCCGTTGTTTCCTGCTCACTGGTTACTTCCTGCGTGCTGCCTGTTCCCTGCTGCACTGCCTGTGTCGTCGTTTCTGTTTTCTTCTCTGTCGTCTGTTCTGTGCTTTTTTCTGTCGTAGTCTTTTCGGTAGTTACTTCTTCCGTTTTCTTTTCGGTGGTTACCTCTTCTGTGGTCTTTTCTATGGTTGTTTTTTCTGTTGTTGTTACTTCTTGCTCCGTTGTCGCCGGTTTTTGTTCTGCTGTCGTTATGCCCTGTTGTGTAGTGTCCTGTGAAGCAGTAGTTGTCGGAGCCACCTCTACTCCACTCGTCTTCGCTTTCACACCCCGACTGCTTCCAAGCTCCATCGTCGAAGTGATAAGCAGGCACAGTAGTGATGCAGTTAAAACCAGTTTTTTCCATATATTTTTCATTCTTCTTCCTCCCATGTATGTCCTTCCCTGCAATATGCTACAAACTCAAATATGCTGTCTCCTATATATAATCGATCTCCGCTTCGTAATACCTGTTGTTTATCTAATAATTTCTGATTCACATATGTAAGTGTTCCTTTTCCCGGAACAATATAAAAATGATTAGATTTTCCATCGTATACAACCGAACAATGCGTATCCCGTGAAATGCTTTTGTCTTCCGAAAAAACAACATCCATATCCATACTTCGCCCAAGTCTGTTGAATCCGTGGTGAATACGATAATCTCGTCCTTTTTCCAGGCCTTTCACGCATACCAGCCACCCGGTCACATAATCGTTTCCCCGTACCGGCGAGTAATACCCGATTGTCCTTCCATAATCATTGGCTTCTATCTTCTCTTCTTCCTGCCTGCAAATGTATTCTTCCAATTCCGAAAGCTTCTCTGCCTGTACCGCAACCGTTTTCTGCTCCTGCATGATATTTGCATTCTTCTGTATCTGCTGCTTCCGCTGTTCACAATACGGGCATTTGTCATATTTCACATTATCGTAAAAATGCAACCCTTTCTCACATCGTATAATTCCCATACACCCGGATTTCCTCACTTTCCCTAAAACCACCATATGGGACTGCCTGACCCAGACAATCCCATGTGGTAATATGAAATTTATTTCAAGGTAATTGTAAATGTCACCTTTCTTCCATCAATCGTTGTTGTATATGATACACTTGTCTTCTCGCCGGCTTCTGCCTGCAACTGTGACAATGTATTTACAAGTTCTGTTTGTTCCTGTTCTCCTTCAATCTCCTCTGTCGTGTTCGACGGATTCTCCTGTGCAGACTGTGCACAGTTTCCTGCATATTGTGTCAAAGCTCCTGAAACTGCCTGTGCCGGATTGGTGTCCATAAGCTGCTCCACTGTCTGCGATGGATTTGTTCCAACCTGTGTAGATGTTGGAGCAATATAAGTATCTGCGACCGAAACACTGTCTAATACCGGAATATCTGATGCTGTATAAGTAACTCCGTTTTGAATGTATGTGTTATTGGAAATATAGTTATTTGTAATCGTTGTGTAATTGTTTTCTACATTAATGTTTGTATCGATCACAATATTGGTATCTCCTGTTGTATCGTCTGGAGTTGTATCATTCTGTGCCGGTTCCTGCACTTCTGTCGTTGTATCCTCCGGCTGTCCATCTGTGGATGTTGCATCCTCCGGATTCCATTCATTACCTGTGTTATAATCTGGTGTCTCTGAGATTGTTGGATCATTTGCGATATCTCCTGCTACAGATCCACTCACAACATTTTCAGGCTCTGGTACTACAATATCTTTGATAATATACTCACACACATTGTTACATTTATCATATGCTAAAAGCTTTACATCATAGCTGCCCCGTGTGTTGTCGTGATCCGCAATCTTAACTTCATATTCCCATTTGTCGCCACCGACATTAGTTGCAAAATTCTTTCCATCCTCATACCATTTTCCCGGAATGGATGATTCATTTCCATTTGTATATGCAAGACATCCAATATGCTGGACTCCTGTCAAATTATCGCTTGCCTCAAACTGAAGCTTAAACCCTTCTGTTGTGATCTCGCGAATCTCTACTACAGAAAATGAAGGTGCTGTCTTATCCATTGTAACCTGTACGGTATGGCAATCAGATACATTTCCACTCGTATCATATGCATAGATATGTGTGTTATAAACACCCTCTTCATTACCATGATCTGCAATATTCACTGTGTATGTATATACGCCATTATCGGACTGTGTAACAGTATCCCAACGAATATCATCCTGATCATCTTTTTCTGTCCATGTCGGGAATTGTACCTTTGCAACTGCTACATCGTCTGTAACAGTACATTGCACGGTATAAGTATTTGCTGTCTGCTCCGTCACCTTCACATCTGTGACTGTCGGTTTTGTTGAATCAGATGGTCTGTAGTTAACAGCTCCGAATCCTCTCATATAAGAGGAAGTATACAAATTGTAAGATGTCTGTCGTACACGATCACTGGAATTTCCTTCTATACAATGTACATACCCCTGTGATACATATTCAACCATTCCAACATGACTATAATCACTTCCAAACAAAACAATGTCTCCTGGATTAGGCATATATGAACCTCCAGATGCCCGATATAATCCTGCATTTTTAAACCACTGTGCAATCGTTGGAACCCATCCAGTTCTTGGATATGCATTTGAATCCACACCACTGCTCTGAAGCACCCACCATACAAAATATGCACACCATGGCTGACCATTTCTAACCCCCAGGTCTCTTGCATATTTCGTGTAATTACCGGAACCGCTGTTGGCTGTGTAATCATCCAGACTTGCATTGGACGCCTTCTCATGATATCCAACCTGTGATTTTGCAAGTGCTACTACATCTTCTCTCTGCCCAGCCTTGGAAACCATTGTTCCAAACCCACCAGTTGCCATAATCGTTACTGTCAGACACGCTGCCAGACATTTGCTGATAAATCTTTTTAATCCCTTTTTCTTCATATGAATGACCTCCCTCATATTGGTTCTTATTTCGTGTTGAGATCATCATATCGCATACTATGATTTTTTGATCACCATCGTAAGTTTTGACATGGTTACTGTAATTTTTGTATTATCCAAGGCAAATTACATTGTCTTCACTGCCTATAAATAATTGGCTTCCCGGTTGCAATTCCGTATTCTGTCTCTTCTTTAACATATATTTTTGATCAACAAGAATCCCATTGGTTGATAAATCATTTACAATATACTTTCCTTTTCCCAAATCAAAATAGATTGAACAATGTACACGACTTACCATATCACCCATCAAGAGAATGTCGCACTGTGACGCGTCCCGTCCAAGCAGCACACGTTGATCTGGCTTTAACCGAATAATCTTACCTAACAAATATCCTTTTATTCCAATAATTGCCCCTGTGCTTTCCCGATTGAGAGCCAGACTTCTGGTTATTGTGATTTTTGAATTTGGCATTTTCATTCTCCTTATTTCCTTTCTCCATCGAAAAGATCTCTAATTTCCTGATAATAACGTCTACTGATTGGTACAGCATATGTTCCACAATTTACCCGTTCACGCGTCATGCTACATATATCTGCTTTACGAACCATAAAACTCTGATGAGTCCGAATAAATCCTCGTTCACCCAAAACGACTTCAATCTCTGCCATTTTTGCATAAAATGGCACGTCTTCTTTTTCTAAGTGTAACAATAACAACCGTCCGTTGCTTTCAACATAATGAATGGCATTAATAGGAATTCTTCTGGCTTTCCCCTTTGAAATTACATTCAGGCACTCCTCAGAAGCATTCAATTCATCTACATATCTCCGCACTTCTCGACTCATGTCTTTACCCGCTTGTTCCTTTAGCACATAGGAAAAAGCTTTATATATATACCCCTGATATACATATTGCGTAGACCGTGTAATGAAAATAATATCCACATCTACCTTATTTGTACGAATATATTCAGCAACCTGCATGCCATTAACAGGATCCATCATAATGTCCAACAAAAGCAATTCACAATCAAACTGCCCCTGTTCTATTGACTTGATAACTTTATCTCCCGATGTAAAGATTGTAATCTCAATTTCTTCATAATCAAAAAGAGCCTTTCCAACTGTTTCACGGATTAAATCTCTGTCATGTTGCGAATCATCACAAATGCCAATTCTTAACATGTGTTTATCTCCTTGTATTCATTTAGTATTTATATTCCTCCGACGTTTCTATCTCTCTCGTCGACAACGATGCTGGTTTACTCGTGCTCCACGAACTCCACGAACCATAAACAGGTTTTCGGAAATAATAAGTAGTCGTAACTGTTTTGCTTCTTTGTCTGTACCGATATATAGTACCTGACCACGTCCATTCACCCGTACCAGAAACATGTCGATACACAATACCTCCATTTAAGCACCACCGTTCGGTTCCGCCTGTAACCCACTGGAATGGATTCATTTGCGATAACGAAGACCACGGTGCAATGTATTCTTGTCTTGTACATACTCCATTAACATTTTTGTCATTAAATGTGCCATTCTGCGGATTATAATACCAACCACAATCCGCTCCAGATTCTGTTTGAACCTCACAAGTATCACTTGATCCCACTGCATTCTTTCCCCAATCAGACCAGCCACCCCAATCTCCATAACTTGTACTGTTCTGACTTCTTACATATTCATAGCCAGCAGGAGGCGTTTCACTTGAAGTTGATGTTTTCTCATCATAAGATTTCACATCTCTATAGCGATAATATTTAACCTTTGTATTATCACAAACAACAAAATTAACAACTGTTTCCTTTGCAACTTTTGTATCTGGCTCTATTCCCTGTGAAAGCACCGTTCCATCTGTGGCGCCCTCTTTATGTTGATATGTAACTGCTCCTGCAGAAAGCTTTTTATCGCTAAGGCTCTTTCTTGCCTCTGCTTCTGTTTTTCCTACCAGATTTGGGACCTTAATCTTTCCTGCTTCGGGATCTGGCTGTGGTGGAGCTTCCGTCGTTGTAACCGGATTCACGACTACCTCTTCCTCCTGCTTTGTCTCTGTTGTAGTTACCTGCGTCGTAGTCTTTCCCGAAGAATCTGAAGGTTTATTATCCGCTGAAGCTGTTGTTTTTTCCGTTGTGCTGTTTTCAGTTGTCACATTTGCCTGTGTTGTCGTTGGATCGTACGTAATTACTGCATTCGGATTTCCCAAACTTATATAAATTACCACAGTTGTTCCAACCTGCACTTCTGTTCCTGCTGCAACACTCTGACGAATAACATGATCTTTCTGTACAGAATCACTTTCCTCATTCTTTGTCTGCACCTCAAGTCCCTGTGCCTGCAGCAATGCAATTGCCTCTGATTTGCTCTTATATTGGACATCCGGTACATGTACCATTGCATCCTCTTGCTTTCCAAGACTGATAACCACACCTACTTTCGATCCTTCAACTACCTCTGTGTCCGCTTCGGGATTCTGAGATATAACGCACCCTTTTGGAACTGTGTTACTATAATCCGTTCCAGATTTATACAAATACAATTTTGCTTCCTTTACCTTGCTCTGTGCATCAGACCATTTGTCTTTTACAAGATTGGGAACTTTTGTATTGTTGTTCGTGTCATATCCATCAACACCCTTTGACAGATAAATCGTTATCTTTTCACCGATTTTAACCGCTGTTCCTTCTTCCACATCCTGTTTTGCAACATAACCAGGAGCAATTTCGCTTTCCACATCTTCAAAAGTTATTGCACTCTCATCCCATCCCATATCCAAAAGCAATTTCATCACTTCATCCTTGGATAATCCGACAATATCTGGCATATATCCCTTCTCATATCCGGCACTTACTACCAGTTCCATTACCGTTTTTTCTTGTACAACTGTTCCAGATGGAATATTCTGCTGCAACACCATATCCTCTGCAATCTCATCGGAATGCTGCTTATCAGTAATCTGTGTGATCAGATTAGCATCACCGACCGTCTTTTCTGCCTCTGCCAAAGCAATGTTTACTACTTCCGGTGCATATACATATCCATTTTCCAACTGCCCCCGGTTAGAATGGAACAAATCTGCAAACTTAATAACGCCCGTCACCAGCAATACAATAAATACACACACTGCAGCGGCCGCCATGCCCGACATAATTTTCAGCCAGATTGGCCATTTACCAATATCCATCTTCTTTAAATGAATCTTGTTCCGCTTAACTTCCTGGTCACCGAACAAATCCGCTTCCAGATCATCTGCCGTCTGTGTACGATCCTCGATGCGAATATTCAAAGCATTCATAATCGCATTCTCTTTGTTCTTCGGGATCTTAACTCCCAGTTTGGATGGTGGAAGCAATGTATCTTTGTTGCGACGTTCCATCGCATCTTCCGGCGTCACACCCGTGATCATCTTATACAACGTTGCCGCACAGGCATACACATCCGTCCATGTTCCCTGATCCCCACGGCTCCGATACTGTTCTTCCGGCGCATACCCTGGCTTTACAAGCACAGACAAACTACGACTATGCGTTGTTGTCGCAAATCGTGCCGCACCAAAATCAATGATCTTCACTTCACCAGTCTTCGAGATCATGATATTATCCGGAGAAATATCCCGGTGTAAAATCCCCTCTTTGTGCACTTCTTTTAATGCCCCTATCACTGGCATCATAATATTCAGTGCTTCATCAACCGGAATCCTACCTTCCCGTTCCAGTTTTTCTTTCAACGTCTCTCCATCAATATATTCCATAATGATATACGCCGTATGATTCGCCTGAAAACTATCGTGGATATCCACGATTCCCGGCGTATGTTTGAATTTCGCAAGCCGTCTTGCTTCCTCAACAAACTTTATGATTCCACTTGCAAACTGTTCTTCCTTCTCTCCAGAGAAAACTGTCACATCCGGTGACCCCATAGCTCTGGTTGAAAACTCTCCCGGTAGGTATTCCTTAATGGCAATTTTCTGATTTAACGCAGCATCATATCCTATATATGTTACACCAAACCCACCATTTCCAATTACCTTTCCCACAATATATCTACCTTCAATTATGGTTCCCGGTATAAGATGATACGCTTCTTTCGGCGCTGTTCCATCCACATAACCACAATATGGGCAAACATCATATTTATCATTATAGTTTTCCATACAACCCATACATAACTTATCAGCCATATCGATATCTCCCTTTATTTTTGTTCCTCACACCATTCGTCAATGGTTTTTGTTCGCTTTAGCACAACCTGCTTCCACAAATCCGCCGTCAGTGTTTCAAGCTTTTTTTCATTCTCCGGATAGAATTTCAGATTATCTAAATATTCATCAATCAAACTTAGCTTACTGTTATTATCCACATATACTCTGTATGCATCTTTCTGCAGTGGTATCGCATGTCGATGCACCAGATGATAGGTCTTCTGCGGTCCCTCCTCCAGCATGTACCGAAGCCAGACTCTGGCAGCCGCAATCTCATCTTTACTGGCACTTCCACTGATGCTATACGCATTCGTGAATCGGCCACACAAGGTATTTGACTGAATCGGCCGCATCTCATACAATCCAACTACATTTTTATTAAATGTCTGCAATTCCCGCACAGATGCCAGATAATAAGAAACCGTTCCATTCGCAAACCCATCCATCGCCTTTTCACTATTTTCAAGTTTTATATTGCTTTTCGTATGTTTCACTACATCCTGTATCAGTTCCTTTGCGGCATTATCCATAACCAGACCATTTTCATAATGATAACTACCTCCCAAAGTGTTGATCAGCATATCTGCATATGCAGAATCCATATAATACTGTGATTCCTGTATGTCTGATATTCGACTCAGTTCAAAAGAAGATGCATCTACCGTATCCGACCGGCGCACATACACGACCGGAATGTTGAACCCAAGTGGAACCTCTTTTTCCTCTATCAACCTCTTTTTATATGATTTCAGGAAGTAATAATCCGACAGATTATCCATACTGTTATAAACCGGTTTTACAGATGCAGCCGAATTCTGTATCTCTTCTGATGCATACTCCGCCTGATATACTGTTGGCATCGTTCCATCTGCCTTTGCCTGTTCCAGTCTGTCAGCATATTGTTCCTCTGGAATTGCTTCTACGGAAACTGTTACGGCAGCCTGATCACTTTGGAACATATCCGACATCTCTTCCATCATTTGTTTCGCTGAATCCGCATCCTCATCTCCGGAATATGCAACCCAGACTGTGATCGTCGCCGGATTCAGAACCGGATCCTTGCTGTCATAGATACGCCATGCCGCGAACCCTCCGACTGCCAGCAAAAGAACCGCAGCTGCTATCGTAAACACACGTCTTCTCTTTCTTTTTTTCAGCTCTGTTTTATCGTCAACAACCTTTTTTTCTTTTAAAAGTGCTTTCTGAAACTCACCAATATTCTGAAACCGCAGCGCCTCATTGACTGCCATTCCACGCATAATCGTATCGCTGATATAATCCGGTATTGACGGATCTAATTCTTTCGGAGCAACAACCGTATCCTCTATCTTTCGATTTGTACTCTCGTCTGGCATGACACCGGTTATGCAGTAATACAACATCGCAGACAGCGCATATATATCCGTCCATGGTCCCTGCTTACTCTTTGTCTGATACTGTTCCGGTGGCGCAAATCCTGGTTTCAAAATAATTGAACGTGTCACTTCCTTCTCTGTATCCGATAATCTTGCAGCTCCAAAGTCCAGGACTTTAACTTTGTTTCCCTCACACAAAAATACATTATCCGGACTGATATCCCGATGCAGGATTGATGCATTGTGAATTTCCTGCAATGCTTCTGAAACTGCAAATGCAATCTCTAACGCTGTTTCAATATCCAGCTTACCGCCTTCCTGTTTCATAAATTCCTTTACGGAAATTCCATCAAGAAATTCCATGACGATATACGCCGTATTATTTGCTTCAAAATGATTTTCAACATGGACAATATTTTTACTTTTTTCAAATATTGCCATCTTTCGCGCTTCCTCCAGGAAACGCTCCAGGTTGGAATAAAACTCTTCCTGATGTCTGCCTCCATACACGATCAGATTTGGATCACCCGGCACACGCTGTACCATACCTGCCGGATAATATTCTTTGATCGCAACAACCATCTCTAACGTTGTATCCCACGCCTTATATGTAATTCCAAATCCACCTGCTCCGAGAGTGGTTCCGATAATATAACGATTCTGCAAAATCGTTCCTGGATACAAATACGTTATCTCCTTCGGCGGCA
>ERZ808270.1355-NODE-1355-length-10779-cov-27.815367_pt1 | contig 10779 bp, 8 predicted proteins | sample MGYA00521082_ERZ808270 | MGnify/ENA primary metagenome ERZ808270 (study PRJEB31516, sample SAMN03275594) | gut metagenome | biome: mammalia-associated habitat; material: feces | host: Papio cynocephalus | place: Kenya | collected 2012-07-27 ...
ACGGCAAGGGAAGTGTACTCGCCATCAACGCCGACCCTTACGGAATTCCTGTCACCTACACGGGGTATGCCCTACTTTTCATATCCTTGGTTTGGATGCTCATCGACCCAAAGGGCGGATACCGCAAACTATTGAAGAGTCCGCTGCTGAAAAAGGGAGCTTTGATAATAGCTCTTATCCTCAGTCTTGGCAATGTTCAGACAGCAAAGGCTGAATCTTCTTCCGAGAATCTTCAGAACGCCGTACTCCCTAAGGAAACTGCCGAGAAGTTTGGCGAACTCAACATCCTCTACAACGACCGCATTTGTCCGGTACAGACTTTTGCCCTCGACTTTTGCAAGAAAATATATGGCTCTCGCAGTTATCAAGGCTTGACAGCCGAACAGGTTCTCACGGGCTGGGTATTCTATGGAGATGTATGGGCTAACGAGCCTTTCATAAAAATCAAGAGCGGCGAGATGAAGACTGCAATGAACTTGCCGGATTACGCCGCATTGAATAGTTTCTTCAATCGGGATATGGGTGGCTATACCATCGGACAGTATGTTCAGGAATATTACAACGGACAGCAGGACAAGTTCCACCAGCAAGCCGCCGACATCGACGGCAAGATTCAGATTATCATGGAACTGCGCCAAGGCATCTCTCTCAAGGTATTGCCTTATACATTCACCAAGAACGTGAAAGCTACCAAGGACCATCCTTTCATCAAGGCTGGCACCACTACTTGGTTTTCACCGGTAGATAAGTTGCCACTTGCCGTGGAGCATCAGCACGCGCTCTATATCAAGAATGTGTTCTCATTGCTCTTTGGTGACGTAAAAGCAGGAAACATAGAAAGAGTAAACATATTCTTCGACAAGATGAAGAAATATCAGGAGGTAAGCGGTGGCAACTCCTTGCCATCACAAACCCAGTACAAGGCGGAACGCATCAACAATGCCTTCCCATTCGCCACCATTCTCTTCATGGTGAACTTGACGTTAGGTTTCATCGCCCTCTTCTACACCATCTATCGAATGACGAAGAAGCAAGAAATCAAGGTCTTGAATATCGCCTTGCCTATCTTGCTCTGTGTTTCCTTCCTAGCCCTTACTTTGGGTTTGGCACTGAGATGGATTATCAGTGGCAATGTGCCGATGTCGAATGGATATGAGAGTATGTTGACTGTGGCATGGTTTGTGATGCTCATCAGCCTCGTGATGCAGTTCCGTCTCCGTATCGTGATGGTATTCGGGTTCTTGCTTTCGGGTTTCTTCCTCTTGGTAAGTCATATCAACCAGATGGATCCTGCCATCGGGCAGATGATGCCAGTACTCAACAGTCCATTGTTGAGCATCCACGTGAGTATCATCATGATGAGCTACGCACTCCTGTCGCTGACCTTCATCTGCGGTCTGATGGGCATCTTCCTTCGCTCTCATGGAGAAGAATTGCAGGCATTGAGCCGTATCTTCCTCTACCCTGCCCTCACAGCCATGGGCTTCGGCATCTTCATCGGAGCCATCTGGGCAAACGTAAGCTGGGGCAACTACTGGAGCTGGGACAGCAAGGAGACATGGGCGCTCATCACCTTTATGATATATGCAGTGGTGGTACATACGCAGAGCTTGCCTATCTTCCGCAAGCCACTCGCCTATCACATCTATATCACGCTCGCTTTCCTAAGCATCGTGATGACATACTTCGGAGTAAACTACTTCCTCACAGGATTGCATTCCTACGCATAAAAAATGAAGAGGGTGTGTCATAAGTCCTATGGATAGCAGACAAAGACGGGCTGAATTGTAAATCGGCGGCCGAAGGGAAAGCCAAAGCTCAAAAGCCCCTAGCCCAGGGCGATGCCCTGGGCTAGGGGCAGATTGCCCTTTCAGGGAGCATAGGACATGACTTATGACACACCCTCTTCATTTTTTTTGTACAAGATAAAAGCCGCAACCCTTTCGAGCTGCGGCTTTATCAACAATACATCTCCCGACCTATCGGAAGGGAAACGACAATTTAAACTTCAAACGATAATCTAATATATGAAAAGGCTTAAGCCTCAGATATTATTCCTTACCAAATTACTTAGCGTAAGCTACGCTACGTGTCTCACGAATCACGGTAATCTTAACCTGACCAGGATAAGTCATCTCATTCTGAATCTTGGTTGCAATCTCGTCAGAGAGCTTTGTACTTTCCTCGTCGCTCATCTTGTCGGCACCGACAATGACACGAAGCTCACGACCAGCCTGGATAGCGTATGTCTTAGTTACGCCAGGATAACTCATAGCGATAGCCTCAAGGTCGTTGAGACGCTTGATGTAAGCCTCTACAATCTCACGGCGAGCACCTGGACGAGCACCTGAGATGGCATCACAAACCTGAACGATTGGAGCCAACAAGGTATTCATCTCCATCTCATCGTGGTGAGCACCAATGGCATTCACGATGTCTGGCTTCTCCTTGTACTTCTCGGCAATCTTGGCACCATACAATGCGTGTGGCAACTCGCTCTCCTCGTCTGGCACCTTACCAATATCGTGGAGCAAACCGGCACGCTTAGCCTTCTTAGGGTTCAAGCCCAACTCAGAAGCCATCACGGCACAGAGATTAGCGGTCTCACGAGCGTGCTGCAAGAGGTTCTGACCATATGATGAACGATACTTCATCTTACCGATGATACGAATCAACTCTGGATGCAAGCCATGGATACCAAGGTCGATGGCTGTGCGCTTACCCGTCTCAATAATCTCATTGTCAAGCTGCTTCTTCACCTTGGCTACCACCTCCTCGATACGGGCTGGGTGGATACGACCATCGGCAACCAACTGATGGAGAGCCAAACGGCAAACCTCGCGGCGCACTGGGTCGAAAGCAGAGATGACGATTGCCTCAGGAGTATCATCCACTACGATTTCCACACCAGTGGCAGCCTCAAGGGCACGAATGTTACGACCTTCACGACCGATGATACGTCCCTTCACCTCATCATTGTCGATGTGGAACACACTGACAGAGTTCTCGATGGCAGTCTCAGTAGCCACACGCTGGATAGTCTGGATAACGATCTTCTTAGCCTGCTGGTTAGCATTAAGCTTGGCATCGTCCATAATCTCATTGATGTAGCTAGCAGCATCCAAGCGAGCCTGGTCCTTCAAGCTCTCCACCAAGCGGCTCTTAGCTTCCTCGGCACTCAAGCCAGAGAGCTCCTCAAGTTTAGCCTGCTCCTGCTTCTGCATCTTCTCCAGATCCTGCTGCTTGATGGCAAGGAGTTTCTTCTCATTGTCCATACGCTGCTGGTTCTGCTCAACCTCCTGCTTGCGGCGTCCCAATTCCTCTTGGCGCTGGTTGAGAGAGATTTCACGCTGCTTGAGCTTGTTCTCACTCTGCTGGATGCGAGAGTTGCGCTGCTGCACCTCTTTTTCCAACTCAGCCTTCTTATTGAGGAACTTCTCCTTGACTTCGAGAAGTTTTTTCTCCTTAATTACTTCTGCCTCCTTATTGGCAGCATCAATCATTTCATTATATTTTCCCTTAACGACATAACGGAAAATGAAATACCCTACAGCGCCTCCCACAACGAGAGCCACAAGGGCTGCTATAATTGTTACTATCATTATATTATTATATATGTTATATGAATATTCTTACTTCAAAGCATCTTCGATCTCGGAAGTGAGCTTTTCAAGAATATCATTGTAAGGAGCCGTGTCGTTACGGCTCGACTCTTTCTCATATCTCAGTGCCACGTCGATAAGCGCCATATAGAGAATCTCCTTGTCGCTCTTTCGCCCCTTGAAGATTTTGGCGTAGGAGTTGACCGTCTCGTCAATCAGCTTGCCTGACTTACGATACATCTCCTCGTCCTCCCTTGGTATCCTCACGGAGAGGTCTGTGTCATAGACGTGTAATCTTATGAGTAATTTATCTTGTTCTTGATCTGCCATCGCTTCCGATTTTTATTGATCACTCAGTAGCGTGATACATTTATTGACATCGCGGATGAGCTTAGCGATGCGTTTCTGCGTTCCCTCCATGTCGGAGTCGGAAATCGTCATCATCTTCGCCATCTTCAGACTTTCGTAATCATGCTGCATCTGATCCAACTTTTCCTCCAACTCCTTGATTTTGGCATCACGCTCATCGACCATGGCATAAAGCTCGGAATTCTCCTGTTTGACCTCGTCAAACTTGAGAATCATCTGTCTCACACGTGTGGCAAAAGTATTGATGGTTTTCTCATTAGCACTCATGACTTTTTATTTTTGGCTACAAATTTAAAAGAATATTTTGGAAAGACCAAATATTCTTCCATTTTTTTTCATTTTTGGGCACATTATTCATTACTTACCCATCTTTTGCTTTGCTTTTTCCACATCTTCGTCGGATGGACGTGGTTCTTTCTTGGCCAACATCAGCACCTGGAAAGTGAAGTCGGTTACCCATTGCTGGCTAAATCCAAGGCGATGGTTCAGTTGGCGAAGGGTCACCACGGTCTTCAAGACGCTGGCGTCAGAGAAATCATTCTTGTTGAAAATGTCGTCCACCGTCTGCGCGGTCAACTTATAGAGTGACTTCTTCATGAAACTAGGCAAACGGAGTTTGAACTTCATGAGATTGCCCATGAGCATCATCAAGTCCTGAGTGAAGTTTTGGAACTGGATGAGGTATACGTTTACGTCCTGCAGTTTGCGGCAGTTCTTTCGAATGCTGGAATCGATTTCCTTGAAGAAAGCCTCCTCCGTGTCGTAGATATCCTTCATCATCTTTCTGACCTGAGCCTTTTCGCCGATTCCAAGACGGTTGTTCACCGTAGGTACATGAAGGCTTGTCTTGAACACACGAAGGTCTGGCAACATCGCCAGGTTAGTGATGCCCAACTGAGAAGCCAGTGCAGCCTGGAAGTACACACGCACAAGGGTCATGTAGTCTTCCATTCCACCTATTTTTTTGTCCTCGCTTTTACGAGCGAACAGTTTTGAAAATATTCCCATTCCTATTAATTTAATTTCTATATTGTTCTTAATTGTTCTGCAAAAATACAACAAAATCGCAAAATATCAAAATTCAAGGATTGTTTTTTCACCGAAAACATACTTTTTCTTGCAAAAAAGCAGTTTTTCTCTCTATTTATTTCTTTGTTTCGGTAATTTTTCGTAACTTTGCCACGTTTTAAAAAAGAACAAAATAGGTAATTTATCAGAAGACAAACAATTAGAACATGAACAGCAACTACAAAGGAAACAATTTGATAAGACAGTTAGTCATACTAACCGACTTTATCATACTCAATTTGGTATTGACAGTATTCTATACCTACGATAAGGAACTATTGCCAGAGTATTTTGATTCTGCTACGAAGATAACCATTTTCGTAGCCAATGTTGCTTTGTTCTGCGGCGAGTATTTCTACTCCACCATCATTCATATCCGCAAGATTAGTTTTTGGCAAGTACTTAGACGCACCTTTTATTTGGCATTGGCAACCACAGTGGCTTTCTTCATCTTTATTCGCCTTCTCAGCAACGGCTATAAAATGTTCGGTTTCAGCCTGTGCTTTGGAGCGACTTTTTATGTTGTCTTGATCATTTCTCGTTTTTGCGAACTCTATCTCTTGAAATATTATCGTTTGAAGGGACACAATGGACGCAACGTCATGTTTGTAGGTTCCGACCCTGCCATCATCGAGATGTACAATGATATGACAGAAGACCCATCTGCGGGTTATCATATCAAGGGTTATTATGCCGACCAAGACATCCCCAATGCACCATCAGGTCTCGTTCGCCTGGGCAACAGAAGCATGCTCAACGACATCATGGACTCATCCATTAACAACACCATCAATGGCACACCTATTAATATAGATGAATTATTCTGTTGCTTGTCGCACGATGATTCCAAGGAAATCATCAAGTTGATGCAGTTCTGCGACAAAAACGTCATTCACTTCTACTATCTTCCAAGACAGTTTGGTGAATACAAGTTACATCTAGACGCACAGACTTTCTTGGGCAAAACGGTATATTCCAATCACTTCGAACCTCTCACTAGCTTGGGTAACCGAGTAGCCAAGAGAGCATTCGATATCTTTGTGAGCGGCATCATCTGCTTATGTATGTTGCCATTTATCCCAATCATAGCTATCTGTATCAAGTTGCAGAGCCCAGGACCTATATTCTTCAAACAGGCGAGAACGGGTCTTAATGGTCAAACATTCCAATGCCTTAAGTTCCGCTCGATGCATGTCAACAAGGATGCAGACAAGGCGCAAGCAACAAAAAACGACCCACGTAAGTTTGCTTTTGGCAATTTCATGCGCAAGACCAACATCGATGAGTTTCCACAGTTTATAAACGTACTGAAAGGAGACATGAGCATCGTGGGACCACGCCCACACATGCTACACCATACTGAGATATACGGTTCACTCATCGACAAGTATATGGTACGTCACTTCTCTAAGCCAGGCATTACTGGTTGGGCACAAGTGACTGGCTACCGTGGAGAGACCAAGGAACTCTGGCAGATGGAAGAACGCATTCGACGTGACATCTGGTATATCGAGAACTGGTCGTTCTGGCTTGACATCAGAATCATCTTCATGACAGCCAAGAGTATCATATTCCCTGACAAGAACGCATATTAAGCAGAAGCAAACAATATATAAATTAAGAACAAAATAAAAGAAATACAATATGAAAGGAATTGTTTTAGCGGGAGGATCGGGCACTAGACTGTACCCTATCACCAAGGGCATCAGCAAGCAGCTGATTCCTATTTTCGACAAGCCGATGATTTATTATCCAATCTCGGTATTGATGCTTGCTGGCATCAAAGAGATACTGATAATATCTACACCTTACGACTTGCCAGGGTTTAAGCGTTTGCTGGGCGACGGAAGGGAGCTTGGCGTACACTTCGAGTATGCCGAACAGCCTTCACCTGACGGACTGGCACAGGCTTTCATCATTGGCGAAAAGTTTATCGGAAACGATAACGTATGTTTGGTCCTCGGCGACAACATCTTCTATGGAGCAGGTTTCACAGGTCTTCTCAAGGAAAGCGTAAAAGCGGCTGACGAAGGTTTAGCCAGTGTGTTTGGTTATTACGTCAATGACCCAGAACGCTACGGCGTGGCTGAGTTTGACAAAGATGGCAACTGTCTCAGCATCGAGGAAAAGCCAGAACACCCAAAAAGCAACTATGCCGTAGTAGGACTTTACTTCTATCCTAACAGTGTGGTAGAAGTAGCAAAGGACATCAAGCCTAGCGCACGTGGAGAGCTAGAAATCACAAGCGTCAACCAGTATTATCTTGCCGAAAAAACGCTTAAGGTAAGAAGCCTACAACGTGGATTTGCCTGGCTTGACACGGGTACACACGACAGCCTTTCAGAAGCTAGTACATTCATCGAGGTTATAGAAAAACGTCAAGGATTAAAGATTGCTTGCCTAGAGGAAATCGCCTACAAGCAAGGTTGGATCAACAAGGAGAAATTGCTTGAATTGGCAAAGCCAATGATGAAGAATGGATACGGTCAGTATCTAAAAGAATTGGCAGAGGAAAATTTGTAAAACCGACTCTCATAACAACACTATATATAATAAGGTGTAATTCTATAAGACGATAAAACAAAATGGAAGAAAACAAAAACTTAGAATTGGAAAACGTGCAGGAGCAAGAAGAAAGCTCGTCGATCAATTTCCAAGTAATTTATGAGACCGTCATTCTGAACTGGAAATGGTTTCTATTGTCACTATTCATTTGCTTAGCGTTAGGATATCTCTATCTGAGATACACGACTCCAATTTTTCAGGCCACAACAAAGGTACTGATCAAGGATGATGACCAAAGCAAGAACAGGAGTGGCATGAACAGCATGATACAAAATGCGACCAACCTGGGATTCATTTCTAACTCAAATGGTATCGACAACGAGATTGAGATTCTGTCTGCTCACGATTTGGCACAAGATGCCGTATACGATATGAAACTTTATACAAGTTACTATCACAAAGGTACCTTCAAAGATCAGATTGTATACAAGACTCAGGAAGTCAATGTAGACCTTGACAGCAAGCACATCAAGAAATTGAATGCTCCTATCAAGATGACCATTGAGAGAAATGGCAGCAACTACCAAATCAAGGGTTCTTACTTTGTACCTATCGATGCTTTCACAACAGAGAAGGAGCCAACCGAGTTCGAGAGAACATTTGCACAGCTCCCTGCATCCATCAGAACAAAGGTGGGAACTATTTACTTTACAAAAAATGGTAATTACAATCTTGAAAGCGGAAATATTCTGAAAGTTGTCATTAATTCTCCAGAAGCTGTCGCTGAAAGCTATGCTAAAAGTTTGTCTGTCAGTCAAACTTCCAAAACAACAACTATCGCAGAATTGGTGTTGAATGATGCCAATCCACAAAGAAGTTTGGACTATCTCAATACTTTGGTAAAGGTATACAACAAACAGGCTAACATCGACAAAAACGAGATTGCATACCGCACAGAGCAGTTTATCAACAGTCGTTTGCAGAAGATTAATGCAGAACTGGGCAGTACAGAAGGTCAATTGGAAAGCTACAAGAAGCGCAATAAGGTGGTAGAAATGAAGCTGAACGCTACAGCTGCCATCGCCAACGCTGACACTTACACTCAGAAACTCCAGGAGGCCAACACCCAAGTTCAGTTGCTCAACGAATTAGGCAAATATATGAACGAGCCAGGCAACAAATACCAGCCAATCCCTTCCAATGTAGGATTGACAGATGAGAGTTCTACAGCACTTATCAATGAGTATAACAAGATTGCCTTGGATCGTAACAAAATGCTCCATTCCGCAAGCGAGAACTCGCCTGCTGTAACTCCATTGACCTCACAGTTGGATGATCTCACTAGTTCCATCAAACGTGCCATGAGACAAGCAAAGATGGGATTGGAAATCCAGCGAAACAGCATCGCTGCTCAAGCAGGTCAATACGACAATCAGATAGGTAACTCCCCAGAACAAGAGAGAGTATTAACACAGATTGGACGCCAGCAGGAGGTAAAGTCTGGACTCTACCTGATGTTACTCCAGAAGAGAGAGGAGAACTCTATCTCTTTGGCAGCAACAGCCGACAAGGGAAAGATGATTGATGCTCCATCTCTGGTAGGAAAAGTAAGCCCTAAGAGCTCTATCATCATGCTGATAGCTTTCGTTTTGGGTATTGCTATTCCAGCTGTAATCCTCTTCCTTATCGAATTCTTCAAATACAAGATTGAGGGACACGATGATGTCGTTAAGTTGACCAATATCCCTATTATTGCCGATATTCCTATGGCCAGCGACGCTGCTAAGAAGCAAGGAAAGGCGGACATCGTGGTTCATCAGAATGTCAACAACCTCATGGAGGAAATCTTCCGTGGACTGCGTACCAATATCCAGTTCTTGCTCAAGGATGGTCAAAAGGTACTGATGTTTACCTCTTCTACCTCTGGAGAAGGCAAGACCTTCGTGGCATCCAATGTTGCTATCTCGCTCGCCTTGCTCGGCAAAAAGGTAGTCATGGTAGGTCTCGATATCCGTAAGCCTCGTTTGGCAGAGTTGTTCCAGATCGACAACCACCACACTGGTATCACCAACTTGATTGTGCATGAGCATAATACATGGGAGGACATCCAGCGCCAGATTCTTTCTTCAGGTGTCAACAACAACCTTGACCTCTTGATGGCAGGACCTGTACCACCTAACCCAGGAGAGTTGGTAACTCGACATAGCCTCGACGACATCGTCAAGCAGTTGAGAGAGCACTACGACTACATCATCCTCGATACTGCTCCAGTTGGCTTGGTAAATGATAGCTTGTCATTAGGTCGCCTAGCAGATATCTGTGTATACGTTTGCCGTGCTGACTACACTCCAAAGGCTAGCTTCGGCATGATCAATGGATTGAGCAACGAAAAGAAGTTGCCTAACATGTGCTTAGTACTGAATGCTGTCGACCTCTCTATGAAGAAGCACAGCTACTACTATGGTGTAGGTAAATACGGTAAGTATGGCAAGTATGGCAACTATGGCAGATACGGTGGATATGGTAAATACGGTAAGTATGGCAAATATGGTAGCTATGGTCAATATGGTAGCTATGGCAACTATAGCAACAGCCACTATGGTACTGCCAACGACACAAGTATCAAGAAGTAAATAAAACGAGCATTATCAAGAGAGCCTTTCTATTTATATCAAATAGGAAGGCTCTTTTTTAAAAGAAATAAATTCTAGAAAATCATGGCAACAATAGCAGTAGATTTCGATGGTACAATCGTAACCCACGAGTACCCAAAAATTGGTACAGAACTACCATTTGCAACTGAAACACTGAAAATGCTCATCAAAGATCACCACCAACTCATCTTATGGACAGTAAGAGAAGGCAAACTTTTGCAGGATGCCATCGACTGGTGCAAAGAGCGTGGTGTAGAGTTTTGGGCAGTAAACAAGGACTATCCAGAAGAAAGCCTAGAGAACAACAATCATTTCTCACGCAAGCTCAAAGCAGATTATTTTATCGATGATCGTGGAATCGGTGGACTTCCAGACTGGGGAGAGATTTATCAAATCATAACCAACCACACGAGTTATCGCCGTATCTTGAAGCAAAAATATGGGGAGCCTCAAGAAGCACCAAAGAAAAAGCATTGGTGGAGCCGCGGATAGTCAACAAATGCCAAGAAGAAATCCAAAGAGGGTGTGTGTCTTATCCTAGAAAAAGTTGACACAGTATAAATCAACTTAAAGGTAAGAAA
>ERZ808270.1361-NODE-1361-length-10719-cov-9.775038_pt1 | contig 10719 bp, 8 predicted proteins | sample MGYA00521082_ERZ808270 | MGnify/ENA primary metagenome ERZ808270 (study PRJEB31516, sample SAMN03275594) | gut metagenome | biome: mammalia-associated habitat; material: feces | host: Papio cynocephalus | place: Kenya | collected 2012-07-27 ...
GTCACCGACACAGACAAGATGGAGTGCCAGATGGATGATCCTTACATCTTGATTTACGATAAGAAGATCAGCAACCTCAAGGAGTTCTTGCCTATCCTGCAGCCAGCTGCCGAGAGTGGCCGCCCATTGCTCGTCATCGCCGAGGACGTTGACTCAGAGGCTCTCACCACGCTCGTTGTCAACCGTCTGCGTGGCAGCTTGAAGATTTGCGCTGTTAAGGCTCCTGGCTTTGGCGACCGTCGCAAGGCAATGCTTGAGGATATTGCCGTCCTGACTGGTGGCGTCGTCATCAGCGAGGAGAAAGGCTTGAAGCTTGAGCAGGCTACACTTGAGATGCTTGGCTCTGCCAAGAAGGTGACTGTGACCAAGGACAACACGACTATCGTTGGTGGCGCAGGTGCCAAGGAGAATATCAAGGAGCGTGTCAACCAGATTAAGAATGAGATTGCCACAACCAAGAGCAGCTACGACAAGGAGAAGCTGCAGGAGCGTCTGGCTAAGCTCGCAGGTGGCGTGGCAGTGCTCTACGTGGGTGCCAACTCTGAGGTAGAGATGAAGGAAAAGAAAGACCGTGTGGACGACGCTCTTTGCGCCACACGTGCCGCTACGGAGGAAGGTGTCGTCGTTGGTGGTGGCACAACCTACATCCGTGCCCAGAAGGCTCTTGAAGGCTTGAAGGGTGACAATGCCGATGAGCAGACTGGTATCAACATTGTTTGCCGCGCCATTGAGGAGCCTCTGCGCCAGATTGTCACCAACGCTGGTGGCGAGGGTGCCGTGGTCGTTGACAAGGTGCGTCAGGGCGAGGGCGACTATGGTTACAACGCTCGCGACGACAAGTATGAGGACTTGCGCAAGGCAGGTGTCATAGACCCGGCCAAGGTGGAGCGTGTGGCTCTTGAGAACGCCGCTTCAATCGCAGGCATGTTCCTCACCACTGAGTGCCTCATCGTGGACAAGCCAGAAGAGAAAGCTCCCATGGCAGCTCCACAGCCAGGCATGATGTAATCTGAAATCCAATAGATGACATATTAAAAAATCCGCACATGGTTTTCGTGCCATGCGCGGATTTTTTTTGTCTTTATGCGTCATGTTTTGTCTTTCAGCCTCGTGTCCTTTTTCCTGCACACTTTTTTCAGTGCGCACCCATAGCATGGGTCGCCAGTCTTCACGCTCAACGATTTTCTGATGCGCCACAAAGCGTAAGCGACGCACGCTGTCAAGACAATGGCTGTTATGATATATTGAATTGTCATCATGTTATCTGTTGTTTGTCGTGCAAAATTACGAATAAAATCTTGGTTTTGCAGTTTATTGTACCTAACTTTGCACCAGCTTTTATGGTTCGCCCTTAATCGGGCGATTAAAAGGGAACCATGTCAGAATCATGGACAGTCCCGCTGCTGTGTGTGGCGTTATGGACAAGCACTATGTCACTGAGAGCGTAGGCTCTTGGCAAAGCCAAAAAATATCTTTTGCCAAAACTGATAGCCTTGGGAAGACGCTTGTTTCCTGTCACGAGCCAGAAGACCTGCCTATTAGCGTTATCGTTTTCAAGTTCTCGAGGAAGAATGAGGAAGTATATTTGTTGTTTATTAATGATACTGTGCTCAGTTGTTTTGTGGGCACAGCAAGATAGTTTGTGCCCCCATCAACTTGCAGGAGTGGAGGTGGTAGAGACTCGTGCGCGTCGTAATCTCACGAGTCCCGTGCCTCTTCATGCCTTTTCTTCAAGCGATATGCTTAAGCTCGGGGTCACTGGTATCACGGACGCGCTTGGGCGCATGCCTGGTGTCACGGTGCGAGATTATGGTGGCGCCGGTGGCATGAAGACAGTTTCCGTGAGGGGGTTCAGTGCGAAATATACAGGTGTGGTATATGATGGGCTTGCGCTTTCAGATTGTCAGACGGGCGAGACCGACCTTTCCCGGTATTCTTTGCATAGCGTCGATTATGTTGGCATGACCGTGGGTGACGGTGCCGACATTTTCCAACCAGCTCGGCAGAGCGCTTATCCAGCATTGTTGGCAATAAAGACACAACTCAATGTGCCAACAGATTACGAAGGGCATCTTGTGAGTCAAGTGGAGTGGGGAAGTTTCGGATTCGTGAGTCCTTACATGAGATATGCTAAACGCTTATCGTCCAAGATTGACATCTCGACGATGGCGGAATACACTTATTCGGAAAACGATTATCCTTTTACTATTCGCAATGTCACGGAGGTTATCCACAAGCGGCGAACAAACTCACGCATGAATAGTGGACATGGTGAGGTTAATTTTAGGTTTATCCCCTCGCAATACAGTTCATTGCTGTTCAAAGCATATTATTACGACAACGACAGGTTGTTGCCTGGTATCGTGAAATATTACACGGATATCAGTGGTGAGGCGTTGCGCGATCGCAACTTTTTCGCCCAAGCCATTGGCACGGTCACTAATCACCGTGGCGACTTGAGCCTGAAGGTCTCAGGACGATTCAACTGGGTGGCAAGCATCTATCGAGACAAAGTGTATTCTGGTGGTGTCAACGACGCGAGCTATTGGCAGCGTGAGAGCTATGCCACCGCAAACTTGCTATACGCGCCAAGTCGCAATTGGACTTTTGATGTCTCGGCAGACTATGCTTTCAACAATCTCAACAGCAGTCTCTCCACTGACACGAGACCTTATCGCCATTCTCTTTGGCAGAGTGCCACGGCTAAATTTGCCAACGACAGACTGACAATGCTTGCCCGCTTGCTCGGCACCGAGATATTCAACAACGCGCAGTTAAGGGAAAAAGCGCGCGACATGAATCGTTTGTCCCCTTCTATCTCGTTGAGTTATAGGCTTCTTGAAGGGAAAGACATTTATGTCAGGGCATCATACAAGAATATCTTTCGTGCTCCCAACTTCAACGAAAGCTATTATTATCATTATGGAAGCCCGACGCTTGACCCTGAGTCAACAGGCCAGATAAACCTTGGGCTGACACTTGGCGGGCAAACGTCGGTCATGAGTGTGCAGTTGCTTATTGACACATATTATAATAGGATCAAAGACATGATCGTGGCGGTGCCATACAATATGTTTGTGTGGACATGCGTCAACGTGGGTAGAGTGCGTTCCATTGGGGCGGAATTGACTGCCAACGGCTCTGCCTTTATTGGCAGAAGACAATCGTTGACATTTCAAGGCACGTATAGTTTTCAACGAGTCACGGACCGATCCGACAAGTCATCGAGCTCTTATGGCTACCAGATAGCTTATATACCTCAGCACAGCGGATCAGTGAGCGTCGGATGGGAAAATCCATGGGTCAATTTGAGCTTGCACGGTTCAGGCGTAAGCAGTCGTTGGCCAAACAACTCCCACTATGATGGCACGCTTGTGGCTGGCTATTGGGACACGGCGGTGACATTGTGGAGGAGTTTTAGGTTGCTTGGTTGTAGATGGATGTCTCGTCTTGACATAAAAAATATTTTCGACAAGCAATACAGCATCGTGAGCCATTACCCAATGCCGGGGAGGTGCTGGATGGCGAGCGTGAAATGTGAGATGTAGGATGTAATAGGTTGTTATATATACGACGCAAATTATTAATTTAATCAATAAAATCATGAGAAAAAACATTATCAAGTTGAGCCTTGTCGGTATCGTGGCGCTTTCGTTGACAGCCTGTAAGGATGAGCCAGATCATGTATGGACTCCAACGGACGTGGTATCAACCAGCGATGGCTTATTCGTCGTGGGCAGTGGCTCCAATTATAGTGGCATCGATGGTGACCTCACCTATTATGATTACGCCAGTAAGAAGGAGACACTGAAGGCTTTTCAGGGGGTGAACGGCAAGAGCCTTGGAGCCAACCCCAATGCTGGCATTACATATGGCAGCAAGGTCTACCTCACCGTGACAGAGGAAAACGTGATTGAGGTGCTCGACAAGAACACGCTGAAAGAGATTCGGCAAATCAAGACCACAGACCAACTTGGCTCTACGCAAGGCTTGAAGCCTCGTCAGCTTTTCGCGATGAACGGCCATGTTTACTACACCACCTACGGTGGCGAGAACGGTTCCGTGGCTGAGATTGACACGACAGCCTTTAAGATGACTCGCAGCTGGATGGTTGGCTCTTACCCAGAGGGCATCACTGGCTCAACAGCTAATGGAGGTGTCCTGTTTGTGGCCAACAGCAATTATGCCGCCGGCAACGGAACACTTTCTTGGATTGACCTTTCAAGCATTGCCAACTCCACCAACTCTGGTGTTACCACAAAGGCCGTGAAAGGCATTGAGAATCCCACGCAAGTGTTCATCTCGCAAGGTCAATATTATGTGGTGGACCTTGGTCATTATGAGTCAGCGGCTCCTTACGCTCAATCGGGCAATGGCCTGAAGAAAGTCGTCACAAGCAATTCGGAGTACACGTCGGAGACAGTGGCTCCTGCTACGATGGCAGCCCTTGTCAACAACGCTTTCTATACCGTCAACGCTCCTTATGGTGCAGGTGAGGTCTCTTATAATAAATATGTGGGTGGCCAATTGACACCAATCTCAGGCATTAGCGTTGATTCACCATGTGCCATGAACGTGGATCCTATCTCGAAGCATATATTCGTTGCCTCTTACTCTATGTCGGGCGGTTATCCAAGCTATACATCGAATGGCTATGTGCGTGAATTCACGGAGGATGGCAATCCTGTAGCCCAGTTTGAGTGTGGAGTTTCAGCTTCTTGCATCTTTTTTAATACCAGCTTGTTGTGGCAATAACAAGAAAATGTCTTTGGCTGTTCGCTCTTCCGCTTTTGCTGTTTGCGTGCGGAGGGCGGACAGCCGTTAACAATGATGGCAATCATTCCCAATTCAGCTATGCTCAGTTGTTGACCGTAAACCTAAGTGATGGCACTGTTAGCGTGTCTGACCCATGGCGGCAAGGCAAGACTTTGCAGACGCTGAAGGCCACAAAGCCTTTAAAGCGCGTGGTGGTGTTCACCACCGTACATTGCCAGTTGCTGGAATATCTTGGCGTGGCCGACAGAATTGTCGGTGTTTGCGATGCTAAGTATATCCTGATAAAAGACATCCAGCGGCGGCTCGCGCTCGCCAAAGGCGCGAAGGGCAAGATAGAGGATTGTGGAAACTCTATGAGCCCCGACATGGAGCGCATAATAGCCCTTAAGCCCGATGCCATTGTCCTAAGTCCATACGAAGGCCAGTCCATGCAAAAGATAGAGCGGCTCGGCATTCCCATTATTTACGCGGCCGACTATATGGAAACATCATCGCTCGGGCGAGCTGAATGGATGCGTTATTATGGACGGTTGTTCGGCTGCGAGCGTAAGGCCGACTCCTTGTTCCATGTGGTTGACTCCACATACCAGAGCTTGAAAGCGTATGCTGCCAAGCTACCCAAGGGCAGGAGCATTCTTACTGAGCGCAAGACTGGTGCCATTTGGTATACCCCAGGAGGCAAGAGCACCATCGGCGTGACTATTCGTGACGCTAACGGAGGCTACGCCTTCGCCAACGACAATCACAGTGGGAGCCTTGCTCTAAATTTTGAGACCATACTGGCCAAGGCTGGAGAAAGCGATATTTGGGCGTTCAAGTTTAACGGCACTCGGCCAATGGCCAAGGCCGACTTGTTGAGAGAGTTTGATGGCTACAAGGCGTTGAAGGCTTTTCGTGATGGACAAATCTATGAATGCAATTGCAGCGTTAAGCCTTATTTTGAGGAGACAAGTTGGCGACCCGATTATTTGCTTAGGGAGATGATTATCCTATTGCATCCTGATGCCAAGCTCGGCAAGTTGAGATACTATCAGAAGTTAGGTTGACTATACGTTAAGAGGGGAGTATCCTTATGTGTAAGTTTACGTCAAGGCAGGAGCGACCCTTGTGGCCGTCCGCATCCGGAATGGCAAAATGCTTTTTGCTTGTCGCTATTTGCTTGCTCCTGTTCCTTGTCTCGTTGTTTCATGGAAGTGTTGACATTCCTATAAATGATGTCGTAAGAGCCTTGCTTGGCAAAGGAACCGATACGGCGAGATATATCGTCATTTTTTCTCGCTTGCCACAAGCCGTCACGGCGTTTTTGTCTGGAGGCGCGCTTGCGGTGAGTGGATTGTTGTTGCAGACGGCCTTCCGCAATCCGTTGGCGGCTCCCGATATCTTTGGCGTGACGAGTGGGGCCTCGCTTGCTGTGGCTCTGCTCACGCTTGCGCCAGGAGTTGTGCTCTCTGGCATAGCTGGTTTCCTGTCATCGGTGGCTGCGGCTTTCTTCGGCGCTATGGCTGTCACGGCCATGATATGGTTCCTGAGCAAGAGGGTACGCAGCTCGGTGACGCTCATCATCGTTGGCATGATGGTGGGCTACGTTTGCTCGAGCGTCATCACCCTGCTCAATTCCATGGCCACAGACGAAGGCGTGCACAACTTCGTGGTATGGGGCATGGGCGATTTCACGGGCGTGGGCATGGAAGACATGTGGCTCTTCGCGCCATTGACGATTGTAGCCACGCTTTCAACGCTCCTTCTTGTCAAGCCTCTCAATGCCTTGCTACTTGGCCCACGATATGCCGAGAGCATGGGCGTGAATGTAAGAAAGACGCGCAACATTCTGCTGTTGTTGACAGGCATTCTAACCGCCTTGGTCACAGCTTTCTGTGGCCCTATAGCGTTTATCGCCCTTGCCGTGCCTCATGTCGCCCGGCTTTTCGTTGGCACTACCGATCACAGAGTTCTCCTCCCAACGACTATCATAATAGGTAGTGCCATAGCCTTACTTTGCAATATAATCACGACCATACCGTCCAACGGTACCGTTCTTCCGCTAAATGCCGTGACATCCTTGATAGGCGCCCCAGTCATCGTATACGTGCTGTTGAGGCGGAAATAAAGAATCAAGATTTCCAGTCTTGGCTCACCTGTGAAATCGCGTTGGTTTCTCAGTGTAGTCGAGATTGCTTTTCACGGAGAAGGCAAATCGCTTCAGAAAGCAGTGTCAATCCCTTGTCGTTATTTCTTGGATACCGTTGACAACCAGTGTTTAAACTCATTGCGGTAGCCATTAAACACGTTTATGTCTGTGTGTCCGGCAATACCCCTCACCTTGCCGTCGGGGGCGAGTTGCCAAATCCACAACTTTACGTCGGGCTTGTAGTCACCATACCTGGCTATCCACACTGGATAGTCGCGCTTGATGTCTGGCGCGGCGTCGAGCCAGCGGTTTGCGAAAGTCTGGCTGATATAGAGTATGGGTCGCATCCCGGTTTCCTTCTCTACGATTTGCAGCCAATTTCTCACTCGGCTCCACATGCCTGACGCGCCGCCCATCTTCTTCACTTGCGACGGCAGAGGCTCAAGGTCGAGCACGGGGGGCAAGTCGCCTTTCTTGAAGTGGCTGTTCGACAAAAAGTACCATGCTTGTTGCGAGCCAGAGGTGCGATGGGTAAAATAATGGTATGTGCCTACTGGGTATCCGCGCTTGCGTGCGGCTGCATAGTCGGCGTTGTAGTAAGGGTTCATCATCGACGCGCCCTCAGTAGACTTAATGAAGATGAACGAGACCTTGAAGTCTATCTCTCCACTTACGTTTTTTTTCGACAGCGACCCGAGGTGCGTGATGCGTAGCCTGTCCCAGTCTATGGTGTGGAGCTTTTTGCCGTGTATGTGCTGGTATTTCGACAGGTCTATGCCATAGACGCGCTCCGAGGTGTAATGTAGGCGTTCGCCCTTGTACACGTCGTGTGCCCATTCCCCGACACGGAAATATCTGTGTTGCGACGAGAATCCGAATCCCGTGCGCTTGCCGTCTTTCCATTGCCCTTCATAATATGTGTTCAGGCTGTCGATGAACTTGCCATAACCATTGGCGCGAAACTTGTCGTCCATCTCACCGTCATAGGTGCCAGTGGAATCTTGGCGAGTTGCCGTGACGAGAGTGTCGTGATCCCAGATGCCGTCAATGAGTATGCCGTTGTGGTCTCTCACCGTACCACGCCCTTGTCTCATGCCATCGTGCCACATGCCGCTGTAAAGCACGCTGTCGCCTTGGTATAGCACGCCAAGCCCCTCGCGCTTGCCGTTGTGGGTCTGCCCGCGGTAAACGGTGCTGCCATTTTCAATGGTCTTTATCTCATTCGTGTTTATAGTGCAAGAGGCAAGGGAAAATATTGCCAAAGCACTTAACAATATATGCCTTATGCCCATTTCCCAATGTCGCAAGCATAACGTAGTCATTGCATCACCTCCTTTCCGTGGATTATTCCTATGAAGCGCCCGTGCTGGGTGAACACTGGTGCGCCCTCCTTGGCGAACAGACTTGGTATGTCATGGTCGTGGCCTTGCCAATAGTTGCCCGTTACGATGATAGAGTGGTAGGGAGCTTTTTGCTTGGTGCGGATTATCCTCACCGTCACTATCTTGCGATGTTGGGTCGCTCCCCAAGGCACGTTGCGCACGGCATACACTCCCCATGGTTTGAACGACCTTTGGGTGTGTAGAATGAGTGGAGCGGCCTTGCCTGTTAGCTCGCTGGTCACAGTCTCGCAAGTCACGCTGTGCGGCTTGTTGTTGCCATCATACCAACTCACCCTGTAGCTGCCTCTCAGCGTTAGCTGGGCTTTCTTGGCTTTTCCCGATTTCTTATCAGCGCTATCCGTGGCGCGTATTTTCTGAAGTACCGTGAGCTGACGTTTCAAGGAGTCGGTCTTGCTGTTTTGCATTGTTGCGTAAGCTGCTATTTGGGTGTAGCCTTCATCGATGACACCATGGGAGCGCAGGTAGTATGCCAGTTCCTTGCGTTCGGTCTCCTTGCGATGGAGCAGGTCTGACAGTGAGTCGCAAATGGTGGATAAGTCGATTGACATCACTTTCGATGTTGGCCCAACGGTTAGCACTCTGCCGTCGCAGCTCGGCCACCACCAGTGCCGGTTGATCCATACTCCCTCTTGGTGCACGGAGTCGGCCATGAGTTCAACGGTGTCTTTCCCACAGACAAGGCACACGCCGACGCGACCGTCAACAAGGCATGCCGACCTGCGGAGTTCTACTTCGGAGACAGGGAAGGCGCGCAATACGAGCCAAGTCAACCCCACGAGAAGCAGAAGAACGGCAATGACCACAATTCTGAGTTTAGATAACCTAAGGCGCATTATATTATGATATTTTACTGCAAAATTACAAATTCTTTGCTTACCTTTGTCTTGCTAAATGAACTTTTTTACAGATAATGAAGCCTATCGATAAAGACATTCTCCGCCTTGCACTGCCGTCTATAGTGAGCAACGTCACAGTGCCCTTGCTGGGCTTGGTAGACCTTGCCGTTGCCGGGCATATAGGCCCTGCGCGCTACATTGCCGCAATTTCCGTTGGTTCGATGATTTTCAACGTCATCTATTGGCTCATGGGGTTTCTCCGTATGGGCACGAGTGGCATGACCGGACAAGCCTTTGGCGCGGGCGACACACGTGGAGTCAGGTTGCTCTTGCGTCGGTCGTTGGCGCTGTCGCTTGTCATAGCCGCGGCCTTCTTGCTCTTGCAATGGCCTCTTCGCGAGGTATCGCTTGCCATGATTGACCCTTCGCCCGACGTGTGGTCGCTTGCCACTACTTATTTCAATATCGTCATTTGGGGTGCGCCAGCCATGTTGTCACTTTATAGTCTTAACGGCTGGTACATTGGCATGCAAGACACTCGCGTGCCGATGTTTGTCGCGATTTTCCAAAACATTGTCAACATCCTCGCCTCGCTGCTTTTCGTCTTCGCCTTTGGCATGAGAATCGAGGGCATCGCTCTCGGCACGCTTGTCGCTCAGTGGAGTGGGGTGCTGATTTCCCTTGTGCTCTTGCGTGGTAAGTTGCGCGCATTGGGAACCGTGCGTGACGAGTCGTCAGGCTCATTGGCAGGCAATTATTCGTGGCGCGTGTTTTTCCATACCGACCGCGACATCTTCCTCCGCACGGTATGCCTTGTGGCAGTCAACTTTGCCTTCACGTCCATGGGGGCGCGCCAGGGCGACTTGATGCTTGCGGTGAACACCTTGCTCATGACGTTTTTCACCTTGTTCTCTTATGTCATGGACGGTTTTGCCTTTGCAGGCGAGGCTCTCAGTGGCAAGTTTTTCGGTGCTCACGACACCTTGGGACTGAGCGAGGTCGTCAAGAGGCTTCTCTTGCGTTGGGGGCTGTCCCTGTCGCTCATCTTCACCATGGCCTATGTTTTTGTGGGCGGCATGCTTGTAGGTTTGCTTACAGACGACATCGAAGTGAGGACTGCGGTTGTCGACTATGAGATGTGGGTATGGCTTCTGCCCATCGCTGGCTTTTCCGCCTTTGTCTACGATGGCGTTTTCATCGGCCTGACGGCCACTCGTGGCATGCTGCTGTCGAGTTTTGTGTCTTCAGTGGCTTTTTTCCTCATAATTGGCGTTACTTATATATGCAAGTTGCCTGCAAGCCACCCAGTCATTGTAAACCATCTGCTTTGGCTTGCCTTTATCGTCTATCTGATGTCACGGGGTCTTATGCAGCACTGCATAATCCAAAGAATGGGAGTGATTAAGCGTAAGCATAAGGGGTAAACAACCATAAAATGCGGATATTTGAAAAAAAACATTACTTTTTCTTGGTGGGACGAGAAAAAAGCAGTACCTTTGCAACCGCTAAAAAGAAATAGCACGGCGGGATAGCTCAGCTGGTTAGAGCGTCGGATTCATAATCCGGAGGTCGTGGG
>ERZ808270.1362-NODE-1362-length-10717-cov-2.722566_pt1 | contig 10717 bp, 7 predicted proteins | sample MGYA00521082_ERZ808270 | MGnify/ENA primary metagenome ERZ808270 (study PRJEB31516, sample SAMN03275594) | gut metagenome | biome: mammalia-associated habitat; material: feces | host: Papio cynocephalus | place: Kenya | collected 2012-07-27 ...
AAGCCAAGGTGCTCACCCGTGGACTTCCCGCTTCTCCAGGTGCCGCCTGCGGTCAGATTGTGTTCTTTGCCGACGACGCGGAGAAATGGCATGAGGAAGGTCACCAGGTGGTGATGGTCCGCATCGAGACCTCTCCTGAAGACCTTGCCGGAATGTCTGCCGCTGAAGGCATCCTCACCGCACGTGGCGGTATGACCTCCCACGCCGCTGTGGTTGCACGTGGTATGGGCAAGTGTTGTGTGTCTGGTGCCGGAGCCATCAATGTGGACTACAAGGCCCGCACCCTCGAAATCGACGGTGTGACACTCAAAGAGGGTGACTATATTTCTCTCAATGGTAGCACTGGCGAGGTTTATCTCGGCGAAATCAAAACAAAGCCTGCTGAGGTGACTGGCGATTTCGCCAAACTGATGAACCTCTGCGACAAATATACACGTCTGGTGGTGCGCACCAATGCCGACACACCACACGACGCTCAGGTGGCACGCAACTTCGGTGCCGTGGGTATCGGTCTCTGCCGTACCGAGCACATGTTCTTCGAGAACGAGAAGATCAAGGCCATGCGTGAGATGATTCTCGCCACAACCAAGGAAGGTCGCGAGAAGGCTCTCGAGAAGCTCCTCCCCTATCAGCGTCAGGACTTCTACGGAATCCTCAAGACCATGGATGGTTATCCAGTAAACATCCGTCTGCTCGACCCACCACTCCACGAGTTTGTACCTCACGATCTCGAAGGACAAGAGGCTATGGCCAAGGAAATGGGCGTAAGCGTGAAAGAAATCCAGAACCGCGTGAACTCTCTGAGCGAGCACAACCCAATGCTCGGACACCGTGGTTGCCGTCTCGGCAACACCTATCCAGAAATCACAGCTATGCAGACCAAGGCTATCCTCGGTGCTGCCATCCAGTTGAAGAAGGAAGGCTTCAATCCTCATCCGGAGATTATGGTTCCGCTCATCGGTATTGTCAACGAGTTTGACATGCAGAAGAAGGTGATTACCGAAACAGCCAAGGCACTCTTTGAGAAAGAGGGAGTCGAGATTCCATTCAAGGTGGGTACTATGATCGAGATTCCTCGCGCCGCCCTCACCGCAGATTACATCGCCAAAGAGGCAGAGTATTTCAGTTTCGGTACCAACGACCTCACACAGATGACCTTCGGCTACAGCCGCGACGACATCGCCAGCTTCTTGCCGGTATATCTCGAAAAGAAGATCCTCAGCGTCGATCCATTCCAGGTGCTCGACCAGCACGGTGTAGGACAACTCATCAAGATGGCAGTAGAAAAGGGACGCTCCACTCGTCCAAACCTCCCATGCGGTATCTGTGGCGAGCACGGTGGTGAACCTTCATCCGTGAAGTTCTGCGACAAGGTAGGCCTCAACTACGTGAGCTGCTCACCATTTAGAGTGCCGATTGCAAGACTCGCGGCTGCCCAAGCGGCAGTGGAGAACAAATAAGAAATATTTGACTCTATACAACAAAATAAGTGGAAAGTTCTTATAGCTAAGGACTTTCCACTTATTTTGTTTTAGGGAGGAAACGCCACAATGATGAAAGGATACAGGATGTGGCTATTCTCCTCCTTTTTTATGGTGAAATCAAAGACACTTTTACTACCACTTTTCTTCATTCTTTGTCGGCATAAGACATTCTACTTATTTTTCGTTACAAGTAGTACCTTTACTGTCCTTCATCATTTTCATAAACTGCTTGATGGCATTTCTCGGCACAATGATATTTGTGAACGTTCCGTTGCGGTCTATCAGGGTAAGACATTCCTTGGTCACACTGGCATACACCACCTTGCGTATATCTATGATATAGCTACGCCCCACTTTCACAAAGTATTGTCCGTCTTGTAGCTTTTGCAGTTCCGTCTCCACTTGCGATAATCCGTATGGCAACAGCATCTTGCTGTTCTTGCTGTAGTAAACATGGGTGTAATGTCCTTCCGCTTTCAGATATAGTACGCTTTCAAGTACCGCACAAAAAGATTCATCGCGTTTAAATAGTTTTAGCATCATGTCATCGGCTTTTAATTGTTTTTCCGTGCTTGAATTTCGTTTTTATGTTATTTTCATTTCTATTACTTCACTCCAATCTGTTCAATCAACAGAACCCCTTAAAGACCTTCTTCGCATGATGCAGAAAGACTTTTTGGTGCATAAATTTATGAATTATTCTCTAAACGAGAACAATCTAAGCTTACATTTTTCGTGTAACGGCGAACATTTTGCATGAATGGTGCAGGTTCTTGCACGAAACGATAAGCAGGGGCAAATTACCTCTGCTCTATAACACTGAAACTCAGACTTTTTCATGTTTATGCAAACTTCTATAAGGTTCGTGCAAAAAGCCTAAACGTTGGGGAAATATGCCATTCTTTAGTATTGATGAATACGAAAAAAAGATGAAATTTGCACGAAGAAGACTTAAAAGAGCGGATTGAAAAGGATATAACAACTGAACAAAAAACAGGGTTGTAATTGGCTCTTTACTTCTGAAAGTATTAACAATAATAATAACAAAAACAAAGGATTATGAAAAAAATCTTGACTTTGATGTCAGCTGTGTCGGCAGTAGCATGCCCGACAATGGCTGCTGACTATGTGTGGAATGTGGATGCCACAGGCAACATCTCCACCGAGGTGAAGGGTGACATTACCTTCGCTAACAACAAGTTTACATTTACGGTAAACTCCAGTGAGAAGGTTTGGGTGAAAGGCTCTGGCGTTACCGTATCATTCGGTGGAACCAAACTCACAGGCGAAGAGAAGACCTTCGATATGGAAGGCAAAGGTTTGCTCTATACTCCTGGTGCCACAGGTCAGGTAACCGTGACCCTCGGCAAGGGTTCTACCATCGAGAAGATAAAGGTGGTCGGAGACAAATCCATGGAGATTGAGAACATGTTTGAGGCTGTAAAAGCTGAAGTACAGAAGGCCAACCAAGAGACTGCCGCTTGGGCATCAGTGAAGGAGCTTGAGCCATTCTTTACGGCAGTGCGCCAGCAGATTAACACTCAGGGAGCAATCAACCAGGAGGTGCGTGCGCTGTTGGAACAGTATCAGGCAAAGAATACGGTAGACGAGCACGCCGATGAGTTGAAAGCCCGTCTTTCCGCAGCTATCAGCAATATCCAGAACTATGTTCTGAAAGCAAAAGAGGACAAGCAAACCTACGACAGAATCATAGGTGACGATGTCACCACTCTGAAGAGCCAACTAGATAACGGTAAGGGCACTCCCAAAAACAAGGACGTGAACAACAATAGCGAGTTGTATATCAGAGACTGGGTGAAGTCAAGCACTAAACCAGCGGATGTCAATAAGAATGCAAACCCTGACACATCCAATGGAAAGACCAACGGTTGGAAGACTTCATGGGCTGAGAGCGAGTGGAATCTCTTCTATACCGACATCAAGACCATCAAGCAAGAGGCTTTGGACGAACTAGGCAAATTTGCCAACGCAGAGTTGCCTAATCTTTCAGGCAGTTTCCAAGCAGGATTTACTGAAGCTGACTTCAAAGCCAGATATGCCACACTGCAGACTGAGGCTAAAAACGTGGTGAACCGTGCCATCTTTGAGCGCGACAACACCACGAAGATAAATGCAGCAAAGAAGGACATCCAAGCCATCAATGAGGTGGTAAAAGTCGGTACTCCTTTCTCCATAGAAACACCGTCTTATTCTGTTCTTTCCGAAGAGGTTACACAACTCAACCGTCTGTTGGCACAGCCTACCGACCATCATCGCAGCCTTACGAAAGAAGATCTCAACGGCGCTGACTTCAAGGGACTGTTGAACGACTGCACACAGGAGATTGCCGACATCAAGACAGCCCTCGTAAACCAAGCAAAGACTACGCTCGAGGCACGCATTGAGCCTACACAAAAGTCGCTTGACGACACCAGCTACAAAATCTCCGCTAAATATGTGAACGAGAAGGAGACGCAGAAGAAGTATGAGCTGGAGTTCGCACAGATACAGAAGCAGCTTGACGACTTGAAGAACAATGTAGCAGACATAACAACCTTCAACAAGATTGTTGAGACATACAACAAGTACAACAACGAGTTCGATGCCATCAACAAGAATATTGACAGCAAGTGGCAGACCACCTTGTCGGCACAGAAGAAAGAAGTGCTCAAGAACAACAGCATCAAGGCTAAAGAGTTGCTGGCCAATGTTGAGGAAGTACGCAAGACTTACAACGACAACGTGCTGCGCATCAAGAAGTGGGTAGACGCCACATGGACTGACGAGGAGAGCACAGACGTGAAACTGAACGCCAACCTCAAGGAGTTGTTCAGTGTGGCTGGCGGTGTAGACCAGATGAAGGAAGACATCGTAAACGACACCTTGCGCTATACCAAACTTATCAACGAGACACCTGACGTTGAGTTCAATGCCAACGACAACCAATACCGTCTGCTCGAAGGCGAGGAGGAGAAATTCACCAACAACCTCAATGCTGTAAGAGACGCTATCCTCGCTCAAGTCAAGGAGGCTGTGTTCACTGCCAACAAGCGCGCTGCAGAGTATCTGAACGACACACCTTGGACCCATGCCTATGGGAATGTAACAAATGCCAAGGAAGCCGGCTTCGAGGGTGCCAACCTTTGGTGCGGTGCCAAGCATGAGTATATGAGTGCCGAGGCAGTGGCTCTGTTCCAGAAAGAGTTTGAAAAGATTGCCTTCAAGGATGCCAACAACAAGGGTGCCGGCTATATGGGCGAGGCAAAAGAAATCATCAACAAGGGTTATGTTGACAACCTCGCTCAAGTGGATATTGAGAAGCAGAAGTTGGCTGACCAAGTGGCAGATGTTGAAGCTATCTTCGCCAAGGTGAAACCTGCCGTTGATGAACTCAACAAGGAGAAGGATGCATACAAGAAGCTCTATGCTGCCATCTACGAGCAGAAGATTGACTGGAACGTGGTAAAGGCCGAGACTTCTGAGTATCAAGCGAAAATCGACAAAGCCGCTAAGGAGTACAACACCACAGGCTTTGATGTTACAGCCCGTCTGAAGGAACTCAACAAACTGTTTGACGGCATCAAGAACGTAGACGGCTGCAAAGAGGATGGCGCATACACCACACTGGAGAAAGGCACCAATCCTATCAACGCTACAAACGAAGCACTGAATACAGAAATCTCAAAGAAGATAGACGACTTCAAGGATGGCTTGTACGAAATACGTAACTATCCTGAAATTCTGAAGAACAAGGCGGTTATGGCCACTGTCGACAACGATATCAAGGCTGTGGAGGCCGAACTTACCAATGCCCGTGAGGCAGTCAAGGTTTACAACGAGAACATCCAAACTGGTGCCACAGAGATGCTCAACGCTGCCGAGCAAGCCCTCAAGACAGCCAAGACTGCTATCGAGGCTGCAAACAAGGACCTCACTTTGGCAGACAACTACTCCACAGGCAAGAACTTGAAGCAGGGCCTCATCAACGGTTCACAGGAAATCAAGGATGCACTTGCATGGGCTGCCGACCAGGCCAAGAGCGCTGACCTCGACTACAATGGTGACGGTGAGATTGACGTGAAGGACCTTGTAGACGCCGATGCCGATTTCCAGAAAACAGGTGAAGGTGCTACATTCTACAATTTCCTTGATGCTTATCTCAAGTATCTTTCTAAGTAAAAAATCATAAATCTGTAAAGGAAGGCTTCCTTTTCGTCAAGGAGCCTTCCTTTGGAATGATAATGATGAAACATAGTAAAATTTCGAATTATTGATTATGAAATATACAAAACTTTATAGTTGCCTTTTTGCATTGGCCATGTTTTTCCTGGCAAGTGTAAGCACAATGGCACAGGAACTTACACTGAATGCCGTGACGTTCCTCAAGCCTGGTGAAAAAGCTACCATAGCCGTTGGTCTGACAAACAGGGACGGGGTGAACGGTCTGCAAACCCGCATCTCGCTGCCCGAAGGTCTTACGTTCGTGGAAAAGACAAACAATGCCAAGCGTTTCAATATAAACAAGACTGAGCGCACGGACGATATGACACTTATCCTCAGCAAAATAGATGAGAAAACCGCTACCATGGTCGGTTTTGGTGCGGAAGTAAAGGCTGGAAAAGGTGATGTGTTCACTTTCGATGTCAATGTAGCCGACAACTACTCGGGCACCAATGCCATCAAATTGAGCGGCATACAGCTTAATGTTCCCAATCAGCCGGTTGTAAAGCCTGCCGACATGCAGTCGAAGGTAGTGGACGTAGAGAATCAGGTTACCTTCGGTGCCACCGCACCTGCCCTGACTGTAGGCGAGAATATTACCGTTACCTTCAATATGGCTTTTGCAAAGACCATCATGCGTGGTGCTGCCTTCAAAGTGGAACTTCCACAAGGGCTTACCATCGTAGACAAATCAGCAAAGGTCGGCACACTCGAGTCAAACCATAAGATTAATATCGTGAACAACCTTGTGACGATTAATCTGAAGGATTATGATGAGCCTGACGCTTTCAGTGCCCATGAGGGAAGCCTCTGCACTTTCGATGTAAAAGCTGACGAAACCTTTGTTGACGGTTCTGAAATCAAAGTGAAGAACTTCCGTTGCTGGGGAGCTGGCGGCAGCACTGAATATTATGGCGCCGACTTCGCCCTTAAACTCGCCAAGAGCACAACAGGAATCAATGGTGTATCTGCCAATGAAGTGGATGCAGACGGCATCTACCTACTGAACGGTGTACGCTCAGACCGTATGCAAAAAGGTGTGAACATTGTCGTGAAAGACGGCAAGAGAATTAAGGTATTGAAGAAATAACATTACAGATATATCCTTTCGATTCGTAGTTTTGTGGATATTTAAACATCGAGTATAGATTTACACAAGACGTTATAGCAGACCGCTCAGGGCTATGTTTTCTCTGTTTCCTCATAGCCTCTGAGTGGTTTTTCGTTTTATTTCGATTAAACAGATTTTCCGTTTATCCTTGTTCACTTTCTCGCCCGACACACCCGGATACCTGTTTGGGAGCGTTGTCCTTGCATATACAGGTAGAGTGTCTTGGGCTCTTCCACCACCTTGTGGCGCAGATAGGAGGCGTTGAGCAGATGCAAGCCGTCCTTGTGCCAAGCGGCGATGCCTATGTGTGAGGTATCCAGTCCGGGTTTGGCGGTAAGGATGACCAAGATGTCGCCGTCATGGATGGTCTGCCTGAATAGGCGGTTGTTGGCGATTTGCCCCTTGGGGATGTAGCGTCGCTTGCTGCCCGTGACGGATTGCTCCATCTTCCGTATGCCGTCCACCCATTCTGGATGTGCCACAAGTTGGGGATAGTCCTTGATGTGAGTGGTCATCCAGTTCACTTGAAGATGTTGGATGGCGGTGAAAGGAGGATTGGGCCCTTGGATGTCTTTCACGATGTCCATCTTCTGATTGTTGTCCATCCAAACCGTGAAATAATGTTGCCGGTTGATATAGGACATCTCTCCGTCAATATAGCGAATGCGGCGCAACTCGCACAGAAAATCCTTGAAGGTACAGGTGTGGTGGCGCATGCATTGGTCAAGGGCGAGCACAGTCTCCACAAAGGTAGTGCAGTCGAGTTCCCGTGTGTTCACAACAAGGTGTTCCTCCATCTCCCGGTCAAGAGTTTTGCCGACATAAGGAATGTCGATAAACTGCCTTCCAAAATAGAGCATCCAATTGGTGGAATCGGGCTGCGTGCGTGCCGCCGAGAGCAACTTCTCAATGCACAGACTGTCGGTTCGGGTGTAGCGGGCATCGGCAAGCACCTTCTCCTGTTCCATCAATGGCGAGGAAGTCGTGATGAGGTTGTCGGTCTTGCTCGAGTCTGAAGGACTGGCGACGGAGTGAGTATTGACCTTTCCCTTGGCGCATCCCGAGAAAAGGACCAAGGAAAGGAATAGCATATGGATTTTGTTCATTGTCTTCTTGTATATTGTTATCGTTTGTCGAAGTTCCAACCGAAATAGATGTTGACGCTGCCAAAGGTATTGTTGGCGGAGAACTGCGTCTTGTGATAATTATAGGAATGGATAATGGTACTCCATCCGGCATACCATCGGGTGTTGTTCCACACCATACCGAAGCGCCCCACTCCATCGAGATTGAAACCGAGAAATTTGAAGTCACGGAAAGAGAAATGCTCATCCTTGTCACGCTCACCCGTCGAACGCTTGTAACTCAAGGCAGCGGAAAGCGAGGCGGAAAAAAGCCAATTCCGGGCAAACGCCCAATTGTAGGCATAGCCACCGGAAATGGAATAGTCTGTGTATTTCACGCGGTTGAACTTCAACTCATCGTCGAGGGCGAAGTCTTGGTCTTCCAAACGCTGACTGATTACGTCCTCCAACTCTTCATGGTTGAGTTTGAGCGACTGGTGGGTATAGCCGATACCCAGCAAAGCGGAGCCACAACTGCGCTTCTGACACGTACTCTGACTGAAGGCAGCAGGATAGGAAAAGCGCTTGTGGTTGAAGATGTAGTATAGGTTGAATCCCTTGATGCTCACATTAAGACCTGAGAAAGGGAGACTGTGTAAGGTATGCCAAGAGTCATCATCATTGAGCGTGACGCTCTTGATATGATAGTTGTTGCCCGTCTCTCGCCAGAAGAGGTCTATCCCGATTGTGGAGCTGTAAAGGCTCAAGTCAAATTCCTTCTTGGCGGTCTGGTTTTCCCGATGATGCAAGGCGCGAAGGTCGACGGTATAACCCAAGAAGAGCCAGCGCCAACCGAAATAAGGACCGAGTTTGACGCCCATGTCTGGAGAGAAAATGATTTCCTGTCCGTTCTTGCTGCGGAGTGTGTACATCTCATAGGTGGTCGTCTGTTGCAGCATCAAAGTATAGTTGTAGTGTTGTGGCTCTATATAGCTTGTGTCCATTGCATTGAAAGCCTTGACCACATTATAAAGTCCACGACCGATACTTCTCCAAAAGCCCCGTTTCCGAGGTTGGGGAACCAACCGCAAAGAGTCTGTCGGCAAATTGCTAATCGAACGGTCCACATACAACGAGTCTTCCGCCAATACCCCTAAGGCATGGCAAGACAGGAAGACAAAGAGAGAAATCAAAAATCTTTTTATCATGTATATGTGGTCATAGATAATCAGAACTTACCCAAGATGCGGTCCATCACCCAATTGACAGGTGTAGCCGACACCGCCGTACAATCGCAGGTACTGATGCCCTGGAGATGCTCAATGACAGAACGGATGATGGGCAACTGCACATAGGAAGGGTTGGGCACCTCGATATAGCGGGAGCCTTCGCTGGTATAGAGGTGTATCGGATTGTAGGTATAGACCGAAAAGTTGACCATACCCTGGTCGCCCACCACCTCTATACGGTCATCCTTGGACGAAGGATGTCCCACAAAGCACCAAGAGGCTGAGCCGGGCAGTCCGTTTTCAAAGCGGAAGCACGCACTCACATTGTCGGCATTTTGATAGAATCCCTCACGGTTGGCACAGATGCCATTGGCCTCGACGATGACGCCGAAGATATATTGGATGAGATCCAGTTGGTGAGGGGCAAGATCATAGAAATAGCCCTCGCCATCACTATTGGCTTGGAGACGCCAAGGCATGTCGGTATGGGCATTGGAGTCCAAATCGCGTGGAGGACAGGAAAAGCGCAACTGCACATTCATCACCTTGCCTATCTGCCCGCTGTCTACAATTTCCTTCACTTTCTGGAAATAAGGCAGGTAGCGCCGATAGTAAGCCACAAAACAAGGAACACCTGTCTGCTCGCTGACGCGGTTGATGCGGATGCAGTCTTCGTAAGAAGCGGCAAGCGGTTTCTCCACATAGACAGGCTTGCCGGCTTTCATCGACATGATGGCATAGGTGGCATGGGTGGAGGGCGGTGAAGCCACATAAACGGCGTTGATGTCGGGATCGTCGATGAGTTCCTGCGCATCAGTATACCATTTGGCTACATGGTTGCGCTCGGCATAGGAACGGGCAATCTGTTCCTTACGGCTCATCACAGCCACGACACGAGAACCTTCCACCTCGTCGAAGGCAGGACCACTCTTTCTTTCGGTTACTTCTCCACAACCGATGATTCCCCAATTGATTTTCTTTCTTGGCATAGTTTTCTTTATTCTATCTCACTCAGTTCCAACCAACGCATTTCTTTCTCGTCAAGTTCCTCCTTCAACAGAGGCAGCCGACGGCTCTTCTCTGTCAGTTCATCTACAGAGAGTGTACCCGAGCAAAGTTCCGCCTCCAAGGTCTTCTGGTCCTCGGTGAGGCTCTTGATGTCGCGTTCAAGTTGCTGAAGTTCCATCTTTTCCTTGTACGACAGTTTTCTCCTTGTATCGTTGTGATAGTCTTTCTTCTTGGCCTGCTCTACAGACTGCTGAGGCTTGGACTCGGCTTGTGCCTTGCTCTCCAATCGGCTCCATTCCCGATACTGGGTATAGTTGCCGGGGAAGTCTTTCACGGCGCCGTTCCCTTTGAACACGAGCAAGTGATCCACCACCTTGTCCATGAAATAGCGGTCGTGGCTCACCACAATCACGCACCCCGGGAAATCCTCCAAGTATTCTTCAAGGATTTGCAGGGTTTGGATGTCAAGATCGTTGGTCGGCTCGTCGAGTACGAGGAAGTTTGGATTCTGCATGAGCACGGTACAGAGATATAGCTTACGGCGCTCTCCGCCACTGAGCTTGGCGATATAATTGTGTTGTTCCTCGGGAGTGAAAAGAA
>ERZ808270.1363-NODE-1363-length-10711-cov-9.809779_pt1 | contig 10711 bp, 9 predicted proteins | sample MGYA00521082_ERZ808270 | MGnify/ENA primary metagenome ERZ808270 (study PRJEB31516, sample SAMN03275594) | gut metagenome | biome: mammalia-associated habitat; material: feces | host: Papio cynocephalus | place: Kenya | collected 2012-07-27 ...
ATCTTCGTGCGAAGAACGAACCTGCCTATGCCATGATGGATGGTATTGTCGAAAACGTAGGGTATGACAATCGTTCTGGCAACTATGTTACATTGCGGCATGGCAATTTTTATATCAGCTATTGTCATTTGTCCTCAGTCATAGTTCGTAAAGGAGAATCTGTTTATCCTGGTATCATAGTTGGTGTAACTGGCAATACCGGGCGTAGTACTGGCAGCCATCTCCACCTTACATGCAAAAAGGATGGCAAGAGTTTCAATCCTACCATCCTTTTCTCTGCTATAATCTTACAGAAATAGTTCTCCCATATCGTTTCAAAGTTGTTAAAACTTAAACAGCTTGTCATTTTGGCTGAGTTTAACAACTATATATTTGTCGTCTTTTAACTCATCAGGTAGTTTGTCTGATAAGATTGAGGCGACGAACTGTAGATTGGGATATTCATCAACAAACTTTGCTGTACCCAAGAGTTGGTTGCCATGTACCAATTCTTTTTTGTCATACAGTCCAAAGTGCAGACATGGTATATGTTCTTTATCTGCAAATAAGATATAAGCCATGTCAAAGCAAACAATCTCACCTTGCTTCTTACCAGAACTGAAATTTATAGTGTCTGCATCAAATCTTTCTATATTGAATTTATATATTTCGTTCTTGTTTTTTGTTTCTGTTTCGTACACCATGCCATACTGTTCTGCATAAAGCAACTGTGATATTTTTGCAAGATAGATGTTCAGCTTATCCAATTGGGTTTGTACCTTTCTCTTAAACTCATCACTAAACAGAGAATTGTCAATGTTGGCAATCTGCTTGTTCAAAGCGTCTATCTTGGCTTCAACTTTATCTATTTGCTCTATCTGCTGGTTAAGCGCACCTAATTTCTCGTGTTTTTGAGTAAGGTCTGCTATCAAACTATCATAATCAGTATAATACGATGATTGTAACAACTTCTCACTTAACATGTTTTCTGATGTATGCAAAGTTCTAATCTCTGCGTCCAATGCTTCCATCTTTTTCTTTAAGTCCGGCATCTCACTTGCTATAAAATCCGCTTTTTTCACAAGCATACTGTTGTGGTGTTTAAGCAAATCTTCAAAAGTATGATGCAGATTAGGGATAAATCTCTTTGCTTGATTATATACCAGTTTTAATGTATCAGTATCAATATTCGACTTATTGCTAAGAATTTCCTCTTTGGCTTCTTCCATTATAGCATAACGCAACTTCAAGGAACTGAGTTGAGAAGAAAGTACGGTTATTTTGTACTTTAAGTCAGACAGTTCTGTCATGTCGTTGTCAAAATCTGGATTCAAGTGCATCTGTTTCTTGATATACTCCAACTCTTCGATTTCTGATTTGACAATACCTAATTCTGATGCTAAAGCATTTCGGCTTTTCTCTTTTACCAGTTTCTTCCTAAAATTCTCCTCAGTTTTTAACTTCTGAAGGGACTGTTGGCGTTCCTCCACATCGGCATAGTTCAACCCCAACATATACAGATGCAGAGTTTCATAAACAGCATCAGAATTTGTTCCTTCAAGCCAATGCAAGGTGTGATTGACAGCAGCATTAGTATACCTTACATTATGTGCCACCAATTGCCTGAAAGTAGGCTTATCGGTTTCCACTCCCATGATGGCATATTGAAGAGCTTTCTTGAATTCATTTTCATTTGAAAAATTCTCTCCATTGATTTCTTGGATAGCGTTATTGCGTGAAAGGAAATTTCTTCTGATACGAACTTCCTTGGCATTGGCAGTCCAATCACTAACCAGAATTAAAGTTACCAACACTTCTTTCTCTGTCAAGAACACTTTCACTTCCTCATTGATGACACGTCTGTCTTCAGGACTCGTATATATGGTACGTGTTTCCTTACCCAAACAAATGTCAATAAGTCTGAGTATGGTTGTCTTGCCCACGTTGTTGCCAGTTTCTGTATTGTTGTCTGGGGTTTCGTCAACAATCAAATTTAGCCCTTGGTGAAATTCTATTCTCCTAATAAGACCGTCTTTTGATTCTATGATAAGTGATTTTATGAACATAACTCAACCTCCCCATTTTTAACGATGACACAATCTATTAAGTAAAGCCAGTCTATACATAGTTGCAAAATCGCAAAACTCATTTTATACTGCTCCCGAAGAAGGCAATACAAGTCCACGACAGAAATTTTCTTTTCTGCCTGTAGCACCTTCAATACGATAGCACCATTGTAATAGATGCTGTCTTCTGGCCTTATATCATCTGGTAGAAGCATAATTATAGAGGCTTTTCAAATATTTTGCATTCAATAAATGCGTGTACCATAAGTATATCAACACACATTTCCAACTGTTCTTCTGTTAATTTGTTGTTACTTTGATTTATTTGTTTGATGATTTCTTTTTCTATAGCCATGAACAACGCATCACCACTGGCTTGCGGCTTCAAACTTATGTATATCTTGTGTAGTTTCTGTAGTACAGCCATACTCTTTGTTTTTCCTTGCCGAGCATATTCTTTGTATATATCCTGCACATTGACATAATAAATTTTATATTGGTCGATGACATCCTTGGCATATATAGACAAATTGTTAAAACTAGCTTTGGCTTCTATTTCAAAATCTGTCGTATCAAAATCAACTTCATTTAAACTATCTTTTGCTAACAGACAAATGATGTCGTTGAGTCCTGATGTCAACTGTACAGGGGAAGGGGTGTCATGCCGAACGTTATTTCTTACATACATGGCTATTGTTCCCACTTTCTCTATATCTGTCATTCCTTTTATTCTGTCCGCAATGAAGTGAATGTCCAAAATGTCTGTTTCTGGATTAAATACGACTCCATGAGGAGGGTCGTATTTGTGTTTCCGTTGTTCTTTTGCGTCGAGGACTATAGGAGCGAAATAGAAATGGTAGCCAGTGTATTTCTCAGAAATTTCTTCCAAAGAATGGTCGATTTTCTTTTTAGTACACGAACCTGTCACCTGCACCAATATATGATTGGATTCATCCACTAAATCAATCCCTGGCGCATTTTGTTGCGAACTATTTGCATTGCGAAGGTTCCAACCATACACAAGATTCAAGAAATCAACATAGAAGTCTTCTGATATGATATGCAAATCCAACAGGTTTAGCAAACCACGCAATTTTACATTGTATGCTAAGCCTGAAATCCTGTCCAAAATATCACTTATATATGTTTCTTTTTGCAACTTCGCCATAATTTATACTTAAATAATCTGCAAATATAAAATAATTTGCCGAGATAGAGGTTTCTGACCCTTTATTTTTAAGTTTATTTACAGCAAAATGTAAAACTATTGTGATAATATACCTGTTGGGCATCAAAGAAATGCGAAAAATAACTATAATACCTTGTTGCCTATTGATGTTATTGATTAGAAAATATTGCTACTTTTGAATGTCTTTGGAGGTCTTGATTGCAATCAACAGCTACTTTTATGTTTGTTGAAGCCATTGATTAGAAAATATTTCAACATTTAATGTCGGTTGAGGGTATTGATTGCGATAAAACCTACTTTTATGTGTCATTGGGGCTATTGATAGCAATCAATGGCTACTTTTGCGTTCTATTGAAGTGCTTGATTCAAGTTTCTTTGTCCACAATAAGTAAAAAGGTCTATCGCTTGCTGTTTTTTACAACATTTTGTTTCAAGACTTCCAAGAATCTTGAATCAAGGTTAATCCGGCAGGCAAAATCCATGGATATATGAGTCCACTTGAAAAAGTCAGAGCTCTATCAATCTGAAAGTTGAACTACAAGAAATAGCCTAAAAAGGCTTCTTTCGCGCTATCAAATTCATACAGAATAGCCTTTTAAATGCTTTTTAGTTTTAAACTGTAAGCATTTTGAGGTACCCCTCTGTTTTGATGGCACTTTTTCAAGTTGACTCATATATTGAATTGGAATAAAATTTAGATTAATAAAAATGAAAAATTCCGTCCTTCTTAACTTTCATACAGATAAGAAAAACGGAATTTGTTATTTTGGGGAAGAACATATTTATTTTATGTTCAATCCAAATTGCTTTTTTAATTCTTTCACTTTATCGAGCTTTTCCCAAGTGAAAAGTTCGACTTGTATTGTTTTAGTTTCATGGTAACGACTGCAGAAAGTCTTTTCTACAGTTTCGTTCTTGCGTCCCATGTGTCCATACGCAGCAGTTTCCAAATACATAGGTTGACGCAACTTCAGAGTGCGTTCGATAGCCTTAGGACGAAGGTCAAACATCTTGAAGATTTCTTTGGCGATTTCCCCATCAGCTATATTCACATGGCTACGACCGTATGTGTTGACATAGACACTAACAGGTTCTGCCACACCAATGGCATAGCTTAATTGCACCAGCATTTCATCTGCCACACCTGCGGCAACCATATTCTTGGCAATGTAACGAGCGGCGTATGCGGCAGAGCGGTCAACCTTGCTTGGGTCTTTGCCCGAGAAAGCACCGCCACCATGGGCACCCTTTCCACCGTATGTGTCTACGATGATTTTACGTCCTGTCAAACCTGTATCTCCGTGAGGTCCACCAATGACGAACTTTCCTGTAGGGTTCACAAAGTACTTGATGTCGTCATTGAAGAGAGCCAAGACCTTATCACTCAGTTTGCTTTTAACACGAGGAATTAATACGTTGATTACATCCTCCCGAATTTTTGTAAGCATTGCTTCATCATCATCTTCGCCATTAGCTTTTTTGATAAAGTCATCATGTTGAGTGGAAACGACAATCGTATCAATGCGTTGAGGAATATTGTCATCTGAATACTCAATAGTAACTTGACTTTTTGAATCGGGGCGAAGATATGTCATCACTTTTCCTTCTTTACGGATTGCAGCTAATTCCTGCATGATGAGTTGGGCTAAGTCGAGAGACACGGGCATATAATTGTCCGTCTCATTAGTGGCATAGCCAAACATCATGCCTTGGTCGCCTGCACCTTGTGCGTCATCTTCCTCACGGCTAACGCCACGGTTGATGTCATCGCTCTGTTCATGGATAGCCGTGAGCACGCCACAAGAATCACCGTCAAACCGATATTCAGACTTGGTATATCCTATCTTCTTAATGGTGTTACGTGCAATGGTTTGCAAATCTACATAAGCATCGGAACGCACTTCGCCCATGATGACAACTTGTCCTGTTGTACAAAAAGTCTCAATGGCACAGTGAGCGTGTTCGTCGTATGCCAAGAATTGGTCAAGTAAAGCATCTGAAATTTGGTCTGATATTTTATCTGGATGTCCTTCAGAAACTGACTCTGATGAAAATAAATAAGCCATAGTTTATTCTTTTGTTTTTAATATGTAAAATGACGATGTTGTGAAAAAGTTTCGGACATAAGGAATGTGCCCTATGAAGCGGTATAGTCTTTTAGGACTAAGCCCGAACTTAATCTCATAATGTGGATTGATAAACCAAGGTGTCCAATTGACAATGTAGAAATCTTCCTTTGCTACTCTTTCAAACAATTCGATAGGACATTTCGTTTTCTTGATACTCAACAATTCACGAATGCACCCATCGTCTTCATGGTTCAGTTTCAACAGAGCCTTATAAACAGGAGTTGGTAAAAGATGAAAGAAAGGCAAGTGTGACAAGATACGGCTTTTACAAATTTGCTGATGTCCGCCGAAAGGCATCTGCCATGCAGGGAACGACATAAATATCACCCCCCCCTGAATTTAGCAATGACTTACACTTGTGGATAAAATCTTTCTTGTCCATAATGTGCTCTATCACATCATGGCAAATTATCAAATCAAACTGATGCTCCAAATCTTTCAACAAGAAAACATCGGAAGCAATGAAACGTCCTTCCGCTTTTTCTTCATCAAAAAATCGTTGAGCATCCTTAATTCTACACTCTGCCATATCACATCCTGTGACATGACAACCCATTTGTGAAAACGGAAGTAAGTTTCCTCCATCTCCACAACCAATTTCAAGCACATTCATTCCCTTGCAGACATTCTTGTACTGCTGAATGTACGGAATGAAATATTTCTTGCTCGTCACGGCAAGTTCCTTGAAATATTGTCTTCTGTTTAATTGTCTTTCCTGCATAACGTTATGTTTATTTGTGGCAATAACAAATATCAGTCTCTCAACACCAATGTATTGTGAACTGATGAAATTGCAATGCAAAAGTACAAAAATAATACGGAATACTTCGCTTTTGTGTTGACATTATGCCATTTTAACAGCAAAAATAATGTAAATTCAAATATTCTTTACATCAAAAAAGGTATAAGGAAGTCAAAATGACATATTTGAAATGACTTCTTGCAATATGCTTTCATTTCATATTTGTCATTGGCAGGTATCAAATTTTATAAAAGGCAATAATGCTTCAAGTGCAGATGAAGTGTAACTTCGATAGGCAATGAAGTACTACTTCGATGGCAGATGAAGTACTATTGCTTTTTTATGGGATGTATAATAGTTGAAGTTCTATCATTCTTCGTCTTCTAATAGACGGAATGTATTTCCCTCTCCATCTGCAAAAGTCAAGATAGTCTTTTTCGATATTACGCAGCCCTCGCTCTATTCTCAGCAAGAGACGGCTCTTCGTAAATCTTCTGTTCCCTAATATCTTATAGGGTCCGACATTATAGGCAAGCACGGCAAGGAGCAGTGAGTCCTTGCCGTACATACGAAACATGGCGCATAACTTGGTGAGGTCGGAGCGCAATAGGGAGTCGGCTTGGTGACAGGTGAGGTTCTTCTTGAACTTCTCATGTGGCAATATCCGATGTCCCCATCCGATATAGGGATAGTTGCGTTTGATGTCGTGCCATCTCTCGTAATACTTGATGCACCGCACGGCTCGCTCAAAGGGTGGCAAAGCGAAAATGCCCAAGTCGGTATGGCTTGGGCTGTCGTTGGTGGGTGTCTTGTTCTGCGCCATGATGCTTTGGCACAGCAGCAAGAGCGTTAGGAGAATGTATGTCTTTATCTTTTTTATCATGGACGTTGTTTTTGTTTTGGGGATGTCATTGTTTTGTCACTTGGCATTCTTCTTGTTGAATATCTCTGCCATCATGCCTTTCACGTCCTCACCAACTTGCACGAAGTTTTTATAGAGGATGCGCTCACGCTCATCACGGCTCTTAAAGGTGTAGAACTTGGGCAGTGGCATATACTCGCTTTCTTCTTTCTTGATGTCTGCCATATTAAAATCGGTCTTGCAATAGAACTTACTGGTCTTGAACTCGTCGCTTTCCTGTATGTTCATACTGCCATTCATGCCGGTCTTGGTCGGCACGAAGTCCCTTGCCGTCTGTCCGCATATCCATCCTGTCGGCATATCCGAAATCTTGGAGGCAGGGACAAGGCTGTCCATGTTCTCATTCAGATTTATGCTCGTCTTGTCTCTGTCGATGGTCACGCCTTTCTTCAGTTGCACCACCTTTCCGAAAATGTCCGAGGACAGCCATTCCAGCGTTTCCTTGCTTCGTGCCGAACCGCTCACCACATTGCCTACGGTGGTGATGATCTTCTGCATACCTACCTTACCATAGTCGGCTTCCAACTGGGGCAGCTCCTGGAATCCCAAGGCTACGCTCACCTTGTTGCTTCGGGCTGTACCTATCAGTCGGTCTATCTTATGGAAGTAAAGTGTCGGCAACTCGTCCACGATGATGCTCACAGGGATGTTTTTGCCTTGCCCTGTGTTCACTCGTGTTACCAGTCGGTTGAGGATTAGGGCATTCAATGCTCCGATAATGCTCTCCATCTCTGGGTCATTGGCTATCAGCAGATAACTCGGATTCTTCGGGTCACTGACTTTTAGGTCGAAGTCATCACCGTCCTTATGGAATATCCAATAGCTTTCCTTGGTGGCAAGGCGTGAGGTATAGACACGCAGGGTACCAATCATACCTTCCAACTGCTCCATCGCCTTGTTCTTTAAGGCGGTTTGGAATGGTCCCAGCAATGGTGCAACCTCATTGTCGGTCTCCAGCACATTGAAGATGGTCTGGTAACTCTCATTCAGGAAACTCAGAATATGGGGCATATCGCTATACTTACCTAACCAATAGGCTGGCTCCACTTCTTCTCCAGCATGGTTAAACACCTTTCCGGTCGGTTTCATCTGCATGGTCTTCGGGTCTAGTACTTTCTCTGCTATCAGCATTTTGTCGTCTTTGTCGTATGGCTCCTTACCATAGTTGATGAAGAAGTAGATACAGGCGGCGAGGAAGTTGACGGCTGATGTCTGGAAGAACTGGTCGCTGCCGCCACCGCCTTCTTTCTTGCCTTTTTGCAGTGATTCTAGCAGTGTCTCTGCTGTCTCACTCGCTGCTGCCAAGTTATTGATATACTTCTGTTGTATCGGGTTCACTCGCTTGGAGTATTCCACATCCACAAAGTTGATGATGTTGAACTTACAGCCTTCTGGCAGTTTGCCCAACTGTTGGTTCTTCTTGTAGTGATAGTACAGTTTGGTTGCCAAGGTAGGAAACTTGTAGTCATAAACGACCATGGCAAAGCCTTTTGCACTGTGCTGACGGATAAACGGCTCGATGATGGAGAATGTCTTACCGCTACCAGGGGTACCCACTACCCAGGTGCCTCGGAATGGGTTCACGATGTTTACCCATCCCTTGCGGAACTTGCCCTTATAGTAGTAGCGCATAGGGATATTCACGCTGTATTTGTTATATTCTTCCTTCTGGCATTGCTCAAAAGACTCGTTCTCAAAATTGAAACGGTCTTTCATCAGTCCTTCTTTCAGGAACTTCGAAATGTTGTCCAAGGCTACATGCACCAGCACCGTTCCGATGATGGTTGTCACCATATAGAGAATGGTGTTCAATCTTAGGGTATAGAGACGAGTGTCCATCGCATAGCCGAAGAGCCACACGGACACTACCAGCAGTCCCACGCCACTCACCAGAGGGTAGAGTACCTGCTTTCGGGCATCAAACTCCAGATGCTTCTTGTTCCTCGTGCCAACACAGGTGATGCACACCAACAGGAATGTCACCACCTTGCTATACACCAGATTCCCGTCATGGTAGATAAACCACTGCTTGATGCGTTCGTGCAGGTCGCACACAACACCGCCAAAGCCGTCTATCGCCCTTGGGTCTATGGCATACTCAAAGAACTCCATCAACACGGATATGTAGATGACCGCCCTGAATATCTTGTAAAATCCTTGTAGCTCCTTGCTTTCTTCCATTGGATATGATTGCTATTTTAGAAAAATCGGATTGAATGAGTCGGCTGACAACACATCGCTATAGTTCACTTTCAATGAGATGGTGCGACCGCTGATTTGGTTCTCCGTCATTTCGATGGTTAATTGCTTGTCATTCGGGAATGTCATTTTCCGAATGACTATCACATTGCGGTAGCCATAGCGGAAACGCTTGGTCTGCTCCAACGTGAAGACAGGATGCAACTCTACCATCTGTGAGTTGGTTGCCTTGGCGGTCTTTTTATCCGTCAGCTTCAATCGTATTTGGTCTATATCAAATGGCACGTCTGTCTTGTTCTCCACCGAGAAGTCCAGGAAGAAATAGTCGCCCGATGAATAGATGTTGTTCAGTCGCATCACCATTTTATGCGCTTTGGTCTTCACATTGTTCACATGGGCTTCCGAACTCCAAATCTGTCTGGCATATCGAGCCATGTCCGTAGAGGACAATGTGACCGCAGGATTATTATAGGCATTCTTCTCTATCTGTTGTATCTCCTTATCCGTCACTGCCTCTTGCAGTCTTGTGGTATAGAGCAGCGCATATTGTGTACGGTATCGTTCCGTCACAATGGTTACGATGGCAAGCACTTCGCCATCTTCATGCAGTCCCTCTTTGGGTTTCAGACGCACAGTATTGTTGATGGGTTGGTCTCCTGCTATCTTGTCGGTGGATATATCCACAAAGCGGATGGGTTCACTTGCCGTAATGACCGTAGTCACTTGCTCGTTCACGGTCAGCTGCTCCATCTCCTGGTAGGTGCAGGGCTGATAGCTCTCCGCACAGGTCTGTTGTGCCATCAGGGGAGTGGCACTTATTGCGCACATCATCAGTGCGCCAATGGTCTTCTTGATATTCATATTCGTATTCTTTGGATGTTGATGTTTACTTACTCTTGGTGTCTTTGCTGTTTATCAAGTACACAAAGGTGCCATATTTCAGTTTCACCTTGTTCTTCTTGATAGCCTTGCCTATGGCATTGCTTGTTTTCTGATAGGCATTCTGCATGGTCTGCATGCCCCATTGCGAAAAGCTGCTGCCAGTATTGGTGGTGTTCATATCCACATTCCCGGTCACGGCTCCGCTTGCCACATCCTTGGTGGTCTCTCTAAACTGGCTGCTTGGCACATACAAGCCTTCCATGCCGTCTGTGTCATAGAGCGACAGGTTGATTTTCACTATCTCGTCATCCACCAGCACGCTTTTTACCGTGCCTTTCACTCGTTGCGAACTGAAACCGCTCATGGTGGCATACAGATATGCACCTTTCTTCACTATCATCTCACCGATTTCCACATCATCGAGTAGTCGCAAGCGTACACGGCTTCCATCTACGGCCTTGATGTTCTCGTCAATGATAGCCTTTATCAGTGTCGGCTCTTTCTCATTCACTGCCAAGGTATTGAAGTAATCCGATGATGTCTTCACTTTTTTCACCACCTCACTTGGCTTGTCATTCTCGTCCGCTTCCTTTCGGGCATTCT
>ERZ808270.1365-NODE-1365-length-10697-cov-2.795433_pt1 | contig 10697 bp, 24 predicted proteins | sample MGYA00521082_ERZ808270 | MGnify/ENA primary metagenome ERZ808270 (study PRJEB31516, sample SAMN03275594) | gut metagenome | biome: mammalia-associated habitat; material: feces | host: Papio cynocephalus | place: Kenya | collected 2012-07-27 ...
AACGATAAAGGCATACGGCAACGCTTGGGTGCCCGAGGTCGCATACGAGATATTCAGAGCAATACAAATAATAGAAAACGATGAAGAACAATAAATCAACACAAGAGAAAGAGGTACAGGAATGTATCTCTTTTTTAGTCTCGCTAGGCTACACCGTGACACCTCCCAAGACAGTGTCATCACAGATGGAGGAGGTCATACAAGACTGGCTCTCGTACAAGAGGGAGCGGCATCAGACCTACAAGCCGAGAGGCCTCGCCTCGTTCATCAGGAGGCTAAACGAGTTGTCGGGTGGCGATGCGCAGAAGGCGAGAGCGGTAATTGAGCAGAGCATGGCGAACAACTATTCAGGAATATTCGAATTAAAGGAGGACAGAAATGGAACAACAAGAAACAGGCTGGCTGCAAAGGCAGCAACCATCCTCTCGGAGTGAACTCGCAATGGCTTTGTCCAAGTTCGGGGCAGGGTATTCCGCCTTCCTTCAGCGGTATCCCACACTCCAGAAGCGCACCGACCTCATCACGTCCACGATGGATGCCGTCCGCAACAACGGCACCGCCCTTTCTCGCATAGACAAGTCGTTCGGCAAGGGGGCGAGCGAGTGGTGGATTAAGTATATGCTCATAGAGCTTTTCTCCTTCCTCGGGGCGATGGACTCCGTGTCCGTCTATCAGGTCAAGGCGATAGCTGCGAGAATAAGGGCGGAGTACTACTTCATGACTCCAGATGAACTTACTTGCTTCTTCTACTCCTTCAGCCTCGGTGACTACGGCAAGTTGTATGCCGGGAGAACGGTCAATCCGCAGGACATCCTCATCGCCCTGCGCAAGTACTCCAAGGAGGTCTTCGAGGCTCGGGATTATATAGAGCGAGAGAAGAGGCAGAAGGAAATGGAAGCGTCACTCAACAACCCGGATGCGATGAACTACGAAGAGTACCTCGTCATCAAGCAAGTCCGTGACGAGTACATGATGCTGACGAGAGAAGAAGAACGGAAATTGAAACTTAAAATAGAACAAGATGCAAAAGACAATAGACTTCGCAGACAACGTGAGCAGTTGGCAAGCGACAAAGTACATCGCCCGGTTCGTCTGGGTGATAATCCGCAATTCCCTGACTGGGGCAAATAGATTTATTATGAGGCACCCATACCCGGTCATCATCCTCACCCTCCTTGGCAGCTTCACCATCAGCTGCGTCAACATCCACCGTGCGAGGAGTGAGCGAGACGAGGCGAACAAGGCTCTCTATCATCTCAAGCAACAGGTGGACAGCCTTGATGTCGTGGCGAGTATGAAAGGAGGTGAGAGATGATTGAATTTTTTTTAAAACGCCTTCTACGAAAATGGCTCAAGAAGAAATTGAATCGCAAAGAACTATTAGTTAAAGACAATGAGAGGGTGTTCTTGTGGGTGTACAATTCACCTATTAAGGAATGGAAAGATAGAATTTGGGTGGCGCAAAATTCAACTATTCACGACACCCAAACCCTTTCAAAAAGATTAAGCTACATTCATTCGTAACTCTTTTCAATCAATTCGGCAAGGTCGTACTCACCAATCAAGACAATAACGTCATTGCCATTGTCTAAATGGATATACACTTCATTTCCATCTTTAGCAATGGTAACAATGTGGTCTGGATTGATGAAGACTGTTTCACCATCCGAATTCTTAAGATTAACTAAATGTTTCATTAATGTAAATTTTAAATTAGACTTTGCAAAGATACAAATAATCAGCGAGCCACCGCCATTTGCGGTAAATTTTGAATTAGACACTCTTATTTTACAGGCGGTGCGCTTGCTTTTAAACAATCAGACTATGGCAAAATACATAATCAAGAAAACAGGCGAGATAGTTGACGTGGTATCGTACAGTGAGACCGGAAGCTATGTAGAATATTACGACAGCAGAGGAATATTCATTCATGATGAAAATGCGAATATATACAAAGACTTCGATGCCATAATCGGGGGAAAAGAACCAATAGACTGGGAGCAACGAAGGTACGAGATTGCCAAAGATGTGTTGGCTTCCGAACTTATCGTGGATGCCACAAACGGAATAGGCAATACTGACGCTGATGACGTTGTCTGGCGGTCAGTCTTCTACGCAGATAAACTCATTAAAGAACTTAAAAAGAAATAACTATGAACAAGACAAAAGGATACAAAGGATTCGACAAGAACCTGCAATGCAGAGGATTCCAGTATAAAGTCGGTAAAGACTACGAGCAAGATGGCGACATTAAATGCTGCGAGAACGGTTTTCATCTTTGCGAGAACCCGTTTAATGTGTTTAGTTACTATCCTCCTTCCGATAACAATCGCTTTTGCAGAGTTGAAGGAAGTGGGGCAATGGACGAATCAGGAGACAAAAAGGCATTCTCAAAGATACATATCACAACGGAAATCGGATTGAATGGAATAATAAACGCAGGAGTGAAATTTATACTTGACAAGGTAAAGCGGTTTGATAAGAACACGAACACAGGCGAACAATCCGTAGACACGAACACAGGCGACCGCTCAGCAGCCACGAACACAGGCAACTATTCCGTAGCCACGAACACAGGCGACCGCTCAGCAGCCACGAACACAGGCTACAACTCCGTAGCCACGAACACAGGCGACCGCTCAGCAGCCACGAACACAGGCTACCGCTCCGCAGCCACGAACACAGGCGACCGCTCAGCAGCCACGAACACAGGCTACAACTCCGCTGCCACGAACACAGGCGACCGCTCAGCAGCCACGAACACAGGCAACTATTCCGCTGCGAAGGTCGAGGGAAAAGAAAGTATTGCAATTGTGACCGGGAAAAAATCAAAGGCAAGTGGTTCTCTCGGATGCTGGATAGTACTAACAGAAAGAGACGGAGACTATCATATACTTGACGTAAAGGCATTCAAGGTTGACGGAAAAAAAATCAAGGCTGACACATTTTACATATTGAGGGATGGCAAAGCCGTAGAGGTAACGGATGATAAAGAATGAGCACAATGTTCACTACGTGCGTGTCAGATTCTTCGGCAACGGAAAAACGAAAAGGGAAGATGCCCGTGAACATCCTCCCCAAGAGAGTTAATGCGCAACGTTTACGCTTTAATGAAGAAATGGAAGAATCTTCCATTCTTCGGATAGTAGACCTTTCCATTCTTCTTGATAGAAGTACAGAAAATCTCTATCTTCTTACTCTCTTGTTGTTGCATTTTAATCATTTGGAGCTTACCTCCTCCTTTCCCGGCTATTGCGACCATAGCAGGATTGCCATGGAGGTCTTTGTGCGAAGCCGACACACAAAGAAAAATGCCCTCAGCACGGGACCAAGGGCAATGTCTTTTCTCTGAGGAGATTGGACGGAGAGGGATGGCTTATTCAGCCGGGAGGAGGTATAACTCCTGATTAAAATGCGTTGCAAATGTACATCTTATCTGTTCTATAACCAAGTTTATTAACAGATAATTGATGCGTTACAACTTTAATTAAGTTAAATGTTAAATAGACAAAACGAAATTATATAATAATTGAATAGTAAGAACAATGAAAATCAGAATCAAGAAACTCAGCAACAAGGCGGTGATGCCAACAAAGGCGCACCCATCAGACGCAGGATTCGACATCACGGCAACAAGTCGTGAGATAGACGAATATGGAAACATCGTGTACGGAACAGGACTCGCCTTCGAAATCCCAGAAGGCAATGTCGGTCTGTTGTTCCCTCGCTCGTCAATCTTCAAGAAAGACAATACCTTGACGAATAGTGTAGGAGTAATAGACTGCCATTACAGAGGGGAAGTGAAAGCGAAGTTCAAGATGAGCGTTCGTGCATTTAGATACAACTCAAAGCGTCTTGGTGAACGATACTATCCCGATATAGACAACCACAACTCAAAATCATACGAGGTAGGCGAACGAATAGCGCAGCTCATCATTATGCCCTTGCCCGAGGTTGAGATTGAAGAGTCAGACGAGTTGTCCGAGACAGACAGAGGAGAAGGTGGTTATGGCAGCACAGGCAAGTAATCCCTTCGCCATCGTCACCCGGAAGGGCATCATCACCCTTGACGATGGAGCGAGAATCCAAGCCGAGTTCACCATCAAGGCAAAGGACTTGGCTTTGCATGGTGAACTGGAACGGAAGCTCGTCAGAGAGTTGAACGAATCTCAGCCGAGAATGGTTCACAAAGTGGCCAAAATTCACTTAATGAGAAATTGAAAATGAAACTGCTATTATTAATCCTGCTTCTTGCGCTGCTCGTATGGGTGGCAAAGAAGTGCAAATCACTTGACTGACACATGAGGATAGGACTTATAGATGTTGACTGCCACGCATCGAAAAAGAAGTGGGGTGCGACTGTGTATCCCAACCTTGCACTCTGTAAGATATCAGCGTATCATAAGTCCAAGGGAGACGAGGTCGAATGGGCTACGCAGTTCGAACACTACGACATCCTGTACAAGTCGAAGATATTCAACTTCACCGAGGATGACCGCTACATATATGATGCCGACAGGATTGTGACAGGAGGAACCGGATACGATATCACATCGCATCTCCCGGAAGAGATTGACCAGATGACGCCCGACTACTCCATCTACCCGAACATCCCGAAAGACACGGCTTACGGATTCCTCACAAGAGGCTGCCCGAACAAGTGCCCATGGTGCGTTGTCCCACGCAAGGAGGGTAGAATCAAACCTTATCGTGACGTGGACGAAATCGCCACAGGCGGAAGGACAAAACTCGTACTCATGGACAACAACATCCTCGCTGCTGGGGACTACTGCATCGAACAGTTCAACAAGATTGTCGAACGTGGCTATCATGTAGACTTTAATCAAGCACTTGACGCACGTCTGCTGACTGACGAACACGCACGGCTTCTTGCGAAAATGAAATTCATCGGGAGCATCATCCGGTTCGGCTGCGATACGAAGAAGCAGATTGATGAATGCGAGAGAGCGATTGAGATGATTAACGGCTACGGATACAAGGGAGAGTACTTCCTGTACACCATCATCAACAACGACTTCGAAGAGTCCTATTCCAGAATCGGGCATTGGTGGAAGAGATGCCAACTCACTCGCAAGAACAAGACAGGAGGATGCGCCTACCCTTACGCTCAGCCATATCGGGATCCAGACAGGCGAAACAAGGTTCCGCAATGGCAGAAAGACCTCGCCAGATGGTGCAACAAGCGGATGCTCTTCACCAAGTGCTCATTCAAGGATTTTGAACCGAGAAAAGGATTTAAATGTAAACAATATTTCGAATAAGATTATGAACATACTGAACAAAATCAAAGCAATCATTAACATCCTCACACACCGCCACAGCTACATCATAACAATGGACGGAAGGATGACAGATGAAGAAATCGTTGAGCAAGCATTCAACTCCGTATGCGTACACTACCTCGGGCAAAACTGTAAAGGATGGAAAGGCAAGTCGCCCGAATCCCTCCAAGCTCGTTGCGACATGATACGCTCCACCCTGCACGACCGCAACCTCATCATGTTGTCCGAACACGATGGCAAATACTATGTCATGCGTGACTGCGACATACCCGAAAGGGTGGACGAACTGATGAGTCTGTGCCTTCCCGATGAGGAAGATGGCGAAGTTGATTACGACTTGCTGGCAGCAGCGAAATTGGTGGTCGGTCGTGCTTGTCCTTACGACAAGTTTGGAGCGACAAAAGTCGGCAGCAATGCCTGTTGGCAATGCCCTGCATACCGTGCCACCCTTGACAGGGGAAAACGTGTCCTCTGCGACAATGCAATTACTGCAGACATGACATTGAACGGAAAATAGGTACGTAAAAATCTTTAAAAAATTATGATTGACTTACTGAATGTATCATACAAGCAAGATGAAATGACCATCAACCTGTCAGTGCCGACAGACACAGACAACCTTCCCTACAACCTCGCTGACCTCTTCATGAAGATAATTGAAGACTCAGACGCAAACAATGAGATTGTAATCAGACAATTGATAGACGTGTTCGGATACTCGGAGAAAGGAGGCGAAGAATGACAGGAGAATACGCAACCGCAACGCTCCACTTCTTCAAGGGATGCATCTACATAGAATGTGAGGATTTGGACTATGGAGCATTCTGCACGGACGGCAATAAGCTGATGAAATCCGTGCAAGCAATTGACGAAATGATGAACCCCGACTCCCGGTTCTTCATCACGGAGAAAGGGGAAAAAGCTCTATCAAAACTAAAAAAGACAAGACAATGAAAGACGAATGGACGATTGAACAGGCCGACAACGGAATGATTGTCAGGGCGAGCGACTTCGTGCAAGTCATTGAGGACTCTCACACGGACAATTCCAAGAACCGTGACAACCTCATCAAAGAACTTGGGAATATGCTCTACGCAGACATAATACAAGTGATGGACGGAGAGATAACGAACATAGTCAACGTAACCATTAAAGTTGAAAGAAATGATTAAGCAAGTAAAGATGTACTCCATGGTCTGCGACCGATGCGGTAAGACCTTGTTCTACGATGACTGCATCACGGCATGGACGGACGAATGTTCCGCAAGAGAAGTCGCACAAGACAGCGAGTGGAAGCAGATTGACGGCAAGGATTACTGTCCCAACTGCTATGACTATGACGAGGAAATAGATGATTACGTACCCATTAAGGAAGGAGGCGAGCAATGAGCACAATATATTGGATTATGGTGGTTGGCAATGTCTGTGTGGCGGTTGCTATAATATTCATACTGTCTCTGGTTGCTACGTTCTTGTTGACGAAAGAATATATGACCAGACGTGATGATGATTGTTTCGTGCAAGATGGTACCTACAAAATTATCGCCAAGGCGTGCAAGGTCTCTTATATCACGCTTGCCGTTTCGATGATTCTCTGCATCTTTCTTCCGTCCAAGAAAGACCTGTACATGATATATGGAGTCGGCGGAACATTGGACTATCTCAAGCAGAACCCCACCGCCAGCAAACTGCCCGACAAGTTCATCAAGGCAATAGACAAGTGGGCGGACAGCCTCGTTGAAGACAAGGAGAAAAACAATAAAGAAGAGGAGTAACGATTATGGAAAACACGTATATCGTTGGAGATTTGGTAAAGCTCTATGGAAAAGTAAGAAAAGTTATCGGCACCTACAAAGATGATGTTATGCTTGAAAAAGCTAACAATTTGAGCGATTCCAACAATGTAGTCGTGAAAGAGGCTGTATTAAGCGGTGTGGAACTCACTTCTGAAATTCTTGAAAAGAATGGATGGGAAAAGGACAACTATTATAATGGTGATTATACATTAGGCGACTTACATATTGATAGTGGAAGATTCCTCCATATTGGGGATTATGACAGAACGTTAATCACAGACCCTATTAAGTATATCCATCAACTCCAGCATCTCTTCTTCGGATTGGGAATAGATACTGAAATAAAAATGTAGAAGAATATGAAATTAAGACTTGCACGGAAAATCATGCATTCAAGCAGCCTCTATTGGTACAAGAAGAGACTCCAATGGATAGCTTCGTCTTACATGAAGACCGCAGACACGAGAGTCGTGAAGGCATTTTGGAAGGTTTATAAATTTAAAATCAAGAAATATGAGCGTATCAAAAGCAAAAATGTACCTCAAAGGTATCATCAAGAACAATGAGGACAACCCAGACGTGCAGAAAGTTATCAATCAGATTAAAAAGGCACTTAAAGAACTGGAGGATGAGCAATCAGAACCAACCCCACAAGATTAGATACATCTTCATAGACAACAAGACCTACGAGGTCGTTAACGGATTCACAACAAGAAAGGAATAATACAATGACAAGAGACGAAGCTAAAGAACTGTTCCCTGTATTGAAGGCATACAGCGAAGGCAAGACAATTCAGCAAATTACGGAACATGGGTGTGTTGACATCGAAGACGAATGTTTCTTCTTGATGCATCCCGATAACTACCGCATCAAGCCGGAGTCGGAGTACAGACCTTTTGCTAACGCAGATGAGTGCTGGAATGAGATGCTCAAGCATCAGCCGTTCGGATGGCTTAAGGCTCCTTGGGGAGTCTTCCAAGTCACAGGAATCAATGACGCTTATGTATGCTTGGGTGCTCCAAATAACCGGCTAAGTTATGACCAACTTTTTAATGATTACACATTCATGGATGGTGCTAAGTTCGGAACAAAAGTAGAGGCATGAAGAAGATTATTATAGCAGCATTATCAATGCTCACTTTCGCAGCCTGTGAAAGCGGAACAGTAAGACTGTATGTCCCCACTAATATCCCTTACGACTCCGTTGTCTACAAGGGACATCATTATCTGATATGGAACAGGAGCAGATTCTTGAATGGTGTAGTCCACGACCCGGACTGCCCTTGCCATAAAGACACATCAGATATCTGGATTGAGAAGAATGACACCATTTATAGGATTATAAAGAATACACATCATACAATGACATATTAACACAAATATCATGACACAAGACAAACCACAAGACAAAAATCAGGCGGTTGACAAGTTCGTACCGAACATCACACCGCCACCCGGAATGACCATCGAACAAGTGAAAGAGGAACTGTCTGAGGCACTCGCCCTCAACGTCCTCACCTACACCTTGGTGGATACCGTCAACACCATGTTCGTTGACATGGAATGTTCACTCGGCAAGCTAGGACTCTACATGAAAAAGTCCGAGCGAATGAAGTTCAACCAACTCAAGCAAGCAGCCAAGAAAGCCAAGTACTGGTCTAACGAGTGCGCATACAATCTCAACATAGACGTGGACTCTGGAAAACTCCAGAACGACTCCGACTTCTGGTACAACCTCATCAAGCTCATCCAAGACCGACTCGGTGATGACGAGCGCAAGTTCAGACTGCTCATCGAATTCCTTGACACCATGCCTTCGGAAGGATTGTTCAAAATAGGTATACAAGACTTTTTAAAAAATGAAACAGACTAAATACAAGATTGACGAATATGTAGGAGGATATACGGAATACAAGACACCGTGCCAATTCGGGGAATCCAATCCCTACACGGGGGAGATTAGACGTGTAGGACGGGGAGACTGCGTAAGGTGCAGATTCTTCGACCACATGGACACAAAGACAAGAACAGTTTATTGTAATTATAACGCAAGAAAAGCAAACAAAAAATGAAAAAGGTATCATTGATTCAGAAGATTGCCGACAGAATCCTCGGCAGAAAGTATTACGTGTGCGTTGTCGGAATGGTCGGCAGCGGAGAGTATTTCGTCAATTCAACCATCTACCGCTCCATGGATGCTGTTGAGAAATACAAGGAGAGTCTCAAGGACAACTCGTCATTTGACTTCATCAGCTGCCACTCGTTCAGAAGCCACAACAACTTCCGTCTCACACATGAGAACACAAAGCGTGTGGATTAACGGATAATAATCTTATTGTTTAACCAAAACATATCTTTGCATGAGAATATTAAAAAAGATAACTCGGGCTGTGAAGGCTCTGTGGTATGCCAACAGTTATGTCACGCTTGACGGCCAATGCGATTTCATCCAGTTAAGCAGAAGACTCTTCAGACTGATGGATGTTGCATACCGGGAAGACTGGAGACTTGTATGCTTCAAGACATCAGAAGGACAATTCGGATTCTGTTTCGCTTCGGACATAGAGGACTTCCCAAACGAGAAGGAGACGTGCGACATCTGCGCAGTTGGTTGGAATGTCGGATTCTTTGCCAAGACACCGAATGTCGCTGCGATACTCTACGAGTATGGATTGCCACACGACTTGAGATGCAGACTCTCCGTCCACCCGGTAATGGTCGGCAAGATGAAGTGCTTCATCATCATGCCTCCGCACAGTCCACAAAAGGAATGATATGATACAGGAAATTGACTTCAAGGGAATCTCGAACTCTCCATCCGACCATGAGTGTGCGGATGGGGAGCTTGGCACTTGCCTCAACCTCATAAACGAGGATGGTGCGCTCAAGCCTATCTATGCCACGTCTGGTGACGATAGCCTCAAACTCAACGAGACCATCACCGATGGAGAGGACGCAGGAATCTATGAGCGCACCATCCGTTTCGTCCACAAGGTTACACACGGAGACGAGATACATATCCACTATATCGCATATGTACATTTCACCGATTTGGACGATTCCGAAAATAACGGATACCTGTGGCAATGGGGGGAGAAAGAGACAGGTGAGTGGAAGGATATAGGCATTGCCAACAAGGATTTCAATTCAGTCAATGCAATCGGCAACATTCTCTGCTTTGTGGGGAATGACAATATCCTATATGCAATGTGGCACAACGACCACTATGTAAAGTTTAATAAAGACACCTTTTCTTATAAGTTCTCACTCAAATTTATTTATGATGAGTCTCAAGTTCCGTGGGCAGATTTTGAGAATTTGGATGGAATGTACACAGAGAATGGGACAACCATGACTGTTACTGTTCCAGGAATACAAAAAATAGTCAATGGAGTTGATGCGATTGTCAACAAGACTCTTGCGGAAAAAGGAAGAGATTTTTTCAAGCACAAGGTCTTTGGTGTAGTGGCTGTAAGACTTTATGATGGCAGTTTAATAAACATATCAAACGTTTTTGTCATTCATGATGGATTTGAAAGGAATGTGGATTTCTCTGTGCTTGCGAAAAGTGCTTGCATCCTAACACGATTGTATAAA
>ERZ808270.1367-NODE-1367-length-10689-cov-5.534324_pt1 | contig 10689 bp, 6 predicted proteins | sample MGYA00521082_ERZ808270 | MGnify/ENA primary metagenome ERZ808270 (study PRJEB31516, sample SAMN03275594) | gut metagenome | biome: mammalia-associated habitat; material: feces | host: Papio cynocephalus | place: Kenya | collected 2012-07-27 ...
GGCACCCAAAATAGGAACCGCCGTATGCGGAACCGCATGTACGGTGGTGTGAGAGCTCGGCAAACACAAAAGTAGGAGATAAACACCTATGCTTAGTGTTTACCTTTTACCTCATACTCGATTATTGCAACCGCCGTGTTGATGGCGGTATTCAAGTGGTGTGATGCCTTCGCGCTGGTTGAACAGGCGCGCCACGTTTTTTGCGTCGGAAAGCCCCGTGGCAAGCGCGAGGTCAGCGATTGGCATGTCGGTCGACATGAGCAATTGTTTCATGCGTTCAAGGCGCAGGTTCATGATGTATTGGTGTATAGACGTGCCAGTCTCCACCTTGAACGTGTTTTCGAGTAATCGTCTTGACATGGGTACGAGCTTTAGCAACCGATCTACTGTGAGCCTGTCGGCGTAGTGCTGGTGTATGTAGGTTAGGACAGCGAGAATATGCTTGTTCGCGGTCATGAATATGTCGGTCGACTGCCGTTCCACTATGCCTATGTAGTCCACCATGATGTCGTCGCTGTTATGCTGCTCGCCGCGCAGGGCATGTTTTATGCGCCGTGCGGCCTTGTATCCCGCACTGCGTACGTCAAGGCAAACGCTCGACAGGTTGGGGTAGGTCAGTGTACACGTTATCTCATCGTTGTCTACACCGAGCACGGCGATGTCTGATGGTACCTTAATGCCAATCATCCGGCACACTTCGAGTATCACGTTGGCGCGAGTGTCGTCGCATGCCAGTATGGCGGTGGAGCGTGGCAGACTGTGTAACCAGTCGGCCAGCGATTCGGGGTCGTAGAACCACAGGTTCTCGAGCGTCTGTTTCTCGTAGATATATGGTTGCTTGTGGCCGTGAGACATCAGCTGCTCGACAAATCCCTTGCAGCGCTCCTGGCTCCACACGGCGTTGGCGTAGCCATAGAAGGCGAAATTGCGGAACCCCTTGTTCATGAAATAGTCGGCGGCACGCATGCCCTGTGCCACGTAGTCGCCCGTGATGTTGGGTATGCTGTCGAAGCGTTGCTTGAAGTCTTGTGCCACGGCGATGATGCCGTTCCTGGCAAATGCGTCCACGTCGTCGTGGATGTCAAATTGCCCGATGATGGCATCAGCTTTCCATTGTTTCGCCCATTCTACCACGCCTTCGACACCGTGCTCCATGCGGTAGGAGGTTGGCATGCGGCTCACAACCCAAGGCTCATGGCCTTGGGAGTAGTCGAGGATGCCCCGCAGGAGTTTGGTGGCGTAGGTCTCGGTGAAGTCTGTGAGCAGTATCAGGTGAATCATGGACGCGTATTGATTGTTACTTTATGTTGATGTTTTGTGCGCGGCTTATGTTCCAGCCGTCGGCGCTGAGCCTCAGACCTTTCAGGCAGCTGCGCTTTGGAAGGTCGCACGTTATGGTGCGGTGTTCGCCTGGTGCGAGAGTGACGTAGTTGTCGTTGTAGTGTGCCGGTGCCACGAGATTGCCGCTTCGGTCGGTCAGCGCGAGCCGCACGAGCAAGGCCACGGCCTTGCCGGTGTTGGTAAGCTCAATGCTTATGCGTGTTTTGCCGTCCTTGTGACTGGCGATGGCTTTCGCCCGCAGTTCTGCCTTTGCGAGAGAAGCCAGGCTTTTGTAGTCGGCATAGCGTTTGATGGGTGTCGTTATCCAGTCGGAAGCCTCCCAGTCGTATTCGTCCATTCGCTCGGCAAGCACGTAGTCGTTGGTGGCTATGGTGTCGCCTTTCTCGTTTGTGAGTGTGAGGAAGAGGAAGGCGTTGCCCTTCACTTCGGGCACGGTGAACAGCTTTTCGTGGCTTTGGCCGCTCACGAGGGCGTGGGCGCTCTTCTCGTTGAGCAACTTGCCGTCGGTGGCGTATAGTCTCATGTTGGCGTTGACGCGCTCGTTGCGCAATGTCCCATTGACCGCCTTTATGTCGTGCGACGCATAGTCGTAGATGAGCTGCAATGGCGCATTGCCCTTCTTTACAGAGTAGTATGCCGCGTTGGGTTGACCGTAATGGTCGTACAGTTGCCAATAGATTCCGGGCCTTGCCGAGTTGAGCATCCACTGCACGATGCCAGTGGACGCAGGGGTGTTCACGCGGAATGCTTCAAACATGGCGCGTGTGCTTTCATAGTTAGCGAGGTCAGCCTTGTGCAAGAAGTCGTCGAGGCTTGACGGCGCTCCGTAGCGCGACTTCACCATTTCCTGAAGACGGTCGAGTTTTCCCATTGAAGATTTGGAGGCGGTGCAGTGGTAGTTCCACGTGTCGTTTATTGGCCATAAGCTTTTTCCAATCATGCGGCGTAGCGATTCTTTTTGTGGCATTTGCGCTCCGATGCCAGTCTCGGTGTTGAAGCCGAAGGCTCCGCCCGGTGCATTGTCGTTGTACCAGTAGGCCGGTCCCACGTAGTCGTATGGGCCGGCCATTTTCATTCCTGCCGTGCCCGACAACTGGCTTTCGAGCTTCTTTGCCGACGTGATGAGCGGACGTGAGGGGTCAAGGCGGCTCAGCAGGTGGCGGTAGTTTTGCTCCAGTTTCGGCATGGGCAGCTTGTCGCTGCCCACGAACCAGCAGATGATACTTGGGTGGTGGCGTAGCCAAAGCAGCTGGTCCTCGAAGTATTGTGTCATCAGCCTTATGTCTTTATCGGATGTCATGCAGCCGTAAAGCTCGTCGTCGGGCACTCCGAGATAATCCTCCCATTCCCAATGGCAAGTCCATCCTGGCAGGAGCATGATGCCGAGCGAGTCGCAACGGTCGAAAATGTCCTGCGACTTGCCCCAGATGTTCTCCATGCGCACGGCGTTGAGGTTCATGTCGCACACCTTGTACAGTTGCTCGGCGTTGCTTTCGGGCGTGTCGCGCATGAAGATGTCGTCGGTCCACCCACCTCCGCGCACGAGCACGCGCTTGCCGTTGAGCGTGAAGCCACGGTCGCCACGCTCGGTGAAGTATTCACCCACTTGCCGGATGCCGAAGTGCGTCGACGTGGAGTCTTGCGTCTTACCGTCTGCCACGAATCTGAGTCGCATGTCGTATAGCTCTGCCTTGCCCATGCCACGACACCACCACAGGCGTGGGTTCTTGACGTGCAGCAGTTCTATGTCGTCGGGCGATATGCGCAGCAGTCGGCGCTCGCCGGCGCGCAGGGTCACGGGCCATGTGAACTCTTTGCCGTCGACCGTGCCGCGCAGTTCGCCGCAGACGGCATGGCTGGCAAGGTTTTCCACCTGGGCCGACAGCGTCAGCCAAGCCTCGTCGAGCGTGGCGGTGTTCACCTCGCTTGTCACGGCAGGGCTTGTCAGCGCCACGTCGCCGCACGTGACTATGCTCACAGGCCGTATGATGCCCATGCTCTCGTCGGCCGGACGCGGGTTCCAGTCCACATAGCCGGCGTTTGGCTCGCCGGCCTTGGCCCTGAACAGCTCTATCTCGAGCGAGTTGTCGGCCTTTGCATGTCGCGTTATGTCGATACGGTGACGGCGGTATGTGCCATAGACGCTTGCCGTGTCGGCGATAAGGGCACCGTTGAGGCGTATGTTGGCGCGGTAGCTGATGCCGTCGAGTTGCAGGAACACGTGTCCTTCACGGTCGGTGTCGCTTAGGTGAAACTTCGTCGAATATGTCCATGGCCGATTAAAGCGTGAACGGTCGATGTTTTTGTAGGCTGTACCGTCGAGTATTCCAGCATATTCGCCATTGGCCGTCAGCACGCCCATGACAGTTGACGGCACGGTGGCTTTATAGCGTCCCTGCAGCGTCCAGCCGTCGCTGAGCTCTATGGTGCGCGCTTGCGTGTTGCTGCCAAGTGTGGCTAACGCGGTTGCGAGCATAAGGCTGCCGTATAGTTTTTTGTGGTTCATTTTGTTTTAAGCATTTAGGGTTGTTCATTTGTTGTATGGGCATCTGTGGCCTACACCAGGCTTGCGGCTCCGAGCACTGCGGCGTCTGGCAATGTTGAAGGCATGATGTGAAGCCTTTCCACCGACTTTGGGTAGGGAAATGTTGCCACTGTTGCGCGCATGGAAGGTTCGAAGAGTGCGAAAGCGCGTGATATGCCGCCGCCGATAATCACCGCCTCGGGGTCGTAGGCGAACATCACCGCCTTCACCATGTTGCCCATGTGCCGCCCGAACTCTTCCCATAGTGTCATGGCTTTACCATCACCGTCTTTGGCGCGGTTGTAGAGTCGCTCGGCTGTGGTGTGGCAGACGCGCGAGAAAAACATGCTGGAGCAGTAATGTTCAAGGTCGCTGTCGAGGTAGGGCAGTGAGCCTATCTCTCCCGCGCCGCCGTTCATGCCGCCGTACAGCTGGTGGTTGATGATGATGCCTCCACCAAGTCCGGTACCGAGCGTGACGCCAACGAAGTTGCCGAAGCGTCGGCCCTCGCCATGGCGTGCCACGCCAAGTGTGAAGCAGTTGGAGTCGTTCTCAATGGCTATCGTTACCCCGAATCTCTTGTGCAAGATGTCTTTCAGGTGAACCTCTTTCCACGAGGGAATGTTCGCGGCGTTGTAGACGATGCCGTGCTTTCGGTCAATCACCGATGGTATGCCGGCACCGATGCCCTCTATGCCGTCGTCGAACAGCCTTTCGACAAGCTTGCATAGTGCGTCGATAGCTTCTTGCTCGGTGCCGTGCGCTGGCGATGCCACCTGCTCCATCCTGACGATTCCTTTTGTGTCCACGATGGCGGCACGCAGGTTGGTGCCGCCCATGTCTATTCCGATTCTCATTTGGTCTTGTTTTTGGCAGGTCTATTTCTTGCGCAGCATCCAGAACGTGGCGTCTGTCCATGCGTCGGCATCTTGCGCGTTGTAGCATAGCACAAGCGTGTCGTCGCTCAGCCGCAGTATCTCGAATGTTGTCACCACGTTAGCCGCGTCGTAAAAGGCATGGCCCGATAGCATGCTCACGCCATTGAGCTTCAGTTGTCCTATTGACCACTGCTCGCCGTTGTCAGGGTTCTTCTTAGTGGCGCTCATGTCGAATGAGAACGTGCCTTTTTCGATTACTTTGCCATTGGCATCGACTTTCGACACGTTGGCTCCGCCGTTGAGGTCGAACACGAGCGAACAGTCGCGATCCTCAAGCTCGTCGAGTGGCTTCACGTCCCATGCTGGGGCATCCTGTGTGAGCCACCCGGCGGTGCCGTACACGGCTCCACCAGTGCCATCGATGTCCCATGTCCACGCTTTCCCATCGGTGCCGCTTCCTGCGAAGAGAGTCCACTCGGCCTGTATTGGGTGGTCGATTCGCGTGATGTGAACCTTGCGCGTGGTGGTGATCTGTCCGCCATCGCATATGCCGGTAAACTTTATCTCGATGTCGCCGACATAGGGCATGACGATAGTGTCGCACTGTCGTGTGGATATGCCTATGCCCGTATCCCAGTAGGAACCTGCCCGCGGCGTGTTGTTTTTCAGCACGATTGCGTTGCTGCCCTCGGTAAGGTTAGTCACTTCAATGTCGAGTTGTTCGGGTGTCAGGACGTTGCCCATAGGCTGGTCGTCGATGGAGGGCTCGCAGCCGCACACGGTGAGCCCCAACAAAACTATTGCAAATATAAATAATCTTTTCATGATACTTGTCGTTTCAGTTCAACAATTATGGTTTCAAGCTTTCATTGCCCCATCCTGGGTTTTGCGTGAGTTTGCCATTGGAAAGGTCTATCTGCGTCTTTGGCAACGGCAGCAGGCCCTTCGTAGCCTCTATGCGCGCCTTTATGCCCGAAAAGTCCATCGGCTTGTCGACGAGGTTGTCTTTCACGCGCACGTTGTCTTGATTGTTCTGCAACACGTCGCCAGCGATATGCCAGCGCAGCAGGTCGTAATAGCGCAGTCCCTCGAAGGCGAGTTCCCAGTGGCGCTCGTTGCGCAGGTTCTCGTCGGAGTAGGCCACGTCGGGCAGTCCGGCGCGGTGGCGCACACGGTTCAGTGGCGCTGCGTCGTGCTTCAGCTCAGCCTGCATGAGCAGCACGTCGGAGAAACGCAGCACATAGATGTCCTGCATATTGTTGAGCTGGTAGTCGGGATCGAGCGTGGCATACAGCTTGCGGTAGAAGTTGACGCTGCTGCCGTCGTCGTCGATGCAATTGAAGGCCGCGTATTTCTTCGACCAGTAGCCCGTCTCGTTCATCTGCTTGTCGTTGCCCCACGTGTAGTTTGGCATCTCCTTTTCCACGCTCATCACCGACGCGTCGCGCCGCATGTCGTTTGACGGCCATTCCGTGTAGGTCCTTGAGTTTACCGTGCCCCATCCCCATCCAAGTCCGTAGGGGAAGTTGGTCATCATGTCGGCTCCCTCGCGTGGTGTCATGTACAGGCACATGCGGTTGTTGCGATAGGCGGTGCCATCGTTCCATGTGGCCTGTGTGGAGTACTTGATGGTGAACATGCTCTCGGTGTTCGCCCCGGTCTCGCCTATCCAGTGCAGGTTGTTGTCTTTCACGTAGTCGTAGTCCTTGCCGGTGTACTCGTTGGCGTAGGGCCACAGGCTTCGGAAGTCGTCCACTAACTTGTAGCCGCTGTTGGCCACGCAGTCGTCAACGTATCTTGTCACGTCGTCGCGTGTCAACGTGCCGTCTGTCAGTGGCAGTGCCTGTTCGTTGTAGTAGCCAGTGTAGAAGAGGAAGACGCGTGCGAGCATTCCTTCTGCCGCCCAGTGGTTCGCGCGTCCGAGTTGCGATGCGTCCGCCGTGCTGTATGGCGTGGCCGGCAAGCACTCTATGGCTGTCTTCAGGTCGGTGGCAATCTGTGCGTAGAGTTCTTCCTTGGTGGCGCGTGGCAGGTTATCTGCCGTTGTAGACAATGTAAGTGGCACTGTGCCGAACATCTGGCACAGTTGGAAGTAGAAGTAGGCACGCAGGAAACAAGCCTCGCCGTGAGCTTGCTTTTTCACTGTTTCGCTGACATCAATGCCATCGAGCTTCTCGAGCAGGAAGTTGGCGCGGAATATGCCACGGTAGTTTTGCCGCCATGGGTCAGAGAACATGTTCTCGTCAGACTTGAGCAGTTGGTCCAACGCCGCCGCACGGCGGTCGTCGGGTCCTCCGCCACCGAAGCGGTCATCGGAGAGCAGCTCGGAGCAGATGTAGAATTGCTGGCCTTCCTCGCCGTCGGTGGTATGTCGCAATTCGTCGTAGATGGATACGAGGGCCGACTGTATGTCGGCCTCGGTCTTCGGGAAGTTGGAGCTGTCTTTCTTTGTCAGGTTCTCAGTGTCGAGGAAGCTGTCGCAACTTGTGGCAAGCATGCACAGTGAGAATACGTATAGAAATATCTTTTTCATGTTGTTTGGTCGTTAGTTGCTTTTTCTTTCAGATGTTCTTGATAAGGTTTCAACCATCGTTGTGGCGTCAGAACTTGACATTAACGCCTACGATGTATGTGCGTGGACTTGGGTATGAGCCTATGTCTACTCCTGTCACCCACGACTCGTAACCTCCATAGCCCACCTCCGGGTCCATTCCTGAATAGCCTGTGATGGTGAACAGGTTCTCGGCGGTGAAGTAGAGGCGCAACTGCTGCAGTGGCAGGTTCTTGAAGAGTTGCTTGAAGTCGTAGCCTACGGTAAGGTTCTGCAGGCGCACGTAGTCGCCGTCTTCCATGTACAGGTCGGACACGAACTGCCAGTTGGGCGATGTCCCCGTGGTGAGTCGTGGCAGTCGGTTGGATGTCCCGGCTCCGTGCCATCGTCCGAAAATGTCGGAAGTGTAGTTCTGGCGTGAATAGTCGACAAACGAGCGGTACGACTTCATTATCTGCTGTCCGAAAGCGCCGTGCAACGTGGCGCTGATGTCGAATCCCTTGTACGAGGCGTTTAGCCCGAGTCCCATGGTCACGTCGGGGTGAGGGTCGCCGATCATGCCCTCGTCGTGCTCGTCGATTACGCCGTCATTGTTTCGGTCTACCCAGATGACGTCGCCGGGGCGTGTGCCGTCGAGCTTAGCTCCCTTGTAGGCGGCAATCTCTTCTTCGGTCTGGAATATTCCGGCTGTGCTGTAGCCGTAGAAGTAACCGATGGGGTAGCCCACCTGCGCGCGGTAGATCTCGGTTGTTTGGTTGCTCAGGATGTTGCTGGCTCCATGGATGATGCCCTCTGAGTTGGCGATGCGTGTCACCTTGTTCTTGTTGTATGCCATGTTCCAGTTCACTCCGTAGCGCAATCCTCCCCTTTCATCGTTCCAGCTTAGTGCCAGCTCGAAGCCGCTGTTGCGCACGTCGCCGCCGTTGATGTATGGCGCGCCTGTGCCGTAGCTGTCGAGTATGGGAGCCTCTACTAGCCAGTCCTTGGTGGCCTTTACGTAGTAGTCGAATGTCAGTCCGAGGCGGTTGTTGAGGAAACGCGCGTCAATGCCGAGGTCGAGCTGTTCGGATGTTTCCCACGTGAGGTCCTCGTTGGCGAGAATGTCGGGATAGGCACCCTTTACGAGTGAGCTCTTGTCGGGGCCGAACGTATAGTCGGAGCCAGAGAATGAGATGGTTGACAGATATTGGAACGCTGGAATGTCTTGGTTGCCGTTTTGTCCCCAGCTGGCGCGCAGCTTGAGGTAGTCCATCCAGCTTTTTGACTTCTTCATCCAAGGCTCTTCGGTGATTATCCATCCTGCCGACACCGATGGGAAGTAGCCCCAGCGGTGGCCGCGCGCGAAGTTTGATGAGCCGTCGGCGCGGAGCACTGCCGATGCCATGTACTTACCGTCGTAGTCGTAGTTGACGCGCCCGAAGAATGATGCCAGTTTGCTGTCGCCCCATGGCGACCCTGACAGCAGTGTGCGTCCTGTCACGACAGGCGTGTTGTTGAGGTAAGCGTGCTTGAAGTCGGAGAAGATGGAGTTGTAGTTTGTTCCGCTGATGTTCTCTCCCATTCCATTCTTCTCGATCGACTGCCCGAGTAGGGCGTCGATGGAATGTTTCCCGAGCTTGGTGTTGTAGTTGACGGTGTTTTCCCAAAGCAGCGACGTGCCGGTGCTTGAGCCTTGGCTTACCAGGCTTTCGGTGGCGAAGTTGTTGCTCGCGAGCTTATATACAGGGGTGAAACTGCGAGATGTGCTTGCGCTGAGTTGGTAGCCCAAACTGGTTTTGAAGCGTAGTCCCTTTATTGGTTCGAGTTGCGCATAGACGTTGGCCTGAAGCCAGTGCTCCTTGGAAATGTTGTGGCCGCCGGTGTAATCCATGAGCCCGATAGGGTTTGCCTCGCGCGACTCCCATGGTATGGCGTAGTGGTAATTGCCATCCTTGTCGAGGTTGGGCAGAAATGGGCTGGTATGCAGCAGGTTGCGCACGTCGTTGCTCCACATGTCGCCGATGCGTATGCCGCTGCGCTCGATGTAGGAGTAGGTCAGGTTCTCGCCGAGCTTCAGCACGTTGAGCTTACCTGCCTTGATGAGCGTGTGGTCGGAGTTGACGCGCGCGTTGTAGCGTTCATACTTCGGTGTCACGGGCTTGCCGATTATGCCGTCTTGTTTGGTGTACGACAGTCCGATGGAGTAGGTGGACATGTCGCTGCCGCCTATGATGTTGAGGCTATGGTTGGTGACGATGGCGTTCTTGTTGCGTGCCTCGTCCATCCAGTTGGTGCCTTTCCACTCACCGCTCTTTATCTTGTCCCAGTCGGGCACGAGCGAAGCGTAGTCGAAGTCGGGCAGGCCGTCCATGTAGCGTGCCTCGGTCATTATCGTGGCATACTCTTGTGCGTTGAGCAGGTCGGGTTGGCGGTAGACATTCTGCCAGCCCACGTAGCCGTCATAGCTCACTTGGGTCTTGCCCATGCGTCCCTGCTTCGTGGTCACGAGTATCACGCCGTTGGCGGCACGGCTGCCGTATATGGCTGCCGACGCGGCATCCTTCAGCACGTCGATCGACTCGATATCGCCAGGGTTAATGGCGTTGATGTCGCCCCCGGTCACGCCGTCGATAATGTAGAGTGGCGTGGATGAGCCTGTGGTGCCAAGACCACGAATCGTCACCTTGAATCCCTCGCCTGGCATGCCTGAGCTTGACACGATGTTGACACCTGGTGTCTGGCTCTGAAGGGCACCGAGGGCATTGACGGTGTTCAGCCTGGCTATGTCGTCGCCTTTCACTTGAACCGTGGCGCCGGTTATGAGCTTCTTCTTCTGTATGCCATAGCCTACCACCATCACTTCGTCGAGCGAGTGCGCGTCAATCTGCATCGACAGGCGCACCGGCGAGGTGTCGCCCACCTTTACGGTCGCTGTCTGGAAACCTACATAGCTGAACCTGAGCTTGGTGGGAATCGTTGTCTGGAGCGTGAAATTGCCATCGATGTCGGTCACGGCACCGACCGAGGATCCTTCTTGCTGCACGCTGACACCGACGAGAGGCTCGCCGTCGTCGGCGCTTATCACCGTTCCGCGGATGGGAACGGTCTTTTGTGCGTTCACTTGTATGACACACGTTAGCATAAATACGAATAGGGACAGGATGCTCTTCAACGTGGAGGCTCCTGAACTGGTTGTCCGGATTGCTTTTGTCATAATGGGTATTTAGTGATTAGTAAATAAGTATTTGTTTCGATTGCAAATTTAGGCAAATCATCAAATGCTTGCGATACTTATTTGCGTACAAAAAACCTCATTTTGCGAACAATGCTGCGGAAATACATTGTAGTCTTTTAGCCTGTTGAAGACCCCCTGTCGGCTTCACGCTTGAATCGCGTCGGCTTTACGGTTGAATCGC
>ERZ808270.1370-NODE-1370-length-10653-cov-5.441970_pt1 | contig 10653 bp, 9 predicted proteins | sample MGYA00521082_ERZ808270 | MGnify/ENA primary metagenome ERZ808270 (study PRJEB31516, sample SAMN03275594) | gut metagenome | biome: mammalia-associated habitat; material: feces | host: Papio cynocephalus | place: Kenya | collected 2012-07-27 ...
CGCAGAGAACGCAGAGATGGGGAGCCTATCGGGAATGGCCGTGGAGATCAGGAGAACGTGGAGAGGGGCGGGGTAATTAACCGTGTAGAAAATGTAGAGAATGTAGAATTGGGGGCCGTGGGCCGTCCAACGGTAGGGGCGGCAGTCCCCTGCCGCCCGCACGATATTAACCGTGTAGAAAATGTAGAAGATGTAGAATGGGGATTTCTCTGCGTGGCTCTGCGTATCTCTGCGTGAGATAAATTTAACCGTGCAGAGAATGTAGAGGCGGAGACTGCGGCCTATCGGGAATTGGCGCACAGAAACACGTATGCACCGCTGATTGGGGTGGATGTTCGCGTCGGGTAAAATATTTCGCCTGAAGAGGAACGCGGCGAATAAGCCAGATTCTGTTCATTTTCCGCAAGCGGAAAACTCTGGTCATTCATCTAACGCAATCAACCCGGAATCTTAGGTCCTTTCGTGTGAAAGAACCACCGGACGGGCCGCCCGTCGATCCCCTATTTGATCTTGCTCCGAGGAGGGTTTACCCTGCGCAGGTCGTTTCAGCCCTGCCGGTGGGCTCTTACCCCACCCTTTCACCATCACCCTTGCGGGCTGTCTGTTCTCTGTGGCACTTTCCGTCGCGCGGAATCTCTCCGCGCCCTCCGCCCTTCACGGACGGACCCTCTGCCCTGTGGAGTCCGGACTTTCCTCCGCCCTGTTGGACGGCGACCAGTCGCACGCGTTCCTCTTCAGGCGAAAAAGCCTGCCCCGCTCAGCGGAACAGGATACGCCCGCACATATTGCACGCCACGATGCGCTGCGGTTTCCCCGCTTCGCCGAGCTTCATGTTGGCGTCCACATTCTGCGCCACACTCGGCGGCTGCACCAAATGACACCCGTCGCACACGCCTTCGTGCGTGAGAGCCACGACGACCGGCCACCGCTTGGTGCGCAAACGCTCATAGTAAAGCATCGCCTTCGGGTCCGTAACCGCCGCGGCCTTTTCCACACGCTCCTTGCGCGCCGCCTCGAGTTCCGTCTCGACTTCCTTGATGCGCGCATCAATTTCCGCACAATAGGAGTCTACGCCGCTCTTTTCGGAATCGAACTTCTTCTGCGCTTCGTTGATTCGCGCCTCGGCGGACGGCAAATCGTCCATCGCCGCGAGCTGGTTGTTTTCCGTCGTTTCGAGGTCGTGGTTGACGAGGTCGATCTGGGTGGAATATTGCTGATATTCCTTGTTGGTCTGGAGTCCCGCCTGCGTCTGCTTCAAATCACGGATTTTGTCTTTCAGGGCCGCGGCATCGTCCTCATACTCCTTGACGCGCTGCACGGCGTAATCATGCCCCTTGCGCGCGGCCTCGAGATCCGTCCGGACGCCCGTAAGGCGCGCCTCCTCTTTGGCTTTACGCTGCGGCAGATCCTTCAATTCCTTCTCAAACTCACGAATTCGGCCGTCAACTTCCTGCAACTCCAACAACGCTTCAAGGGTGGTCATTTGCCATAACCTTTCAAATTCATGTCTGGGGCAGGAGACGGGACTCGAACCCGCAACCCACAGAATCACAATCTGTTGATCTAACCAATTGATCTACTCCCGCCATAAATGGAGCCAGGTAAGGGACTCGAACCCCCGACCTGCTCATTACGAATGAGCCGCACTACCAACTGTGCTAACCTGGCTTTGTCAACTGAGGACATAGTATATCAAATTTCGGCTTGGTTGGTCAATGGTTTTTTTTGAGCTTTCTCTACACGCATCTTTATTCCGCCATTAACTGCCCAAAACCCTAGATTCGGACCGCTTCCTGCCGAACCGCCCGGCGCCGCGCCCCCCCTTCACGCGAATCCGCGTACGACTTCGCGGTCGTCGAAAGGAATCTTCACGCCTTTGATTTCCTGCGTGGTTTCGTGCCCCTTGCCGCAAACGAGGACCGTATCGCCCTTTTCCGCCGCCGCAAGCGCCAGATGAATCGCCGCGGCGCGGTCCGCCTCCACCCGATAGACCGCTTCCGGCTTCGCCGCGCGCACCCCCGCCACAATCGCGTCCATGATCGCCTGCGGGTCTTCGCTGCGGGGGTTGTCGCTCGTGATGACGAGCCGGTCGGCTCCCCGCGCGCACGCCGCCCCCATGGGACCGCGCTTCAGCGGATCCCGGTCGCCCCCCGCGCCGAAAACCACCCAGAGCCGCCCGCGCGTAAAACCGCGCGCCGCCGCCAAAACCTTCTCGAGTCCGTCCGGCGTATGCGCGAAATCCACATAGACGTCCGCCGCGCTCGCCGACGGAACCCGCTCCAACCTGCCCCATCGGGGCGTCAAAAGCGGAATCTGCCCCTGGATGACGGCTTTTTCGACACCCGCCGCCTCCGCAAGCGCCGCGGCCGTCAGGACATTGGATTTGTTGTAGTCCCCCACCAGCGGAAGGCGCGAAAGATCGTACGCCGTCCGGCGAAAAGACACCGGGACGACCCGCAAGCGCAACTTGGACGCCGCGGACAGCATCTCTTCGCCGTATCCGCCGTCCAGACAGACGACATAGGGCGGCGGTTCGGGGTCGGACGCATGCTGCGCGGCGATTTTCGCGGCGAAAGAAAGCTTCACCCGGAAATATTCCGCCATCGTCTTGTGGTAGTCCAAATGGTCTTCCGAGAGATTCGTGAACGCCCCGCCCGCAAAGACCGTATCACCCGTGCGGTTCTGGTGGATGGCGTGGGACGAGACTTCCATCGCGCAGTCCGTCGCGCCGGACGCTTCCATTTCGCGGAAAATCCCCTCCAATTGCGCGCAGGGCGGCGTCGTGTAGCCCGTGTAGAAGCGGCGTTTGAGCGTATTGACCTCGACCGTCGTCACATAGCCGCAGGCACGACCCGGCGCGGCGTTCAGAAACTGCGCGAGAATCCACGTCGTCGTGGTCTTGCCGTTCGTGCCGGTTATCCCCCAGACGCGCATGCCGTCAATCTCTCACGCCGTTCCACGCGGCAAAGCGCGCGGCGGCCAACTTGCGGTACGCGGCGCCCTTCCCGCCATTGACGTACGGATCGATGGAAATGCCCCCGCGCGGCGCGAACTTGCCGTAGACTTCCATGTACTTCGGCGCGAGCAGTTTCACGAGATCTTCGTAGATGACGTTGATGACGTCTTCGTGGAAGTCGCCATGGTTGCGGAAACCGAAAAGATACAGCTTCAGCGACTTGGATTCCACCAACTTCTTGTCGGGGATGTACCGTATCGTGATCGTCGCGAAATCGGGCTGGCCCGTCTTGGGGCAGAGCGTCGTGAACTCGGGCGCCGTGAAGGTGACCCAGTAGTCGCGGCCGGGATGCTTGTTCGCGAAGGCGTCCAGCAGGCCCGGATTGTACTCCATGGGCACGCGAATCGTACGTCCGAGCGCCGTCAAGTTCTCCAGATCATTCCGCATCCGCCACCAACCTTTCGAAATCGCGCTCCACTTGCTCGTTCGAGACGAAATGGATGCCGTGCCAGCCGCACGCCTTCGCCGCGGCGATGTTCTTCTCGAGATCGTCTATGAAGACGAGTTCCGCCGGCGCGAGCCCAATGCGCTTCACCAGCAGGGCGTAAATCTCGGGCTGCGGCTTGTAGAGCTTCTCGTCTCCGGAAATGACGTACGCGTCCGCAAGCGCCAGATAGTCCGCGAACCGCGTGCGGAAGTGTTCCCGGGCGAAACTCGGCGCCATGTTCGTCAGAATGCCGATGCGGTAGCCGCGCTTCTTGAGGGACGCCATCCATTCGCGCGTGCGTTCGTTGCGGTAGATCCAGCTGGCGACGTCCGCCTCCAGAAAGCGCCGGCGCACGTCCGGCGCCGGGTCGAGACGCGCGTCCGCCCAGATCTTGTCGTACATCTCCTGCAGCGTGAGGAATCCGCCGTCGTAGAACAACCGGTACTTCTCGAAGCCGGCATGCACGGTCTCCCACGGAATCCCCGTCTCCTTGCAGAGCGCAAGCACGCGCTGCGGAACCGTCGACGTCGTCATCACGCCGCCAAAGTCGAAAACAACGCCTTTTATCATATTACCATCCAACCTCCATTCAAAAGCGCCTGCCCGCAATCAACCGGCAGGATGACACCCGTCAGCGCCTCGTTCGTCAGCAGGAACGCGACCGCCTGCGCCACGTCTGCGGCTGTCGGCGGATAGTCCAAAAGCCGCGGCGCCGCCTTCTCGCGCACGCCCACCGGCGGAAGCACGCACCCGGGGGCCACCGCGTTCACCCGCACGCGCGGCGCGAGTTCGCGCACCAAGCTCGACAATCGTCCGCCGAGGAGGAATTTGGACTGACCATAGCTCCCCGCTTTCAACGCTGCCGGGGCCGACAGCGTCGCGGCATCCAGTATGTGCACCACGCTGCGCACGCCCCCCGCCGGTTTCGTGCCCAGCCAGCGCGCCAACTGTATGGGAACTTCGCAATTGACGGTCCTGATCGCGTCTGAAGGCTCCTCCTGGCCGGAGGACGGACGGTAAAGCGCGGCATTGTTGACGAGCGCATCCGGCAGGCACCCGTCCAGTTTGCGCCGGACAGCCTCCATGAGCGCGGGAAGATTGTCCAGGCTTGAAAAGTCGCAGCAGAAGTCCGCACCCGCGTCGGGGCGGTGGGATGTCGTCAAAACCCGCCATCCCGTCGCGCGCAAATGGTCCGCGATGCACTTCCCGAGGCGGGTCGTCCCGCCCGTCACCAAAACCGTCTTCATCTGGACGCCTCCTCCAGAAGCAAATCGAGCGCATGCGCCACGGTCGCCGCGCGGACTTCGTCCCGTCCGCCCGGGAAACGGCGGCTTTCGGTGTGGACGCCCCGGGCGGACGCGACCCCGAACCACACGAGTCCGACAGGCTTTTCGGGCGTTCCGCCGCCCGGTCCGGCGATGCCCGTGACGCTGACCGCCCAATCGGTTTTGAGACGCGCCCGGGCGCCCTGCGCCATTTCCGCCGCGGTTTCGGGGCTGACCGCCCCATGCCGGGCGAGCGTCGCGGACGAAACGCCGAGAAGATTCTCCTTCGCCTCATTCGCGTACGAGATGATTCCGCCCTTGTAGACCGCGCTCGCGCCTGGGACGGACGTAAGCGCCGCGCCGATGCCCCCGCCCGTGCAGCTTTCCGCCGTGGCGCAGGTCATGCGCCGCGCCGCCAAGAGCGCTACGAGCCGTTCCGCCGCGCGCGTCATCCTACTGCGCCTCCGGGGACGCCGGCGGTTCCGCCGCGGGTTCTTCCGCGCTCTCGCAGACGGAAACGGACACGAGCGTCGCGCCCTCGTTGAGCCGCACCAGCCGCACGCCGCGCGCCAACCGGCTCTGCACCTGGAAGTCCGCCACGCGGCTGCGCACCATCATCTGGTCGCTGGTCATGCAAATGATGCTTTCGTCATCCGACACCGCGTGCGCCGCGACGACCGCGCCGTTGCGGTCCGCGCCCTTGATGCCGATCATGCCCTGTCCGCCGCGGCTGTGGCGCGTGAAGTCCTTGAACTCGCACCGCTTGCCGAAGCCGTTCGCCGTGGCGATGAAGAGCGTCTTGCCGTCGTCCACCGCGTCCAGCGAGACGACCTCGTCGCCTTCCCGGAGCCGGATGCCGCGCACGCCCGTCGCCTGCCGCCCCATGCGCCGCACGTCCGCCGCGGCGAAGCGCATGGCCCGCCCGTCACGCGTCAGCATGATGACGTCGTCCGTCGGCTTCACGAGCCGCACGTCCACGAGACTGTCGCCTTCGTCGATGTTCAGCGCGCGGATGCCGTTGCGGTTCACGTTCTTGAAATCGCCCAGCAGCGTCTTTTTCACCGTGCCCAGCCGCGTGGCGAAGAAGATGTCGACGTCGCCCTCGAACGAGCGGATCGGCAGCAGGTTCAGCACCTGCTCGCCTTCCTGCAGCTTCAGCAGATTCACGAGCGGACGCCCGAAACTCGTGCGCGGCGCTTCCGGAATCTGGTAGGCGTCCTTCAGGAAGAGCCGCCCCGTATTCGTGAAGAAAAGGAGGGAGTCGTGCGTCTGCGCCACGAAGACGAGACGGATGAAGTCCTCTTCCTTCACCTGCCCGCCCTTGACGCCTTTGGCGCCGCGGTTGGCCTCGCGGTATTCCGTGAGCGGCACGCGCTTCACGTAGCCGCGGTTCGACAGCGTGATCACGCACGGCGCGTCCGGAATCAGGTCCTTCATCGACACTTCGTTCTCGTCCGCCACGATTTCCGTCCGCCGCGCCGCCTCCGGCTTGGAGCAGTATTTGGCGCGGATATCCGCCAAATCCTCGCGGATGAGCGCGTACACCTTCTCGGGATCCGCCAAAATAGCCTGCAGTTCGGCGATGCGCGCGAGGAGCGCGGCGAGTTCCGCCGCCAGCTTCTCGCGTTCGAGCCCCGTCAGCTGGTAGAGGCGCATGTCGAGGATGGCGTTGACCTGCAGGTCGCTGAACCCGAACCGTCCCTGCAGCGCCGTCTTCGCCTCGTCGCGGTTGCGCGCGGCGCGGATCATGCGGACGACTTCGTCGAGATTGTCGAGCGCCAGCATGAGTCCGTCCAGGATATGCTTGCGCGCCTCCGCCTTCGACAGCTCGAAACGCGTCCGCCGCGTGATGACCTCGAACCGGTGGTCCACGTAGCAGCGGAAGAAGTCCTTGAGCGTCAAAATCTTCGGCCGCCCCCCGTCGATCGCGAGCATGATCGCGCCGAACGTCGTCTGCAGCTCGGTGTGCTTGTAGAGGTTGTTCAGGACGATTTCCGCCATCGCGTCGCGCTTCACGTCGATCACGATGCGCACATCCGCCTTCGATTCGTCGCGGATGTCGCTGATGCCCGAAATGACCTTCTCCTTCACGAGCTCGGCCATGTGGCGGATCATTTCCGTCTTGTTGACGGCGTAGGGGATTTCCGTCACGACGATGCGCTCGCGCCCGTTCTCCTGCTTCTCGATCGCGGCTTTTCCGCGCACGGTGAGCTGTCCGCGTCCATGCTTGTACATCGCCGCGATGCCGTTGAACCCGCAAATCTGCGCGCCGGTGGGGAAGTCGGGGCCTTTCACGAACTGCATGAGTTCGTCGACCGTGCACGTCTCCCGGTGCTGGACGTAGTAGTCGATGCCGTCGCACAGCTCCCCGAGGTTGTGGGGCGGGATGTTCGTCGCCATGCCCACGGCGATGCCCGACGAGCCGTTGAGCAGAAGATTCGGCAACTTGGCGGGCAGGACGGACGGCTCGCGCGTGGTCTCGTCGTAGTTCGGGACCATATCCACCGTGTCCTTCTCGATATCCTCGAGCATTTCCTCCGCGGCCTTGCGCATGCGCACCTCGGTGTAACGCATGGCCGCCGCGCCGTCGCCGTCGATGGAGCCGAAGTTGCCGTGGCCGTCCACGAGCGGCATGCGGAGCGAGAAATCCTGCGCCATGCGCACGATCGTGTCGTAGATGGAGGAGTCGCCGTGCGGGTGGTACTTGCCCATGACTTCGCCGACGACGCGGGCGGACTTCATGTGCTTGGCGCCGCTCGTCACGTTCAGCCGGTACATGCCGTAAAGCGAACGGCGGTGCACGGGCTTCAGTCCGTCCCGCACGTCGGGCAGCGCGCGCCCCACGATGACACTCATCGAATAGTCGATGTAGTCGCGCGCCATTGAATCTTCGATATTTATATCCTCGGAATTGACCGGGGGCACGACGCCCTCAACACCCGCCGGACCGGACTCTTTGTTCTCTTCGCTCATACTCTTCTATTATACCATTTTTTGGCCTTCGGGACTAGTGGTTTGCGCGAGCGCGCGCAGCAGTTTCCGCGCCGCGCGCGCCCAGGCGAAATCGCGGCAGATCCAGACGCGCCCCCGTGCGCCCATCGCCGCACATGCCGTCCGCGGCGTTTCGCAAAACGCCGCGAGCGCCCGCCGCAAGGACTCCACCCGCGCCGGCCGCGGCGTTTCGGGCGCGGCGAATCCCCTTGCGCACCAGCCGCACCGGTGCGCCTCGACCCCCTCCCAGGGCGTCGCGTCCGTCACGACGACGGGCTTTCCGCGCGCCAGAGCCTCCGCCACGACAAGTCCGAAATTCTCCGACAGCGACGGCAGGCACAGCGCGTCGCACGCCGCGAAATGCGCCTCTTTCTCCGCGCCGAAGACCGCGCTTTGGATGTCGAGTTCGAGCGGCAGACCCCGGGCGGCCTCTTCGAGGAGATCAAGCCCCTTGAGGGGATGGCGCCGGCCCAGGTACAGGAGCCTCTTTTGCGCCCGGACGGTGGCGGACGGGACGGGCAGGGCGGACGGAAGCGGCGGCAAATCCTGCCCCGGCGGCACGACGGCGATGTGCTTGACGCGCGGCTCGAAGGCCCGTATCCAGGCCGCCTCCGCGGCGCTTGTCGCCTGCACGAGGTCCGCCCGGCGCAGACACCAGCGGTCCACCGGCGCGGCCAGGCGCTTCTTCCAGGCGTGGTAAGCCAGACGCACCGGGTCGTAGGAGCCGGACGGGGTGACGATAAGCTTCTTGCGGAACAATACCGCCAGAAGAACCCCTGCCCACACGGGCCAGGTCCACGAGCCGTGCACCTGCACGATATCCGCCGCGGCGATTGCGCCCGGCGAGAAACGCACGAGGCGCACGGAATGCCCGAGCGCCTCCTGCGCGTACGCGAAACCTTTCGCCAGGACGGCTATGCCGTTCCACGCCTGCCGGCCCGCGAGCACGTGGACAATGCGCATGCCCGTCAGCGCGCGAGAAGATCCGCGACCGTCGCGGCAGCCTCGGCCGGCGGCACAATGCGCACGGCCGACTTGTCCTCGTCGCGGCGCTTGATTTCCACGCCGCCCTTCTCGAGCCCCTTCGCGCCCACGACGACGCGCACGGGGAAGCCGATGAGGTCCGCGTCCTTGAACTTGACGCCCGGACGCTCCACGCGGTCGTCGACGAGAACGTCCACGCCCTTCGCCTCCAGTTCCGCCTCGAGATCGAAGGCAATCTGCGCGACGTCCGCGCGGTCCGGATCCAAAAGGTCGATGCAGACCTGGTACGGGGCCACCGCGGCCGGCCAGACGATGCCGTCCTTGTCGTGGCTCTGCTCGATGATGGCCTGCACCGTGCGCGAAACGCCGATGCCGTAGCACCCCATGACCATAACCTGCTCGGTCAAATCCGCTGTCTTGTACTGCGCGTTGAACGCCTGCGTGTACTTCGTCCCCAACTTGAAGACGTGGCCGACCTCGATGCCGCGGCGGATCGCGAGCGGCTGGCCGCACTTCGGGCAGATGTCGCCGTTCTTCACGATCGCCAGATCCGCATAGGCGGTTATCTTGCAGTCCCGCGCCAGATCCACATCCTTCAGGTCGATTTCGCCCGCCCGGTTGCCGCCGACGATGACGCCGCGCGCCCCCTCGAGGCCCTTGTCGGCGTAGATCGGCACGTCTTCCTTCGGTTGCACGGGTCCCGCATAGCCGATCGGAGCCCCGGTCACGCGCTCGACCGTGCCAAAGTCCGCCAGCTCGAAGGTTTTCGCCCCCACCAGGCGCTTCGCCTTGACCTCGTTCAGATCGCAATCGCCCGCCACGCAGAAAAGAACCGGCTTCCCGTCCGCGAGATAGACGAGCGTCTTGACCATCTTCGAGGCGGGCAGCCTGAAGAAATCGACCATCTCGTCAATCGTCTTGGCCAGCGTCGGCGCCTCGGAATAGGGCGGACACGGCGCGTCGTCCCGCTTCGGCACCGCCCGCTCGGCCTTCTCCAGGTTCGCCGCGTACCCGCAGCCGTCGCAGAACGCGATGCCGTCCTCGCCCGAATCGGCCAGCACGTGGAATTCATGGGACGACTTGCCGCCGATGTCGCCGGTATCCGCCTGCACGGGATACGCCTTCAGCCCGCAGCGCGCGAAAATGCGCGTATACGCCTCGTACATCTTGCGGTAGCTCTCGTCCGCCGCCTCCATCGAGACGTCGAAGGAATAGGCGTCCTTCATCATGAATTCCTTCGAACGCATCAACCCGAAGCGCGGACGGATCTCGTCGCGGAACTTCCACTGCAGCTGGTAGACGGTGACCGGCAGTTGGCGGTAGGAATTGACGAGCCCCTTGATCAGATCCGTCGCGACTTCCTCGGCCGTCGGACTCAGCGCGTAGGCGTGTTTCGCACGGTCCTCGAGGCGGAACATGCCCGGACCCATCGCCTCCCAGCGGCCGGACTGCTTCCAGAGCTCGGCGGGCTGGAGAATCGGCATCGTGATCTCGAGCGCGCCGGCCTTGTCCATCTCCTCGCGGATGATCCGCGCCACTTTCGCGAGCGCCCGCTGCCCGAGCGGCAGATAGGTGTAAAGCCCGCCGGCGAGCTTACGCACGAGCCCGGCGCGCACGAGCAGCTTGTGCGAATCGATTTCGGCATCCTGCGGATTGTCCCGCAGCGTTTGAATCAAAGACTTTGTCCACTTCATATTGCCTCCTATTATACCATACTTCGCGTCCTCGCGCCACCCCCTAAGCGCTCTCCGCGTCTCCCGCACTCCTCTATATAGTCCCCGGTCGCCCGGGACAGGAGTCCGGTCGTGTGTGAGGCAAGAGACGGGGCGGGGGCGGGGCAGGAGGGGAATTTTACCCTGCGGAAGCCTCCGCCGACACCCCCCGCATGTGACGGGGTGGAACATGCGCATGTGAGGGGGTCTAACATGCGCATGTGAGGGGGTCTAACATGCGCATGTTTTTGGACCTCA
>ERZ808270.1374-NODE-1374-length-10597-cov-3.206887_pt1 | contig 10597 bp, 14 predicted proteins | sample MGYA00521082_ERZ808270 | MGnify/ENA primary metagenome ERZ808270 (study PRJEB31516, sample SAMN03275594) | gut metagenome | biome: mammalia-associated habitat; material: feces | host: Papio cynocephalus | place: Kenya | collected 2012-07-27 ...
TCTCCGAATCCCTGCGGAAACCGCCATGCTAATAACAACCGCCGCAGCTGCCGCGGTTGCCGTTGCCGCAGAAAATTTAAGCGGTAAAAAAACCGAGATCAAATGGGTAAACGACGTGCTTATAAACGGCAAAAAGATTTGCGGAATTTTAACCGAGGCGGCGCTTGATGTGGAAAGCGGCAGTCTTGATTACGCGGTGTTGGGTATAGGAATTAATGCATATACCCCAAGCGGCGGCTTTCCCGAAGAAATAAAGAATATCGCCGGAGCGGTATTTGAGCAAAAGGCGGCGGACCTTCGCAACCGCCTTGCAGCCGAGGTGCTTAAAAGCTTTTACGGTTTTTATTCCTCGCTTGAAGGCCGCGGCTTTCTTGAAGAATACCGCCGCCGCAGCGCGGTTATAGGCAAAAGAATATCAGTTATTTCGCGGGACGGAGCCGTTTTTGCAACCGCACTCGGAATAGACGAAAATTGCAGGCTGCAGGTGAAATACGACGACGGCAGAACAGCCGCTCTTTCCTCAGGCGAGATAAGTACAAAAATAATGTAAAATAAAAATCTTACCACTTGAAAAATACAGGATAATGTGATAATATTGTCGTATATTAGAGTTTACGGGAGAAAAAAATGTCTGAAGACAACAGTATAAACAGCAAGCTTAATTTTAAAGATATATTTTTTACGGCGCTTAATAAATGGTATATTCTGCTCATAGCGCTGCTGCTTTGTATTTCCGCGTCACTTATTTATTCGTATTTTATTGTGACGCCGCTTTACAGATCAACCGGCAAAATTTATTTAACCAATAAAGACGACGGTAAAATAAGCACAAGCGAGATTGCGATTTCATCTTATCTTACAAAGGATTACGAAAATCTAATAACAGACCGCGCGGTGCTTGACGAGGTATCCTCAAGGCTTGGCGGTAAGTATTCCTATGCGGAGCTTAAGCGTGCGGTTTACATTGAAAATCCGGAGGATACGCGCTTTCTTGAAATAACGGTTACCACCGCAAGCCCGAATGATTCAAAAAAAATCGTGGATACGGTGTGCAGCGTTGCGCAGGAGAAAATTATCGAGCTTTTGGGAATAGACAGGGTTACCATTATACGCGGCGGCAATGTTCCGCAGTCGCCCGCGGTACCGAACGTAAGCCTTAACATAATAAAATCGGCGATCATTGCAATACTTATTTTTGCGGCGGCTGTTTTGGCAATGGTAATGTTCAACGATAAGATAAACGGTCCCGAAGACGTTGAAAAATACCTCGGTATAAGCGTGCTCGGTAATATACCGTATCAAAACCGCAACAAAGCGAAAAGATAAAAAAGATACTTGACTTAATAGATTTGACGTTATTTGTCGGAAAGGCAGTTTATGTTAACCGAAAACGAAGAGCTTTATAACAGCGGTATGTTTGAATACGCCGGAAAGGTGAATTTTAACGCCGCGTCTCAAAACGGATATCTTACAAACGAAAATTATAAAACACTCAGAACAAACATACTTTTTTGCGGAACGGATATAAAAACAATAGTTTTAACAAGCGCCAGAGAAAACGAGGGCAAAAGCACCGTTTCGGCAGAGCTTGCAAAAAGCCTTGCGGAGGCGGGCAAAAAAACCGTTTTTATAGACGCCGATATGAGAAAATCCGTGCTTATGCGTCGCAGCGCCGCGTCGCGCGGCTTTTGCGGACTTTCGGAATATCTTTCCGGTCAGGCAGAGCTTTCCGATGTGCTTTATAACACCCAAATACAGAATTTCGATGTCATTTTCAGCGGCAGGTTTCCGCCTAATCCGGTTGAGCTTTTAGGCTCGCAAAGCTTTGTAAAGCTTATGGATATGCTTAAATCCGTTTACGATTATGTTATAATCGATTCACCGCCGCTCGGCGCTATTATAGACGCAGCGGTTATCGCTTCTTATTGCGACGGGGCAATTATTGTAATAACCACCGGAAAGATACCGTATACCGAGTGTCTTGAGGTAAAGGAGCAGCTTTCAAAAAGCGGCTGTAAAATACTCGGCGCGGTGCTTAACGATATATACGGCAAGCGCACCAAATATTATAAAAAGTATTACAGACAGCGCGAGTATTCAAAAGAGGCTAAAAAAATCAAGTACAGATAGGCAATACAATCAGGACGCACCGCAAACACAAAAACTTGACAAATGCCAGAAAAAGCCTTATAATTCAATTAGATTTAACTTTTGGAGGAATTGTAAAATATGATTAGTGCCGGCGATTTCAGAAACGGAGTAACCTTTGAAGAGGACGGAAACGTTCTTCAGGTAATAGAATTTCAGCATGTAAAGCCCGGAAAAGGCGCTGCCTTTGTAAGAACTAAGGTTAAAAACGTAATTACCGGTTCGGTTGTTGAAAAAAGCTATAACCCTTCCGCTAAGTTTCCTACCGCTTTTGTTGAAAGAAAGGATATGGAATATTCTTATTCGGACGGGGATCTTTATTACTTTATGGATCAGGAGACCTATGAGCTTGTTCCGATCAACAGCAGCGAGCTTGGCGATAACTTTAAGTTTGTAAAAGAAAATATGGTTTGCAAGATACTTTCCTATAAGGGTAAGGTATTCGGCGTAGAGCCGCCTACATTCGTAGAGCTTCAGGTAACGGCAACCGATCCCGGCTTTAAGGGCGATACCGCTACTAACGCCACAAAACCCGCAACGCTTGAAACAGGCGCGGAGATCCGCGTTCCGCTCTTTATTAACGAGGGCGATATGATAAGAATAGATACCCGCACGGGCGAATATATGGAACGTGCTTAAAACGGAGGTTTAGTTAATGGATATTTGTGAAAAGATTGCTTATATTAAAGGTCTTGCCGAGGGCTTAAAGCTCGACGAAAATACCAACGAGGGCAAAATACTTGCCGCGGTTATCGATCTTCTCGGAGATATAACAAGCGAGATATGCGATATTGAGGACGGTTGCGACGCAATGCTCGAACAGATCGACGCGGTAGACGAGGATCTTTCCGCTGTTGAGGATTTTGTTTACGGCGACGAAGACGACTGCTGTGACTGCGGCGACGATTGCGAAGACGACGACCTTTATGAAATAGAGTGCCCGGCTTGCCATGATACAATTTATCTTGACGAGGATATGCTTGAGGACGAGGGTATGACCTGCCCTAACTGCGGCACAAAGCTTGAATTCGACTTTGACGATTGCTGCTCCGGCGATTGTTGCGACTGCGATCACGACGAAGACGAGGAATAATTAAAATAAATCAAAGGCCGTGCCTGCCCGTTTAACGCGGCGGCACGGCTTTGTTTTTAAAACGGGGTGTTGAATTTGGAGCTTACCGCACCTAAGCTTGAATATACCGTGAATAAGGCGGACGAAGGCTCAATGCCGGTAATTATAGTAGCCGCCGGCTCGTCTTCCCGTATGGGCGGAATAAATAAGCTTACCGTACCTGTTTCGGGCGTGCCGGTGCTTGCGCGTACCTTGGCGGCTTTTGAAAACTGCCCTATGATTTCGGGCATTATACTTGCAGTGCGCTCGCAGGATATCTTAAATTCACAGCTTATGGCAGAGCAATACGGCATTTCAAAGCTTACCGATGTAATCTGCGGCGGAAATACGCGTGCCGAAACGGTGGCGCGCGGTATTGCAAGGCTTGGAAAAAATGATGAGTACGTGCTTATCCACGACGGGGCAAGACCGCTTGTGACCGATGAGATCATAACCGAAACGGCGGCGGCCTTGAAAAGCTTTTCGGCGGTTGCCTGCGCCGTTCCCGTAAAGGATACCGTAAAGTGCGTTGATAAAAACGGCGCCGTTATAAAAACCTTGGACCGTTCGGGGCTTTTTGCCGTTCAAACTCCGCAGGGCGTTAATGTAAGGGATTATAAGGCTGCAGCGGAAAAGGCGGGGGAAGGGCTTAAGGAATTTACGGACGACGCGTCTGTAATGGAGGCGGCGGGCTATACCGTTCACATAACGTGCGGAAGCTACGCCAATATAAAAATTACCACACGCGAGGATATTGCGCTTGCAGAGTATTTATTAAACGGAGAAAATAAGAAATGAGAATAGGGCACGGGTACGACGTTCATAAGCTGACAGAGGGAAGACCGCTTATATTGGGCGGCGTTAAAATACCGTACGAAAAGGGGCTTTTAGGTCATTCAGACGCCGATGTGCTGCTCCACGCCGTATGCGACGCGCTTTTGGGCGCGGCGGCGCTCGGAGATATAGGCAGGCATTTCCCAGACAGCGATAACGCCTACAAAAATATAAACAGCCGTATTTTACTTAAAAAAACGGCGTCCCTTATTAAGGAAAAAGGCTTTAAGGCGGTTAATATAGACGCCACCGTAATAGCGCAAAGGCCTAAGCTTGCCCCCTTTATACCCGATATGGCAAAAAACATTGCAGAGGATTGCGGCCTGCCGCTTTCGGCGGTAAACGTTAAAGCAACAACCGAGGAGGGGCTTGGCTTTACAGGCGCGCTTGAGGGGATAAGCGCCCATGCGGTGTGCCTTATAGAGTAATATTAAATTCGGGTTTTGCATATTATTATTTCGGTGATATGCTTGAAACTGTTTGTAACCGTAACTAAAAAAGCCTTGGCTGTTATGCTTGCCGCCGCAATAGCGGCGCTTGTGCTTATAAGCCGCGTTTCTTCCCTTAACGGCAATGTTAAGGACGGCTCAACCAACGCAAAGCGCGTGCAGTTCATCGAAGACTTAGGCTACAGTGTTAACGAAACGCCCTGCGTTAAGGAAACCGTAATACCCGAAAGCTTTACAAACGTTTACGAAAAATACAATGCCTTACAAAAGCAGGCGGGCTTTGACCTTACGCGCTTTAAGGGGAAAAGGGCTGAGGTGTACGGTTATACCGTTTTAAACGGTGAAAAAACCGTAACGCTTATAGTTGTAAACGGCGAGATCGCAGGCGGAGACATAGCCTCTGCCGCGCTTAACGGCGAGATGCTGCCGCTTATACATACCGAATGAAAGGAATCATATGCCTTTGCAAAGACTTGACAGATTTATTTCAAATCAGCTTAACCTTTCAAGAAAAGAGGTTAAGGAGGGAATAAAAAGGGGCTTTGCCGATGTAAACGGTAAAACGGTAACACGCCCCGAACATACGGTTGATACGCTTGGCGACAGGGTTTGCTTTAACGGACAGGCCGTTTCGTTTAAGGAGCATATTTATATAGTAATGAATAAGCCCGCGGGGGTTCTTTCCGCAAGCGATGATAAAAGCCGCAAAACGGTGGTGGATATTATTCCGGATAATATAAGAAGAAAAGGTCTTTTCCCAGTAGGCAGGCTTGATAAGGATACAACAGGTCTTCTTATTATTACCGACGACGGCGATTTTGCACACAGGGTATTATCGCCGAAAAAAGAGATATACAAAACGTATATTGCAGGGCTTGACGGGGACGTTAATGAAGAGACGGTAAAGAAATTTTTAAGCGGCGTGGTTTTGGCGGACGGCACCGTTTGCAGAAAAGCGTTTTTAAAACCGCTCGGTGAAAAAACGGCGGAAATTAAAATTTGCGAAGGAAAATTTCACCAGATAAAGCGTATGTTCGGCACCGCAGGTCTCGGAGTAAATTCACTTAAACGCGTGGCGATAGGCGAATACAAGCTGCCGGATGAGCTGTCGGAAGGAATGTGCAAAGAAACCACAAAATTCCAATTAAATGCGCTGTTTATCGGCAAATAGCGCGCGAATATGCATATTAAACAAAACATTCTTTTTAAGATTGGATATATTTCGTATAGCAATTTTTAAAATATTTTGATATAATACAATTACATTGAAGCGATTATTTTTAGGAGGCTTATTTTTATGGCAAGTTTGTCATTACGTCATGTTTACAAAAGATACCCAGGCGGAGTAACTGCCGTATCTGATTTTAACCTTGAAATTAAAGACAAGGAATTTATTATTTTGGTAGGTCCTTCGGGCTGCGGTAAATCTACTACTTTGCGTATGGTTGCCGGACTTGAAGAAATTTCAGACGGCGAAATTTATATAGGCGATAAGCTTGTTAACGACGTTGCCCCTAAGGATCGCGATATTGCAATGGTTTTCCAGAACTATGCGCTTTATCCGCATATGACGGTTTTCGATAATATGGCGTTCGGACTTAAGCTCCGCAAAACTCCGAAGGATGAGATTAAGCGCCGTGTTGAAGAGGCCGCCCGTATTCTTGATATTTCTCACCTGCTTGAGCGCAAGCCGAAGGCTTTGTCCGGCGGTCAGCGTCAGCGTGTTGCGCTCGGTCGTGCAATAGTACGTGAGCCTAAGGTATTCTTACTTGACGAGCCGCTTTCCAACTTGGACGCTAAGCTTCGTGCACAGATGCGTACCGAAATTTCAAAGCTTCACCAAAGACTGGGTACAACCTTCATTTACGTTACCCACGACCAGACCGAGGCTATGACAATGGGTACCCGTATCGTTGTTATGAAGAGCGGTCTTATACAGCAGGTTGATACGCCTAATAACCTTTATCTCTATCCCTGCAACCTCTTCGTTGCCGGATTTATCGGTTCACCGCAGATGAACTTTATAGAGGCAAAGCTTCTTAAAGAGGGCGAAAATTATTTGGTTGAATTCGGTTCTGAAGATACTAAAACCCGTGCGGGCGTTAAGTATAAAATTCAGCTTCCGGCTTCTAAAAACAAGGATAACTGCCTTGAGGCATATGCCGGTAAAGAGGTTATTATGGGTATACGCCCCGAAAACGTTCACAACGAGGAAGATCTTATTGAGCTTCATAAGGACGGTATCGTTGAGGCAGACGTTGAGGTTACCGAGCTTATGGGTGCAGAGACATATCTGTATATGAACTGCGAGGGTCAGTCGATTAACGCACGCGTTAGCCCGACTAATACCGCGCGTCCCGGCGATAAGATTAAAATTGCATTTGAAACTGCAAAAATTCATCTTTTCGATAAGGAAACCGAGCTTACAATCTGCAACTGATATTTTAAAAGGTTATCGGGGTCGCCCTCAAAGCGACCCCGATTTTTTACTTAGAGCTATCTGATTTTTTGTTTTGCCTGTCTGTTTTCATAATTTTACGGTTATAGCCCTGCGCCACCGCAGGATATGCGTTTTCGGTTTCGGCGGTAGACTGTATATTATAGGTGCCGTAGCGGTTGACCATATCAAAAGCCGTTTCGGGCATACCCATAACCGGAACGGAGGAAACGTCCGTAACAGGCTTATTTTTTTCTTTTTTCACTTTTTTTCACCCTTTTTTATTATATACGTTTAATTATAATATAACCGTTTGACAGAAAAAGGCATATGTGCTATACTGTAAAAAGACTATCGCATTGACGGAGGAATAATAATGCTGGATATTAAATTTATTTGTGAAAATCCGGAAATAGTAAAAGAAAACATTAAGAAAAAATTTGAAGATAAAAAACTTCCGCTTGTAGACGAGATCATTTCACTTTACGGTGAAAAATGCGCCGCAAACAACCGCGCTAACGATCTGCGTGCCAACCGCAATAAGGTAAGCAAGCAGATAGGCGCGCTTATGGCGCAGGGCAAACGCGACGAAGCCGAGGATATGAAACGCCTTGTAAACGAGCAGGCAGAGGAGCTTAAGGCGCTTGAGGAAAAGGAAGCCGAGCTTCAGAAAAAAGTAACCGAAATTCAAATGAAAATCCCGAATATCGTAGACGGCAGCGTGCCGATAGGTAAGGACGATACCGAAAATGTGGAGGTTAAGCAGTTCGGCGAGCAGTCTCACCCCGATTTTACCATACCGATATTATGCAGCTTTTCGACGGTATTGATAAAGACGCCGCAGGCAAGGTTGCGGGCGAGGGCTTTTATTACCTTATGGGCGATATTGCACGCCTTCATTCCGCAGTGCTGGCTTACGCGCGCGATTTTATGATAAATAAGGGATTTACCTATTGCATTCCGCCTTATATGATAAGAAGCAAGGTTGTAACCGGCGTTATGAGCTTTGAAGAAATGGACGCTATGATGTATAAAATAGAGGGCGAGGACCTTTATCTTATAGGCACATCGGAGCATTCTATGATAGGTAAGTTTATAGACAGCATAACGCCCGAAGAAAAGCTGCCGCTTACCCTCACCAGCTATTCGCCCTGCTTCCGTAAGGAAAAGGGTGCGCACGGTATTGAGGAACGCGGAATATACCGTATACATCAGTTTGAAAAGCAGGAAATGATAGTTATTTGCCGTCCCGAAGAAAGTATGGATTGGTTTAATAAAATGTGGAGCTACTCGGTAGAGCTTTTCCGCAGTATGGATATTCCCGTAAGAACGCTTGAATGCTGCACCGGCGATCTTGCAGATCTAAAGGTTAAGTCTTACGACGTAGAGGCATGGTCTCCGAAGCAGCAGAAGTATTTTGAGGTATGCTCCTGCTCAAACCTCGGCGACGCGCAGGCAAGAAGACTGGGCATAAGAGTTAAGGGAGCCGACGGTAAAAAATACCTTGCGCATACTCTTAATAATACCGTTGTTGCACCGCCGCGTATGCTTATAGCCTTCCTTGAAAACAACCTTCGCTTTGACGGCGAGCATTACAGTGTGCTCATACCCGAAGCGCTACGCCCGTATATGGGCGGCAAGACCGTGCTCACAAGCGATAAAAAGCTTTGATTTGCCGTAATAAAGGCCTTTTGCCGCGGTGTAACGTGAAATTTCAAAAAAACTCTTGACAATAAACACAATATGCATTATAATTTTAATGTTGCAATCCAAAGACAGCAGGTGGCTGTATCAGCCGTAAGTATTACGCCTGCCGAGGTATGCGTTTAAATAATTATGTTTATTTAAGCCCGTCCTTTGTCTTTGGACGGGCTTTATCTTATATAATTCGGAGGTGAAAATATGCCTAACGCATTAGTTTTAGAGAAAAAGCAACAGCAGGTAGCCGAGCTTAAAGAAAAGATCGCCGCTTCCGTTACGGGTGTTATCGTTGATTATAAGGGTATCACCGTTGCGGACGATACAGCGCTCCGTAAGGAATTACGCGAAAACGGCGTTGAATATTTTGTTGTAAAAAACACTATTTTAAGCCGCGCTGTTGAGGGTACCGAGCTTGAGGGGATAAAATCCGTTCTTGAAGGAACCACAGCGATTGCTCTTTCTAAAGAGGATTATACGGCTGCTGCAAGAATTCTTTGCAAATTTGCCGATGATCATGAGAATTTTAAGGTTAAATCCGGATTCTTAGACGGAAAGGTAGCCGATGTTGCTACTATTACCGCTATTGCAAAGCTTCCCAGCAAGGAAGTTCTGCTTGCAACCGTATGCAACGTGCTTCAGGCGCCTATCGCCGCATTTGCACGCGTATTACAGGCTGTTGTAGATAAAAACGGCTCCGCAGACGCGGAATAATTAAAAACATTTAAAATTAAACGGAGGAATAAAAAATGGCATCTGAGAAAATCACAGCTATGATCGAAGAAATTAAAACTCTTTCGGTTCTTGAGCTTTCTGAGCTCGTTAAAGCAGTAGAAGAGGAGTTTGACGTATCCGCAGCGGCTGCAGTTACAGTAGCGGCTCCGGCAGCAGGCGGCGCAGCAGCGGCTGAAGAGAAGACCGAGTTCGACGTTGTACTTAAGGAAGTAGGCGCCGAGAAGATTAAGGTTATTAAGGCTGTTCGCGAGATCACCGGTCTTGGCCTTGCTGAAGCTAAGGCTATTGTAGACGGCGCTCCGAAGACCCTTAAGGAAGCTGTAGCTAAGGACGAGGCTGAGGCTATGAAGGCTAAGCTTACCGAGGTTGGCGCTACTGTTGAGCTTGCTTAATTTAAAGCAAAATTAACATTAAACCAAACAAAAAGACCGACGTGCTTTACGTCGGTCTTTTTTGTAACCGATAATTAAACGGCAGGCTCGGTGTAAAGAGCCTGCCGTTTTTAAAAACAGTTTCATTCAAGGTATTTAATAAGAAGCGGTATTTGAGCCTCAAAGCGCACGCCATAGCGTGGATCGGTTTTATCCTCCATGGTTTTTTTAATGCAAGCGGCGGTAAAATTTGCGGCTATCTGGGCGGAGGCTTTAAGACTTCTGCCGTTCATAAGCGCCGCTGTAAGCGTGCTTGCGAATATATCGCCTGTTCCGTGATAGGCACCGTTCACTTTTTCGGAAAAAACATAAGCCCTGTTTTCGCCGTCGTAAACGGCGGCACCGATTTTTTTTTCGTCAAAGCAAACACCTGTAAGCACAATTTTCGAATGTGTTTTAACAAAAAGCCCTTCAAGCAGCGCGTTTATATAGTCGCTGTCGTAGGGGCCTTCACGGTATTTAACGCCGAGCATAAGCGCCGCCTCGGTGATATTGGGGGTTATAATATCGGCGGCGGCGCAAAGCTTCAGCATAAAGTCGGGGTAATCGGGCGTAAAGCCGCTGTAAAGCCTTCCGTTATCCGCCATTACGGGATCGGTTATAATAACCGTATCCTTTCGGCTTATAAGCCGCGCCGCCTCCATAGCAAGGTATATCTGCTCCTTAGAGCAAAGGTAGCCTGTGTAAACTGCGTCGGCTGTTATACCCTCGCTTTTCCAGTGCCTTGCAATGGGTACAATATCCTCCGATAAAT
>ERZ808270.1383-NODE-1383-length-10540-cov-6.501097_pt1 | contig 10540 bp, 6 predicted proteins | sample MGYA00521082_ERZ808270 | MGnify/ENA primary metagenome ERZ808270 (study PRJEB31516, sample SAMN03275594) | gut metagenome | biome: mammalia-associated habitat; material: feces | host: Papio cynocephalus | place: Kenya | collected 2012-07-27 ...
GCTTTAGTAACGTAACCCTGTCTCAAACTGGCTTTTTTCTTGCTTTTGCTGTCTTTACAACAACGCAGTTCCGCCATTCTAATTCATTCATTCTCAATGTTTTTGCTCCAAATCTTACTGATTTTCAACTTTTTGTTGTATCTTTGCATAATTAAAAGTCTAAATTTATGAAACTGAATAGAATAAAACTTGTACTTGTTGAGAATGGTATATCACAAACTCAACTCGCCAAAGACCTCGGCAAGAGTTTCAGCTCGGTAAATGCTTATTGCAGCAATCGAACACAACCGTCGTTGGATGTACTAAAACAAATCGCAGACATTCTCTCAGTTAATATGAAGGACCTTATCGTTGATTGATAAAATACATACAGAAACAATGGCAAAAAAAACAACAAAGGCAAAACCTACCAAAAGCATGGAGGAAGCTCTGTGGGAGTCGTGCAACAAGATGCGCGGATCGGTGGAGCCTTCAGAATACAAGCATGTGGTGCTGAGTCTTATCTTCTTGAAATATGCCGGCGACCATTTCGACAAAAAGCATAAGGAAATTTGTGAGCAGTACGGAGATGACTATGCTGACATGGTGGAGTTCTACGCTCAAGACAACGTGTTCTATATCCCTGCAGAATGTCGTTGGTCGTATATTATGGAGAACGCCAAGCAGGACAATATATTCCAGATTATTGACGACGCACTTGCCAACATAGAGAAGTCTAACAAGCAGCTCGATGGCGCTTTGCCTTCCAACTATTACAGTAATCTCGGACTCGACCGCTCCAAATTTGCTGCTCTGCTCGACGAAATCAATAAACTTGATACGCTGAAAGATGAGGAAAACGACATCATTGGGCGAGTGTATGAGTATTTTCTTGGCAAGTTTGCCATTGCTGAGGGCAAAGGCAAGGGCGAGTTCTATACTCCGAAGAGTATCGTCAATCTTATTGCCGAGATGATAGAGCCTTATGATGGCAAGATTTACGATCCGTGCTGCGGTTCGGGCGGTATGTTCGTGCAGTCGATGAAGTTTGTCAAGGCGCATCATGGCAATCAGAAGAATATAAGTGTTTATGGCCAGGAGGCTATAAAGACCACATACAAGTTGGCACGTATGAACCTTGCCATCCGTGGCATCAATGCTGACATACGACTTGGAGACACGTTTCATAACGACCAGCATAAGGACTTGAAGGCTGACTATATAATGGCTAATCCACCATTCAATCAGAACGGATGGCGAACGGAGAATGAACTCATCGCTGACCATCGCTGGGCTGGTTTTGAGGTCCCGCCAACAAGCAATGCCAACTATGGATGGATTCTCAACATTCTCTCTAAGCTCTCCACCGACGGCGTGGCAGGCTTTATCCTTTCTAATGGTGCTCTTTCGGCTGACAGCACGGAGTTGGCTATCCGCAGGAAACTGCTGGAAATGGGAAAGGTGGAGGCGATAGTCATCTTGCCTCGAAAGCTATTCTATTCTACGGATATAAGCGTTACACTTTGGATTCTGAACAACAACAAGAAAGCGCACTGCGTTGAGAAGAACGGTGAGGAACGTCATTATCGTGATCGTGAGAAAGAGGTTTTGTTCTTCGATATGCGTCAGATGGGAGTGCCATACGAAAAGAAATACGTTGAACTCTCAGAAGCAGACAGGCTGAAGGTCTCTGACACCTATCATAAATGGCAACAAGAGGGATGGAAAGATAATTATGTGAATGTTCCAGAGTTCTGTTATGCTGCATCTATAGAGGATGTTGAAGGCAAGGGATTCAGCCTTGTCCCAAGTAAATACATCGAATTTGTGAACCGTGACGAACAGGTGGATTATGCAACGAAGATTGCGGAATTGCAAAAGGAGTTGTCCATAATCCTCGCTGAAGAAGAACAAAACAAAGTGCAACTGAAGAGGTTGTTTGCTGAATTAGGTGCTGAATTATGAGAAAAAGTGATTATCAGCCGTTAGGCAAATATATAGAGCAGGTAAATGTTAGGAATAGAGACCTCACAGTTACTAACCTTATGGGAGTAAGTATTGAGAAAAGGTTTATACCTTCAATTGCTAACACCATAGGAACGGATCTTTCTCCATACAAGATAGTGAAGCCTGGACAATTTGCTTATGGTCCAGTTACATCTCGAAATGGAGATAAGATAACTATTGCACTATATAACGGAAATGAAGATTGCATAATCTCACAAGCTTATGAGGCTTTTCGTATCAAAGATACCACTCAACTTTTACCTGAGTATCTGATGATGTGGGCAAAGCGTCCAGAGTTCGATCGTTATGCCCGCTATATGTCGCATGGTAGTGTACGTGAATTGTTCTCTTGGGAAGAAATGTGCAACGTAATGCTCCCTGTTCCTCCAATCGAGGAGCAGCGCCGTATCGTGTCTGAATATCAGACCGTGGAGCGACGCATTGCAAACAACGAGGCGCTTATACAAAAACTCGAAGAAACAGCACAAGCTATTTATCACCATACTTTCGTGGAAGGGATTGATGAGGAGAATCTGCCGGAGGGGTGGAGAAAAGGATGCTTCTCTGAGATTATGAATATAAGTAGTGGAAAATCCGTAATCGATAAAGTCGAATTTTATGATTCTACTCATCCATATCCAGTTGCAGGAGCCTCAGGAGTTATAGGATATTCAAGTAATTACAACAGAGAATCGAAGATTCTGACTACCGGTAGAGTTGGAACTTTAGGCGTAATAAATAAATATAATTCTATGATTTGGGCAGCAGATAACGTGCTTATTGTTGAGTCGAAATATTATGAATATGCATATAATTTATTGTGCAATGTAAATTTTGGTGAGATCGCAAAAGGTGGTGTTCAGACATTGCTTACTCAAACAGAACTGAATAACTATGGAGTTATTATTCCACCTAACGATATTTTGGAATCGTTTGAAAATAATGTTGCCCCAATCTATTCATATATTGAAAAAATAAAAGAAGAGAACATCCACCTCCGCACCCTCCTCTCTCTCCTAACTTCAAAACTCTCATAGTTCCATGGAAATTCAAGATATAAGTTTCGATATACTGGTCTCACAGATTCAGAAAACAGACAGAGCGTTGCAAAACAATGCCCGACTGATAATCAACCGTCACGTCACTGCAAAGGCATGGCTCACGGGATATTACATCGTGGAATACGAGTTGAAGGGTAAGGACCGGGCTTTATATGGTGAGAAGATACTGCAAAGACTCGCAGAAAAACTGCAAAACAGTAAGACTTTCAGCTATCGTAGCCTGAAGCTATATAAGCAGTTCTATCTTGCTTACAAGTCTTTGGGTGCACAGATTTACTCGTTTGTCTGTTCGCTTCCACAAATCGGGCTGTCGTTGTCTGCCCAATTATATATCGCTAATTCTAAGGAGGTTACAATTAGGCAGACAGTGTCTGCCCAATTATCCACCACTGTAAAAACAGAGCCTGTGCTGACTACCGACCCACAGTTGCTTTTCAACAAATTGTCGTTCTCTCATCTTACTGCTATAATGGCAATTAACGATTCTCTACAACGAACATTCTATGAGACCATGGCTATACGCGGAACATGGAGCGTAAGGGAGCTACAGCGACAGATTGATTCTAATTATTATATACGTAGTGGATGGAGTGAAAAGCCGGAGGCACTTGCAAAAATGGTAAGCGAAAAGGCTGAGGTCGCATCAATAGATACTGACTTGAAGTCGCCGTTCGTGTTTGAGTTTCTTGGACTGAAAGCTAAGGACGTATGGGAGGAGTCGGATCTTGAAAGTGCAATTATCGACCACTTGCAGGAATTCATCTTGGAACTGGGTATGGGATTCTGTTTCGAAGCACGGCAGCAGAAGATGCTTATTGACGACAGATACTATAAGGCTGACCTCGTATTCTATCATCGCATATTAAAACGACACGTTATCTTTGAGTTAAAAGCTCACAGACTGGATTATACGGATGTGGCTCAGCTCAATATGTATCTGGGATATTGGAGGAAAAACGTCATGCTGCAGGATGATAACGAACCGATCGGAATTCTCTTGTGTACTGAAGTGGGACAGGAAATGGCCGAGTATGCTACTATTGGCGTGGATCCTAATATGTTTATATCTAAATATCAGCTGGAGTTGCCAAGCAAGGAGCAAATCACTGATTTCTTGCGTAAGGAAAATGTAGGACTTTAAAAATATAGCTTATGCCTTTTTTCAACGAAGCCCAATTGGAGGCGTCTATCATACAGCTATTCCTCGAACAGCGCTACGACTACCGACCAGGCGAAACTGTTGCCAGGAAGGACAAGACGGAGGTGCTGCAGAAGGACGACTTGCGCACTTATCTGAAGGAGCGTTATGCCGGCGAAGCAATAACAGATATGGAGGTGGAGAATGCAATTCGTCGCATAGAGCAGACCTCAGGAGGCACGCTCTATGACGAGAACCGCGACTTCATGAAACTCTTGATGAACGGTTTCTCGATGAAGCGCGAGGACCCAGCCAAGCCTAATCTCTACATCTATCCGATTGACTTCAATCGCAAGCATAAAAACCCAGTAAACGGCAATCACGACAAGGACTACAACCGCTATAGCATCGTGAATCAGCTAGAGGTGCAGGGAGTTGAGCAACTGCGCATACCAGATGCCATAGTCTATATAAATGGTCTGCCGCTTGTTGTGCTCGAGTTCAAGAATGCTATCAAGGAGAACACCACTATTGAGGATGCTTACAAACAGCTCACCGTGCGCTATCGACGTGACATACCGCGTCTGTTCCGCTACAACGCCTTCGTGGTTATCTCCGATGGTGTGAACAACAAGTTCGGGTCGCTCTTCGCTGACTACGATTTCTTTACGTCGTGGCGAAAGGTAGAGCCGAAGGACCGCCCGATAAACGGCATTCCGTCGCTGAAGACGATGGTGGCTGGATTGTTCGACAAGGGTCGTCTGCTCGACGTGCTGCATAACTTCATCTATTTCCCCGATACTACGAAAAACGAGATGAAGGTGGTGTGCCGTTATCCGCAGTATTATGCTGCACGAGCTCTCTACGACAATGTACTTCTGCATTCTCGCCTCAATGCTGATGGTGATGGCAAGGGCGGCACTTACTTCGGTGCTACGGGTTGCGGAAAATCGTTCACCATGCTTTTCCTCAGTCGATTGCTCATGCGCAGCAAGGCACTCTGTTCGCCCACAATTCTGCTAATCACTGACCGCACCGACCTCGACGACCAGCTTTCGAGACAGGTGCTCAACGCCAAACAGTTCATCGGTGATGAGATGATTATGCAGGTGGAAAGCCGGGAGCATATGAAGTCTTTGTTGCAGGGACGTACCAGTGGTGGTGTGTTTCTCACCACGATTCAGAAGTTCTCTAAAGACATCGACTTACTATCGAAGCGTGCCAACATAATCTGTATCAGCGACGAGGCACACCGCTCGCAGGTGGGTGTGGACGAGAAGGTGCAGATTACCGAGGAGGGAGTGAAGCGCTCTTATGGTTTCGCCAAGTATCTGCATGACTCCCTGCCAAATGCTACGTTTGTAGGATTTACCGGCACGCCGATTGATGCTACGCTGCAGGTGTTCGGCGGTATTGTTGACGAATATACAATGATTGATGCCGTGACAGACGGCATCACGAAAAAGATAGTGTATGAGGGGCGTGCTTCGCATGTCATCATCGACTCGGAGAAGGTAAAGGAGATAGAGGACTACTACAACCGCTGTGCGGAGGAAGGTAGCAACGAATACCAGATAGAGGCTTCGAAAAAGGCGATGACACAGATGGAGCAGGTGCTTGCCAATCCTGATCTTATACGCCGTTTGGCTGCCGACTTCGTGCTGCATTATGAACGCCGTGTGGAAGAAGGGGCTACCGTTGAGGGCAAGGCGATGATTGTGTGTGCTACCCGCGAGATAGGATATGCCATCTATAAGGAGATTGTGAAGTTGCGTCCAGAGTGGACAGAGGTGCGTCCTTGTGCTGAGGGTGAACAGCTCACTGAGCAGGAAAAGGAAAAGATCCGTCCGATTGAGAAGATAAAGATGGTTTTCATACGACAAAAGGATGACCCTGAGGAACTGTATAATCTTCTCGGACCTGACGATGAACGCAAGAAACTCGACCTGCAATTCAAAGAATCTAAGTCGAACCTCAAGATCGCAATCGTTGTGGATATGTGGATCACGGGATTCGATGTGCCGTGCCTCGATACGATGTATTGCTATAAACCGCTGCAGATGCATAATCTTGTGCAGACCGTGAGCCGTGTCAATCGCAACTATCCGGGAAAGGAAAAGGGCCTGATTGTCGACTATCTTGGCATCAAGAAGAACATGAACGCTGCAATGCGGCGTTATGCCAACGGCGGACAGACTGAGACACCGACCGAGGTTGTGGAACAATCACTGAAGTTGTTCCGCGACGAGCTTGACGTGCTTCGCCGTATGATTTATCCATTCGAATATACTAAGTTCTGGACAGGTTCGCCTTTGGAGCAGCTTGATACGCTCAATCAGGGAGCGGAACTCATGCAGCAGACCGACGAGAAGGAACACCGCTTCATGAAACATGTAGGCATCATGGTGTCTTCATACAAGATGTGCCATAATGATGACACCATCAAACAGACGGAGGTGAATGAGGCGCATTTCTTCTCTGGCGTGAAGAGTATCTTATTCAAACTCACCAAGGGTGAGGCTCCTGATGCTACAAAGATGAACAAGCGTGTGCTGAAGATGGTGAACGATTCGCTGATTAGTGAGGAGGTGGAGCTGCTGCACAATATGGTGATGGACAACGCTGAGGAGATTGATCTTCTCGCCAATAGCTATATGGCTCGTATCAGCCGCTTGCCACTGAAGAATACAAAGGTGAAATTGCTTGAAAAGCTGCTTCGTCGTGTCATAGACAGCGTTATGAAGGTGAACAAGGTGAAAGCCGTTGACTTCACGCAGCGACTCAACGAAATCGTGAAGCGTTATAATGACCGAACCGATGACCTCGTATTTGCTGATGAGATTATCACCGAGGTTGCTGCCCAGCTCACCGAGTTGCTTAATAAGATAAAAGACGAGTCACAACTGCCGGATGGTATACCGAATATTGAAGTGAAGGCATTCTATGATATTCTGAAGGCTGTGGCTGAAAAATATGGATTCGCCGGCGACTTCACCGAAGAGCAGTTCAAACGTATGGCTTTGGAGATTAAGGGCATTGTTGACGACAAGTGTCAGTTTATCGACTGGGACAAGCGTGAGGATATCAAGGCAAGCATGAAAGTGGCAATAATCCTGACTCTAGCCAAGGAGAAATATCCTCCTTACACTAAGGATGAGGTGTTTAAGGAAATCTTCGAGCAGGCTGAGAATTTCAAGAAGAACAGAATACATTCAGAGGTTAAATATAATATGAATGTCAGCGACGGGATAAGCATGGCTGCCGAACCTGAAGTCGAAAAATAATACATCTAATAGTCTTTAAACCAAAATCTATATGGAAAAGAAAGAAAGTTTATACGAGATAGGACATGATATACAATCGCATAGAAATAAGGAAATACATGAGTATGTCCAGAACTGTGCTATTGCAAGAGCATTTTGCCATTATAGTTCTTCACTTCAGCCAGAAAAAAATGGTTATCTGACATTTTGGTTGGTGAATAAATCTTGGGCACAGTACAATAATAGAAGAGATATAGCCTTACAAACTGATGGACAATCGGTGTGTAAGAATACTCGTATGGGAGAAATCCTTATCAAATATTTCTCTGGTAAACAGAAATATACTCAAACTAACCTCAGAGGGTACAGAAAGGGCAAGGTCAATGAAGTTGAAATAGAAATTTTCAATCGTGCCCAATACAACCTAACACCTAACTCGGTAAAGGAAATTACCATTAATATTGATGGCGAAGCACATCGTTATCAAACTCTTAAACAACTTCTTAACGAAAAGGAGGCTATATCTGAAAGGCTTGAAACTTTGAAAAAGCAGCAAGAAGAAACTAAAAAGGCACTTGAAGCTGCAGAGGAAGATCGTAAACGTAAAAAACAAGAGGAAGAAGAGGCAGAAAAGGCTCGTTTACTTGCGGAAAAATTAAGAAAGCAACGTGAGGAAGAGGAACGCCAAATAGAGGAACTTAAACAAAAAGAGACAGAAGCTTTGGAAAGAATAGCTCAGTCTAAAGCGTTCCTTAGACAAGGTGCCGAATTACGCTCTCAACATATTCTTGACTGTTCACAAGAGGATGCAAAGCGTTCTGACTTATTTAATGGTATTCCTGTTCTTATTGAAGGTGGACCTGGTACAGGAAAGACAACAACCATGATTCAACGTTTGAATTTCTTGCTTTCAGACGAAGCATTACGTGATTATGAAAATGGGCTAACAGATAAGCAAATAGAAGAAATTACCAATCCACAGACAAGGGATACCAAATGGTTGTACTTTTCTCCTACAAAAGATTTGCTTGCATATCTTCGTAATAACATGGCAAACGAGGGCTTGCATGCCGGTGAAAACAATTCTACAATAATTGACGATTTCGCTCGTCACATGCTTACCGCATACAAATTGAATGTTCCAGACCAAAATGGTCCGTTTCTAAAATACAAACAGGGTGAAGGAGAGGAATGTCTTATAAAAGAGGCAAATATAGCTATAGTTTCATTTGAAAGATTCCTTGTACGTAAAATAGCCAAGGCATTAGTGGAGGTGTCTAAGTTGCAGACCAATAATTTCCCTTGGCATGCCAAGGCTGTTTCCATTAAGTCGTATTGTCAGAAAGCGGAGGAAATAAAGGATATTACCGCACTTATGAATCTTCTCAATTCTATGAAGTCCAACGAGGCTTCTACAATAAAAGAAAATGAGAAGAAAGTCAATGATTTGAAGAACTTGTTGGCTGTTCGTGTTCAAAACCTTATTTCTGCAGACGAGTCAATGGTTTCAAATATAAAGAAACTGTTTGAGAAATGGGACGATGAAGACGAAGATGGATATTCTGACGACTCACTTGACGAAGAGGATTTGAATGAGGGGGAAGATACAGATATTACTATTTCTGCTAAGGACTTTATCTTGCTCTTAAATCGTAACCTCAAATCGATTCTCCGTAACCTGAGCTTAAAAACAATTGATAGCAAACAGAAATTGTCCAAACGACAAACTGAGCTATATGCTATAGTAAAAGAACATGTGGATGCACAGGACATTACGCTACTTGGACAAATGGAATGGTTCTCTAAAAAATTTGCCTATCCTTGTAGAGGTATAGAAAGCAATATATTCAACCAGATTCCTAAGGTATATAAAGATTTTCGTAAAGAAATTCTTAAAATTGGAGCCACGTCATTCAATTTACCATTACTCAAGAAAATAGTTGGGAAAGACAATAACAAGCGCCTTCATAGGGAAGAAATTGAACTTCTTGTTGGATTCATAAATAATTTAATTTATGACATTTACAAAAAGTCTAAGTTGCGTTTTGAGTCTATGCATAACAACAAATATGTTAAGGCTTACATGGAAAATGTAAAGCCTGTTATAGTTGTTGACGAAGCTACTGACTATTCGCTGATTGATTACTATTTTATGGCCTCGTTCCGTCATTATGAGTTTAATACGATGACGTTATGTGGTGACATTATGCAGGGATTGAATAATTATGGTATTGAAAGTTGGGAGCAGCTGAAGAAATATATTTTGCCTAATTTGAAGATTTTTGAGCTTAAAGTCTCATATCGTCAGACCCCTACATTGTTAGACTTGTCTAAACGCCTCTATTTGGATGACCAAGGTATGGAAGCTCCATACCATTCTCTTATGAAGATGTCAAATGACGAACCACAACCAATTTGCTACATTTCTGATGACCCTTCTAAGAAAATAAGATGGATGGCGAAGCGCATCTGTGAATTCTACAAACATTGTAATGACGAGCTTCCTGCTTTGGCTATACTCGTTGGTGATGAAGTTGATGTAGATGATATGGTTAGTGAAATGCAAGACATGGATATACTCAACGGATTCTCTGTTTTCAACTGTACGGGAGGTAGGACAACTAACGCAATGAAGTGCATACGAATATTTAGAATCTCCGAGGTTAAAGGTATGGAATTTGAAGCCGTCTTTTTCTATGATATTGACGAAGCGTTGGCTGGACAATCACATAAAATGCTCCGTCGTTATCTCTACGTCGGTGTATCAAGAGCCACTTCACACCTTGCCGTAACTTTTACAAAAGAAGAAGGAAACGAAGACATTATTAAATATTTTGACACTAACAAGCGCAACTGGAAGTAACAAATTATATTCTGTCTTTTCCCCCACACCCATTCGCTCATATCTTTGCCCTAAAAAACAAGATATGAGCGATTTTTCATTTATCCCCCCAACATCCGTTGTCACCATCCCCGGCACCCACGCCTCCGCCGCCTTCACCCCTAAGACGAGTGAAGTCTTCAAGGAGGAGCACAACATCGCCCCCGTCTTCATCACCGAGCGGATGCAGTACATCCCATGGGGTGCCGAG
>ERZ808270.1385-NODE-1385-length-10515-cov-14.504207_pt1 | contig 10515 bp, 9 predicted proteins | sample MGYA00521082_ERZ808270 | MGnify/ENA primary metagenome ERZ808270 (study PRJEB31516, sample SAMN03275594) | gut metagenome | biome: mammalia-associated habitat; material: feces | host: Papio cynocephalus | place: Kenya | collected 2012-07-27 ...
AACGGGTGATTTCAGCATCTGTTTTTCGGAACATCTAACTGGACACCCTATAAAACAGCCTACCCTCACCACCCCTCACACTTACCCTCACACCTTGAAACACCGATAAACAGGGGCTCCAGAGGTTATGTGTGAGGGTGTGAGGGTAAAATGACCGAAAAACATTTTCTTTTGCAACTTACAGCAGTTGCTTATTTCGTAAATACGAAAACAGGAGGCAAAAGCCTATTTCTATAAGCTCTGTCTCCTGCATGATTGTGTTTTAAAAAATATTACTGACCTAATCAGTTTATCTTAGTAATCTTAACCTCGTCCATACTGTCGTTGCCAGTCTTTACGATCTCCACATAAAATTTCTTGTTGCGCTCCTTGAGCATGTCGGCTTTAATTTCAGCCAGGGCATCCTTTACGGCTCTTTCAGAAACCTTGGTACCGTCATCGTTTTTCACTGTTACGCTGCTTGTCTCCTTGGTGCCGTTATAGATGTTGTCGTCGATAAAAACCTCTTTTCCGTCTTTCATCACTTTAACCAAAGAGTATGAAAGGTTGTATGAGAAATGGTATTCGCTCTTCTTAATCTCCGGCGCATCCAGAATTTCGTCGTCGTCGCTGATATATTCCTCTATCTTGCCAGGAGCCTTAAGCAACGGAATCTCCAAAGTCTGCTCAGCCGTAGTACCGTATACACCTTGATAAGTCTTGGTAAATCCGTCACTCTCCAATACCGTTCCGTTTATCGTTACTCGCACGAAGTCGGCAAGGTCTTGCGACATACTGTATTTTGCCACGAGTTTCACGTGGTCTATCTGCATGCTCTTAGACTTGCTGTTGTCATCATCATCACTGCATGCTGAAAGCGACATGCCGAATACTATGGCAAACATTGCCATTAAAATAGTTTTAATCTTCATTTCTGTTTTTGTTTATACCATTTATGACGTGCAAACTTACAAAAAAAATCTGACAATATAATAATTCTTATCGGAAAGTTTAATATTAGAAAACTAAAATTCGACACTTACTTTATAAATTTCTTTCCATTCACTATATATATTCCCTTTGGCAGCGCAGACAGGTTGTTTGCACCGGCAATCCTTTCGCCACTGACAGAATATATGCCGTCGGCAAATCTGTCGATAGTCTGGATGCCGTCGTTTGCAGTGATGTCGCTGATGCTCATGGCGTCATCCTCAATGCCGTTGATGTTGAGCTTCAGTTGGCTCAGGTCTACAGACTGTCCTGTCGTCGGGTCGGTATATTCAAACCAGCAGCGCAGACCCCTAAGTCCGTAGCCATTCGGCATATCGGGCACCTGATACATCACGTTGTTCTTCATTATGTAGCAGTTGCCGCCCTTCAATGTCGGTCTGCCGTCGATAATGGAGTTCACCCCGTCGGTAGTGGTGTATGTCTTGCACAGAGTGCCGTAGATTGTCATCGTGCCCAGCGTCTCCGTGTCGTTGCTTGTTGCATAAGATGCCACGTAATTGGGATAATTCGAGGATATAGGATAATAGTATTCATCCGTCGTTTCGTTCTTCTGCTTCTTTCCGGAAAGCGTAACGGCACCGAAGTCGAAATGGTTCTCGCCGACCTCCTTACTTACAGTAGAGCCGTCGTTGAGAGTGATATCCACATTATGTTTTGTTGATGACCCCTTCTCTTTGTCGGGCTTTATTATATAAGGTGTATACGCACGCAACAATACGCCATTGGCGTTCGGCTCCTCGTAGGTGAAGAGGATATTCTTGTCGGTAAGGGCATATAGTTTGGCGAGTTTCGTGTTCTCGCCGAAAGCCTCCTTCACCTGAGTCTCCGTGAGCGCCACGGGCAGGATGATAGTGTTCCAGTTGTTGCCGTTTTCGCCCTTCGAGAATGTGCGCTCCAGATGTAGCGGCTGCAGGTCGTAGGTGTATTTTGCCTTCTCGATATAGTCGAGATCGGTCCAATTCTCGCTGAGTACAAGATCTGGCTGCTCATCGACACCGTTGAACAACAGATGGAAATCATCGAATATCGTCATCTCATCCTTTGTACTTACAGTTTTATTCGTCGTGTCGTCGCCCGTCTCATCCTCAAGCAGCGGCACGAGACTTGCCTCCTCTGCCACTTCCACTCCGAAACGCAGCGTTACAGGTTTGTCGTCAGAAGCCTCGCGGATGAAAATCTTTACGCTGTTTTTGTATTTCTCCACATATTTTCCATCGTTAAGGTTCAGGTCGTTAATCTCCAATACAGCGTTGTACATCGGCATCCCGTCGGTGTAAGGCCAGCCGAGTTGATGGGCGCTTGGCTTTTTGAATTTAGCGATATCGTCGTCAGTCAAATTGGTAAGAGTCTTCATCACCGGCTCCGACACCTGATTGTTGTCCACCCTCTGCACAAAGAGTTTTCCGTTGGCGTTTGTCATTCCGCCACACTGTATGGTATACCATCCCGGTCTATACACCTTGGCATCCTGATACAACCTGCCTCGTCCGCCGTTGTATATCATTGCACCCAAGGCTCTGCCGTGGTTGCAAAGCACATTGTTCAGTGCATTAATATCTTTATACTTATTAATATAGGCCGTGTCATTTGGGTTGGTCTTGTAGTATGTGTCCATACCGATTTTCAGTGTTCCTTCATTGTCCAAACCGTCCTTCTTCCATTGGTTCAGTCTTGCGCTCTCCTTCTCGAAGTTTGGGTCGGCAAGCATAAATGTCAGGTCCACCTCGCCTTTCATCTCGCTGCTCTCAGTTTGGAGCAAATTGTAGTAGTCTTCCAGAGATATAATCTTCCAGTAGGCATTGGCGGCATTGGTGAGCAGTTCTGCCGGAGTGGTGGTGAGCAGTTCCACCCCCGTTATCGTCTTGATATTCTCCCCTTTGGGGTCGTCGTAATAGTTGCCGTCGTTGCCGTCGTTCAGGTTGCCACTCTTTACGTATTCGCTTGTAGCCTGCATAAACAGTTGGGTGTTTTCCTCCGGAACAATCTTTTTGTTTTTATATCCGTTCGTTCCATTTTCGTCAGGCTCCTGAACCCAGTAGCTGTGGTTCTTGGTGAAGGTGATAGAGAAGGTGTACACCCCCTCTTGCCCGTCCACCGGGTCGATGCTCCACTGCCCCTCCTGCAAGTATTTTCCGATTACCGACCTGTCGGCATAAAGACCTATGGAGCCATATTGTGATGCTCCGTCGTCGTAGGCGGTGCGTGCCAGATAGTTGCCCTCTCTTTCCTTGGCATTGCTTTTCAGAAAAGCCGACGAAATGAAATACGTCTGCTTGTTTTCCGACTTGCTCTCATAGGCATATAGATAGTCGTAGTATTCGCCCATGATGCCCGAACCGTTCTCCTGGTTAATCTCGTAGTATCCGTTGTCGTCGATTTTATAGCTGCCGTCGCTGTTTTTTTCAAATCTCACTATGTCGCCGGCTAAATCCTTGTTGTATTGCACCACAGGGATATGGGTTACGGCAAGTTCCTTAACGAGCTGTCCGTTCACATACAGTCCGTCTTTCGACAGCTTCAGTGTCAGTAGCGATGTGGGGTCGATGCTGACCGGGATTTTTGTTCCGCGATTTATTTCTTTAGAAACATAGTCAATTTCAAGTTCATTGTCGCTAACCCTGTAATATATATGCAGATTGTACGTAACATCTTCTGCACCCCATGCAGCAATTTTGTTTCCGACAGACAGAATATTCTCTACCACTCCTGTCTTACACGTGCTCAAGTCAATCTCAGCCTCGATAGACTGCGCGTTCTGGTCGAAGCTGATATCCTTAGAGAATTTATTGCCGGCAGGAGCATATCCTTCATCGAAAAGGTCTGTAGAAGTCCCGTCTGTGCCAACAAGCCTTACATATTTATATGTGGCATTACTTCTGCCGTTGCCCTCAGCACTTCCCACCTGCAAAGTATTGAGACTGAGGATATCCGAGAGATAATTCTTCGTGGTGGTGCCGCCCGTCGTAGTGTTCTCCGTCAGCGGGTATCTCAGATAGCAGTTGTGAGTTTCCTTCGTGTCGTTCCTTCGCTGTAGCCAAAACAGGTGGGCCACGTCTTTCAGTGTGGCGTGCGTGCCCCAGTATCCGCCGAGACTCAGAAACTTCTTCTGCCCCACGTTGTAGAGCAGAAAAATCTTTGAAGCGTCAGTTCGCGGCTGACCATTGGTAACATAATTTTTGAAAGTTTCGGGCGAGAGTTTGATGCCCGGCATCTTGTCGAGTTCTTCTGCCACGTGCACGCTAATCTCTGTGTTTTCCTCGTTAGTGTCGTTGTTGTCGTCGGCAAAAGCCGGCATTGCGTGGAGCGAGAACATTGCGCTCGCTGCTGCTATAATCGTATATTGTATCGTGTTCATATTTATATCGGACATAAAAAATGATTTCTTTTCTTTACAAACATAAAGTGACTGGTCGGGAGACCAAGGTAAAAGTCAATCCGCTCCGTTATCCCAATCGTCCCAGAATTTCTTCTGCTCTGTATAATTCATTTTCTCCTCGCTAACCTTGAAGAATTCCTCACTCTTGAAATCTTTTATCGTTGCTGGATTCTTGCCAATAGAACAAGTGTCGAATTGCCTTACAAGCAATTCATCGCCTAATATAAATACATCAATTGAGGGTTTGACGTATTTATCCCTTTTTAAAACCATACCTAAAAATTATATAACTAATTACTAAATTAATATTCCTTCAACACGGAATAGCGCTGTAAAAAACATATCACGTTGCTAAATATATTCCATCAGGCTGCTTACTCTTTTCTGTACTCTTGTAACATAATAAAACTGCCGAGATGCAACTTATCTTTTGCAAAGGTATAAAAAATATCATTACAACTGTATGATTTTACTTCTTTTATATTCTTATTATGAATATATATAGACAAATATCAATGTGTATTACATCTATATAATCGTTTTTTTATTTAAAATAAATGAATTTATTTTGAAGTGAACGCTATTTAAACTAACTTTGCAGAAAATTCGAGTTTTTATAACCATTTTGCAAAATGACAAAAAGACATAAGAAGACCGGCAGCCGTTATGGACTGCAGGCAGTTACTTTATGTATAAGCACGGCTCTGGTGCTCGTGCTCCTTGGCATGGTCGTATTCTCCGTTCTGTCGGCACAGAACCTTTCTGAATATGTCAAGGAAAACCTTACCGTAACAATGGTGCTCAGCGAAGACATGACCGATCCGGAGGCTAAAGCTCTTACCAACGACCTGCGAAAGCTACAATACGTTAACAGGGTGGAATATATCAGCAAGGAACAGGTCCTGAAGGAACAAACCGCCGCCATGGGAACTGACCCAAGCGAATTTATCGGCACTAACCCTTTTGTCGGGTCTATGGAACTGCAACTTAAATCACAATATGCCAATACGGACTCGCTGAAATGGATATCTAAGGAACTAAGGAAGAACAGTAAGGTTACAGACATTACTTATCCGCAAGACCTTATGGATAGCGTGAACCAAAACTTACAGCGTATTAATATCGTTCTTATTGTCCTCGCCGTACTGCTTACGTTCGTGTCGTTCTCTCTTATCAACAACACTGTAAGACTGGGCATGTATGCAAGGCGATTCACTATTCATACTATGAAACTGGTGGGAGCATCATGGGGATTCATACGGGGACCGTTCGTAAGAAATGCTGTCGGACTCGGACTGCTCGCCGCCGTACTTGCTGATGCGGCTCTTGCCGGAGGGATTTATGCGCTCTATACCTATGAACCGGATGTGGTGATGGTGCTGACATGGCAGGTGATGGCAATAACGGGGGGAGCCGTCCTGCTGTTCGGTATCCTGATTACTATGTTCTGCGCATGGCTATCGGTTAACAAGTTCCTGAGAATGAAAGCGGGAGACCTTTATAAAATTTAAAGATCTGAAGATTGGAAAATCAATAAACGAAAGACAATATAATATTTTATGGATAAAAGAAATTTTGCGTTTGACCGCACTAACTTTATTATGATTGCCGTAAGCATGGTTATCGTAATTATCGGATTTATACTGATGAGCGGAGGAAACTCCGATGCACACACATTCGATCCAGGGATATTTAGCACAATGCGTGTGAAAGTGGCTCCCGTGGTATGCTTCGTGGGCTTCGTTTCGCTGATAGCCGGAATAATGAGAAAGCCGAAAACTGATGAAGCTAACACCGTTATAAACGAAGATAACAAAGCAACTATAGAATAGAATGACAATAATTCAGACAATAATTATTGCAATAGTCGAGGGACTAACCGAGTTTCTACCTGTATCTTCTACAGGACATATGATTATTGCAGAAAACCTCTTGGGGGTTGATGTGAGTGACAAGTTCGTTAATGCCTTTACCGTGATAATACAGTTTGGAGCAATTCTCTCGGTCATATGCCTATACTGGAAAAGATTCTTCTATCCGGAAGCTGCAAAAAACGGGAAACCATACTGGAAGGCCATGTTCGATTTCTACTCTAGACTCGTTGTCGGCGTACTGCCGGCGGTAGTGCTTGGATTGGCTTTCAATGATGCCATCGAGGAAAACCTCGGCAACGTGCAGCTCGTGGCATGGATGCTTATCATAGGAGGAGTCTTCATGCTTTTCTGCGACAGACTTTTCAATAAAGGAAGTGAGAAAACAGAACTGACGTACAAAAGAGCTCTCGTAATCGGATTCATACAGTGTATCTCCATGATTCCGGGAGTGTCAAGGTCAATGTCGACTATTGTAGGAGGTATGTCGCAGAAACTGACAAGAAAGGCGGCTGCAGAATTCTCCTTCTTCCTCGCCGTACCTACAATGTTTGGAGCAACTTGTCTTGAAGTATATAAACTGATAAGCCATGGAGGAGGTTCACTACTCACTCAGGGGAATAACCTTGCAATACTTATCCTCGGCTCCGTCGTTGCTTTCATTGTTGCAATCGCGGCTATAAAGTTCTTCATCAACTATGTTACGAAATACGGATTCGCAGCCTTCGGATGGTATCGAATTATCATCGGACTGATAATAATAATATGCTCGCTCTGCGGCATGGACCTGAAAATGACAGACTGACAAACATGGCAATGGATTTCAACGCAGGAGAGATTATCTGCATCGACAAGCCATACCACATGTCGAGCTTCGGGGCATTGGCGCATATACGGTTTCTGATATCAAAGAAACTCGGAGTGAAAAGAATTAAAACGGGGCATGCAGGAACTCTCGACCCTCTTGCTACCGGAGTGCTTATATTATGCACCGGAAAGGCAACAAAACGCATCGAGGAACTACAAGAGCACACAAAGGAATATACGGCAACTCTACAGCTCGGTGCTACGACTCCAAGTTTCGACAAGGAGCATACTGTTGACTTCACCTACCCTACTGCCCACATAACAAAGGAGCTGATAGAAAGGACTCTACCTAAATTCGTGGGGACTATTGAACAAGTGCCGCCAGCATACTCGGCATGCAAGATTAATGGAGACCGAGCATATAAACTGATGAGAAAAGGACAGGATGTGCCGCTGAAAGCAAAGACCCTACAGGTGGACGAAATAGAAATGACCGATTTCGATAAAGAGAAAATGCAGCTGTCGATAAGGGTGGTTTGCGGTAAAGGTACATATATTCGCGCTCTGGCACGCGACATCGGAGAAGCACTCGGCAGCGGAGCTTTCCTGACAGCTCTGAGACGAACGAGAGTAGGAAGCGTGAGGGTGGAAGACTGCGTAACGCTCGATGATTTCCCCGCATGGCTCGACGAGAGAATGTAATTGATAATGTTTATGCATAAAAAGGATACGGCAAAAATAAAGGCATTCAAGAAATGCTTGAATACCGTTCCCCAATTCCTAAATGATACAATATGAAACTATCACAATTCAAATTTAAACTTCCAGAGGAAAGCATCGCCCTGGAGCCTTCATATCACCGTGACGAATGCAAACTGATGGTTCTGCACCGAAAGTCGGGAACTATCGACATGTTTAAAAAGGATGAGAAAGGTAAGGAAATAAAAGATGAAAACGGGAACCCACAGTATATGGACTTCCGTAACGTACTCGACTATTTCGACGAACATGACACTTTTATCTTCAATGATACAAAAGTGTTTCCGGCACGACTGTATGGAACCAAGGAAAAGACGGAAGCTAAAATAGAGGTTTTCCTCCTCAGGGAGCTCAACGAGGAAATGCGCCTGTGGGATGTACTGGTGGAACCGGCACGCAAAATAAGAATTGGAAACAAACTGTTCTTCGACGAGAGTAGCTCGATGGTTGCCGAAGTTATCGACAATACCACAAGCCGCGGAAGAACTCTGCGCTTCCTGTACGACGCTCCTCACGATGAGTTTAAGCGCGACCTCTTTGCCCTCGGCTCTGCTCCGCTGCCACACTATATCGTGGATAAAAGACCGGCAACGGAAGAGGATATGGACAGATTCCAGTGTATCTTCGCAAAAAACGAAGGAGCGGTAACTGCTCCTGCTTCGGGACTGCATTTCAGTCGCGAACTGATGAAGAGAATGGAAATCAAAGGCATTAATTTCGCATTTATCACACTCCACTGCGCATTGGGAAACTTCCACAGCATCGAAGTGGAAGACCTTACCAAGCACAAGATGGATTCCGAACAGATGTTTATCAATGCAGAGGCATGTGAAATTGTAAACAAGACAAAACGCGAAGGTAGACATGTATGCGCCGTTGGCACCAGTGTGCTGAAAGCAACGGAGACGGCTATGGGCACAGACAAAATGCTAAAGGAATATGAGGGATGGACAAATAAATTCATCTTCCCACCGTATGAGTGTGGGCTTGCCGATACAATGATTGCGAACTTCTATCAGCCAATGTCGCCACTTCTCATGTCTACTTGTGCTTTCGGAGGATACGATCTCGTTATGGAAGCATACCAGAAGGCTATCGAAAACGGATATAAATTCGGATGCTACGGCGATGCTATGCTGATTGTCAACGACTAATACAGGAATGCTTCAGAATAAGGAAACGAAGGGGATTTGAGTATATGGAAAAAGTATACTTGTCTTTGGGTACTAATCTCGGCAACAAAGAGAAAAATATAGCTGAGGCAATAGAAAAGATAAGAGAGCTGGTTGGCGATGTCATTCGCCAATCAGCTCTTTACGCCACAAAACCATGGGGATTCAAGTCTGACAATGATTTTATAAATGCTGCCGTTTGCGTAGAAACGACTCTCTCGCCAAGGAAGCTGCTTCATGTAACCCAGTTAATAGAACGGGATATGGGGCGAAAAGAAAAATCAATGGACGGAAGATATCACGACAGACTTATCGATATCGACATTTTGATGTATGGCAATAAACGAATCGATGAACCGGATTTAAAAGTTCCTCATCCTCTTATGAAGGAAAGAGATTTTGTAATGATACCGCTAAGGGAAATTCTTGCTGATAACGAAGAATCAATGTGCTTGAGTTAGAGGTTTAACTTCTTAAAATAACTGCCATCATTCACAATAATCCTATATTTCCCATAGCTCTCTCAGTGACCCCAGTAATCCAATAGTTCTCTCAGGACTCTTAGTTCTCTCAGGACTCTTAGTTCTCTCAGGACTCTTAGTTCTCCCAGGACTCTTAGTTCTCCCAAAACTCCCAGAACTCCCAAACAAAAAAACAGAAAATGTCAATAGAAAAAGGAATATTCAAGAGAATGGAACTGCTCGTTGGCGAGCAAATAATGCAGAAGACTGCTGATGCAAAGGTTATTATCTTTGGCGTAGGCGGAGTAGGAAGTTGGTGTGCTGAAAGCCTCGTACGCTCCGGCATTCGCCACCTTACAATCGTCGACTCAGACAGAGTGTGCATCACCAACATCAACCGACAACTTATGGCAACAACAAAGACTGTAGGAAAAGTTAAGGTTGAAGTGTTAAAAGAAAGGCTTCTCGAAATAAATCCCAATGCCGAGATTGACGCACAACAAAAGATATACGATGAGTCAACAGCTGCGGATTTCCATATCGAAGAATACGACTACATCATTGATGCAATCGACAGTTTGAAGGATAAGACGCATCTCATCCTTGAGGCTTGTAAGACAAAGGCAACATTTATCTCTTCAATGGGGGCAGCGCTGAAGATGGATGTTACCAAAATACATGTCGATGAATTCTGGAAAGTAAAAGGTTGTCCATTGGCAAGAGCTCTAAGAGGTAAGTTCAGAAAGATGAAAGTGCGCCCGGCACACAAATTCAAATGCGTGTACAGCGAAGAACTGCTACAGAATATAGGACACAACAAGACCTGTGGTACAGAGCATTGCATGTGTCCGAAAGCAAAGACCGGTCCTGGAGATCCAGGACTTGTAAACCATGAATGGTGCAGCTCAAAAGCGCAGATAAATGGAACGGTAGCCCACATAACAGCAATATTCGGTTTTACAATAGCCGGTCTCGTTATGCAAGACCTATACGATAAAGGAATAGCAGAAGTCAAAAAAGACACAGCAGAAGTCAAAAAAGACACAGCAGAAGTCAAAAAAGACACAGCAGAAGTCAAA
>ERZ808270.1386-NODE-1386-length-10511-cov-2.588753_pt1 | contig 10511 bp, 7 predicted proteins | sample MGYA00521082_ERZ808270 | MGnify/ENA primary metagenome ERZ808270 (study PRJEB31516, sample SAMN03275594) | gut metagenome | biome: mammalia-associated habitat; material: feces | host: Papio cynocephalus | place: Kenya | collected 2012-07-27 ...
CTGTCTTTGCCAATGCGGTGGTGTATATCAGCCAATTCAAGGGACACCATATCATCGCCCGCAAACTGAATGAAGGTATTGCCATCCGTTCGGATGCCGATGAGCAGATGCATCGTGCCAGCATGGCTGCCTATGAAAGTTATGCACAGGTGATGAAAATTTACAATCAAAGTGTGTGCAACATGGTGGATTCTTTGAAGAAAAAGGAAGCCGCGGGAGAAACACTTTCCGATATGGACCGTCAGTATATGGCGATGGCAGATCATCCCCAACCCGTTCCTACTCGAACAGAATATTTGCGCCAGACCATGGGCAACCTCTATGACCGTTTCGGAGAGGATCAGGCAGCCTATGTGCAGTATTTCAAGGAAAACCGTCCATATTTCTATGGAACTTTCAAGGACTATGACCTGAAACTTGACGAGGACGCCAAGGCGCTCGGCATCAGCAACGGGGACAAACGCATTTTGGACAAGGCCATCTCCTTGTGGGAGAACAACGAGGATGTGGACATGGCAAAGCGAATCCTCTACCGCTATACACTCTTGCGCTATGACAACCCGAGACAATGGCGTGACTGGTATAATCAATATCAGCGCAAGCTATTCTTCACCGAGAGCGGTGGTTGGCTTTGGCTGGTCAACGATTTTGCCCCCAATACTCCGGGCAATGACTATAGTGTGCTGAAAGTCAATGAAATTGACGAAAATGCGGTAGGACAGTCAAAAGCCAAGACGACCAAGAGTGACCCTGTAGTTGTCTCTTCCGCCACCGTGATGAACCAGGATGTGAACGAACTGATTATCCGCATCAAGATACATCCGGGCTATCACATCTATTCTGTCGTTTCTGACAAGGACCCCTATATCCAAACCTCTTATACATTCAAGACTGACGGTGGCGTTAAGTTGGTTGGCGAGTTACAAAAGCCCAATGGCAGAATGTTTGACCGGGAAGGTTCCGTTGTCTATGAAAACGAGGTGGTGCTCCACCAGAAATTCACGGGTAATCGGGGAACAATCACCAGCGATATCAACTATCAGGCTTGCGACGACCATGCCTGCCTGATGCCGAAGACGAAAACGATTAAAGTGGAATTATAAATAAGTTAAGTGAAAATGAAAAAACTGACAACCCTGTTGACGTGCATGGCAGTGACACTCTCTGTCTGTGCACAACCCAAGGAAACCAAGGTGAGCGGTCAGCTCATCGGACTGGGCGACTCCTTGCTTTACAATTTTATCGATTTGAATTTGGACAGCCCTCGTCAGAAGGGATCCTTCCCGGTGAAAGACGGCAAGTTTGAGTTTACCGTCAAAGCAGAACATCCCGGTACTTTTGCCATCATGGATTTGAAGAAAATCCTTGCCGGTGACCCTACCGATACCAAGGTGGCCTATTGTGTGCTTGTGCCTGGTGAGGATTTGACGCTTAACGGCACATTGGACGACTACAAATTGGGCGGTTCCAAGATTTACCAGGAGGTTGGCGATGTTTTTAAAGGAGCTACGCGGGAAAATCAAGACTCCCTGAAAAAGGTCTACACGGACAAGGTACTTGCCTATATCAAGGCACATCCCGATCAGGAGGCTGCCGTGATGCTTGTGGAAGGCCTGGACTATGAAAACGTCAAGAAAGCGGTAAGCCTTTTCTCTCCGGCAGTGCGTGACGGGAGAATGGCGGGATTTTGGAAGCCAGTCTTGAAGGCGTTTGAAGACCAAGCCCATCGTGAGGCTGCCGCCAAGAAGGTGGTGGAGGGCACTGTCGCTCCCGATTTCACGCTTCCTGACCTTCAAGGCAAACCTCTGAAGCTGTCTTCGCTTCGTGGTAAATACGTGATTCTTGACTTCTGGGGTTCTTGGTGTTTTTGGTGCATCAAGGGCATGCCTGACATGAAGAAGTATTATGAGAAATATAACGGCAAATTCGAGGTTCTCGGTGTTGATTGCAATGATACACACGAGCGCTGGAAGGCTGCTGTGGAGAAGCATCAATTGCCGTGGAAACATGTCCGTCAAAGCAATGAAACACAAAACGTGGCAGACGATTATGGTGTGCAAGGTTTCCCCACCAAGATAGTCATCGATCCGCAAGGAAAGATTGCCAAGGTCGTAGTAGGGGAGGATCCTGCTTTCTATGAATATCTCGACAAGGTGTTCTCGGACAAGTAAGCTATTTATTGCTCATACGCGCGCACGCGCGTATGAGTGTTTTTGTAGAGAAATCATACATTCTATCATAAAAATATTTGTAACTCTCTGATATTTAAATGGTAAGAACCATGTATGTTCCTGCATTTATCATACACAAATCATACACAAACCCTACATAGCCTACATGAGAATTTTATGGTTTTTTGCCGTGTCAGAAAACCAAAAGCTATGGATGTTATGTAAAATAAATTCACACTTGATAATTCTTACTCGCCCTCTTGCATATCGTTAGTGTGCCATTAACGAGGCGTTAGTGTGCCACTAACGGAATTTTCACCATGGTGAAAAATTCATTAGTCCGCCTGTTCTCTGCAAACAACCTCCTTGGTGACTTTTGCAGAATCGGTCGTTGGAAAATCGCTGGGAAGATTTGTAAAATAAAATCAGAATAAAATCTCTTGAAAAAGTAAAGAGCGGAAGAACTGCATGGTTCTTCCGCTCTTTCGTAATATAATCGTGAAAATTTATTATCCTACTTGACTTCCTGGCTTCACGTTGCCCAAAACAGAGGTGACGTTGAGCGAACCGTCGAAATTGACAGCCGAGAGAATCATGCCTTGACTCTCGATGCCCATCATCTTGCGAGGAGCGAAATTGGCAACGAAGAGCACATCCTTGCCGATGAGCTGTTCTGGCTCATAGTAGGCGGCGATGCCGCTGAGGATGGTGCGGTCGGTTCCGCTGCCGTCGTCGATGGTGAATTGAAGCAGTTTCTTCGATTTCTTCACCTTTTGGCAATCCTTGATATGGCCGACACGGATGTCGAGCTTTTCGAAATCCTCAAAGCTGCAAGCCTCCTTGACAGGCTCAGCCTTGTAGTTGGCAGCCTCGTTGGCCTTCTTGGTGTCCTCCAGTTTCTTGAGCTGGGCATTGATGGCGTCGTCTTCAATCTTCTCGAAGAGCAGTGAAGGTTCTGCCAACTGATGGCCGGTCCTTGATGTTGAGCATCTTGCGGAGCTTGTCGCTGCTGAATGGCAGGAACGGTTCAAAGGCGATGGCAAGATTGGCGACCAATTGAAGCGAGATGTTGAGGATGGTCTCCACGCGCTTCGGGTCTGTCTTCCAAACCTTCCAAGGTTCGCATTCTGTGATGTATTTGTTGCCGATACGGGCGAGGTTCATGGCCTCTTTCTGTGCGTCGCGGAACTTGAAGATGTCGAGCAGGTCTTCCACTTTCTTCTTCACATCCTTGAACTCCTCAAGTGCTTGACGGTCCACATCCTGCAGTTCGCCGCAGGCAGGCACCACGCCGTTCCAATATTTCTTGGTGAGCTGGAGCGCACGGTTGACAAAGTTGCCGTAGACTGCCACCAGTTCATTGTTGTTGCGATCCTGGAAATCCTTCCAAGTGAAGCTGTTGTCCTTGGTCTCCGGTGCGTTGGCGGTGAGCACATAGCGCAGCACATCCTGCTTGCCGGGGAAGTCAACGAGATATTCGTGGAGCCATACTGCCCAGTTGCGGGAAGTGGAAATCTTGTCGTTCTCCAGGTTCAGGAACTCGTTGGCAGGCACATTGTCGGGCAGGATATAGTCGCCGTGCGCCTTGAGCATGGTCGGGAAGACGATGCAGTGGAAGACGATGTTGTCCTTGCCGATGAAGTGGACAAGGCGAGTTTCTGGATCTTTCCACCATTTCTCCCAAGAGTCGGGCAGCAGTTCCTTGGTGTTGGAGATATAGCCGATAGGAGCGTCGAACCACACGTAGAGCACCTTGCCGTCGGCGCCTTCCACAGGCACTGGAATACCCCAGTCGAGGTCGCGGGTCATGGCGCGGGGCTGGAGGTCCATGTCGAGCCAACTCTTGCACTGTCCGTAGACATTGGGACGCCACTCTTTATGGTCTTTCAAAATCCATTCTTTCAACCATTCCTGGTATTCATTCAGAGGCAGATACCAGTTCTTGGTCTCCTTGAGCACAGGCTGTGAGCCGCTGATGGTGCTGTGGGGATTGATGAGCTCTGTAGGGTCAAGGTCCTGTCCGCACTTTTCGCATTGGTCGCCATAGGCATGTGGGTTGTGGCAGTGGGGACATTCGCCCATGATATAGCGGTCGGCGAGGAACTGATGTGCCTCCTCGTCATAATACTGCTTGCTGGTTTTCTCGATGAGTTTGCCGTCGTCATAAAGTTTCTTGAAGAAGTCGGAGGCAAACTTGTTGTGAATCTTCGAGGTGGTGCGGCTGTAGATATCGAAACTGATGCCGAACTCCTCAAAGCTCTTCTTGATCATGTTGTGATAGCGGTCCACGATGTCCTGTGGAGTGCATCCCTCTTTCTTGGCACGGATGGTGATGGGCACACCGTGCTCGTCGGAGCCGCCGATGAAAATCACGTCCTGCTTCTTCAGACGAAGATAGCGCACATAGATGTCGGCAGGCACATAGACACCAGCCAAATGGCCGATATGGACACCACCGTTGGCATAGGGGAGAGCCGCTGTCACGGTGGTACGTTTGAATTTCTTCTGTTCCATTTATATTGTTGTTTTTATTATTCTGACTGCAAAAGTACTATTTTTTTGAGAGATAAGTCGGTTTCTTGGCGGGATATTTTGCCAAGCGGGTCAAATAGCGTCCCGTCCAGGTGGTTCTACATGATGTCTGCGGCAGAGCCTCCTGCAGCAATGGCATCCTTCATCTGTTCCATATAAGGGGCTACATGGGCGAAGAATTGGCGATAGCCTTGACACAGATAGTTGAGGCCATGCTCGCCGTCGGACGTGGTGGCGAAACGGTTTTTGGGACATTCACCGTGGCAGGCAAAGCGCCAGGAGCATTTCATGCACTGTTGTGGCAGGGTGACCTTCATGTGTCGGAAACGGTTTTGCATGTCGCTGAATCCCATGGCTGCAATCGGCTGTTGATGGATATTGCCCAACTTGTATTCAGGGAAGACAAAGTGGTCGCAAGCATACAGGTCGCCATTCCGCTCCAGAGCCAGGGCATTGCCACAGTTGCGGGACAAGGAACAGACGCCTGGCTCCACGCCGCACCAGTTGGCGAGCGTAGCGTCAAAGAGTTGCACGAAATATTCGCCGATGTCATGCTTCCTCCATTCGTCGAAGACGGCGCAAGTGAAGTTGCCCCATTGTTCGGGAGTGACCGACATCGCCGTGAGCCGGCAGTCCTCGGGATTGTCGTTGATGTTGGCGAGCCGGCCGTTGATGGTGCGTTCCACAATGGGCGTAAACTGCAGATAATGGCAGCCGATGGATTTGAAAAAGCGGTAGAACTCCACCGGACGCTCTACATTCTGACTGTTGACCACCGCCATGGCGTTCCACATCACCTCGTGCTTGTTGAGGCATTCGATGCCTTTCAGCACCCGTTCAAACGAACCCTTGCCGTTGTTGTCCTTGCGGAACTGGTCATGAACGGCTTGCGGTCCGTCGATGGACACACCCACTAAAAAGCCATTGTCGTGGAAGAACTGTGACCATTCATCTGTGATGAGCGTTCCGTTTGTCTGGATGCAATTGTCAATCTGGTGGTTCCCGGCATATTTCCGTTGCAGTTGGAGCGCGTGCTCATAGAACGAGATGGGGCGCAAGAGCGGCTCGCCACCATGCCAGGTGAAGAGCACGTCCTGCTGGATTTGTGCCGTGATATAGCTTCGGGTGAACAGTTCCAGAGTCTGGTCATCCATGTTGTGTGAGGCATTGTTGTAGAGTCCGTTTTTCTCCAAATAATAACAGTAGTCGCAATGCAGGTTGCAGGCGGCGCCGGCAGGTTTGAGCATCACGTAGAGTGGATGGGCGAAAGGCGATATGGTGCGCTTGGTATTCATGAGCGTTTGATTTTTGGAAGGCAAAGTTACCAATAATCCCGAACAAATTGCAAGAAAAGGAGAAAAACTCGGCTTTTCTTGGCGTTATCCCCAAAACTTGCTACCTTTGCATACATTATATAATATTAAAAGAATGCAAGAAACAAGACAAAATCGAATATCCAGACTCCTTCAAAAGGAACTCAGCCTCATTTTCCAAAGCCAGACCCGCGCCATGCATGGTGTGATGGTCTCAGTAACCCGTGTGAAAATCAGCCCGGACTTGAGCATCTGTACCGCCTATCTCAGTGTGTTCCCTTCGGAAAAAGGGGAAGAGATATTGAAGAATATCAACGCCAACGAGAAGACAATCCGCTATGACCTCGGCACTCGTGTTCGCAATCAGTTGCGCATCATTCCCGAACTCAGATTCTTCATTGACGATTCTCTCGACTATATCGAACATATCGATGAACTGCTGAAGAAATGAATTTTCCCCTTTTTGTATCCCGTCGCTACCTGTTCTCCAAAAAGAGCACGCACGCCATCAACATCATCAGTTTTATCTCGATGATGGGCATTGCCGTGGCTACGATGGCGTTGGTCATCGTGCTCAGCGTGTTTAATGGCTTCCAGGATTTGGTGGCATCGTTTTTCACTCAGTTTGATCCGCAACTTGAAGTGGTGCCGACGCAAGGTAAGGCCTGTGCCGCCAACGACCCGCTGCTCACACAAATCCGGCGATTGCCGCAGGTGGATGTGGCGACGGAGTGTGTGGAAGATCAGGCGCTCGCCATTTATGGCGACAAACAAGCGATGGTGACCATCAAGGGTGTGGATGACAATTTTGAACAACTTACCCATATCAACGACATCTTGGTGGGTGACGGTGCTTTCGACCTGCATGCTGCAGACCTCGAATTCGGAGTCATCGGCATCCGACTTGCCCAAATCTTGGGCACAGGGGCACGATGGGATGGATACTTGAAAATCTTTGCCCCGCAACGAGAGGGACAGTTGGACATGAGTGACCCGACGAGTGGGTTCGTGGTTGATTCCCTGCTTTCACCGGGTGTGGTGTTCCAAGTGAAGCAGACCAAATACGACAAGGGCTATATTCTTTCCTCCATCGCTTTTGCCCGGCGCCTTTTTCATCGGGAGGGGCAGTTGACTTCATTAGAACTGCGACTGAAACCGGGCAGTGACTTGGAAGGCGTGAAAAAGGAGATGCAGAAAATCTGCGGACAAAAATACCGGGTCAAGGACCGGTATGAGCAGCAGGCGGAAACTTTCAACATCATGAATATCGAGAAGTTCATCGCCTATATCTTCCTTACTTTTATATTGGTAGTGGCTTGTTTCAACATCATCGGTTCTCTCTCCATGCTCATCATCGACAAACGAAACGATGTGGTGACCCTGCGCAATCTTGGCGCTACCGACAAGCAAATCACCCATATCTTCCTTTTTGAGGGTAGGATGATTTCCGTTATCGGCGCAATCATAGGCATCGGTATCGGCTTGCTGCTTTGTTGGCTGCAACAGGAATATGGCATTGTGGCGCTCGGAGACAGTGCCGGCTCGTTTGTGGTCGATGCCTATCCAGTGAGTGTCCATTATTCGGATGTGGCGGTGATTTTTGTCACGGTGGTGGCGGTCAGTTGGTTGGCTGTGTGGTATCCCGTACGCTACATGAGTCGACGGCTGCTCAGCGAGGGCTGATATAAAGCTGTACACTGCCGATTAGAATAACTTATCCATAAAATATATAAATTTAAGCACTTGATTATTAATACTTTGCAACGGATGAATCCTTATTTTAACACCATTCCGTTTAGTGTACGGATATGAATGGCTGTACGGATTTATATGCTTACGTATTATATTATAATAGGTACACATCTTATTATATATATCTTTGTCGCACTAAAATCGAAGACGATAATAAACCTGTTTAATCTTTATAGAAAGGCCATTGGAGACACGTTTGGAATTTTAAACGAAACATTGCTTAATAAAATCAAAACTCTATAAATAAAAAATGAAAATCAATTGTCGTAATTTCGTGGTAGCCCTTGCTACTGCCTTTGTGGCTGTTTCGTGCTCCGACAACCTGTCGGAAGACGATCACTACAAGGTGCCGAGTTGGCTCAAGGGTAATGCCTATGAAGTGTTGCAGAAGGAAGGCAACTACAAAACCTTCCTGCGAGGCATCGACCTCACCGGCAACAGCGGTATTGTTGGTGGCAAGAGTATCCTCACGGTGGCTGCCCCCAATGATGACGCCTTCAGCCGTTATCTCAGTGAAAAGGGATACAGCTCTATTGACGAGATGTATCAGAAAGACCCTCAAGCAGTGAAAAATCTCATCGGTATGCATTTGATGTATTATGCATACGATTGGAACAAGTTGGTGAACTTCCGTCCGACGGATGGTGATGCTGCCACAGACCAGGATAAGGAAAACATGGCGGGTATGTATTACAAGCACCGCACACACAGTCAGGATGCAGCCGAAGATGTGAATGCGATGATTGACGGTGTGCAGAAGGATGTGAAGGTTTATCACTACGAGCGCTATTTGCCCGTCTTCTCCACCAAATTTTTCCAGACGAAAGGCATTGCAGACGCTGCCACAGACTACAACTATTTCTATCCTAATACGACTTGGTATGGCAGTGCGCACAGTGGCGATGGCTTTAATATTGCCAATGCCGCCGTTGACGACGAGAACAATGTCATTACAGACAACGGCTATCTTTACCACGTAGACCGCGTGATTGAACCCGTCAACACCATCTATGACGAATTGAAGAACAATGCAGACTATTCCGAGTTCTTCAAACTCTATGATTCCTATATGCAGTATGGTGAGGCTCTTTCTGAGACCAACACTTCGTTGGGCTATACTGCCTATGTCCGCAACCATACCCCTCTGCCCGATATTGCCCATGAGTGGACAACGGGTAATAGGGCTGGTTTGGCTTATTCGATGACTGCTTGGCTGGAATCCAATGGCTACACCATTTTCGCACCGACAAATGCAGCTCTTGACAATTTCTTTAGAACATTTTGGACTGCGGAGAGTGGCTATCCTAACCTCGACGAGCTGGATCCGCTGATCAAGCAGTATTTCGTGCAGCAGATGTTCGCACAATCAGACTATCCTGTGTTCCCGGCAGAAATCAAGAGCGGCAAGGTGACGACTCCTTACGGCACAACTGTGAACTTGAACCCTGACGACATCGCACAGAACCGCAGAAAGATTTGTGAGAACGGTGTCCTCTATGGTATGGACCAGATGACGGCTCCGGCTATTTTCTCGTCCGTTGTGGCTCCTGCTTTCCGTGATTCCAAATACGGTTGCTTCCTTTACACACTGGATGGTTCAGGGTTGACCTCTTCTTTGGCTGCGGACAATGCTGAATATGTGGCTTTGATTCCTACAAACGACCAGTATTTGGCTGCCGAACCTTCTATGCGTCTTTACACAGCGGTGGATGGAAAGGTCCTCCAGGAATTCAATGATGTGGATGGTGTATATGGCACCATGTCTGCCAGTCACATGACTCCGTTGGTGAATATCCACATTTCTGATAATGTGTCTTCCTTGAAGACCTCCGGTATTCAGATTGTTCCTACCTATTCTTCTTTCAACTATTGGTTTGTGAAAGATGGTAAGATTACCACCAATGCTCTTTTCAACCAGCAGTTGAATCCGGCCTATTCCGGCAGTCCTTTTGTGGCTTTCCATGAACTGAAGAATGGCAACGAGGCTTGGAGCAATGGTAAGGCTTACACTTACGATGCCTCTTCTGTTTTCAAAGCAGTGGAGGGCGATGGTCTTCTTCATTCCTTGGCTGTCTGCAACGATGCGAACTATGAATACTATCTCTTCGCCCAATTGCTGAACAAAGCAGGTTTTGTGTCGGGTACAGATATCAAGTTCCCAACCGACGAGGCTGGCGTTTCACGCCGTTTGTTGGTGTTCGTTCCTACCAATGAGGCCATTAAGAAGGCCATGAGGGAAGATAAAAATTCTATTGCCGGTGCTTCTCCACTCTTTGATGCTAACGGCAACTATAACCCTGCAGGCAAACTGAATACTACTCAGAAATCCCAGCTCCAGGCTTGGTTACAGAACTATTTCGTGAGCAATGAGGAGAACCAGATTACAGACTACCCATTCATCGGCTCGTCTTGCAAGGGTGAGTTTATCACCAAGAACCTCACCACCAAACTTGACATCATTGACAACGGCAGTTCGCTCAGCGTGAAGCTCGCCGGCTCAAGCACTACAGTTCCCGTGGATGCCAAGTATTCTTACTTCCCATTCGCTTTTGCCGACGGATGTATGCACTTCATTGACGGAATCCTGAAATAACAATCGATATGAATAATAATGTATATATATATAATAAGGTGAAGAGGCTCGCTCTCATGATCCTTCTGCTGGTGGCTTGCACTGTCACGGCAGTGGCACAGCAGGTGGTGACGGGTACCGTGGTCGACGCGGACCTGAAGGAACCCATCA
>ERZ808270.1387-NODE-1387-length-10498-cov-7.360146_pt1 | contig 10498 bp, 8 predicted proteins | sample MGYA00521082_ERZ808270 | MGnify/ENA primary metagenome ERZ808270 (study PRJEB31516, sample SAMN03275594) | gut metagenome | biome: mammalia-associated habitat; material: feces | host: Papio cynocephalus | place: Kenya | collected 2012-07-27 ...
CGCGCGGCAGGGTGTGGCGCAGCAGGTTGAAGGTGCCGCCGTACACGTTCTTGGCTGCGACGATGTGGTCGCCGGTCTGGGTGATGTTGCGCACCGCGTATTCCACCGCGGCCGCGCCGGAGGCGACGGCCAGGCCGGCGGTGCCGCCTTCGAGGGCGGCGATGCGGTCTTCGAACACGGCCTGGGTGGAGTTGGTCAGACGGCCGTAGATGTTGCCCGGGTCGGCCAGTCCGAAGCGTGCCTCGGCGTGGTCGAAGTTGTGGAAGACGTAGCTGGTGGTCTGGTAGATCGGGACCGCGCGGGAATCGGTCACCGGGTCGGCCTGCTCCTGGCCGACGTGCAGCTGCAGGGTTTCGAAGCGGTAGTTCTTGTTGTCTGCCATGATGTCGCTCCTTGGTGGAAGTGGATGGTCTTTTCGTTCTGTTCGGTCACCCGCCTTGCCGTGTAAGGCGGTTGGCCGGGTGTTGGTAGTGACAATAAACCGATTGCCGAGCGCGACGCAAGCCAACCGTTATCGCGCTTGCCTATACCCCTTTATAAACCGTTGGCGTTATTACCTTTTCACGCTTCTCCGATTTCCTGAAAACGGCTTGGAAAATCCACGACACGCCGATGCAACGGCCATCGGGGAACCGGCAATCGGACCGTTGACGGAACATGGTCGCGCCGATGGCTAGAGTCGGTGGACGAACAATGTAAGCGAGGTTCGATATGAGTGATGAGATTCTGTACGACCGCGATCCGCGGTATATTCCGCGCGTCGCCGCGGTGCACGACATGTGCGGCTACGGCAAGTGCTCGTTGACGGCGGCGATTCCGATCCTGTCGGCGGCGGGCTGCGACGTGTGCCCTGTGCCCACCGCGTTGTTCTCCGCGCACACGCGCTACCAGGTATTCACGTTCCATGACACGACAGAGATCCTGGACGGCTATCTGGACGCGTGGCGCAAGGAGAACGTGGACCTCGACGGCGTGTACTCCGGTTTCCTCGGTTCCGCCGACCAGGTCGCGATCATCAAGCGCCTGTATGCGGAATATCCGCATGCGCTGCGATTGGTCGATCCGGTGATGGGCGACGGCGGCGAGACCTACCCCACCTATACTCCGGAGCTGTGCGAGGCGATGTGCACGCTGGCCGACGGCGCGGACGTGCTGATGCCGAATCTGACCGAGGCTTCCATTCTGACCGGGCGCGACTACGCGGGCCAGAACATCGATGACGCGCAGGTGGATGCGACGCTCGACGCCTTGCTGTCCTCCGGCGCGAAGAACGTCGTGCTGAAGGGCATCGACCGAGGTGACGGCAAGATCCGCAATTATGTGGCTTCCTCTTCGACGGGCTCGGCCGGCAAGCGGGAACTTGCGCACGAAAAGCTGCCGTTCATGACGCATGGAACGGGCGACGCGTTCGCCTCCGCACTGTGCGGCGCGGTGATGGCGGGCAGGCCATTGGCCGAATCGGCGCATATCGCCGGGGAATTCGTCCGCCATGCGATGGAAAGCACGCAGCACCAGCCACGCCATGAGGAACGCGGCGTGAGCTTCGAACTGAATCTGGGCGAATTGACCGGGTTGGCGCGACGCTGATTGGGCGATGCCGGAGCGGAACGCCGGGAACGGCCGTTCCGCCGCCCCGCTCCAAACCGGCAATGACGCCGGACGTGCCCGTGGGCGGTCAGGACCTGTGGATGCGTGTGGATAGCGCGTAATTGTCCACATCCCATCCACAACACGCCAGGAACCTTTCGACTTATGCACATTCGCCGCCGCGCCTTGCGCAGGAACGCGATGCTCTGGTGGACTTGAACCATGAACACCGCAACATCATCAGGCGCTCCGACCACGACGCAGCGGCCGGAGGAAAGACTCGAACCCATCGCACGACGGCTGTGCGAAGGCACCCTGCGCGCACGCCGTGTGGGCGAACTCGGCGAAAGCTATGCCGCGGCATGGCTGAGCCACCAAGGCTGGCGCATTCTCGACCGCAATTGGCATTGCCGTTACGGCGAACTCGACATCGTGGCGCGCGACGAGACGGGACGCATCGTCTTCGTCGAGGTCAAGACGCGACGCACTTTGCGCTATGGCACGCCCCAGGAGGCCGTGACGCCGGCCAAACAGATCAACCTGCGCCACGCCGCCGTGCAATGGCTGGCCGCGCCCGAGCACCGGTCGCGGAACAATGGCGTGCGATTCGACGTCATCAGCGTCATCGTGCGGGGCGACGCTCCGCTGGTCCACCACATCAAGGGAGCGTTCTGATGGCAATCGGCAGCGCGCTTTCCGTGGGGCTGGTCGGATTGAAGGCATTCACCATCCAGGTCCAGGCCTTCGTCTCCCCCGGTCTTCCGTATTTCTCCATCATCGGACTTCCCGACATGTCGCTTTCCGAAGCGCGCGAACGGGTGAAATCCGCATGCCAGGCCAGCGGCTTCAAATGGCCCGAGACCCGAGTCACCGTGAATCTTTCACCGGCCTCCATGCCCAAACGCGGATCGTCCCATGATCTGGCGATCGCCGCAAGCGTGCTCAGCGCGTCGGGCGCGATCGCCGCCGACTGCCTCGCCGACACCTTGGTGCTGGGTGAGGTGAATCTCGACGGCTCGGTGCTGCCGATCAATGGACTGTTGCCGATCATGCTGCACGCGCGGGAACAGGGCATCGCCAAAATCATCGTGCCGCAGGACAACCTGGACGAGGCCGACCTCATCCCCGACGTGGACGCCATCGGCGTGCGGCATGTCGGCGAATTGATGGAGCTTATGGGCGGAACCGCGCAATACCGGCTTCCCGATGGCCCACGCGCGATGGCCGCCGACAACGACTCCGTCACCGCGTTCCCGCCACCCGGAGACATGGACGAGGTGGTCGGGCAGCATTCGGCCAAATGGGCCTTGGAGGTGGCCGCGGCCGGCGGGCACCATCTGATGATGACGGGGCCGCCCGGCACGGGCAAAACGATGCTCGCCTCGCGCATGCCCGGCATCATGGGCCCCTTGGACGAGGCCGCGCAACTGGAGGTGGCGTCGATCCGGTCGCTCTGCGGGACGCTCGCCGGACACGGCATCAGCGATGTTCCGCCATTCGAGGCGCCCCATCATACCGCTTCGACCGCGGCGCTGGTCGGCGGCGGCGCCGGATTGGCCGGGCCAGGGGCGATCACCCGCGCGCACCGTGGCGTGCTGTTCATGGACGAGGCGCCGGAGTTCTCCTCTCGGGCGCTGCAGACGCTGCGCGAACCGCTGGAATCGGGATATGTGGCGATTTCCCGATCGAAGGGAACCACGTACTATCCCGCGCGATTCCAATTGGTCATGGCGGCCAATCCCTGTCCATGCGGATATTTCTACGGCACCGGAGAACGCTGCACATGCCGCGAACGCGACCGCATCAAATATTTCAGCCGTCTTTCCGGTCCGATCCTCGACCGCATCGACATCCAGATCGAAGTGCCGCCGGTGGACAGCATCACCCGGAGCGCGGCCGGTTCCGGCGAATCCAGCGAACGCATACGGCGACGGGTCGTGGCCGCGCGATGCGCCGCGCGCGAGCGTTTCGACGAATACGGTTGGACATGCAACGCGCAGGCGACCGGCACCTGGCTGCGGGCCAACACGTCCGCGAAGGCCATCGAACTGGTCAACCGCGCGTTGGAAAGCGAACGTCTGAGCCTACGGGGCGCGGACCGCGCCATGCGGCTCGCGTGGACGTTGGCGGACCTGTCGGGCATGACGTCTCCGGGACGCTCGGAGATGATGCAGGGCATTTCGATGAGGACGAGGCTGACATGACGACCATCGACGACGAGACACTGGCACGGGCGATCCTCACGTTTTGCCTGGACAGCGCCGATGCGATGATGTACGCGCTGATCAAAGGCACCGACTCCGCCGCCAGCGCGCTGCGCCTGATCGCCGACAGCGGGCCGGGGCATCATGAGGGCGTGTCCACCGCGGCCTGCGCTTCCTTGGACGCGGCATTCATCAACGGCATCATCCGCTGGGGACGCACCGTCAACGACCGCGGCATGGCGGCGTTCCACGGCGCGCTGGTCTCATGGCAGCAACGTCTGGGCATGCTGCCCAGCAAAGATCCGGACGAGCTCCGCGACTGGTTCACCGAAAACGGCGGCATGTGGATCATCGCACCGCATCATCCATGTTGGCCCACGCAGATCGCCGATCTTTCCTTGCGCACCGATTGGGCCGCGCCCCTGTGCCTATGGGGCAAGGGCGATCCGCGCGCGCTGGTCTCATGCGCGCATCCGGTCGGCATCGTCGGCTCGCGCGGCGTGAGCGATTACGGAAGGCAAAGCGCGCATGAGCTCGCGCGGCAGGCCGCAAGGGCCGGGCATCTTGTGGTGTCGGGCGGCGCGCTGGGCACTGATGCGGCGGCGCATTGGGGCGCCATCCGGGCCATGGACGAAATCAGCACGCCATTGGCCGGACGCACCGTGGCCGTGTTCGCGGGAGGACTGAACCATATCGGGCCGAAAGGCAACGAGCGGCTGTTCGAAGCCATCGAAAACCATTCCGGGGCGCTGGTCTCGGAGCTCTGCCCGGGAACCATTCCCGAAGCGCGTCGGTTTCTGTTGCGCAATCGGCTGATCGCCGCGTTGTCGTCCACGGTCGTCGTCGCGCAGGCCCGCGCGCGCTCCGGAGCGCTCAACACCGCCGGTTGGGCGAATGAGCTCAACCGCGATCTGTACGCGGTCCCCGGAGACGTGACCATACCGAACAACACCGGATGCAACCGTCTCATCCAGGAAGGCAGGGCCACGATCGTCTGCTCGCTGACGGAAATCGGTGAATTCTGCCACGAGGCGCATCGTCCCCGAATCATCGATGACGGTGACGCGACGACTCTGCGTTCCGACGAATCGCAGGACCCGAACGCTCCCGAGGAGAGCGCGGAGCCGGAAGACTGCGATGCGGTCATGCTGCGGGCCATACGCAAATGCCGCTCCGCGTATGGGCATGTGTCCGCGGATGGATTGCACGACATTCTGGAACGGACGCATCCAGGCGAATACCCGATCACGCGCATCATGCGCGAATTGGGCGCTTTGGAGCTTTCGGGGCATATCGTCATGCATTCCGGACGAATCAGCATCGCCACCGATTGACCGTGCCGGTTTCCGCCCTGCCCATGCGGGAACCGGCGTCCATGCGAGGTCACACCTTGTGCGAGAATCGTGGGTATGAGTCCGAAGCATGTTGAAGATATGTATGATGCAGTAATCGTCGGCGCCGGCGCGGCCGGCCTGTCCGCGGCGCTGGGAATGCTACGCAGCGAGCCGATGCGGGGAATGAGGGCGAACGGCATCGAGCCGAATGTTCTGGTGATCTCCAAACTGCAGCCGTTGCGTTCGCACACCGGTTCGGCCGAAGGCGGCATCGCGGCGAGCCTGGGCAATGTCGAGAAGGACGACTGGCATTGGCATTATTTCGACACCGTCAAGGGCGGTGACTGGCTTGTCGACCAGGATGCGGCGCAGTTGCTCGCGCAGGAGGCCCCGGAGACGGTGATCGCGTTGGAACATGCCGGCGTGGCCTTCTCGCGTACCGATGACGGCCACATCGCACAACGTCGTTTCGGCGGCCATACCAAGGATTTCGGCAAGGAACCGGTGCGCCGCGCCGCGTATGCGGCCGACCGCATCGGCCATCAGATCCTGTTCTCGCTGTGGCAGCAGTGCGTGGCGGAGGGCGTGGAATTCGCCGAGGAATGGTATGTGACCGACCTGGTGGTCGCCAAGGACGGGTCCCGTGCCGAGGGCGTGGTGGCGTTCGACACGCATAAGGGCGAGGCGCACGCCATCCATGCGCGCAATGTGCTGGTCGCGACCGGCGGAGCCGGCCGTCTGTTCCACACCACCTCGAATTCCTGGGATCTGACCGGCGACGGCATGGCTTTGGCGCTTTCCGCCGGATTGCAGTTGGAGGACAGCGAATTCGTGCAGTTCCATCCGACCGGTCTGGCGCATACCGGCATCCTGTTGTCGGAAGCCGCGCGAGCCGAGGGCGGCGTGCTGCGCAACGCCGACGGCGAGGCGTTCATGGAACACTATGCTCCGGGCCATGCCGATCTGGCCGCGCGCGATGTGGTGAGCCGTTCCATCATGGCGGAGATCGACGCAGGACGCGGCGTGCCCGATCCAAAGGATCCAACCGGTCCGAAGGATTGCGTATGGCTCGATATGACCGGCATCGACGCCGACCATATGCGCAAGGTGCTTCCGCAGGTGGTGGAGACCATCGAGAAATACGCCGATCTTGACCCGACCAAGGACTATGTGCCGGTGAAGCCGACTGCGCATTACACCATGGGCGGCATCCCCATCACCACCGATGGCGAGGTCTACCGCTGGATCGACGGCGAACGCGCCGTGGTGGAGGGACTGTTCGCCGCGGGCGAATGCTCCTGCGTGTCCGTGCACGGCGCGAACCGTCTGGGCGGCAACTCCCTTCTGGACGCCTGCCTGTTCGGCACCCGTTCCGGCAAGGCGCTGGCATCCCGCATCGTCGAGAATCCGGTGAACGACCCTCTGGCCGTGGACGACGGCGCCTCGGACGCCGACGATGTGCGGCAAACCGCCGATGCCCGTACCGCCGAAATCAAGGAACTGCTCGCGCAGCTTCCCGAAGACGATGCCGCCGCAGGCGACAATCCATACCGGTTGATGGCCGATCTGGGACTTGTCATGGAACGGGCCGTCGCGGTGCGATGCGACGCCGACGGCATCGAGCGGGCGCTGGCGACGTTGCGGAATGATTTGGAACCGCGCGCCAAGGCGCTTCACGCGCATTCCGATTCGGCGACCTTCAATCAGGAGATCACCGCCATCTGGGAGGTGCGCCATCTGATCGAGCTGGGAGAGGCCGTGCTGGAGGCATCCGATGCGCGTCATGAATCGCGTGGCTCGCTCAAACGTCTGGACTTCCCGGAACGTGACGACGAGCATTTCCTCGCGCACTCCATGGCGGACGCCTCCGGCCGCATCGCATGGCAACCGGTGCATATCGTGGATATGCCGCCAAAGGCTCGTGAATACTGAGTCGGCCGCCGGGCATCTGGGCACGGCGTATGGCAAACTGGTTGACGGTTTTTAATGGAAAGGCGGGTACATGAGCGACATGGAAAACGGCATGAATACGGTGACGTTGCGGGTGAGCAGGTTCGCTCCGCGTCCCGAACGCAGCCGTGACCGCGGTCGTGGCGGTTCTCCGTTCGCGAAGAAAAGCTCCCCATTCGGCGGTTCCGGCGCATCGGCGCGGCACAGGCCCCGCGGCAAGCAGTGGACGCAGGATTACACACTCGCCGTGCGACCGGAAGACACCGTGCTCGACTGTCTGCTGAAGATCAAGCGCACCGTCGATCCGACCCTTGCGTTCCGGTACTCCTGCGGCCATGGCATGTGCGGTTCCGACGCCGTGGCGATCAATGGCACGCCGACGCTGCTGTGCACGGCAACGGTCAAGGATTGGGCCAAGCAGCCGAGAATCACGGCAACGGACGAGGAAGGATTCCGTCGTACCGGCGAATCCGCCGATACGTCCGCCGATGGCGCCCAAACCGGGAACGGCGCCGACCTGGGCGTCATCGAGCTCGCTCCCCTGCCGGGTTTCCCCGTACAACGCGATCTGATAGCCGACATCGACCAGATGCTCGACCAAATCAAGAAGCTCAAGCCGTACCTTCAGGCGAACGGCGATCTCGCCACTACCGAGGACGGTAAAATCGACGCATTCGAATATCTGCAGAATCCGCAGCAACTCGCCAAATACGAATTGCTGAGCAACTGCATCGCCTGCGGCACCTGCGAAGGAAGCTGCCCCGTATACGCGGGCGGCGAGGCGTTCATCGGTCCTGCCGCGCTGATCGCCGCATCCCGGTTCATCAACGATTCGCGCGATGCCCGGTCGGGCGAACGCATGGATGCCATCGACACCGCCGATGGCATCGCGGCATGCCAATCAGTGCGCGCCTGCACCCGCGAATGCCCCCGCGGCATCGATGTCGGCGAGGAGATCTGGCAGTTGATCGCGCAAGTCAAGGAACGCTGAGGCCATGGATAGGACGTCATACACCAATCTCGCAAAATCCTGGGAATATGTCGAGGACCATGCGTTCTCACGCCAATCAGCGCCGTTGAACGCGGTGCGCACCCATGCCGAGGAACTGGGCATCGAGCAGGGTTCCGCCGCCCAGGCGGAATTGCTGCGCACACTGGTACATATGCTGAACGCCTCCTCCGTCATCGCGGTGGGCACCGGATCCGTCGTGGAAACACTGCAGCTGATAAGCGGATTGGATGATTCCGGCCAGCTGACCGCGGTCGATTCCTCGTCGCAGGGCATCGCGTTGATCCGGGAATTGTTCTCGCATCTGACCGATGACGTGCAGACGACGTTGCGCGCCGTCAACGCATCCGCCGGAGTGTTCCTGCCCCGTCTGAATGCGGCGAACTACGATCTGATCGTCGTCGCCGGCGACGCGGAGAACTACGCCGCCACATTCGAGCAGGCTCCGCGTCTGCTCAGGCGGCATGGCGTGATCGTCTTCACCGATGTTCTTGCTTTCGATTCCGCGGCTTCCTCCGGTGGGGTGCTCAATCCGGCGAATCGTGACGAGAAATCCATCGCCATGCGCGAGCTGCTCGAAACCGTCGAATCCGACGAGCGGTTCACCACCGCGCTCACGCCGACGGGAACGGGACTGTTGCTTGCCGTCAAACGATGACGTCCGTTTCGTCGCATATGGAAAATGCCACGCATGACCTGCGTGGCATTTTCCATATGTAAGTTCCTATAGGCCATATACGACGCAATACGCGATCATCGCCCGCCATCACCACGGCGACCGGCGCATCGGCGCCTTCGTCGTCACCTCGACGGCTTGTCTTGGCGGGACCGTGTGCCAAGGCTCTGGCTGATCGCGATGGTGCCGTCTTCCAACACCGTCTCGGTCTCCTCGGAAAGATCGTCACGCATACTCCGGTCCACATGCCGCTCGGCCTGTTTGGTCTCTTCGAACCGCTTGGATTGACGGCTGAGCAGCAGACCGGACACCATCGCGGCGACCAGCGAGCCGACCAGCACGCCAAAGCGCGCCTCCGCCGACAGTTCGGCGTTCTCATAGGCCAGCGAGGCGATCAGGAACGATACGGTGAAACCGATGCCGCAGGCGCACGCCGCAGGGAACATGTCGCGTACGCGCAGTCCTTTGGCCATGCTCAATCCGCCCACATGCGTCGACAACCATGCCGTGGCCATGATGCCCAACGGCTTGCCGACCACCAGAGCGACCATCACCGCCACGACCACGGGCGAAACGAACAACGCGAGCGTCAACGACTCGAAATGCACTCCGGTGGCGAACAGCGCGAAAATCGGCAACGCCAGCAATGCGGAGAACGGCTGAAGCTTGTCGGCGTAACGTTCGGCCCGGGGCGTTTTCTCCCCGAAGCGTTCATGTGCCGGAGTGAGCAACCCAACGAGCACGCCGGCCAAGGTTGGGTGGATGCCGGCCTCGAACATCATCACCCAGGCAAGGATGCCCACGATGGCGACGGCGAGCCAAGGCACCTTGCGCATGCGCACCAGAAAATACCATGCCGCGGCGCACACCGCGATGCCGATGAACCAGTACCACGCGTTCACCGATGAGAAGAACACGGCGATCAGGATGATGGCCAGCAGATCGTCCACCGTGGCCAGAGTCATCAGGAACGCGCGGATGGAGCCGGGCAACGCCTTGGCGAACAACGCGAGCACGGCCAATGAGAACGCGATGTCGGTCGCCGTGGGCACCGCCCAGCCATGCGACATCTGCGCGAAGGGGAACGTCGCGCCTGAGGCGATAACCAAGTTCCCCGACCCCGCAGCCTGAAACAGACCAAGCACCGCGATGAACAGCACCGGAGGCACCAGCATGCCACCCACCGCGCATAGCATGGGAACCGCGGCCGCTTTGGGATTCGACAACGAACCCGTGGTGAGTTCCTGTTTCAGTTCCAGACCCACCGTCAGGAAGAAGAGCGTAAGCAGGCCATCCTGCACCCAATGGCCGAGTCCCATGTCGATATTGGTATGGGGTATGGCGATGCGGAAATTTTCCAACTGTTCGAAGGCATGCGCGGTGAAAGGAAGATTGGCGAGCAACAGACCGGCCAAAGCGAACCCGAGCATGATCAGGCCGGATATGCGGTCGGACGCGGCTATGCGCCGAATGGTTGCCCAGGTTCCCCTCTTCGATGCGGTCATCATGCTCCTTGTTCTGCGACCATCGATGGTCGCGTTGGTGTAATCGCCCTATCCAGTGTATCGGAGGGTCTTGGCTTTGGTACGGATTCACGATGGACTTGACCGTCCGCGTAACGGCATGGAGCATCCAAAGCCCTGAAAAACAGAAAGCCTCCTCCGCATTCGCGAAGGAGGTTCATGTGCGCGAGACAGGATTCGAACCTGCGACCTGCTGATCCGTAGTCAGCTGCTCT
>ERZ808270.1391-NODE-1391-length-10454-cov-3.634292_pt1 | contig 10454 bp, 7 predicted proteins | sample MGYA00521082_ERZ808270 | MGnify/ENA primary metagenome ERZ808270 (study PRJEB31516, sample SAMN03275594) | gut metagenome | biome: mammalia-associated habitat; material: feces | host: Papio cynocephalus | place: Kenya | collected 2012-07-27 ...
GCTTGCAATCGAGGCTGTATTCCGTTCATGGGATAACCCACGTGCTAACGTATATAGAAGAGACAACGATATCCCATATTCTTGGGGAACCGCTGTTAACGTAATGCCAATGGTATTCGGTAACTTAAATGATCAGTCTGGTACAGGTGTTGCCTTCACTCGTGATCCTGCAACTGGTGAGAACAAGCTTATGGGTGAGTTCCTGATCAATGCACAGGGCGAGGACGTAGTTGCCGGTGTTCGTACTCCAATGCCAATCGCTCAGATGGAGCAGGAGTTCCCAGAGGCATATGCTGAGTTCCTTAAGGTTTGTGAGACTCTTGAGAACCATTATCATGATATGCAGGATATGGAGTTTACTGTTGAGAACAAGAAGTTATACATGCTTCAGTGCCGTAACGGTAAGAGAACAGCTCCGGCTGCATTAAAGATCGCTTGCGATTTAGTAGACGAGGGACATAAGACTCCGGAAGAGGCAGTTGCTATGATCGATCCTCGTAACCTTGATACATTATTACATCCACAGTTCGATGCTGCTGCACTTAAGGCTGCAACTCCACTTGGAAAAGGTCTTGGAGCATCTCCAGGAGCTGCTTGTGGTAAGGTTGTATTTACAGCTGACGATGCTGAGGCATGGGCTGAAAGAGGAGAGAAGGTCGTTCTTGTACGTCTTGAGACATCTCCAGAAGATATCACAGGTATGAAGGCTGCTCAGGGTATCCTTACCGTACGTGGTGGTATGACAAGCCACGCAGCCGTAGTTGCCCGTGGTATGGGTACCTGCTGTGTATCTGGATGTGGCGACATCAATATGGACGAGGAGAACAAGAAGTTCACACTCGCTGGACAGACATTCACAGAGGGATCTGAGATCTCTATCGATGGTACAACTGGTAACATTTACGCTGGACTGATTCCAACCGTAGACGCTTCTATCGCTGGTGAGTTCGGACGTGTTATGGCTTGGGCTGATGAGTTCAGAACTCTTAAGGTTCGTACAAACGCTGATACCCCAGCTGATGCTAAGAAGGCTCGTGAGCTCGGTGCAGAAGGTATTGGACTTTGCCGTACAGAGCATATGTTCTTCGAGGAAGACAGAATTGCTGCTTTCCGTGAGATGATCTGTTCTGATACAGTAGAAGAGAGAGAAGCTGCTCTTGATAAGATTCTTCCTTATCAGCAGGGAGACTTCGAGAAGTTATACGAAGCTCTTGAGGGATGCCCAGTAACCATCCGTTTCCTGGATCCACCTCTTCATGAGTTCGTTCCTACTGAGGAAGCTGACATTGAGAAGCTTGCTAAGGCTCAGGGTAAGAGCGTTGAGCAGATCAAGGCTATCATCGATGGTCTTCATGAGTTCAACCCAATGATGGGACACAGAGGATGCCGTCTTGCTGTAACTTATCCAGAAATCGCTAAGATGCAGACAAAGGCTGTTATCCGTGCAGCTATCAATGTAAAGAAAGCTCATCCGGATTGGGATATTGAGCCAGAAATCATGATTCCATTAGTATGCGAAGTTAAAGAGCTTAAGTTCGTTAAGAAGACAGTTGTTGAGACCGCTGACGCTGAGATCGCTGCTGCAAATGCAGATCTGAAGTATCATGTAGGTACTATGATCGAGATTCCTCGTGCAGCTCTTACCGCTGACGAGATCGCTACAGAGGCTGATTTCTTCTGCTTCGGTACAAACGATTTAACACAGATGACATTCGGATTCTCTCGTGATGATGCTGGTAAGTTCTTAGGTGCTTACTATGATAACAAGATCTTCGAGAGCGATCCATTCGCTAAGCTTGACCAGACAGGTGTTGGTAAGTTAATGGAGACAGCTATTAAGCTTGGTAAGCCAGTTAACCCGAACCTTCACGTTGGTATCTGTGGTGAGCACGGTGGAGATCCTTCATCTGTTGAGTTCTGCCACAAGATTGGTCTGGATTACGTTTCATGTTCTCCATTCCGTGTACCGATCGCTCGTCTTGCAGCAGCACAGGCAGCAATCGCTGAGAAGGCAGCTAAATAATTTATTGTGAGTTGTTTTGTTGTGAGCATCTCATAATAGAATAAAGCAGATTAACATGAACCGGATCTAGGTTCGATGTTGCATATCAGCCCCATCATTTGATGGGGCTGATATTTTCTATATCAAATCACAGAGCAATACTGCATTTGAGAGTGTTATTATGTTGTGCGGGGAACCCACTTTTTGTGGTTGTTACTTTTCTGAATAAGCAATTTCAAATGCTTTTGGGGATATTGTTCTTATGGATGTCCGTATCGGATGAAATTTCAGATGTGAAATAAAAATTGAATGATTGTGTGAGATGAAGGATAATAGGGCGAGTTTTTGGTGCCCGGGAAATAGAAATATTCGAAGAGGAAGCAAAAGAATTGTTGTGTGGGGGGACCAGCTTTTTGAAAAGATTTCAGAAAGGGTGGCATGGAAGAAATGGTACTAAAAGCGCATAAAGAGATTGCAAAGTACTACTTTAAGCAAGAATTTTAGATGATGTTAAGGTAAAGTAGTACTATAAGCAAGAATGGAAGCAATTAAGTACTACTTTTTATATCAAATCATGATGGGAAAAAGAAAAAAGTAGTACCAAATAAAAGAATGATGGCTACTATGTACTATTTTGAAAGAAAAACGGACGAAAGGAGACTGAAAAGTGGTGTTAAAAACGTTGATTCTGGATTTAATGTACTACTTCCGGGGAGCACAGGATACGAAAAATCAAAATAAGTAGTACTAAAAAAGATTGCGAGAAGGATTTAGTACGATTTAAGACAAAGAAGGAAAGGATGATTATTGGGGATGCAATTATTTCAGAAACAAGTAAGAAACCAAATAAAAGAAACAAGAGATTTATTGGATAGGATTCAGCAGTTTCAGAAGACTGTACCAAAAGGTTCTTTGATAATTACACATAAGCCAAAAAAGGTTTATTATAAATGGCAGTATCTTGACAAGAACTTAAAATGTATAAGAAAGTATCTTTCGAAAAAGGAGATGAAACAGATTCAGTTGTTAGCGCAAAAAGGTTATTATGAGAAAGTAGAGCCTATTTTACAGAAAAATTTGAAATTGCTTGAAAATTTTGAAAGAGCATATTGTTATGATAAGGAAATGCAGGTGTATGAATCAATGACAGAAGACAGGCAGTCGTTGATTATACCATTGGAAGAGAATTGTACACATCGGATTCGGGCATGGGAACAGGAAACATATGAACCATGCAATAAATACCCGGAGACATTGAGGTATGAGACAAACGCAGGTGAATTTGTGCGTTCTAAGTCAGAGGTGATTATAGCAAATCTATTACATATGAAAGCAGATCAGCTTTTATACAAATATGAGCGGCCACTAAAATTAAGATATCAAGGGCGTAAAATCATAGTTTATCCGGATTTTACAATTTTAAATACACAGACAGGAAAGTTTACCTATTGGGAGCATGCGGGACTGATGAGCAAACCAGAGTATGTTTCTGATTTTGTTTGGAAGAACAGTTTGTATTATGAGAACCATTTATTGCCGGGGACAGATGTTTTATTCACTTTTGAAACGGAAGATCATCCGTTGGAAATCCGCACGCTTAAGCATATGATTTCGGATTTGATGATGTTTGACTAATGTGAGCTGTTTTATTAACATGGAAAATATAAACAGGTACGGAAAATATTAGAATGAGGGGAACAAAAGATGATTTGTGGAATGACATATTACCAGATATGTTGGTATTTTTTGATCTATTCATTTGGAGGCTGGGCGCTTGAGGTTGTTTATCATGCGGTAGCCTGTGGAAAAGTAATTAACAGAGGATTCCTAAACGGACCAGTGTGCCCGGTATACGGATTTGGAGTGCTTTCGGTATTTGCGATGATGAATACGTTTCAGGGTAGCGGATACCAGCTGAATGACGGTATGATTTTCCTGTTTGGTGTGATTTTGGCAACTGCGGTTGAGCTGATCGCCGGATGGCTCCTCGACATTTGCTTTCATGCAAGATGGTGGGATTATTCCAATAAGCCATTGAATTTTCATGGATATATCTGTCTGGAGTTCTCATTGATCTGGGGAGTGGCAATTCTGCTTGTTGTGAAAGTATTTCAGTCTTTTGTGGAACATCACACTTCTGCGCACGCGCCATCCATTGTGGGGTGGATGGTCGTTGCCATACTTTATGCATTGTATCTGGCGGATCTTATGGTGACCGTTGCGGTTATTCAGGGACTGAACAAGAAACTTACGAGGCTGGATACAATTCGTGCCAACATGCGGGTGATCAGTGATAAGATCAGTGATTCTCTGGCAACAACGACGATTGATACTGCACAGAAGGTTGGCGAAGGTAAGGTGCAGGCGGCTTTGGCCAGGGCAGAGTTTAAGGAAGCAACGGAAGAGAAAGTAAATAAATCCATCGAGACGCTTCGTAAAAATAAGGCAGATTTACAGAAGGAATTTGATGAGTTATCCAGCTCAATCGTAGAGCATACGTTTGTGGGACAGGGACGACTGATCAAGGCTTTTCCGGATATGAAACACAGAGATTATCTGGAAGTGGTTCAGGAATTAAAGAATAAGATGAGAGATAGAAAATAGAATATGTCCCTTTTATAACAACACAGTTCCCTTTTTGATAATGGAATGAATCTGTAATTGTTCATCTACTTCTAATGGAACACAAAGTACATGGATGAGTGGTTCCGGCTCAGGTATTTTTAATGCAAAAGCGTAAATATGTTTGTGAACAATTGCATATTAAAAAAGCAGAGACAGTGATATGTTCTCTGCTTTTTTTTAATTTCATATATTTTGTAAATATAATTTCATCACAATACTTATTAGACTATAATATTTTGTTTCGCCTTCATTATCCCCTGCCAGACAGCATAACTTGAAACAACAACTACAGCTTAATTGTATTACTCCACTTGCTGTATACCCGTTTTCCGTTTGTTGTGCAGTATGCACGGATTCGGAAATAGTATTTCTTATTGATTGCATGCTTGACCGTGATTGAAGTTCCGGTCAGTTCTTTTGTCTTTTTGGATTTGAACTTTGCATTGGTCGAATATTGTACCTGATAGCCGTCTGCGTCATGTGAGCGGTACCACTTTACATTAAAACGATCAGCCTTTGAAGTGTATTCCCGAATATATGGAATTTCAACTTCTTTCTGATACAAGTCAAAGAAACGAACCTTATATGAAACTGTTCCCCTGGCAGTTCCCGTAATATTTACCGAATAACAGTCGCCTGCTTTGAATGTCGCAATATTCTTCGGTCGGAAAATGATACAGCCTCTGTCTCCATAATTGTCATTATTCACATAAAAGCTTCCATCTGCTTTCAATGATGAAAAATTCCATGTTTTTCCTGTTTTGACATTTTTCAGAACAACCTGTATTTTTGAAATATCCTCTGTATCTCCGGTTGAAACTGACCATGGATAACTGCTTTCGAAATACTCGGTAGGCATATTCTGCGCCGGCCAGCATACGCCGTATTCAGTCGCACTTGTATTTGCCTCATCAAAAGCATAGACTGCACTATATGTTCCCTTTGTGCCATCCACAGCGCCAAATCCCGTCGCAGACATCTTCGGGTTTAAAAGCCACCTTCTGTGCCCGACACGGTCTATGTTATAACTATCCGCATCTTCCATCCAACTGTCTATAAGTGTGTAATTAAGACTGCAACCGTTCCATGATGCCCATGCAATGTTTGACTGACAAGCTCCCTGGGCCCCAAGATCATATAGATTGTCCGGAATATTCTTCGGCTTATCCGGATAGTGCGACAATTCGTCATTTGCGTAATTGATGTATGCGGCCGCCTGCGTCAGCTTCGTATACTCGTCCGATACGGTGATCTCATCTGAAATTCCTGCAATATAACGAATCTGCTTTAACATATTCAATGCAGAGTTCTGCGTTGCTGCTGAGATCTCACCAATATTGTAAGTTCCTGAAAAAGATGGATTCTTTTTGTAAGTAAGCTTATCATTCTTACCGGCCGGATGTGCCTTTACATAATCAACAATCTCTTTTTGTGTATGATATGCGACCTGGATTCCCGAAACCGCTGTATCTGCCTGTGCATTTGTGACATTTTCATTCAGCTTCTGATTTGCATATATCCGGTCAGGATTGCTGCATACACCTGCCGAAAAAATCATAACCGCTGCCAGCATTGCCGCAAAAAATTTCGTATTTCTCTTCATAAATGAACTCCTCCTTCGTTTGCATGAAAGACCATTCTTTCGCGCCGTTTCTGCTTCTTTCATATTATACCACAATATTCCATCGGACAGGGAATGCTTTGAACTTTCCGGATCAGAATTTCTTTTCCGGTAAAATGCAGAAAGATCTCATTCAGCTGATGCATAACCCAACCATCAAATATGTTTCGGGTGGGCACCTTTCGACAGTCCTGAAAGTAGAGGATTATGTGCAGACAATTCGTGGATTTCTGCTGAAAAATTTCTGAATATTGCATATATGCCGGATCAACACATTCGATGTATAAAGTTTTTGAAAGATGTGACGATACTTGTATTAGTAGCAATGCAGATGCAGGGGCTGGCACAATGATGTTGATCTTGTGATAGGAGGAAGGGTTATGGCAGTTAATACAAACACAATAGTTTCAAATGTATATGCTCAAAATTATACACCGGGCAGTAAGGAAAAAACGAAAGCAGCCAGGAATACGGAAACCGGGGAAGTAAAGAAAGAAGAGAAGGTAACGGAATCCAAAGAGTTGGGAAAGACGATTGGTGATCCAAAACTTTCGAAAGAAGCGCAAAAGTATTATGAAAAATTAAAAAAGAAATACGGAAATTATGATTTTATTCTGGTAAGCAAAGATCAGAAAGCAAATGCTCAGGCAAATGCCGCAAAATATGCAAATAATATTAAGACAGTCGTTCTTATTGATGAAGAGAAAATTGAACGAATGGCTACGGATGAGAATTATCGTAAGAAATACGAGGGAATTCTCAGTGGAGTAACAGCACAGCTGCAACAGTTAAAATCCAGCGTGGAAAAATCCGGTGCTGATGTAAAGGGGTATGGCATGCAGGTAAATGATGGTGGAACCACTTCGTTTTTTGCAGTGCTCAGAAAATCATCGTCGGATCAGAAATCCAGAATTCAAAAGTCTGCGGAGAAAAAGAAGGCGGAAAAGAAAGCAGCGGAGAAAAAGGCAGAGAAAAAGCAGGAGAAGGAACGCCTGGAGAAATCCAAAGAATCCAGAACTGAGAGTGAGGATGATACACAGACCATTACATTAACCGCCAATTCTGTAGAAGAGCTTATGGATAAAATAGGTGAATATACATTTGCGGAGAGGAGTAATGAAGTCCGGACGGATCGCGAGAAGCTCATGGGACAACATGTGGATTATAAGCTGTAAAAGCAAAATTTGAACTAAAGGAAATTGCAACGTTGGCACAGACATATACCGTAAGAATAAAAAATGGAACAAAAAGCGTAAAGCGCTGCCGCATTTTTCTGTGGTGGAAGAAATATACCCGTATCAGGCGGGGAAATGGCAGAGTATATTATGAAAAAAAGGAATGTTCCAGACGGGAAAAAAATCATATGCAGCGTTATTGCAGAAGAAGGAATCTTACCTTTGAAGCAGTGCCAACGCAGTATACGCGAAGTAGCAATTACCGTAGCCGTTTTTTTGCAAAGCATCCATCACCAACCGGAAAATACCGGTGTGCATACTGTGGAAAAAAGAAGCCAAAAGATAAAATAACGATTGACCATATTTTCCCGGTTCATTGCATGGAGGCGTATCCGGCAGTGCGTAGAAGAGCCGCATTGCTTGGAATTCACGGTTCGAATGATATGAAAAACTTATGTACTGCCTGTATGCGGTGTAATCAGAAAAAAGAAGCGAAAATGGGAATCTGGATTCTGAAAGGCTTTCTTGGAAAACAGCCATGGTACTGGCCGCTTCGGAGAATACTTACGGTGATACTGGTGGTTTTTGTGTTATACCTCGGGCGGAAACTATATATGCCTATGGTATGGAACTGGATAAATACATTACAAAAATAAAAGTTGTGTAATCATCACGGAATAAAAGAATGTACTATGATTTAACAAAAGGAAAAATATCAAAAAATCTTATCTTATTTGCACTGCCGATGATGGCGGGCAATCTGATGCAACAGTTTTACAATATTGCGGATACACTGATTGTCGGGCGCGTGGTTGGAAAGAATGCACTCGCGGCGGTGGGGTCCGCCTATACACTTATGACTTTTCTGACCTCGATTTTTCTGGGACTTTCCATGGGGGCAGGAGCCTTATTTTCTATTTATAAAGGGAAAAACGATAAGCATGCGTTGCAGGTGGCTGTGGCGCATGCTTTTGTGCTGATCATGGCAGTGACGGTCTTCGTTAACGTGCTGGTGTATGTGTGTATGCATCCGATTCTGTGGTTTCTGCGTGTGCCACAGGAAGTTATAGAGGGGATGCGGCAGTATCTGGTTATTATTTATGCGGGGCTGCTTGCCTCTTCGCTGTATAACTTTTTTGCCTGTCTGCTCCGGGCACTTGGAAATTCCACGGTTCCGCTTGTATTTCTTGCGGTATCTTCCGCTTTAAATATCGGACTGGATCTGTTGTTTGTGGTAGGCTTTCACTGGGGCATCCGTGGGGCGGCGGCAGCAACCGTGGTTTCTCAGTACATAGCGGGAATCGGCATTTTGCTCTATGCTGTTGTGTCACAACAAAGGCGTGCGGCTGGCGAAACGATGGAACCACAGAAATCACAGCAGAAAGGGATGCTGTGTGAGGGATTTGATCCGGTTATCATGAAAGAAATTTTAAAGTTGTCTTCACTGACCTGTCTGCAGCAGTCGGTCATGAATTTTGGAATTCTGATGGTGCAAGGGCTTGTAAACAGTTTCGGAGCAACAACGATGGCGGCATTTGCGGCGGCAGTCAAAATTGACACATTTGCATATCTTCCGGTACAGGATTTCGGCAATGCGTATTCCACGTTTGTTGCACAGAATTATGGGGCGAAAGATTACGGACGGATCCGAAAAGGAACGAAGGAAGCCTTTGCGATCAGTATTGTATTCAGCATTATCATTTCCGCTCTGGTGTGTGCGTTTGCAGCACCTCTGATGCAGATTTTTGTGAAGGCACAGGAGACGGCGGTCATCGCGTGTGGTGTGCAGTACCTGCGCATCGAGGGTGCGTTTTACTGTGGAATCGGGTGTCTGTTTCTGCTGTACGGATATTACCGGGCGATCAACAAAGCACAGATGTCGGTGGTGCTTACGGTGATCTCTCTGGGGCTGCGTGTTGTGCTGGCCTATATTCTTTCGGTGCCTTTAAAAGCACCGGGGATCTGGGTGGCAATTCCGATTGGATGGGCGGTTGCAGACGTGACAGGACTCTGTTACATGAGATATGAGAATCAAAAAAATTTAAAAGAAATTTAATAAGAAGACCAAAGATTCCGTGCTATAATGAGCCTGTCAGAATGTAAAATGAATGACGGGAGGAAAAGAGCATGAGAACGTATGGACGTTTATTGAAAAATATAGCAGCAATAGTACTTCTTCTGGCGTTGCTTTCCCTATTGTTGCCGTTTTGTAAGTTTTCGGCAGGCGGGCAGGAGATGACGCTGTCCGGTCTGGATGTGGTGACAGCAGGAGGCAGAGCAGGATACACGTATCTGACGAAAGGGCATGTGGCAGATACTTTCGTTTTAAAAGCTCCGATCACGGTTGGTATGGTAAAAAGCAGTCTTTCATATGTGCAGGGAGCGGGACAGACACGGCTTCTGGTAGTTTGTGCCATCGCAGCGTTGCTCCCGGTACTGCTTTGTTTTTTGTCTATGGGAATGTTGTTTCTGGCGGAAGGAAAGAAGACGATGATATTGCCGACGCTGTTTACCAGTCTGGTGCTGGCAGAACTGCTGATTGTTTTGGCTGTGTTTCCGGCACTGCATCCGTTTCTGTTGTCAGGGATATATTTCTTTACCCTGTTGCATGGAGCCGCATGGATTCTCATTCTGCTGGGATGGATTACAGGAGGGTACCGGCCACCTGAGAAACAGGAAAAAGAGCAGAAAAACCGGGGAAAGAATTCAAAGCGGTCCGGACACAACTGGCGGCGTAAAAAATTCCGCCGGCGAAGAAAGTCAAAAAAGAAACATAGCCGGAAAGAGGATTCTTCCACAAAAAAGAAGAATACAACAGGAAACAAAACATTCGAGTGGAATCATTGTCAGATTTCCTATGATCCCTCGGAACAGACATACCGGATGAGCAGTGATTCTCCAGAGAAGATTATACTGTTGAAAGAAGAAAAAGTGATAGGGACGCTAGAACAGGGAGAACGCGTACGTGTGGGTCGTCCGGTAACGTTGCAGATTCAGGGAAAGGATGAGAGGATGCGTTTAAAATAAGAAA
>ERZ808270.1392-NODE-1392-length-10453-cov-10.186574_pt1 | contig 10453 bp, 9 predicted proteins | sample MGYA00521082_ERZ808270 | MGnify/ENA primary metagenome ERZ808270 (study PRJEB31516, sample SAMN03275594) | gut metagenome | biome: mammalia-associated habitat; material: feces | host: Papio cynocephalus | place: Kenya | collected 2012-07-27 ...
GTCGATGAAATGGTGGAAAATTGAGGCTTTGAATAGAGCAGTACTGTTTCCAGTCCGCCGAGCCTGTCATTGTATTCGGCTTGCACTCGCTCGTACTCGAAGTCTATCGTCGAGCGCACTCCCCGCACTTGAAACCTCGCTCCCACTTCGGTGGCGATGTCCACTATCATGCCTCCATATGCCACCACGCTCACCCGTGGCTCATCACGATAGAGCTTGCTGATAGCCTCAACGCGCTCATCCGCTGTGAACATGTAGTGCTTCTCCGGATTTCGCGCCACCACGATGACAAGCCTGTCGAAAAGCCTCAACGCACGTCGGGCGATATCGTCGTGTCCAATGGTAAAGGGGTCAAAGCTGCCAGCGAAGACAGCAACTCTTTCTGACTTGTCGTTGCTCATGGCCTAAAAAAGTCTTTGTTGCATGATGTCTCCCTCGTATGGATTGCGCCCAAGATGTTCGTAAGCGAGCTTAGTCGCCATTCTACCTCGTGGCGTGCGCTTGATGAAACCCTCCATTATGAGGAAAGGCTCATACACCTCCTCCACGGTGCCACTGTCCTCGCCAATGGCGGTGGCTATCGTCGACACGCCCACTGGGCCGCCCCTGAACTTGTCTATGATGGTCAGGAGTATCTTATTGTCGATTTCATCGAGACCGTAAGAGTCTATATTTAGTGCGGCAAGAGCCAAATCGGCTATTTCTTTTGTTATCGTGCCGTTGCCTTTCACCTGCGCGAAATCGCGCACACGCCGCAAGAGTCCATTGGCTATACGTGGCGTGCCGCGAGAGCGGCGGCTTATCTCCACGGCGGCATCATCGTTGATAGGCACCTTGAGTAGCATGGCTGAGCGCTTTATGATGCGCTGTAGCGTCTCTGGATCATAATACTGCAAGTGCATGTTTATGCCGAAACGCGCACGCAGCGGGGCCGTGAGCATGCCCGAGCGCGTGGTGGCTCCTATAAGGGTAAAGGGGTTGAGGTCTATCTGTATCGACCGGGCCGACGGTCCCTTGTCTATCATGATGTCGATGCGGAAATCTTCCATGGCAGAATAGAGATATTCCTCCACCACTGGCTGCAAACGGTGGATTTCATCGATGAAAAGCACGTCGCGAGGCTCCAGCGACGTGAGTATGCCGGCCAAATCGCCCGGCTTGTCAAGCACTGGGCCTGATGTAATCTTAAATCCCACTCCAAGCTCGTTGGCAATGATATTGCTGAGAGTGGTCTTACCCAAGCCAGGGGGGCCATACAGCAATGTGTGGTCAAGTGGCTCGCCACGATACTTTGCCGCCTCAACAAAGACACGCAGGTTGTCAACAACAGTCTGCTGACCGTTGAAGTCATCGAAGCGAAGAGGACGAAGGGCGTTTTCAAAGTCCTTCTCTTCCTTGTTCACTTGCTCATCACGTATATCGAAATCGTCTGCCATTGATTATCAAAAGTGTATTCTCTGCAAAGTTACGGCTTTTTGGAGAGAATATCCTTTTTCGGCGAAAAGATTTTAATATCACCATTTTAAAGGTGTCATCTTATTTTCTTCACCACCCTGGCAGGATTGCCCACGGCAATGCTGCCAGACGGAATGTCTTTCACGACCACGCTGCCGGCGCCAATGGTCACGTTGTCGCCTATGGTCACGCCCGGCAAGATGGTCACGCTGCCGCCAATCCAACAGTTGTTGCCTATGGTGACGGGGAGCGCCCACTCTTGGCCAGTATTCCTTTCCTCAGAAATGGTGCTATGACATGCCGTGTAGATGCTGACGTTGGGACCCACGAAGCAATTGTCGCCAAAGGTGACATAAGCCTCGTCGAGCACTACAAGGTTGAAATTGGCAAAGAAGTGCTTGCCTACTTTTATTTGTGTGCCGAAGTCGCATAGGAAAGGCTGGTTTATGAAGGTGTCTTCATCGCACGCGCCCAATATCTCGTGCAACTTCCTGTTGCGCTCCTTCACCATCGTGGGGCGTATCTGGTTATATTCCCAACACAAATCCTTGCACTCGTTAAGCCTCTTCAGCACCTGAGGGTCCAAAGCATCGTAAACCTCACCGCGCAACATCTTGTCGTATTCCGTGGATTTTTCTTTCATCACTGTCTTGCTCAAATCGATATAAAACTTATGGTATTCTTTTTCCGTTATCGCGCGTTTATCGGTCAGCACGATCAATGGATGTGGCTGACACCCGCGTCTATAGGCTGGATGCCTGTGTGGATATGTATTCTCGAAAAAGCCACATCTCTTATAGAAGCGCAGACGCGCTTCCGACACGGAATCCACTATGGGGTCTATCTCCAACAACACTATTTTCTCGGTGGCTTGCTGAAACGTGCGGAGCATCCTGCCGCCATACCCTTTGCCCCTCAACTCCGCGTTGACGGCGAAATGTTCCACATAGAGGTATGTGTCAAATTCCCAATAAGAGATGAAGCCGAGAAATGTATCATCCTCCATGAATGCCATCAGCTTGTATCGCCTGTCCCGGAAGGCTTCCGCTTGTTGCAAGGCTGTGCGCTGCTCAAATATCGGGAAACTCACGACATATAAATTGTGAAACGACTTGTAAAGTGGATGGTTGAGCGAATCGATGTAACACTGTTGCATGACTTACTGTTTTTTAATGGTGTGACCTATCGCGATAAACGGCTTATCCACAGACCGACGAATGTGAGCACGCCATTGAGCATGAGAAAATCGTGCCAGACTGGTAGCTTGTGAGGCAGCGAGGCATCTCACTGAATGAAAATCTCTGAAGGGAGTTTCACCGCTATAGTAGACTCGCTGAAATCTTTTTTATTTCGCGTTACAATAACATCAGCATCCACAGACGCTGCTGTGAGATATTGAGTTGAGTCCTCATAATCTTTCCAATCTATATCAAGACAATCCTTGACTGTTTTTCCTGTCAAATCAACGACATTCACAAAAGACGATATCTCTTTAAATGCCTTTTTAATATCATCCAAAGAAAGATTGTGACGTTTAGCTACATAGACACCATTTACAACTGATAAAGCAGACACAAACAAGCAATGATCTTTGTTTCCAGCCAAAGCAAAAACTTTGAAAGCATCTTCATAAAACCCTTGACGACGGAAAACAAAGTCAAATAAGATATTTGTGTCAATAAAAATATTCATAGCTTATATTTTTCATCAATAATCACAAACTTCCCATCCTCATCTGCAGGGACATTAGCACCATTCAAAGGAATACTCTTTAGGAATTCCAGAAAATCATGATGCGTTTCTGCCCCAGACTCTCTCGATGTGGAAACCATCTTTGCTGCAACAGACTTCTTTCTTCTGTCCAAGAACTTTCTTTCTATTACATCCTGCACGTTAGAAGGTTGACTTTGGATAAGCGTCCAAAGAGCGTCCGCAATTGGGAAGTGAGAATTATTGATAAAAGTTGTAGCCATAGCATCTGTTTTTGGCAAAATTAGACAAACGCAATGAATTAAGCAAACTATTGAGTTACTTTTTGCACAGAGATTCATTCTTTGGCATTAGCATCCACAGACCAGCGAATGTGAGCGCGCCATTGAGCATGAGCAGCTCGTAGCCGAACTGGTAGCCGGTGAAATGGCGCGTCGTGGTCTCGATGGCAAAGCAGAGCAATGGACTGGCGATTGCCACCACCGGCACCCAACGGTCGTTGACAGCCCTATGGGTGAGCAGTCCGAAGGCGAACAGTCCCAACAATGGTCCGTAGGTGTAACCGCAAAGGATGTAGATGGCATCGATGACGCTCGTGGAGTTGACGGCGCGAAACAAGAGGATAAAGGCCACGAAGATGGCGGCTATGACCATGTGCGCCCGCTTGCGCAGTCGCTCGTCGTCGGCCCGTTCGAAAAAGTCAACGCACACGCTCGTCGTGAGAGCTGTGAGCGCACTGTCGGCGCTGGAGAAGCTCGCAGCCACAATGCCTATGGTGAAGAGCACGACAACCGTGGTGCCCAACTGCCCTGAGGCGGCGAACATGGGCAGCAGGTCGTCGCCCATCTGTGGCAAAGCCATGCCACGTGCCGACGACAGCCATACAAGCAAAATTCCGAGCACAAGGAAAAGAAGGTTCACGGGCACGAAAGCGAACCCATAGAGGCACATGTCTTTTTGTGCCTCGCGCAGGGTCTTGCAGGTCATGTTTTTCTGCATCATGTCCTGGTCAAGGCCAGTCATCACTATCACGACGAAAATGCCGCTGAGAAATTGTTTCCAGAAGTTCTGCCGACTTGCCCAGTCGTCGAACACGAAGACGCGGCTGTGTGGGTCGGCGGCGACCTTTGCCACCAATCCATGCAGGTCGAGGTTGAGACTGCCCATCGCTGCCACGATGATGAGCACGAGGGCGGCAAGCATGCAGGTCGTCTGAAACGTGTCGGACCACACGAGGGTTTTCACTCCCGCACGGCGCGTATAGAGCCAGATGAGCGCGACCATCACGACAACCGTACATGCGAAAGGCACGTGCCATGCGTCGAAAACGAAACGCTGGAGAATGAAACACACCACATAGAACCGCACAGCCGCCCCAACAAGCTTCGAGACTATGAAAAAGGCGGCTCCTGTCTTGTAGCTCCTACAACCCAGACGGTCGCGAAGATAACCATAGATGGTGGTGAGGTTCAGCCTGTAATATATCGGCAAGAGAATGAACGCCACGGCAAAATAGCCTGGTATGAAGCCCAGGCACATCTGCAGATAGGTCATGTCGCCCTTGAGCACCATGCCTGGCACGGAGACGAAGGTGATGCCTGAGATTGACGCGCCCACCATGCCGAAAGCCACCATGGGCCACGGGCTCTTCCTGTTGCCTCGGAAGAACGCCTCGTTGCCGGCGTGACGCGACGTGAGGCGGCTGATGGTGAATATCACCAAAAAGTATATGGCAAGCGTGAGGAGCATGGGCGATTATTGTTGACTGACGGTTGGACGTTGGAGTTTTTTCTTCAAGTGTTTGTAAAGCAGGAGAAAACCAGGCACGAGGAATATGTCGGCAAACACCCATGCCATGGGGTCGCCATAGCACACGCCAAGGAAGCCAAATGTAGGAACAAGCCACAGGCTCACGCCGCTCCTCGCTATCATCTCCATCACTCCAGAGAGCATGGAGAGGTTGCTGTAGCCCAAGCCTTGGATGCTGTATCTCAGTATGGAGAGCAGCCCGAGCACAGGATAGAAATAGCAGCTTATGCGCATGAGCATGGCTGCGTTGTCTGCCACTTCCTGACTGCCGCCGTTGACGAACAGCTCCATCATGTAGCCGGAGAATGGGAATATAATCAAGGCAGTGAGCACGAAATAGACGAGCATTATCTTCACAGCCGCCCACTCGCCTTGGCGCACGCGGTCGAGCCGGCCCGCGCCGATGTTCTGACCGCAATAGGTGGCCATGGCCACGCCGATGTTGTCGAACACGCAGATGAAAAGATACTTGATTCGCACCGCCGCCGTGAACGAAGCCACGTAAACGGTGCCGAGGGCATTGTTTGAACTCTGCAGCAATATGATGCCTATTGCCGTGATCGAAACCTGCAACCCCATTGGTATGCCGTTGTTGAGCAGTATGGATATGCGCTTGTTGTCAAACGCGCGCTCCTCACCATGGGGTATGAGCATTGTCATGTGGCGCGACACATACCAAACGCTAAGGATGGAGGCGAACAACTGCGAGAGCAATGTGGCCAAACCGGCTCCGGCCACGCCCATGCCAAGGATGAGGATGAGCAGCACGTCGAGCAAGATGTTGACAAACGACGATATTATGAGAAACAGGAATGGCTGCCGTGAGTTGCCAAGGGCCCGTATATAGCCAGCAAAGAGGTTGAACGTGAGGGTGAATGGTATTGCGAGAAACTGCAACAGGAGAAACGTGTAGGCATCGTCGAAAATCTCGCGCGGCGTGTTCACTATATGCAATATCTTGTCGCAAAAGGCACAGGCGAAAAATGTGATTACGACTATCATCACCAGGCTCACGCGTATGGAGTTAGCCACATAGGCGCGCATCTTCTTGTAGTCTTTGGCTCCGAAAGCCCTCGATATAGGTATGGCGAAACCTGCGCAAGCTCCGTTGCAGAAACCCATGACGAGAAACATCACCGAGGCCGACGCGCCAACGGCGGCAAGCGCGTTCACCCCTATCCAGCGACCCACTATGGCGGCATCTACTATGAGGTACATCTGCTGGAGGATGTAGCCCAATATCAATGGAATGGCAAACTTTATGATTCCACGGGCTGGATTGCCCACGGTCATATCGTTAGATGAAGTATTGTTAGACATTGTTTAATACAAACAAAAACCGACGGCCCATCCCTTTATCCCTGGCTTGCCCCTCCCTTTATCCCTCCCCCACCCAGGGGAGGGAGTTATTTGTTTCAAGGGACGAAAGCACATCATTACACATTATAAAAAATAATGTTATTGCCTTTCGGGGTGCGGACGGGCACAGGGCCCGCCCCTGCAAAGCATCACACAAATCACCTCTTGAGACATTCCATTTCCTCCCCTGGGTGGGGGAGGGATAAAGGGAGGGGCAAGATAAGGATAAAGGGAGGGGCCTGCCATTTTACTTGTTCAATTTCCAGGTGGCACCGTCCTTGGTGTCCTGCACTATGAATCCGGCATCGGTGAGGGCGTCGCGAATCTCATCGCTCACCTCCCAGTTCTTGGCCTCTTTAGCCTCCTGACGCATGTGCAGCACCAGGTCCACTATCTTGCCATAGGCTTTCTCACGCTCAGGACTTCCGGCTCCGCGGTTCGACTTCAGGCCGAGGATGTCGAAGGTGAAGGTGTTCATCGTGTCGGTGAGTTCCTTGAGGTCGTCGGCGGAAATCTTCGTCTTGTGATCGAGGAGCGTGTTTATGAGGTGGCACGCATCAAATAGGGCGCTGATGACGAGCGGTGTCTGCAAGTCGTCGTTCATGGCGTCGTAGCAGCGTTGGCGCAACTCGCTCACGAACTTATGGGTGTCGGGCTGTGAGCCTTTGGCTGTCTGCACACGGTCGAGGTTGGATATGCCGTCCATGAGACGCTCATAGCCCTTTTGCGCGGCCTTTAGCGCGTCGTTGCTGAAGTCCACCGTGCCACGGTAGTGGGCGGAGAGGATGAAGAAGCGTATGGTCATTGGCGAGTAGGCCTGCTCAAGCGACGGGTGGTCGCCGGTGAAGAACTGCTCAAGGGTGATGAAGTTGCCAAGGCTCTTGCCCATCTTCTGCCCGTTGATGGTAATCATGTTGTTGTGCATCCAGTAGTGCACCATCTGGTCGCCCTGCGACGCCACGGCCTGGGCTATCTCGCACTCGTGGTGCGGGAAGATGAGGTCCATGCCGCCGCCGTGGATGTCGAAGTGGTTGCCGAGATACTTGCGACCCATGGCCGTGCACTCGCAGTGCCATCCCGGGAAGCCGTCGCCCCACGGACTCGGCCAGCGCATGATGTGCTCCGGCGTGGCGCGCTTCCACAGCGCGAAGTCGGCCTGGCATTTTTTCTCGTCGGTGCCGGCGAGCTCACGGCTGTTGTTGATGATGTCGGTGAGGTTTCGGCCTGACAGTATGCCGTACTTGTGGTCTTGGTTATATTTCTGTATGTCGAAATACACCGATCCGTTGCTCTCGTAGGCGTAGCCGTTCTTGAGAATCTGCTCCACAAGCTGCTCTTGCTCTATGATGTGACCCGTGGCGTGTGGCTCTATCGATGGCGGCAGGGTGTTGAGAAGTTCCATGGCCTTGTGGTAGCGGTTGGTATAGTATTGCGCTATCTCCATCGGCTCCAGCTGCTCCAGGCGGGCCTTCTTCTCTATCTTGTCATCACCCTCATCGGCATCGTGCTCAAGATGGCCAACGTCTGTTATATTGCGCACGTAGCGTACCTTGTAGCCAAGATGACGCAGGTAACGAAAGAGCAAATCGAAGGTTATGGCCGGACGGGCATGTCCCAAGTGTGGGTCGCCGTATACCGTGGGACCGCAAACATACATGCCCACGTGGGGGGCGTGAAGGGGCTTGAAAAGCTCCTTCTTGCGCGTAAGCGTATTGTAAATTAAGAGGTTCTGTGTCATGGATTTTCCCTTACATTGTTTATTATGACTGCAAACTTACACTTTTTTTCGCTAAAAGCGGTTGCTTTGCGTTTTTTTTTGACATTACCGTTCTTCATAATAGGGAAAAGCCTATTCAGTTGTAGGCTATTTCCCCATTGGGCTTTTCGTGTGCTGGATTAACTTTGCATACACAAAACGACCATTAAATCCATACTGACATGAAAAAAACATTGCTTTTGCTTTTCGCCCTAATCGTAACCCTGTCGGCATCGGCACAATATTATCGCAACGGCAGGCCAATACCTCCACGCCACCGCTATAATAACAGTTCGGCCTACAGTCAACTCGGCGACTCCTACTTTGGCTTCCGCCTCGGCATGGCCGTAGCCACGGTTCACTCCGACGCGGCCAACCTCGACGGCAGCGACTCGCGCACGGGTCTCGACGTGGGCTTCGTGGCTGGCACGCGCATCACCCGCTCCGCGCCACTCTACTTCGAGTCGGGCCTATCCTACACCGAGAAAGGCGGCAAGGGCAGGTACGAGGGCGACAAGTTCACCTACCGGTTGGAATATCTTGAGTTGCCGCTCTTGATAAAATATAAATACCCCGTGGCCAGCGACATCACCATCGAGCCTTTTGCTGGCGGCTACCTCGCCTGCGGCGTGGGCGGCAAGGTGAAAGACTACGGCAAGCGTGAGGCATACTCCAGCTTCAGCAACGAGATGGGCAGCTTCCGCCGCTTCGACGGTGGCATACGCTTGGGCTGCGGAGCCAGCTTCGACAAACTGTATGTGGGCATGAGCTATGACGTGGGCCTTGCCAACGTGGGCCACTACGACTTCGAGGACACTCGCACCGGGTCGTTCAACCTCAACATAGGCGTGACGTTCTGAGCAGACAAACCACAGCCTCTTTAAAAAAACACGCAAGGCGTTGATAATCCACTGATTATCAACGCCTTGTTTTATAAGAATCAAAAGACGAATCCAACGTTTCGGCTTCACGCTTGAATCGCGACGGCTTTACGCTTGAATCGCAACGGCTTCACGCTTGAATCGCAACGCGATTACACTTGAATCGCGACGGCTCTACGCTTGAATGCCGAAACGGTGCTTTTTTCTGCCTCATTTGTGATTTATCTGCCTCATTTTCGCAACAAATGAGGCAGATAATCATAGTAATGGTGCAGATAAATCGAAAATAATCGTAATTTTGCAACCTACCAAAACAAATGACCATGCATCAATTTGATTACAAGGATTCTCCCCAAAAGCTCCTGACACCATCTATAGTCAAGCAAATAGCGGCCCTTCATGAATACAAAGGCAAGCAAGACCTGTATGTATCCGCCAAGGCTGACACACTATCCGCATTGCTCGAAATAGCCAAGATACAAAGCACCAAGGCATCAAACAGCATTGAGGGAATCCATACTTCTGATGAGCGACTGGAAGCTCTTGTCATGGATAAAGCAGAACCGCAAAACCGCTCCGAAGAAGAAATAGCCGGCTATCGTGAAGTGCTGACAACCATACACGAGAACTACGAGTATATTCCCATAAGGCCAAACAGCATTCTGCAACTACATCGTGACCTCTATTCTTTCGGTGGCAAGGAAATTGGTGGAAGATACAAGAATACAGACAACGTAATAGCCGAAACTGATAGCCAAGGCAACGAGCACGTAAGATTCAAACCGACACCTGCATTTCAAACGCCTGAAGCCATGGAAGACCTCTGCCAAGCATTCAACGAGGCGATAGACCGTAACGAATACGATGAGCTATTATTGATACCTTTGTTTGTGCTCGACTTTCTCTCCATACATCCCTTCAATGATGGTAACGGGCGCATGAGCCGCCTGTTGACGCTCTTGCTTCTATACCGCAGTGGCTACATCGTGGGCAAATATATAAGCCTTGAGATGATTATAGAAAAATCGAAAACGACTTATTATGAAGCCTTAGGCGAAAGTTCAACGGGATGGCACGACAACGAAAATAATTATCAGCCATTTGTAAGCTATTACCTTGGCATCATAATAAAGGCTTACAAGGAATTTCAAGATAGGGTTGACCACTTGAATGGCAAGGTAATGTCAAAGGCTGAGCGCATCAAGGCCATCTTTGGCAAGAAGTTGGGCAAGGTTACAAAGAACGACATTGCAAGCCTCTGCCCGGACATTAGCATTAGTACGATAGAACGAACTCTGAGAGCCATGCTTGACGCAGGGGAAATAAAGAAAGTAGGCAAAGGAAGGGGCACTGGATACATAGGCTAAAGCACACCAGTGTCACAGGTACAACACAGCCTCGTTGCCCTCGTTGAAAAGCAGGTCGAGGATGGAGAGGTTGGGCAGGAAACCAAACTTCTGCTTGTAGACCTGGTAATAGGGGC
>ERZ808270.1394-NODE-1394-length-10426-cov-8.881882_pt1 | contig 10426 bp, 5 predicted proteins | sample MGYA00521082_ERZ808270 | MGnify/ENA primary metagenome ERZ808270 (study PRJEB31516, sample SAMN03275594) | gut metagenome | biome: mammalia-associated habitat; material: feces | host: Papio cynocephalus | place: Kenya | collected 2012-07-27 ...
CAACCAACGGAAGCCCAAAGAATGCATCCTCAGACGCAACCAACGGAAGCCCAAAAACATTTCAGGCTACGGGCGAGGTCGTGCGTTTTGATGGTTTCTTGCGCGTATACCGTGAGAGCCAGGGCGACGACGATAGCACGCAGGACGATAGCCGACTCCTTCCCCCCATGCAGGAGGGACAGCAGCTCGAGCGTCGCGAAGTGGTGGCACAACAGCGTTTCACGCAGCAGCCTGCCCGCTATACAGAAGCTTCGCTCGTACACAAGCTCGAAGAATTGGGCATCGGCCGTCCGTCGACCTATGCACCGACCATCTCTACCATTCAGCAACGCGAATACGTGGTGAAGGGTGAGAGCGAAGGCACCGCCCGCTCTTACAATCAGCTCACACTCACCGACAGCGGCATTGCCGACGAGACACTTACCGAAAACGTCGGTAGCAACCGCGGCAAACTCGTGCCAACAGATACCGGACTTGTGGTCAATGACTTCCTGATGGAGTATTTCCCCGAAATCATGGACTACAACTTCACCGCCAACGTAGAAAAGCAGTTTGACGAAGTGGCAGAAGGCAAGGAAAACTGGACACAGCTCATCGGCGACTTCTACAAAGACTTCGAACCCCAAGTGGAACGCATCCTCAACGAGAAGAGCGACCACCGCGTGGGAGAACGCGAACTCGGCACAGATCCGCAGAGCGGAAAGCCCGTCAGCGTGAAGATAGGTCGCTTCGGACCCGTGGTGCAGATTGGCGTGCCCAGCGATGAAGAAAAACCGCGCTTCGCCAACCTCGCTAAAGGACAAAGCATCGAGACCATCACGCTCGAGGAAGCATTGGAGCTATTCAAGCTCCCGCGCACACTTGGCGAATTCGAAGATCAAACGGTCAAGGCCAACGTGGGACGCTTCGGACCCTACGTACAGCTCGGCAAGTCGTTCGTGTCGATTCCCAAGGGCGAAGATCCTATGGAGATCACCCTTGAGCGGGCTATCGAACTCATTAAGGAAAAACGCGAGAAGGAGGCAGCAAGCCACCTGAAGCAGTTTGACGAAGAACCCGAGCTCGAAGTGCGCGCCGGACGATGGGGCCCCTACATCGCTTATAAGGGAAAGAACTACAAGATACCTAAGAAAGACGCCGACCGCGCTGCCCAACTCTCGCTCGAAGAGTGCAAGCAAATCATCGAATCGGACGCCAAGAAACCCGCCGCACGTAAGCGAGCAACCAAAAAGTAACGACTAATTTTATGCAGAGCATCATCCTGACGGGCTATATGTGTGTGGGAAAAACCACCGTGGGCAGGGCCCTGGCTAAGCGCCTAAACTGTACTTTCTACGACCTCGACTGGTACATAGAAGAGCGCTTCCACACCAAAGTGAGCCAAATATTTGCCGAGAAAGGGGAAGCGCACTTCCGCGACCTCGAACGGCGCATGCTCCACGAAGTAGCGGAGTTTGAAAATGTAGTCGTATCTTGTGGCGGAGGCACACCGTGCTTCTTCGACAATATGGACTACATGAACCAGGTGGGACAGGTGTTCTACCTCAAGGCTTCGCCCGAAACGATACTCCAACACCTGAGCATGAGTCGTGGCGAACGCCCTCTGCTCAAAGACAAGTCGCCCGAAGAATTGCGCACCTTCGTCAGCGAACAACTCGCACAGCGTGAGCCTTTCTATGCAAAAGCACGTCACGTGATCGACGTCAACGTGCTCGATTCCTTCGATAAGATCGACGTCGTGGTGGATCACATCTGCGATATGCTCCCCTAATAATAGAGTTTTAGGTTTTAAGGTTAGGAGGTTATAAAGTCACCTTACGCGTTGTAAGCGAAAGTAACGTTACCCGTTGGCGGAATTCTTGGTTAACGGGTAGACAAGTTAACAAGTAAGAATGTCTTAGACTACTTGTTTTGTTAAAACGAGAACGATTGGACTCGACAAACTTACCTGTTAACTTGTCAACCCGTTTACAAATTCCGCCAACGCGTAACTTTATAACCTCTTAATCTCACAAACTTAAAACTTATATCCTTAAACCCAAAAAGACTTTGCCATGCGTAAATGGAGAATTGAAGATTCTGAAGAACTCTATAATATAAAGGGCTGGGGTGTAAACTACTTCGGCATCAACGAGAAGGGACACGCCTACGTGTCGCCCCGAAAGGACGGCGTAAAGGTCGACCTCAAAGAGGTGGTAGATGAACTCGCTTCGCGCGACATCACCGCCCCCGTGCTGCTGCGCTTCCCCGACATTCTCGACAATCGTATCGAGAAGACCTCGGAGTGTTTCAACAAAGCAGCAGAAGAGTACGACTACAAGGCCGAACACTTCATTATCTACCCCATCAAGGTGAACCAAATGCGTCCCGTGGTGGAGGAAATCATCAGCCACGGAAAGAAGTACAACCTCGGCCTTGAGGCTGGCTCAAAGCCCGAACTTCATGCCGTCTTGGCCACCAACATGGACTCCGACAGCCTCATTATCTGCAACGGCCATAAGGATCAAAACTTCATCGAGCTGGCACTGCTCGGACAGAAGATGGGCAAGCGCGTGTTCCTCGTCGTAGAGAAACTTCCCGAACTTATCACCATCGCTCACACCGCAGAGAAGCTCGGCGTGCGTCCCAACCTGGGCATCCGCATCAAGCTCGCTGCAAGCGGCACGGGTAAGTGGCAAGAGAGCGGCGGCGACGCTTCGAAGTTTGGACTCAACTCCTCAGAACTTCTTCAAGCCCTGCAGATGCTCGACGAGATGGGCATGCACGACTGCTTGAAACTCATCCATTTCCACATCGGTTCGCAAATCACCAAAATCCGACGCATCAGTACAGCCCTGCGTGAGGCTTCACAGTTCTACGTACAGCTCCATGCGATGGGCTTCAACATCGAATTCGTCGACTGCGGTGGTGGCCTTGGTGTAGACTACGACGGTACACGCTCCAGCAACTCTGAGAGCTCTGTCAACTACTCCATCCAGGAGTATGTCAACGACTGCGTATACACCTTCGTCGACGCTGCCAATAAGAATCACATTCCTCACCCCAACCTCATCACCGAGGGCGGACGCTCGCTCACGGCACACCACTCCGTGCTCGTGGTCGACGTGATGGAGAGCGTGAGCATGCCCCATATGGATGAAAACTTCCATCCCACGGAGCAGGATCATCAGCTCGTGCACGACCTTACAGAGATCTGGGACAAACTTTCACCTCGTTCCATGCTCGAGGATTGGCACGACGCACAGGACATTCGCGACGAAGCGCTCGACCTCTTCCGCCACGGCATCATCGACCTCAAAACGCGTGCACAGATAGAGAGCCTCTACTGGAGCATCACGCGCGAGATTAGCGAATTGGCGCACCATCAGAAGCATGTGCCCGACGAACTCCGTTCGCTCGACAAGATGATGGCGGATAAGTACTTCTGCAACTTCTCGCTCTTCCAATCGCTCCCCGACTCGTGGGGCATCGATCAGCTATTCCCCATCATGCCTATTGAGCGCTTGAACGAGAAGCCCACCGTATCGGCCACACTGCAGGACATCACTTGCGACTCGGATGGTAAAATCTCTGCCTACGTCAACTACAATCAGCAGACCTCCTACCTCCCGCTCCACAATTTCCGCGAGGGAGAACACTATTATATAGGAGTGTTCCTCGTGGGTGCCTACCAAGAGATTCTGGGCAATATGCACAACCTCTTCGGCGACACCAATGCCGTACACGTCACCGTCGACGAAGACGGCTATAGCATCGACAAGACCATCGATGGTGAGACCGTGGCCGACGTGCTGGAGTATGTGCAGTACGACCCGAAGCGCCTTGTGCGCCGCCTCGAAGCTTGGGTGAGCAAAGCCGTGAAAGAGGGCAAAATCACCACCGAGGAAGGCAAGGAGTTTATCTCCAATTATCGTTCCGGCCTCTACGGTTATACGTATTTGGAATAATTCAGATTCCCCTTTCTATCGCTTATTTCTAAAAAAAACTAACTGCGGGCTGACACCCTCCAAAGTGTGAGAGGAGTGTCAGCCCGCAGTGGCTTGTTTAGAGTAGGGTGGGAGAGGAGAACTTACTTCGCACCATCCTTCTCGCTAAAGTCTGTGGGGCGCATTGATACGGTGATGCAGTTGCGCTGTTTCAGCAAAACGTTGTTGACGAAGTCCTGAATATCCTTAGAAGTAAGATTCTTCAATACCTCTTCGTAGCCCGTCTGCTCGTCCTTGTTCCAGCGCACCTTGCTTTCGATAAGGTTCATCCAGTAGCCGTTCTTCTTCTGGCTATCGGCATAGTCCTTAAGGTTGAAGGTGATCACCTTGTCGAGTTCTTCAGCAGTAACGCCCTTAGCAGCAATGTCCTCGATGCCCTGCTTCATCAGCAGAAGAGCCGAGTCGAGCTTAGCCGGCTTCACGGGACACTGAATCTGGAGAATATACTGGTCGCGCAGACCATATTCGAGACTTCCGTCAGCGCCTACACTGTAAGCGATGCCAGCGTCCTCACGAATGCTCTTGAGGTAACGCTGCGTAAGAATTTCGCCCAAGGCATTCACCACGGCGGCCTCCTTCATAGAGTAAGCGTGGTCGCCCGTCCATACCTGTACGAGGATAGCCTGCGGAGTCTCCATGGGGCGGAGGAAGTTGTTGTCGATAGTGCCCTTGGCAAAGTCGATGTGGCGGTCAGTGTAAGCTTCACGCTTCTTTACAGCCTTGAGCGGAGCAATATATTGCTCGGTGAAGGCACGGAGCGAATCCACATTGAATGCACCGGTAAAGAAGAAGTCGAAGTCGCCACCCGCATTAAATCTCTCAGCATAGAGCTTCTTGATCGTCTCATAGTTGGCCTGGTCCAGATCCTTAAGCTTCAGCGTAGTGCGCAAGGGATTGTGGCCATAGAGCGTGCAGGTAAGCGAATCGGTAAAGGCCTTCATGGGCTGCTTTTCAGCATTCGCCAGAGAGGTCTTCAAGAATGAGATCGTATTATTATAGGAGTCAGTGTCGTTGCAAGGAGCCTGGAAGTGGAGGTAGATCAGTTCGAAGAGCGTGCGCAGATCCTTAGGAGTAGAACTTCCGCTGAGGCCCTCGCTGATTTCTCTCACGTTGACGTTGCACGAAACCTGCTTACCAGCAAGCTTCTTCTCAAGCTCAGTGCTCGTAAAGTTGCCCAGACCTGTGGCGTTCATCACCTGCGAGAGAAGTTTCTCATTCACCTGCTCGCTTGCAGGAAGCAGACTATTGCCACCGAAGCTCAGGGCTTCAAACTGCACTTCAGAGTTGTTGAAGTCAGTCTGCTTGAAGTATACGCGAGCACCATTTTGCAGCGTCCAGCAAGTGTAGCCGAAGTCGGCCTTCTCCTCCTTCTTGATCTTACCCTTCTTGGGGAGAACGGGCACGAGCGGTTCGTTCTTCACATTGTCTACGTAAGCCTCTACCTTAGCAGTCTTAGCTGTAGCGATAGCTTGCTTAAACTGGTCGACGGTGGGCACCGTTACGCCCTCTTTGTCGGGATACATAGCCAAGCATACGAAGTTGGTGTCGGTGCTGGCAGTGTATTGCTTAAATACGGTGCTGATAGCGGGAGTAAGCATCTTGGCCTGCTTAAGCTGCTCTCCCATCATCTTGTAACTCTGGTAAAGGTCGTCGATGCTCGAGATAGGAGTGCCATCGAGGAAGCCACGCACGTATTGATTGACGAAGTAGCTATTCTTCTGCTTGTCGCGGTTGTTGTAAAGGCTTTCCCATGAGCTCATAAAGTCGTCGTTGGCACGATTCACCTCTGTGGTGGTAAAGCCAAATTCTGCGGCACGCTTCACCTCCTGCATCACCGTCTGCAGGGCTTCGGCATCCTTGCCGGGCTTCGGCATGATATAGATGCTGAAGGCATCCATCGTCTTAGAGATGATGTAGTTGTCGTCGCCACACTGAGCGCCGTTGAAGGGGCAGTCGGCCTTCTGAGCCAGTTCGCTGAGTCGTGCGTTGAAAGCGCTTGTTACCAACGAATTGATATAATTTATGCTCAAGTAGGCAGCCGTGTTGCGATACTCCACGGGAAGCGGCTCGTGCTTAAACATGACCTCAATCAAGCCCATCGGCTGCTCCTTGTCCTTGTCGATCACGTAGATAGGTGCATCATTGTTGGGCACGGGATAGGATTCATACTTTGCAGCGTCCTTCGGCATCACGATGGGCGAGAAGAGCGCCTTTACCTTGGCCTCCACCTTGTCGACATCGATATCGCCCACGATGACGATGCCCTGCAGGTCGGGACGGTACCACTTCTCGTAGTAGTCGCGCAGCTCTTTGGGCTTAAAGTTGTCGACCACGCTCATCAGTCCGATAGGGTAGCGGTGGCCGTAGCGTGAACCCGGATAGAGAGTAGCCAGGTTGCGCTCAAACATACGGCCCGAAGCACTGCTTCTCATGCGCCATTCTTCGTGAATCACGCCGCGCTCCTTGTCGATCTCCTTAGGATCGAGCGTAAGGTCGTCTGCCCAATCGTGGAGGATCAAGAGGCAAGAGTCCACGTTGGCTTCGGTCACGGGCACATCGTCGATGTTGTACACCGTCTCGTCTGTAGAAGTATAAGCGTTGAGGTTTTCGCCAAACTTCACACCAATCTTCTCGCAAAACTTCGTCAGCGAATTGTCGGGGAAGTGCGTAGTACCATTGAAGCACATATGCTCCAAGAAGTGAGCCAATCCGCGTTGGCTCTCCTCCTCCTGCACAGAGCCCACCTTTTGGGCAATGTAGAAGTTGGCACGCTTTTCAGGCAAATTGTTGTGACGGATGTAGTAGGTAAGTCCGTTGGGAAGCTTACCCGTGCGCACATCCTTGTCGATGGGCAGACTGGGAATCTGCTGAGCCATTGTCGGCACTACGATGAGCGCCACGAGCAATAGCCAAAGTGCTTTAAGCTTGTTCATTGTGTTAATATAATAAATGAGTGTTATTGGTTGCATCAAGCGTTGGCAGAATAGCCCTTACAGCCATCCTACCTCAAGGGAAGGAATAGAACAAGCCCAAGCGGAGCACCCTCCCTACATCATTGCACACTTCATGCGCATGTGGGCCAATTCTTTACCCTATCCCATGCAAAATTAGTCATTTATATGTACACAGACTTCCTTTTCAAAAACATTTGTGTAAATTCGCGTCCAAATCAGTGAAGCATATGATACGCAAATTCGATTTTTTAGTAATTGGTTCCGGTGTGGCCGGAATGAGTTATGCCCTCCAAGTGGCCGCCTCGGGCAAAGGTAAGGTGGCCCTCGTATGCAAGTCGACCATAGAAGAGGCCAACACCGCTAAGGCACAAGGCGGAGTAGCCTCCGTCACCAACCTCAAGGTCGACAACTTCCAGAAACATATACAAGACACCATGGTCGCAGGCGACTACATCTCCGACCCCCGCGCCGTAGAGCAAGTAGTCAAGATGGCCCCCGCCGGCATAGAGCGCCTCGTAAAGTGGGGTGTCAACTTCGATAAGACCAAAGACGGCTCCTTCGACCTCCACCGTGAGGGTGGCCACTCCGAATTCCGCATCCTCCATCATGCCGACGATACAGGCTTCGAAATCCAGCGCGGACTCATCGAAGCCGTGCGCCACCATCCCAACATCACCGTGCTCGAGAACCACTTCGCAGTGGAAATCATCACCCAGCACCACCTCGGCGTGGAAGTGACCCGTCGCACCCCAGATATCGAATGCTACGGAGCCTACATCCTCGACCCCGACACTCAGAAGATCGACACCTTCCTATCACGCGTCACCGTGCTCTGCACCGGCGGTTGCGGCGCAGTATACGCCACCACCACCAACCCCGAGATAGCCACCGGCGACGGCATTGCCATGGCCTATCGAGCTAAAGCCACCGTCGAGGGAATGGAGTTTATACAGTTCCACCCCACAGCCCTCTACAACCCACGCGAGAAGCACCCCGCCTACCTCATCACCGAGGCCATGCGAGGCTATGGCGGCATACTCCGTCTGCCCAACGGCGAGGAATTTATGCAAAAGTACGACAAGCGACTCTCCCTCGCACCACGCGACATCGTAGCACGTGCCATCGATAAGGAAATGAAAATCCACGGCCTCGACCACGTATGCCTCGACGTCACACACAAAGATCCCGAAGAGACCAAACACCACTTCCCCAACATCTATCAGAAGTGCCTCTCCATCGGCATCGACATCACCAAGCAATACATCCCCGTAGTGCCCTGTGCCCACTATCTCTGTGGCGGCATCAAGGTCGATCTCAATGCCTGCTCATCCATCCACCGCCTCTACGCTGTGGGCGAATGCTCATGCACCGGACTCCATGGCGGCAACCGTCTCGCATCCAACTCCCTCATCGAAGCCGTAGTCTATGCCGACACCGCAGCCAAGCATTCCATAGAGCACATCGATGAATATACCTTCAACGACAACGTGCCCGAATGGAACGACAGCGGCACCATGACCAACGAAGAAAAAGTACTCATCGCACAAGACGTCAAAGAAGTAGAGCAAGTCATGTCAGCCTACGTAGGCATCGTCCGCTCCGACCTCCGACTCAAGCGTGCATGGACCCGTCTCGACCTCCTCTACGAAGAGACCGAAAACCTCTACAAGCACGTCAAAGCCACACGCGACATCTGCGAACTTCGCAACATGATCAACGTAGGCTACCTCATCACCCGACAAGCTCTCGAACGCAAGGAAAGCCGAGGCCTGCACTACACCCTCGACTACCCCAAGCACGCGTACGATCAAAACTAATTAAGACTCTCAGAATGAGAAATCTTATCCATATTAATTAATAGGAATACACGTAATAATAGGCACTTCTAATGATTCTCTGAAAAATTAGAAGCGCCTATTATAGTTCTTTAGAAACTTTTCGTAACTTTGTGGCGAAAAGTACAAACAAAAGATAAAATTATGCTCAACCTGAAAACCATGTTGGCTGCGCTCCTCCTCGCAGGAACCGCCACACAGACAGCTTTCGCACAGACCGAGAGCACAACAAAAAAGGCAGGCTATCCCTACGTATTCGTAGGCGTGCAGGGTGGCGGCCAGGTAACCTTCACCAACTATCAAGCCTCTAAGCTCATCACTCCCATCGGAGCTGTCAGCGTAGGCGGCATGTTTACACCCGTCGTAGGAGCACGTCTCCACGTGAGCGGTATCAACGAAAAGGGAGGGCTCAAGAGTCTTGGACAAACTTACGACTACAAGTTCGTTACCTCCAACCTCGACCTCATGTTCAACCTCTGCAACGCAATCGCCCCCAACAAGCACCACGTAGTCAATGCCTACCTCCTCGGCGGTGTAGGTCTCGGCTATGCATGGGACAACGACGACCTCAACGGACTCGCACCCAATGCAGCAGAGAATAACATCAACCTCCGATGGGACGACGACCGTCTCGTACACAACTTCCGAGTAGGTATGCAGCTCGACTTCGAAGTAACACCCCTCGTAGGCATCAACCTCGAAGCCACCGCCAACAACCTCCACGATCGCTTCAACTCTAAGCTCAACGGACACGGCGACTGGCAAGTACAAGCCCTCCTCGGCGTCAACTTCAAGCTCGGCCGCGGAAAGGCAGCACCCGCACCCGTAGTACTCCCCACTCCCGAGCCCGCACGCCCCGTAGTAGTCGAAGAGCCCAAACCACAGCCCGCTCCCGAGCCCAAACCCGAGCCCAAGCCCGAAAAGCCCGCACCCAAGCAGCTCGCCGAGACCAAGGCAGAGATCTTCTTCACCATCGGTTCGTCAGCCGTACGCACTTCCGAAGAAGCCAAACTCAAAGAGTTCGCACAGTGGATGAAAGACCATCCCACAGCCAAGGCCGAAGTAATGGGCTATGCCGATGCTGGCACAGGTAACGCAGAAATCAACCGCACCATCTCCGAAAAGCGCGCTGCACGCGTAGCCAAAATCCTCACCGAGAAGTACGGCATCTCAGCATCACGCATCACCTCAGGCTATAAGGGCGACACCGTACAGCCCTATTCCAACAACGACTCCAACCGCGTAGTAATCGGCGTAGCCAAGGAGCAGTAACCATCCCTATGGACAATTCTTCCATAGAAAGCACCACTCATCCCATCACAGAGTAGTGCATCGCAAATAAGAAATCCCCACTCCGCATATCAGTAGAGTGGGGACTTCTTGTATCTAAATCTATACTTTACCTGACAAAAATGCCTATTCGTCGACAAAAACGTACGATTTGTCCAATTTGTTTGGTTTAATTCAAAATAAATCTTACTTTTGCATCAGAATAAATCAACAAGCTATAAGGTAATAGTGTTTTTTAGGTAAATGACGAGGGGCAGTGCCCGCCGTGAGGCGCGCACTGCCTCATTTTGTACGCTTGGCATGAGTATTATCTAACGGGTGCAAGTCCCGAGTAAGCCCTAATAGCGGGAATTACATAGCC
>ERZ808270.1395-NODE-1395-length-10420-cov-3.755234_pt1 | contig 10420 bp, 10 predicted proteins | sample MGYA00521082_ERZ808270 | MGnify/ENA primary metagenome ERZ808270 (study PRJEB31516, sample SAMN03275594) | gut metagenome | biome: mammalia-associated habitat; material: feces | host: Papio cynocephalus | place: Kenya | collected 2012-07-27 ...
CTTCTAACCGCCTCGAATTGCACACGGTTAAAATCCGGATTATGAAGTTCTTCCCTAACAGCCAAAAACTCAACTGTATTTCTGTTTCGCATCCAGTTCTGAATGACAAATCTGGGATCATTATCATTTCTATAATATACTCCACCTTCTCCTGCGGACACTGCTTTACCTCTGGATTCTCTTTCTTAGACTTATTGTAGTTCTCGCCCATGTCCAGACCACACATCCGCTTTACCTGTGCAATATAAGAAGTATGCACATTTACACCATACTTGTCCTTCACATATTCCTTAATCTTTGAATAAGCAGCCTTTTCTTATGGTGTGTAATTACTCTCTTCATCCGGCTCCATTGTGACCTCAATCTTAGGTGTATCTATTTTACGCGATAATAGGACGAACGTCTCAACATGCACCGTATTCGGAAACATATCCACACACTGCACCTTATCCACGACATACCCCCGCGCCAGAAGCACCTCCAGATCCCGCGCCAGACTCGTCGGCTTACACGAAATATAAATCATATGATCCACACCATAATTGATAATCTTTTCCAGCGCCTTCGGATGAATACCATCTCTTGGCGGATCAAGCACAATATAATCCGGCCGCTCTTCAATCGTATCGAGCACCTTTAAGACGTCACCCGCCAAAAATTCACAGTTGTCCAGATGATTGAGTGCCGCATTCTCTTTTGCGGCCTCTACTGCTTCCTCGATGATCTCCACACCCACAACTTTTTTGCAGACTGGAGCGAGCATCTGTGCGATCGTACCGGTACCGCTGTACAGATCATAAACGGTCTTATCTGCCAGCATGTCCGGATTATCCCCGAGGATAAATTCACGGGCCGTGGAGTAAAGCACTTCTGCTCCGAGAGAGTTCGTCTGGAAAAAGGAAAACGGTGAAATCTGAAAACGCAGTCCCAACAGTTCCTCATAAAAATAATCCTGTCCGAAAAGTACTTCTGTTCCCTCGTTTTTTACAACATCCGCCACACTGTCATTTTTTGTGTGGAGTACCCCTTTTAAGGTTCCTTCCAGTGAAAGTGTCAAAAGTACATCTTTCCATTCGTCTAAAAGCTGCTTTTCTTTTTCTTCATTTACCGTTCCGGCATATGGACATTTCCCCTGCTTTTCCAGCAATGCAGCCTCTATCTTTGCACGTTCGTCCGGCTCCTGCTCCTGTGCATTCCTCCAATCCTGCGTCGTAGTGATCAGATCGACTAAAATCTCCCCCGTCTTTACTGCCTTTCGCACAAGAAGATGACGCAGATATCCGGTATGGCGCAGTCTGTGATAGAAGGAGATTTCCTGCTCCCTGAAATACGTGAGCGTCGCCATAAGAATTGCACGGAAATCACCATCTACGATCCGACAGTCCTCTACCGTTACAATATCATAAAAACTGCCACGCTTGTGCATTCCAAGTGCCAGCGGTCCGTCCTTGTATTCGTCTCCGAATGAAAATTCCATTTTGTTGCGGTAAGCAAGCACACGCGGGCTATGTTTGATTGGCAGAAACTCATAGGCACAGGCATCCCCGATCGCCTGCTCCATCATGCCGCGCACCTGTGTCTCCTTGATCTTTAACTGTTCTTCATAAGGCAGACTCTGATACGTACATCCTCCGCACTGTCCGAAATGCCGGCAGGTATCTGCGGTTTCCAGTGGCGATTTCTTCACGGTTTCCAAAAGTCGTCCTTCTGCTTTTCCTTTTCGTACTTTATTTACCACAAAGGAAACCCGCTGTCCCGGAATGGTATTCTTGACGATGACGCGTTCTCCCTCGTCTGTCATCACAATCCCTTTGTTCGGGAATTCTACGGTTGTTACGTTTCCTTCTGCAATCTGCCCTTTTTTCATCCTTTTACTCCTCATGCATCATTCTAAATCTTATTTTCTTACGGAAAAAGGGACTACACAACTGCAGTCCCTTCTTTCTTCGTTCGGTTTTCTTTTTCGCTTAAACTGCCTGAAAGTTCTCACGATTCCAGCAATGATTAGTCCTCTGTCTTGTCTGCGGAAGCATCCTTAGACTCTGCAGCTGGCTCATCATCCTCATCCTCGAAGAAGTCATTGTCGAACTCATCTTCAAAATCGTCCTCAAAATCATCCAGATAATCCGGTGTAAAGAAACGATAAATTCCATAGATTGCTGCTGCAACTGCGACAACGATTCCGATCACGGCGAATACAACCACGAACTTGGAAGGTTTCTTCTCCTCTTCTTCCTGTCTCTTCAAAAACTTATTAAGCTTTGCTGCATCCAAAACATCCCCAACTTTGGTAGATGCTAAAATATCTTCTACTTTACTCATGATGGCACTTCTCCTTCCTGCATTTTTAATTACATCCATTATAGCATATCTTTCCCTGTTTTCCTATGAAAAATTTGCGTTTATAAAAATTTTATCATATCTTTTTTAATTTTGCGAAACTGGCAAACATCTTCTTTGTTCCGGCTTTGTCGAAATCCACGGTCACTTCATAGTCCCTACCCCCGGAAACAATTGCCATGACTTCTCCATCGCCAAATTTAATATGGCGGACACGATCCCCCACCTGATAGGACAATGCGCCACCAGCCGAACCAAAATCGCGCTGGTTCTCCACCTTTGTATATACCGGTTTTGTGGTTTTGGGAGAACGGAAGGTTGATCCATATCCCTCTCCCACTTCTTTTCCATATCCGCTTCCCCCATAGCTTGGCACCGTCCGGAATGCTTTGCGTGCCTTCTGAAATGCAGATTGTTCGATGGGTTCTTCCTTTGTCTTTGGCTCATAAATCTCTCTTGAAAGAAGTTCCGGCGGAATTTCCCTGACAAACCGGGATACCTTTCCATACTGTGTCTGTCCACGCACCATACGCACACGTGCGGAAGTGATTGTCAGATTTTTCTTTGCACGGGTAATTCCCACATATGCCAGACGCCGTTCTTCCTCGATCTCGGCCTGGGAATTATCGCTCGTAATAGACATATAACTCGGAAACAGTCCGTCCTCAAGTCCTGCCAGATAAACATTCGGAAATTCGAGTCCTTTCGCACTATGCAACGTCATAAGGACCACATAGTCGCTGTTTTCATCAAAACTGTCAATATCCGCAACCAGAGCGACATTTTCCAGAAAGCCGTTTAAGGTCGGAGCTTCTTCCCCCTCCGCATAATCCACAGCTTTGCTGATCAATTCGTCAATATTTTCAATTCTTGCCTCTGCCTCATCGGTTCCCTCTGCTTCGAGTTCTTTGACATAACCGGTCGTTTCAATGATTTCCTGCAGCAGATCCGCAACCGAAAGCAGCTTTGCCTTTGCTTTCATAGCCTGGATAAACAACACAAACGGCTGGATCTTTGCTGCCGCTTTGCCCAGCCCCGGTACCTGGTCAGCCACACAGAGTGCATCATAAAAACTGATCTCCTGCTCCTGGGCATACAATGCCACTTTGTTGATCGATGCCGCACCAATTCCACGCTTCGGTATATTGATAATACGCCGCACCGCCAGATCATCCTGCCCATTGTCGATGGTCTTTAAGTACGCCAGCAGATCCTTCACTTCCTTACGCGCATAGAAATTTACACCGCCAAAAATTTTATATGGAATGTTTGCTGTAATAAAACGCTCCTCGAAGAGACGGGACTGTGCATTGGTACGATAGAGAATGGCACAGTCTTTATACTGATACTCTCCTTTGCGTACCCGCCGGGCAATATCCCTTGCCACAAAATCGGCTTCCTCTGCCGCCGTATCCAGCTGCTCAAAAGTGATCTTGTCCCCGGCTCCATTGTCCGTCCACAGACGCTTTTCCTTTCGTCCCTGATTGTTGGCAATCACAGCATTGGCTGCGTCCAGAATGTTTTGCGTGCTCCGGTAATTCTGCTCCAGTTTGATCACCGTGGCATCCGGAAAATGATGTTCAAAATTCAAAATATTGTAGATATTTGCCCCCCGGAACTTATAGATGGACTGATCATCATCACCTACGACACAAAGATTCTGGTATTTTGAAGCCAGCAGACGGATCAGTTCAAACTGTGCGGTATTGGTATCCTGATATTCGTCTACCATAATATAGCGGAAACGGTCCTGATACGAGGCAAGCACCTCTTTGTCCAGTTTAAACAGTTCCACGGTTTTCATGATCAGATCATCAAAATCCAATGCATTATTCTGCTTCAACGCCTGCTGATATTCCCGATAAACCTGTGCCTGTTTGCGTTTCACATAATCACCTGCCGCGCGTGTTTCAAATTCAATCGGATCGATCAGTTCATCTTTTGCGGAGGAAATGGCAGAAAGAAACATTTTTTCTTTGTACATCTTCGTATCGATTTCCAGACGTTTGCAGATATCCTTCATCAGGGTCTTCTGATCATCGGAATCGTAGATGGTAAAATTGGTACCAAACCCCAGCCGATCAATATATCTGCGCAATATACGCACACAGGTGGAATGGAATGTGCACACCCAGATGCTTTCCGAACCATATCCAACCATCTGGTCAATACGCTCCCGCATCTCCCCCGCCGCCTTATTCGTAAACGTGATTGCCATGATATTGTAGGGATTGACCCCGCATTCCTCAATCAGATATGCCGTACGATGTGTCAGTACCCTGGTTTTCCCGGACCCGGCACCTGCCAGAATCAGAAGCGGTCCGTCAGTTGCCATCACAGCCTGTCGCTGTGGTTCGTTCAGTGCATCTAATAAGCTCATATCGTTTCTCCGTCTCTTTCCATAATTCATTATTCGTGTGTCCCATTATATCATAGATCGTCCGGATAGAACATACATTCTTTTGTTTTTTGAAAAAAGCATGAAAACGCCTTGTCATCTAGTTTTTATTACTATATAATGTGATATGAGGTGAAAATATGGACAATGAAGTAAAAGAATTTCTTGCTGCACTGCAGAAGAAACTGGTTTCAATTGATTACATCAAAACGGAAGACATTCCAAATATCGGTTTATATATGGATCAGGTCACAACCTTTATGGACGAGCAGTTAGAGGCCTGCAAACGCTATGAAGATGATAAGATTCTGACCAAAACAATGATCAACAACTATGCCAAAAACAATCTTCTCCCTGCCCCGGAGAAGAAAAAATATTCCAAGGAGCATGTGCTGACCCTGTTATTCATTTACTATTTTAAGAATCTTCTCAGCATCAATGACATCCAGTCCCTGTTAAATCCCCTGACAGAGCATTACTTTGGCAACAAAGCCGGATTTAATATGGAAGATGTCTATAACGAAGTTTTTAATTTAGAGAGCACGGAATCCGAGAAATTATTAAAGGATCTCGGAAAAAAATATGCACTCTCCCGCAAAACGTTCCAGGAGTTTCCAGAAAACGACCAGGAGTTTTTGCAGAATTTCAGTTTTATCTGTCTGCTCAGCTACGACGTATACATCAAAAAGATGATTATCGAAAGTGTCATCGACAACATCAACAGTCAGAACAGTAAAACCAATAAAAAAGAGAATTCCAAAAAGGAATCCTCCAAAAAAGATACGATTTAACAATCCATGGACAATTGTATTTTTCAGCGCTGATGCATATACGCATTGGCGCTTTTTTACTCTTCTTCCGGACGTTTCTGCGACAGACGGTTAAACACCATTTCATATCCGTCATTTCCATAGTTTAAAGAACGATTGACACGGCTGATCGTCGCTGTAGACGCCCCTGTCTTCTCCGCAATGTCAAGATATGTCTTCTGATCCCGCAGCATTCCTGCCACTTCAAATCGCTGTGATAAAGAAAGCAATTCATTGACCGTACACACATCCTCAAAAAATGTATAACATTCCTCTCTGTTCTGCAGACATAAAATTGCATCAAACAGATGATCTACTGCCTCTGTTTTAAGTTTCTTGCTCATTATGCTCCCTCTTTCCTTCAAAAATCATGTCTGTATTTTATCATATTAAAGTTTTAAAGTAAACAGATTTCTTGCATTAAACCATTCTTATGCTATAATGTTTATTACAGTTTATGCACTAAGAAAAAACGAATGGAGACTCTATCATTATGAAAAAGATCGGTTACTTTTTTTCCGGATTTCTTCCTATCCTGACAACGACAGCCGTACAAATGCTGGCTTCTTTTTTTATGATCGGAATTGCCGCGCTTTTTGTATATCCGGCAATCCATACTGGAACACTTGATGCCGATACCATTGAAACACTTCTGACCAATACGGAGTTTAATGCATGCATCATGCTGATTTATTCCATAACCTGCATCGTCTTTATGGGATTATGGTATTATCGTTCCTGTGGAGGCAGTTATCTTCCAAAGCCTTCCCTTACGTTTCATCCTCTGCAGTTTTTATCCATCATTCTTTTGATTCCCGGCATGCAGTTCTTTTCCGGTTATCTGACGTCTGCGGTCTCTCTTCTTTTTCCGCAATGGCTTAAACAGTACGAAAAACTGATGGAAACTGCCGGACTGGATTCCAATGTCGGATTGTTTATGTTTATTTATGCGGTAATTCTCGGTCCTGTCTGCGAAGAACTGGTTTTCCGCGGTGTCACTCTGCATCTGGTCCGCCGGGCACTTCCGTTCTGGGCTGCCAACCTGATGCAGGCGGCTCTCTTCGGAGTCTTTCATATGAACTGGATCCAGGGAATCTATGCATTTGTTCTCGGTCTTGTACTGGGATGGATCTGTGAAAAAGGAGGAAGTATCTATTTTTCAATGTTCTTCCACATCCTGTTCAACTTCTGGGGAACCATCATCGGACCACTACTGGACAATCTGAAAGAAACGAATCTTTTAAGCGTCATGATTTTTCTCCTGACAATCGTTTCTCTTGCTCTGGGCTTTTCCTTATTCCGCCTGGGAACAAAATGCCGGGATCGGAAAGCGGCACGTCTTATGGCTGCCTCTGATCATGATGATCATTTCGAAGCAGCTGAATGATCCGGTACTCATAAAACACGGTGATCACAAGGATTGCGGCAATCACGAGCAGACTGTACGCATCCTTGAGTTCGATCCCGATTACATCTCCCACACACGGAACCATCAGGCCGATGATAAACACCAGTTTTACCAGCCGGATCATCCGGATGGAATATTTACGCACCTTTCCCACACACACTTCTTTCGGAAGCCGGTTGATTTTTTCCGGCTGGCAGCTTACCAGACTGAGTCCCACATAAATCAGAACGACTCCTGCAATATTACAGATAAATTTATATGGCGCAACTTTATAGGCAATCCCATAATAGATCTGCAGTCCGATATAGACAATTCCAAGGATCATTCCGATTGCCTCCGCAAAAATTGCCGGAACGGTTAAATCTTCTCTTTTCATCTGCTTTTCTCCATTTCTTTTTTGTAAAATCATATCCTAATTCTAACACCTTTTTGACTTGAATTCCATAGTTCATGTGCTATAATGAAACACAGAGTAACAATATGACAAAGGAGATCTCATGGAAAATCTTATTTTACCAAAACAATACAAATCAGAACTGAATCTTCATGACACACAGCTTGCCATCAAGACAGTCAAAGATTTCTTTCAGGCACTGTTAGCGCAGAGACTGAATCTGACACGTGTTTCTGCTCCTCTTTTTGTAGATCCGGCGACCGGTCTTAATGATAACTTAAACGGTTATGAGCGTCCGGTTACATTCGGCATCAAAGAGCAGGACGATAAAAATGCGGAAGTTGTCCATTCTCTCGCGAAATGGAAACGATATGCACTGAAAAAATACGGATTTCAGGTTGGAGAAGGCATTTACACCGATATGAATGCCATCCGCCGCGATGAAAGCACTGACAATATTCATTCCATTTTTGTAGACCAGTGGGATTGGGAGAAAATCATCCACAAAGAGGATCGTAATCTGGACTATTTAAAAGAGACCGTTCGTACCGTATATAAGTGTCTTCGCAAAACAGAACAGTATATGGCCATCCAGTATGATTACATAGATCTGATCCTTCCAAAGGAAATTTTCTTTATCACCTCCCAGGAACTTGAAGACCTGTTCCCGGACAACACACCAAAGGAGCGTGAGTATTATATCACCAAGGCAAAAGGTGCTGTATGCATTATGCAGATCGGTGATACCTTAGAGTCCGGTGAGCCACACGACGGACGTGCTCCGGACTATGATGACTGGTCTTTAAATGCAGATATTCTTGTATATTATCCGGTGCTTGACATTTCTCTGGAGTTATCTTCGATGGGTATCCGCGTTGATAAGACGGCTCTGATTTCCCAGCTTGACAAAGCCGGCTGTCCGGAGCGCAAGGATCTGCCATTCCAGAAGTCCATCATCGACGGAACTCTTCCATATACGATCGGTGGAGGAATCGGTCAGTCCCGTATCTGTATGTTCTTCCTTCGCAAAGCCCATATCGGCGAGGTTCAGAGTTCTCTCTGGCCGGAAGAGACAATTGCAGCCTGCGAGAAACATGGTATTCAGCTTTTGTAATACATAATAAACAAAAAAAGAGGAAAAACGCAAAGAAACGTTTTTCCTCTTTTTTATATTATCCTCTAACCTGCAACTATAAGGTTTCTTCATCCGCCTCACACATACGATAACCTACGCCCAGTTCATTTACAATATAATTTTTTTCTCCTGGTCTGGCTCCCAGCTTCTTGCGTATATTTACCATATTGACCTGCAGTTTTTTGATGCTTCCCTCATCGTTATATCCCCAGATTTCCTTGATGATGGCAGAATATGTCATAACCTTTCCCGCATGCTCCGACAACGCTGCAATAATGTTGTACTCAGTCTGTGTCAATTTTACCTCTTTTTTATGTAAAAATACTCTTCTTGCATCGTAATCGATCACCAGTCCGGATGCCTCAAACTTTCCCCCCGGAAACATTCCATTCTGCATACGGTGTGTTGTCATGCGAAGTGTCGAACGGATCCGCGCAAGAAATTCATTGGAGCCAAATGGTTTTGTAATATAATCATTGGCTCCCATATCCAAAGCTTCCACTTTATCCTTTTCATCTGACCGGGCGGAAAGCACAATCACAGGTGTCAGGGAATCTTTTCGGATTTTCTTTAAGAAAGCCATCCCATCCAGATCCGGAAGTCCCAGATCCAGGACAACCAGATCCGGTCTGTGTGACGCATACATCATCATTCCCTCTTCGCAGGAATATGCAGACAACGCCTGATATCCGTTTGCCTCAAGAAGCGTGGAAACCAGACTGTTAATATGTTCATCGTCCTCAATTGTCAGTATTTTGTATTTGTTTCCATTCATGATTGTTCTTCCCCCTCCATATCCAGATAAAACCGGAAAAGCGCACCTCCATTTTTCTTATTTTCTGCCTTGATCGTTCCTCCGTGCGCTTTGATAATTGTCGCGCAGACAGCCAGCCCAATCCCTGCATTGCTTCGTTTACAATCAGAAGATGCTTCATATGGCTCATGGCTTCCGTAAAAAACAGATTTTAATTTTTCCTCCGGAATTCCACATCCATCGTCCTGCACTTCAAACACTGCTTTGTCTGCCACAAGAAATACTTTCAGTCCAAGATGCACCATCCCTTCTGCATGCTGCACCGCGTTTTCTAAAATATTGATCAACACCTGCTGGATCAGGATTGCATCCATGGGAATTACCACGAATTCATCCGGAATATCAATTTCAACCTCCTGATCGGGATATCTTTTATGAAATTTTAAAATCACCGAATCAATCAGCTCATCCAAGACCGTAGGTGTTTTAATAATTTTTACTTTTCCGCTGTCAAGCTTTGTGATGGAAAGTAGATTCTCAACCATCCGAAAAAGCCACTGTGCGTCCTGTTGGATATCCTGCAACATCTTTGTACGCTGTTCTTTCTTAAAATCATTATCCGGATCAAGCAATGCCGAGCTAGAGCCATAGATCGTCGTAAGCGGTGTCCGCAGATCATGAGAAACCGCACGAAATATATCTGCACGGATCTTCTCCTTTTCTCTTTCCGCTTCGAGAATTTTATTATATTTTATTTTCGTGGTAAACCCGCAGGTGATCAAAGCCATCAGTATGATAATCACTGCTGATGCCATATTCTCCGGTATGGAAAAATTAAAGTGGAAAAATGGAAATGTGAATGCAAAATTCACTTCAAGAACACTGAGAATTGCGGCTGCCACACCATACAGGTATCCGGGTGTGATTACAGAAGTCAGAAAAACTCCAAAAATAGATACAGCCGGGATCAGCGCATTTTCCACGGTACTGTTTTGTATCCACAAACAGACCGCAAAACACAGAAGCTGAATCCCGACGGTAATGGCTATATCCCTTATGATATACAATGTTTTTTTCATCCGAATCTTTGTTCTCCTTATCTTTTGCATCCGTATGTTTCATTATAGCATAATGGCGGTTAAGATTCGGATAAAAAATGTGTATTTCTAAGAAAAAGTATTT
>ERZ808270.1397-NODE-1397-length-10412-cov-7.508159_pt1 | contig 10412 bp, 9 predicted proteins | sample MGYA00521082_ERZ808270 | MGnify/ENA primary metagenome ERZ808270 (study PRJEB31516, sample SAMN03275594) | gut metagenome | biome: mammalia-associated habitat; material: feces | host: Papio cynocephalus | place: Kenya | collected 2012-07-27 ...
CCTGGGCTATGAATATCAATGGGCTTTCAGCCCGCCCATTCTAAATCCGAAACTTAACTTACTTATAACCTCTAACATTTCTCAAGAAGCACTTTTACAAGTTTGCTTTCTCCAAGACAGTTTTCTACACAATGACTATGAACACAAAAGCTCTACACCCCCATCCCCTTATTAGCCTGCTCCCGCTGGCTGTACTGATTACGCTTATTGCACTGGTGCTCAGATTATTTCCCGACGATGCGCTGAGCGGTGCTTCACAAGTGGCACTGATGGTGGCTTCGTCGGTGTGTGTGGCACTGTCGATGGTAGTATATAAGACAAAGTGGACGGTGTTTGAAGAGATGATTAAGAAGACCGTTGGCGATGCGGGTGTGTCGATACTCATATTGCTGCTCATCGGCATGATGTCGGCCACATGGATGGTGAGCGGTGTGGTGCCCACGATGATCTATTATGGTGTACAGCTGATGTCGCCATGGCTATTCTTGCCCTGCGCCTGCATTATTTCGTCATTTATCTCCGTGATTACGGGCACTTCGTGGACTACGATTGCTACCATAGGCATTGCGCTGATGGGCATAGGCGATGCGCTCGGCATACCACAGCCCTACACGGCGGGCGCTATCATCTCGGGAGCTTACTTCGGCGATAAGATGTCGCCTATGAGCGACACGACGGTGCTTGCATCGTCAATGGCGGGCGCCGACTTGTTCAGCCACATCCGCTATATGCTCTACACCACGGTGCCGAGCATTGTTATCTCCTTGGTGCTCTACCTCGTGATAGGGCTGTTCTACAACGGACAGGATGTGGAAATCAGTCAGTACCTCACAGGACTGAGTAAAGGATTCAACATCTCGCTATGGACCATGCTCGTGCCGCTCTTTACGGCATTCCTTATATATAAGAAGATGCCCTCGCTCATCACGTTGCTGCTGTCGGCTCTTGCAGCTTGCATTTGCGCGGTTGTGCTCCAACCCGAGGCTCTGATGCAGATTGCTGGCGAGAAGGAGGTGAATGCCACAAGCATCTTTGAGGGGCTGATGCTCACTTGCTATTCGAAGACGCAGATCGATACGGGCTTTGAAGCCATCAATGCACTTGTGGCCACGCGCGGCATGGTGGGCATGCTCAGCACGGTGTGGCTGATACTCTGCGCTATGTGCTTCGGTTCGTGCATGGTGGCAAGTGGCATGCTGAGAAGCATTACGCATATTATACTGAAGGGAATCAAGGGTACAGCCTCGCTGGTATGCTCTACGGTGGCTTCGGGTGTACTGCTCAACTTGATTATGGGCGACCAGTTCCTATCGATCATCATGAACGTGTCGATCTATCACGACGAGTATGCTGAACGTGGCTATCGTCCGGAATTGCTAAGCCGATCTACTGAAGACTCTGCTACGGTCACTTCCGTATTGGTGCCATGGACAGCATGCGGTATGACGCAAAGCACGGTGCTCGGCATACCCACGCTGGTGTACCTGCCCTTCTGCTTCTTCAATATTATAAGTCCTATAATGAGTTGCTTGGTAGCTATCTTAGGATTTGTGCCGAAGCCAGAGGGGGCAGATAAACGCTGAATGCGTTGCGCGTTTTTTTAAAACATTGATTATCTTCCGCTGCGCGGGGGGGGGGTAAAACGTATAATGACCATTAATCAGACGTTAATTTGTTCATTAATCATCTATTAGAAAAGAAAGAATTAATGAATAATTAATGTCTGATTAATGGTCATTATACGTTTTAAGGCCTCTGCGAAGCGAAACAATCAATGATGCAAGAAATCTTCCGTGTCGATTTCGTAAAGTTCGGTGATTTCTCGGAGCCTATCTTTCATATAATCCACAGCTATCTGTGGCGAGAGGACGCGAATGCCTGGCCCGTAGCTCATCAGTACTGAATAGAGTTCAAAGTTGATGACCACACGAATACTAAAGATACAACTATGGTCGGCAGGATTGGTGCTGACCAACTGCTGCGAGGGGTGCAAGGGCTTCGTCTTAATATACTGGCTCTGCTCGGAGGTGGCCCAAAAGGAGACTTGGCACGACTTAGCATGGAGGTTCTTGCTGACGCCTATCACGTCGTCGAAGAAATGACTGACATCAAAGTCGGGATTATCGCGATAGGGCTCATCGCAAGGCTCAATAGACTGGATGCGATCGAGTGCCAGATTGTAGAGCACCATATCCGTTGTCTTCGAACCGAATAGGAACCAACGATTACGAAACTCCTTGAGCAAGTAAGGATAAATGGTATAGACCATAGGTTCGCGCGCTGAGAAAGGCTGATACCCTATGCGGAGAGTCTGACGGCGAGCAATGAAATTGTACAACGGACTGAGCAAGCGCAGGCCACGGAGATTGGGCACATTGTCGAAGTGAATGATGGGTCGGCGGCTCTTCTGAGTAATAGAGAGCTTGTCCTGCAAGCGGCTCACCACATCTGACATTTCGGCAAACTGATCGAAATCTTCGAGTTGGCGCAACAAGTCGACAGCCTCTTGCATCACTTCTAAATCGCTCTGCGAGAGAGGCATATTGGTGATGGAATAGTCGGCATCGGCATATCGATAGTATTTATGATCGTACACCTCGATGGGAGCATTGTACCCCAACTTGTCGGAGCGCATCAGCTGAATATCGTTTTGCACAGTACGTAAGCTCACACCCTTGCAGATTCCCTCACAGTCGTAAAGCGCATCGCTACAAGCCTCCACCAAGTCGTCGATGGTCCAACGGCGGTAGCGATTGCGAAGGCAATTGTCTATGGTCTTATAGCGTATCAAGGCATTCTTATTGGCAGGCATCGTTCTAAATGTTTTAGGTTTAACAGAGACAAATGTAGCGCTTTCTATGCAATGTTTCTGCGCAGAGAGCAAAAAAGACTATATTATCGTTGATTTTTATCAAAATATTCCTTTCTACGCAGAAACACTGCGCACCACCCTCCTTACTTTGCACTCGCAACCGGGAAACGCTCGATTGCCCACGCTGAGCTATACGCACCACCCATTTATTCACTACGAGACGCAACGCTTTGACATGAGGCAGAAGGAGAAAATTACACCTATCACTCCCATGTACTGCGATTGCCCTCACAAATACCTAAAAGCTATATGCAAATAAAAATGATCAACGACTGCCCCGTCATGATATGGGCAGACAGGGTGGAGAATTCGGCGATGGAACAAATTGCTAATCTTACTACACTCCCCTTCCTATTCCATCACTTGGCTATTATGCCCGACGTACACACAGGGAAAGGTATGCCTATCGGAGGTGTGCTGGCATGTACTGACGCCGTCATACCCAACGCGGTGGGCGTAGACATCGGTTGCGGTATGTGTGCTGTTAAGACCAACTGGAAAGTGGCAGACATCACCACCGAAGTGCTTCGCAAACGCATTATGCGAGGAATACGCAAGCGCATCCCGCTGGGCAAGGAACACCACAAACAAGCACAAGACGAACGCCTGCTCCCGCAAGGACACGATATCGACAAGCTCGAGATTGTAAAGCGTCGCCAAGCGTCCATACTCAAAGAGATTGGCACCTTGGGCGGAGGCAACCACTTCATTGAGTTGCAAAAAGACGAGGAGGGGACGCTCTGGATCATGATTCACTCGGGCTCGCGCAATCTGGGCAAACAGGTGGGTGACTACTACAATAAGAAGGCTGCCTTGCTCAACGAACGATGGTACTCGGGCGTATCGCCAAGCATTGGGCTTCCCTTCCTACCTCTGCGCACGCAAGAATTCACCGACTACTGGGCTGAGATGCAATACTGCATAGACTTTGCGCTGTGCAATCGCCGACTGATGATGATGCGCATAGAAGAAGTCCTAACCGATGCACTGCCAGGCATCAAGTTTGAACCCATGATCAACATTGCCCACAACTATGCTGCGTGGGAGAATCATTTCGGGAAGAACGTGATCGTTCATCGCAAAGGTGCCACGCTGGCTCGCGAAGGCATCACGGGCATTATCCCTGGTTCGCAAGGCACGGCGTCGTATATCGTAGAGGGTCTGGGCAACAAGTACGCTTTCTGCTCATGCTCTCATGGTGCAGGACGCTTGATGTCAAGAAAAGCAGCCATCCAAAGCCTCAACATGAAAGAGGAGATAGAGCGATTGGAAGCGCAGGGCATCGTTCATGCCATCCGTTGCCAAGACGATATGCAAGAAGCATCGGGCGCATACAAGGACATTGAGACCGTGATCCGCAATGAGGCAGACCTCGTAAAGATTAAGACCCGCTTGCTGCCTGTGGCTGTGATTAAGGGATAAGGCAAAGACTGAATGCTAAACGCAGAAACCAAACACCTTCCACAGAACTTGTATGACCGTGCAAAGCGGTCGAGGCTAAATATCCACTCGATCGCTTTGCCTTTTATAAGTTTTCTCTAAAGAAAGCCTTCTTTATCTCGTGGGCATGTGATAATGTATTCACATCTTAATTTCGAGAGAATAACATCTATAAAACATATTATCAACTTAAAACACTTATCACAATGGTATCAAAAGCAAAACATTTACTTACTACGGCAACATTCCTCATGATGTTGTTAGGTCTTTCATTTACCTTATGCACATCATGCGGAGATGACAAAGACGATCGCGATGGAGGAAGTCTCACCCTAAAGGCAGGTGAGACCCACAACATTGGCACGGGAAGTAATTGGAAATCGGCCAACCCGCTAATAGCAAGTGTCGAAGACCAAACGATTACTGCCGAATGCGTTGGATCGACCACTATTACCGGAAGTGCTGGCACGATCAAGGTCACAGTAAAAGCCACCCGATTTGACTTCACTGAGCCTTATCTCTCATTTGGCGCTTCAAAGAGCGACGTAAAGAATGCCATGTCAAGTTACACACTTACAACTGACAAATCTACGACAATTGGATACCAGGGGAAAGGCAAGGTCTACATGTATGGATATGGATTCAAAAACAATCAACTCTCCATGTCTTTGCTCATTGTAAAGTCCACCTACGCCAATGACCTAACAAAATTTCTCTCGGAACGATATTTCCCTGTCTACGTTGACAAGGATAATTACAGAGTTGGCATGGTCGACCCATTAAAGAAGATCGCAGTTCTTGTAGAACCTGAAGTGATTTCGTACACCACTTATCTTACTGTGGCTTATGTAAAATATACAGGTTCTTCATCCATCGCTATCAAGAAGATGAAAGCGTTTGGGAGCAAGCCATCCGCGAGCAATGAGGAAACTGCCAAAATCTTCGATCAACTGAAGAGCGAACTAGTCAAGCAATAAAAGCAATGAAGAGGATTCTGACTCACCAGTCATTCCCTTCTCAGCTATCACACCTTTAAACATAGCCGCCATGCGTACTAACCTCTGCTACGCGCATGGCGGCTAATTTGTGAATGATTCTCCATACAGAATCGAAAAAATAAGAAATTGGAATAAAAGGGGTCGCTGTAAATTATGGTAGCAAGGAAAGCTACATAAAAGCCTATTTTGATGATTGCCACCGTTATCAATAAAGCCAAAAGAATACCCAAGTTTTTTGAATTGTAGACGTATAGTTACTAAAAAAGGTGTATTGCTAATCATAATAAAAAGCAATGCACCTTTAATTTATTGGACTAATTCTTCTGAATCAGAATTTCAATATCTATACTTAACCTCCTCGAAATGTACACCGCCTATAAACAAGCCATCTGCGTGAGCGTGCTGCAAATGTGCTGCAAAACTCGTGCTAACGAGAGAAAAGAAAACTTGTTTTCTCTTCCGAATGCAGCCGAGTTTGACCTTGGTCAAATATGGAAATAAGCACCGATAAGCAAACACGCACTCAACTGCTGCAAAGGTAGTGCAAATGAGCGGAATATCAAAACAAACACGAAGTTTTGTTTTGTATTCCCGAGTGCAGCCTACCTTATTAAGAGGTAGTGCAAACCGAGAGAAACACAAAAATAAATCACATTTATTTTTTATTTCCGAGGTGCCGCCTACCTTATTAAAAGGTAGTGCTTTTACTTGTAAATACCAAATGTCGTACCTCAAAAACTACAAACGAAATGCCTCAAAAACTATAAATGAAACACCGCAAAAGTTAGTTCTAAAACACCACAAAAGTTAGCAATAAAACAGCACAATTCATAGCACTAAATATCCACAAATATTAGTTTTTGCTTGCGATTGTGACTGAATATCACTAACTTTGCACACATAATTAAGAATACGACTAAAACATGAGTTATTCACATAGAATTGCGGACCTTCAACTGACAGAGCGTCTTGAGGCTTTCGGGGCTGTACTAATAGAGGGCCCTAAGTGGTGCGGAAAGACAACAACTGCGGAACAAATGAGCAAAAGTGTCATCAAGATGCAGGATACGGAGATGCAGGAAGAGTATGCTGCAACTGCCGCCTCAAAACCATCCTTGTTGTTGATGGGTGAAACTCCTCGTCTTATAGATGAATGGCAGGATGCTCCTGTGCTTTGGGATGCCGTGCGTACTATGGTGGACAATCGTCAGGTTCCAGGACAATTCATTCTTACCGGATCTACTGTTGTAGACAGAAGTAAAATACATCATTCTGGTACGGGTAGGATTTCACGAATGAAGATGTTGCCAATGAGTCTATGGGAGTCAGGAGAGTCTAATGGAAAAATTTCACTTAAAGAATTGTTTGATAATAAAGACTTAGACATAGACGGCATCACTTCAGAAATGAAGATTGAAGACTTGATTTATGTTGCTTGTCGTGGTGGATGGCCTGCATTTCTTAATATGAAGAGTGATAAGGCAAAGCTACTTATTGCACGCAACTATGTTGATGCCATCTGTCGTGACGATATCTCAAGAGTGGATGGCGTACAAAGGGATGAACGGACTACTCGTGCAATATTGCGTTCGTATGCCCGTAACATATCAACATTGGCAAAGAATACGGCTCTGTTAGCTGATGTAACAACCTCTGGAGAAGTTTCACTTTCTATGAGTGCGTTTGAGGATTATGTAACCTCTCTTAATAAATTGTTCGTTATCGACAACATCGAAGCCTGGTGTCCTGCCGTCAGAAGTAAGACAGCAATTCGAAGTGGTATAAAGCGGGCTTTCGTAGACCCATCCATTGCAATTGCATCATTAGGACTTTCTCCAGAAGCATTGATGACTCAGCTCAAAACCTTTGGTTTCATCTTTGAGCAGATGTGTGCGAGAGACCTTCGGGCTTATACTCCAGGCTTTGGGAATCATCTCTCATACTATCGCGACCGCTACGGACTGGAAGCCGATTTGGTGCTTCATCTTGACGATGGACGCTATGCTCTGATAGAGTGCAAACTTGGCAGCCGGGAGATAGAAGAAGGAGCCAAACATCTTTTGGAAATCAAACGACTCATTCAAGTGCATAATGAGACAGAAAAGCAGGTTCCGCTGCGCGAACCCGACTTGATGATTGTCATGACAGGCGGAAGCATGGCTTACACACGTCCAGATGGAGTAAAGGTAATACCGCTTGCTTGCTTAAAAGATTAAAATGTTATGAATGACATAAGTAAAGACAAAGACTACCAAGAGTTTTTTGCTGGCATAAAAGAGCTGGCGAAGGGACTGATACAGATTCGTGAGAGAGCAGCCATTGAGTATGCTCCCATTGTGGAGGAGTTCTGTGCGAGGAAACACGCAGCAGCAAATGAAGTAGGCCGGATGCTTGACTACTTGTTTGAGTTTGCAGATGACAAACGCATATTGCTTATGTACAAGAAAGTCTGCCGAAGCTTCTTCTATGAATAACCCGAAACAATTAGCTTCTATATCATGGAGTACAGAAAAGAGTATGACCGTGAAAGCCTTGTCGGTACCGAATATGAATATCTGCTTCATGAAGATGATGACTTATATGACGAAGTGTGTGTGAAACAAAACAATAAAACAGAATAAACTATGGGAACAGCATTACTTGCACTCTGCTTCTGCGCGTTGTCGCTTGTCCTTGCCTTGTTTGTGGGTATATCGCCAATAAGCGACAAGGCAAAGATTAGATTCATGTATGTTGGTGCTGCACTGTCGTTGATGGCAGTGCCAATCATGAGCCATTACATTGCAGGGCTGAACGATATTGTGGACGAGCTACGTTATCAAGCCGTGCTTGTGTTCATCGTCGTTGTGTGTTGCTATTGCTTCGTCATGGCAAATATGGTGAAGTACAATGTTATGAAGAAAAAGGTTGCGGTACTTGAAGACACGGTGGAGAAACTTGAACAGGAACGTGCAGCAGCAATGTCGAAAGCCGTGGATGAAGAGCAGCAACACAAAGTGCAGGAAGCACTCGACTGGTTTGCTGCGAAGATGAACGTATTCAGCAAAGAAGAACAAGAGGCCATAAACGCCTGTTCCATTGCCTTTGCCGAGCGTGACCAGATAGTGATACCTAAAGTCAGCATAGCCGTCAATGCCAAATGCAGTCAAGCCGACCTCATGGCTTATGCCAGCTCCGCTTTCTTCAAGATTGGCAAGAAGCGAAAGGATGTTGCACGGTTTCTAAGCACAGTGTTTGCAGCTTACTTCCCTGGTGGTGAAGGATTCGTGTATAAGAAGATGCCTGGGGCGAAACAATAATAAACCTTACTATAACTACAATGAACATGAACGAAACAACAAATAATTCCAATTTCTTTACGAATAGGAATGGTAACACTCTTATGAAAGAGTTTGAGGGTGTGTTACAACATAACAATCATATTAAGAATCTTGATGCTGTAGTTGGCTTTCTTCGTGCATCAGGATACTTTTCCTTGCGTCCATTCTTAGACCACATCAATAAGGTGCGAGTGCTTATTGGTATAGATGTCGACAAATATATAGCACAAGCTGCCAGCCAAGGAAAGATTTTCTTTGGTGCAGAAGAAGAAGTGAAAGAGGATTGCTTGCGTAAAATCCGTAAAGATATAGAGCGTTCTAACTACTCAAAGGAAGTTGAGAGTGGTATGCTTCAGATGGTTCAAGACCTTATAGACGGCAAACTTGAACTACGTGCTCATCCGTCAAAGAGAATACATGCAAAGTTGTATGTACTCTATCCTGATGATTTCAATCAGTATTCCCAAGGCATCGCTATAACTGGTTCAAGCAATTTATCTGGCAATGGACTTGGTATTTCGCAAGATAAGCAATATGAGTTCAATGTCAAGCTTGACCGATTTGATGATGTAAAATTTGCCAAAGACGAATTTGAATTGTTATGGAAAGAAGCTGAAGGTTGTGAGATTACCGCAGAAGATGTGAAAACGTCCATTGACAAGACCTATTTAAAAGGTGATGTTGCTCCATACGATTTGTACATCAAGATGCTTATGGAATACTTCTCAGATCGTGTATTGGCAACAGATGACAACAATCCGTTTGATATGCCTGAGGGATATACCAAGTACGATTACCAAATGGATGCTGTAGTGGAGGGATATCAGAAGCTCATTAAATATGATGGCTTTTTTCTTGCAGATGTCGTTGGTCTTGGTAAGACAGTTATTGCAACTATGATTGCAAAGAAGTTTTTGATAGAGAATGGACGTGATAAGACAAAGATTCTTGTTGTATATCCTCCAGCAGTAGAACAAAACTGGAAAGCGACCTTCAAAGATTTTGGGATAGACAAATATGCCAAATTTATTTCCAATGGAAGTTTAGCAAAGGTCCTTGATGAAGAGAACTACAACTATTGGAATGCTGATGAGTACGATTTAATATTGGTGGACGAGGCTCACAAGTTTCGTTCACACACTACAGCTGCGTTTGAACAACTGCAGGAAATTTGCAAGATGCCCCGCATAGAAAATGGCAATATTCCTGGCTATAAGAAAAAAGTAATGCTTATCTCGGCAACACCAATGAACAATACGCCAGCCGACATTTACAATGAGATACAGCTGTTTCAAGACCCTCGACGTTGTACGATAGACGGAGTGGCAAACTTGACCGCATTCTTCTCTCCTCTTATCAAGGAGTTCCAACAATTAAGGAAAGACCCCAACTTTGATGTGACACAGTTTAAGAAGTTGGCCGAACATGTGCGCGACCGTGTTATAAAGCCTCTGACAGTTCGCCGCACAAGAACCGACATTGAAAGTGTAGCTCGTTATAACAAAGATGTAAATGGATTTCCAAAGGTTGAACGTCCTATCGAAAACAGATATGAACTGAATGAGCATTTGGCTAATCTGTTTGAAAGCGCTATGGATACTCTTGACAAGAAATTGAGCTATGCTCGTTATCAGGCTATTGCTTATTTGAAACCAGAAGCAGCAAACGGCTTGTATGACAATGCCGAATTGATAAGCCGTAGTCTGGCTGGAATACGCAAGAATGGGTTGGTAAAACGACTTGAAAGCAGTTTCTATGCTTTCCAAATATCGTTGAATAATT
>ERZ808270.1398-NODE-1398-length-10412-cov-2.874095_pt1 | contig 10412 bp, 6 predicted proteins | sample MGYA00521082_ERZ808270 | MGnify/ENA primary metagenome ERZ808270 (study PRJEB31516, sample SAMN03275594) | gut metagenome | biome: mammalia-associated habitat; material: feces | host: Papio cynocephalus | place: Kenya | collected 2012-07-27 ...
TTTCAATGCTTACGCTTTGGTCAATGCCGACGCCATCTACAATGGGCAACGGTCAGTCAATCCTGACAAGCGTGTGTTCCTGCTCACACGAAGCGGTTTTGCCGGTTTGCAGCGCTACAGCACCGCCTCATGGAGTGGCGACATCGGAACCCGGTGGGAAGATATGCGTGCGCAGATGACGGCAGGCATGAACTACTCGCTGAGCGGCATCCCGTTCTGGGGAATGGATCAAGGTGGTTTTTGTGTGGAGAACAGATATGTCAATGCACAGAAAGTATGGAGCAAGACCGGAAAAGAAAATGAAGATATGAAAGAATGGCGGGAATTGCAAACCCGCTGGCATCAGTTCGGTTGTTTCGTTCCAATCTTTCGCACCCATGGCCAATGGCCTTTGCGGGAAGTGTGGAACATTGCCCCACAGGGACATCCTGCCTATGAAAGCATTGTATGGTATGACCGTCTTCGCTATCAATTGATGCCTTACCTGTATAGTATGGCAGGTTGGGCACATTTCCATGATTATACGTTGATGCGTGCTTTGGTGATGGATTTCACCGATGATGACCGTGTCAATGACATCAAGGACCAGTGGATGTTCGGTCCAGCCTTGATGGCATGTCCTGTAGGTTATTATAAAGAGCGTCAGCGTAAGGTGTATCTGCCTAAATCTTGCGGATGGTATGATTTCTATTCGGGTGAATACCATGAGGGTGGATGCGACTTGATGGCGGCAGCTCCCTATGAGCGGATTCCTGTCTTTGTGCGTGCCGGTGCGATCGTGCCTTTCGGACCACAGATGGAGTGGAGCGACGAGAAACAACCGGAACTGATCAATCTTTATGTATACGCGGGGGCGGATGGCAAGTTCGAACTCTATGAAGACGAGAACATCAACTATAATTATGAAAAGGGTAAGTATGCCACCATTCCTTTCACCTACAACGACCGGACCCGAACATTGACCATCGGCAACCGCAAGGGGGCATTTGCAGGGATGCTCGAGTCTCGCAGATTCAATGTGGTGTTTGTATCCCGAGATCGTCCACAACCGCTTGAGCTCGTTTCTCCCAAGGGTAAAATGGTGAAATATGTTGGCAAGCAAATCTCTGTGAAATTTTAATTCTGACAATCAGATATGAAGAAAAATGGTATGTTGCTGTTCTTCTTCCTGTTGACGGCTCTTTGTGCCCAGGCAAGAGAACGGATTCTTTTTGATGACAATTGGCTTTTCGCACTCAATCCGAAAGCCAAACTCATGGAAGTTCCAGAGTTCAACGATAGGGATTGGCGACGACTCTCCTTGCCTCATGATTGGGCGATAGAGGGTAGCTTTTCCTCTTCCCATCCTTCAGGTGCCGGCGGAGGTGCCTTGCCGGGAGGCATGGGATGGTATCGCAAGCATTTCAAAATAGACGAAAACGACAAGTACGACAAGTACTTCATCGAGTTTGACGGTGTGTATATGAATGCGTCAGTCTATATCAACGGCAATTTGCTCGGCACACGGCCCTATGGATACAGTAGTTTTGAATACGACCTGACACCCTACTTGAATCGTGGTGGTGACAATGTGATAGCGGTCAAGGTGGACAATACCGACCAACCCAACAGCCGTTGGTATAGTGGGTGTGGCATATACAGACATGTGTGGCTTACCAAGACGGAAGATCTTCATGTCGCCCATTGGGGCACACATGTCGTGCCGATTGTAGACGGGAAACAAGGCAAGGTCAACGTGACCGTGACTTTGGTCAACGAGTTGCTTGATTTCACAGCGAAAGCAGTCTTGCGCAATTCGTTGCTTGACGCAAGAGGCAAAGTTGTGGCCTCTCATTCCTCTTCTGTTACGGTGCCGAAAAGCAAGGATTTTAAACAGACCTTGACATTCAACAATCCACAACTGTGGTCGGTGGAGAATCCATACATCTACACCGTGAAGACGGAAGTGTTGGTGAACGATAGGGTGGTGGACACTTATCTGACCACAACAGGTTTTCGCTCTTTCACATTTGACGCAGAACATGGATTCTCTCTCAACGGGAAACAGATGAAACTCAATGGCGTATGCGAACACCACGATTTCGGCTGTCTTGGTTCTGCCATCAACGAAGATGCCATGCACCGCAAACTTGTCATGCTCAAGGAGATGGGGTGCAATGCCTTGCGTTGTTCCCACAATCCTCCAGCTCCGGAACTGCTGAACATGTGCGATACCATGGGCTTTGTCGTGATGGACGAGTCTTTTGACATGTGGCGTCGCCGCAAGACCAAGAACGACTATGCCCGTTTCTTCGACAAATGGTATGAGCGCGATTTGACCGATCTCGTCGTTCGTGACCGCAACCATCCGTCGGTGATGATTTGGAGTATCGGCAATGAGGTGCTTGAGCAATGGTCGAGTGCCAGCGCCGACAACCTCACCCTTGAACAGGCCAACTTGCTGCTTAACATGGGACATGATCCCTCCACACTTGCCCATGACAAGGAGTTGAGTGTCAACTCTTTGCTCACCCGCCGGTTGGCAGATATCGTGCACAAACTTGATTCCACCCGTCCGGTCACGGCTGGCTGCAACGAACCCAAGCCATCCAACCATCTTTTCAAGAGTGGAGCGATAGACATCATCGGATTCAACTATCATATAAAGGAATCGCGTGACGTGCCCAAGAACTTCCCACACAAACCTTTCTTTTTCACAGAAAGTGTGTCTGCACTTCAATCCCGCGGTTGTTATAAGATGCCCAGTGACTCGGTATATCTCTCACCTTCCCGTTGGGACCGCAAATGGATAGACCCGAGCTACCGGTGCAGCAGTTATGACAATCAGCATGCTCCATGGGGTTCGTCGCATGTGGGATCGCTCGATGCGGTGAAACATGAGTCCTATTGCGCCGGTCAGTTTTTGTGGACAGGTTTCGACTATATCGGTGAACCCACACCTTTTGGCTATCCGGCTCGAAGCAGCTATTTTGGTGTCATCGATTTGGCGGGTTTCCCTAAGGATGCCTATTACCTCTATCAGAGCGAGTGGACCAACAAACCTGTGTTGCATCTCTTCCCTCATTGGAATTGGATTGATGGACAGGCCATTGACCTATGGTGCTATTATAACAATGCGGACGAGGTGGAACTCTTTGTCAATGGCGTGAGTGCCGGTGTAAGAAAAAAAGCGGACAGTCATCAGTATCATGTCATGTGGCGTGTGGTTTATCACCCAGGCAACATTCGTGTGGTAGCACGCAAGGATGGCAAGAAAGTGGGTGAAAAGACGATACAGACTGCAGGTGCTCCACATCATCTACGTCTCACACCTGACAGACAAACTATACATGCGGATGGCAAGAGCCTTTCTTTCGTCACCGTGGAGGTGGTGGACAAAGACGGCAATCTCTGTCCCAATGCCGAGAATCAACTCTATTTCTCACTCAATGGACCGGCAACAATAGCTGGTGTGGACAATGGCAATGCCGCCTCTATGGAATTGTTCAAGGACAACAAACGCCGAGCTTTCTCCGGCAAGTGCTTGGTTGTGTTGCAAAGCACACATGAAAAAGGCGCGGTGACACTTAACGTCAAAGGTGTGGACTTGCAAACATCGTCCATTCATATCGATGTTAAATAAAAATAGAGGTGTGCCATACAGGGAATCAATCCCCAATATGGCACACCTCTATTGGAATGTATTTAGGATTCTTAATAAGTCAACAGGTTCACCTTGTTGAGTTTCACATCACAAGCCGCGTCAATGTCCGTGGCTTTTTTTGTGTAGAAAATGGTACTGTTCTCTATGACAACATCGTGCACCATTCCTTTTGCACCATGTGCCACGATGCCAGATTCTGTGCCGTGGCATACGATGTTGCTGATGTGTATGTTCCCGAAGTCTGGAGCGAATGGAGCCTTGACAGGTTCTGCCGTCTTGCCTTTTTCATCCTTGCTTACGGAGTAGCCTTTGTCTGCATAAGTGGTTTCAAAGCTGATGGCTTCCCCGATGATGTCGGTCATGTAAATGTTGCTGATAAAGATGTTCTCGGTCTTGCCACCGCGTTCAATGCTGCTCTTGAAGCGCAGGCCTATGTCAGTTCCGCAGAAACGGTTGTTGCGCACCACAATGTTTTTCATGCCTCCTGAGACATCGCTTCCTATTACAAAACCACCGTGTGCGTGATACACGGTGTTGTTCTCTATGAGGATGTTCTCGCAAGGTCCAGCCTCTATGCCAGCTTGACCTACACCGCCCTTCATGCAGATGCCGTCGTCACCCACGTTGACCGTGTTGTTGACAATCAGTGAATTCTGGCAGTTGCTCAAATCGAGACCGTCACCATTCTGTGCATTCCAAGGACAGAGAATGGTGATGCCGTCTACCACCAGGTTTTTGCATCGTACGGGGTGCACGTGGAACCGGGGAGAATTTTGGAAGGTTACGCCTTGGATGAGAATGTTCTCACATTCGGTGAAACGCACCAAGTCGGCACGGAGTTTTTCTTCCTTCTCAGGTGAGTTGGTTACGTTTTTGTAGTTTTTCAGATTGTAGGGAAACCAGAGCTTTCCCTCGTCAGTCTCGGTTCCACCCATCGCCTTGAATTGGCTCCACTCGGTGTCGCTTACTTTGGAACGCTTTACAGGACGCCACCATTTGCCGTTACCATCGATGATGCCACTGCCTGTAATGCTGATGTTCTTACGCTTGGATGCGTTGAGGGCAGGCTTGGACTTGCCGAGAATCTTGCCTGTGGCTTTGTCTATGTTAAGATAGAGACGCTTGTCGGCAGAGAAAAGGATGATGGCGTTTTTCTCCAGGTGTAAGTCCACATTGTTCTTAAAGGAGAACGGCCCCGTGAGCCAGATTCCAGCTGGCACATTCAAGTGCCCGCCTCCCTGTTTGTCAAGTGCGTTCATCGCCTTGCTGAAGGCTTCTGTGTTTAGGGTCACACCATCGCCTATGCCGCCGAAGTCCGTAAGAGAAACCTTATTGTCGGGAATTGTTGGCAAGGTCGGCTTGCTCATGGGACAAGGCAAGTTTTGGTAATACTGGTCGTAATGGTCTGCAAGGGCAGTCGTCGGAAAAGCTAACAAAAGAATTGCCCAAAACAAATGAGTTAAATTTTTCATCTTTAAAAGTTTTGTTTAGTATATAAAAACATGTAAGTGCTCAACTAAAAACCCGGTCTCTTACGAGTACCGGGCAATGAAAGGAGGAGGGGAATCGTCAAAATGAGATTACGGAAATCTCAACTCGGCGAATGGTTTTGCAATATATTGTGATAAAATTGCTTTCACTCAAGTGGTTGCAAAGTTACACTATTCTTTTATCTTCTCCAAATCTTCACCGGGATATATAACAAATTTAAAGACAAATCGTGTGGCATCAACAATTTTGTTGATAGATATTTTGTTATTTTAATCTGATTTTCTTACTTTTGCATAAGTTGTAGAGAATGTGTAATCATGAAACGCGGATTGCAGACAATGGATAATCGGGATCGCATGGAACTTCTGTTCAAGAAGTTCTACCATCGTTTGTATCTGTATGCTCTGACCTTTTTGAATGATGAGGACGAGTCGGCGGACGTCGTCTGTGGTGTCTTTCAAACGGTTTGGGAAGATTGGAATTCAGATGAATCCAACTATTTTGAGCCGACGTCCTCATTCTTCTATACCACCGTCCGCAACCGTTGTCTTGATTTGTTGCGCCATTCCAAAGCTGTCGCCAAATATGAGGAAATGCTCAAGGCTACGGAATCATTGGTGACCGATGAAAGTGTGAATGCTTTTGAACAGCGTGTCTTAAAGCTGCACCAAGCCATCTTGGAATTGCCTGAGCCAGGACAAACGGTGCTGAGGTGTGTCTATTTCAAGCGTCTGTCTTATAAAGAAACAGCGGAACACCTTGGCATGAGTGTGAATATGGTACACAAACATATGCTCAAAGTATTCCGCTTGTTAAAAGGAAATATGTTAAGATTTCTTGACGTTTTGCTCTTCTCGCTTATTTTATTATAGCATCTATATTTTTGATGAAATCTTCATTGCTCGGGCGGAAGGCATTGGAATTGTTGATGGTTCCGTCGGCATTGATGATGATGAAACGGGGAATGCCCGATACTCCCCATTGCTTGGAGATGACTATGTCCTGCTCCTTGTTTGCGTTGAATTGTGGCCAGGCGGGCTTGTCCTTCTTGATTTTCTTTAGCCATGCGTTGCGGTCTTGATCCAAGCTGATGCTGATAAACTGAATCTTGTCGTTGTCCTTGTAGTGTTCCACCATCTTTTCCATGTAGGGAATCTCCATGCAACATGGGCCGCACCAAGTGGCCCAGAGGTCGATGTAGAGCACTTTTCCGAAGAATTCCGACAGATGGTGCACCTTGCCGTCGGCGTCACTGAACTCCGCGTCTGGACATTTCATTCCGCTCTTGGTATTTTTCTTGGAGTCTACGATGAACTGATATTTCGCAAGGTCAGCCTTGTCGCATAGTTCGTTGGCACGGGCCCAGAACTTGTCCACATCCAGTCCTTCAGCGTCAATCACTCTTCCCACAAAACCTATGAGCATTTCATTTTTCTGTTTCTTGTCGCTCACGGTCTTGTCAATACTGTTGAGATAGTCTATTCCATATTCGGTCACATCTTTGTAGTCGCTCTCGTTCTTGGGCAGGTTATACTCCACGAGAGTTGTTACAAGACCGTAGCTGGCATAGTCTGTGTCGTTGGGCAGAATCTCATTCATCAACGCTTTCAGTTTGGCGTCCGTCTTGGCGTTGAGTTTGTGCGCTTTCACATAGTCTTTCTGCAAGGAAATCTTGTTCATGAGATATTTCATCAACAGTGATTTCCGACAAGTCTTCTGATCGTCGGCATTCTTGATTTTGTCCACCATCTTTGCGAGTACGTCATGGTCGGCATCCAACTTCTTGAAAGCCTCGGCAAAACTGATGGTGTCTTTTTTCTGTTGCTGTTGTTCCATGTCCCAGTTGCGGGCAGGGCCGAAATCCTCAAACTTGTTCATGAATTCTGCCATAGCCACATTGTCGCCTGAATATTTCACAGTCTTCTTACCGTTCTTCACCGTTATCTTCAGGTTCTGGCGTTTGCCTGGTTCAAGTACCACGCGGTAGAAACTGTAGTCTTTCAGCATCAGTGCGGCTGTGCCTTTGTTCTTCAGGTCTTTGCCGTCCATCTCAAATACACCTTTGTTGTCGAATTTGAGTGGCGCATAGGTGAAGCCTACCCATAGGTTGGCACCGTTTTGCAATGTCGTGTCGGGTATTTCAATGTGTAGTACCTGTGCCGATACTGCCAGTGGCAGAGCGGCGAGCAGGGTGAATAATGTCTTTTTCATTGTTCTTGTTTATTTGAAGAGTTCTGCAAGTTTGTTCTGCAAGTCTTCACCACGGAGGTTCTTGCCGACAATATTGCCTTTTTTGTCTACGAGTATGTTGGCAGGAATGGCCTTGATGTTGTAGGCGGCAGAAGCGGCGCAGCCCCATCCCTTGAGGTCGCTCATGTGGTGCCAAGGCATCTGCAGGCGTGTGATGGCCTTCTTCCATGCCTCCTTATTGTTGTCGAACGACACACCGATAACGTCAAAACCTTTCTGGTGATACGTGTTGTAGGCTTTCACCACGTTGGGCATTTCATGGCAGCAGGGACCACACCAACTTGCCCAGAAGTCAACGAGCACATATTTGCTTTTGCCCACATAGTCGGAAAGTTTCATGGTCTTGCCGTTAGGGTCAGGCATGGCGAGGTCGGTATATTTCTGTCCTATGGCAGACTTGGCTTCAGCCGCGCGCTCGTTCATCAGTTGAGTATAATAATAGTAGTGGTGTCCCTCACCCATCTTTTTCAAAATGTCATCTTGCTCCGCTTTGCTGAACAGTCCTTGGCGGTAGGCGAAGAGCATGTCGCTGAGGGCTGATGGAATGTGGTCGACAAGATACTTCTTGGTAAAATTGTCTCGGATTTTAACGAGCGAGTCACATTCTATTTTTGCCTTTGCCTTGGCTTCCTGTGTGGACGTGCTGTCCATACAGATTTTCCATGGGACGTCCACGGCATCCTCATAGGGCTTGATTGCTTTTTGGTATTCTTCATAATCTTTGTTGGCTGGTCCACCCTTGACAATAGCTTTCTTCTTTTCCTTCACCCCTTCACGGTTGTCGAAAATCTGTATTTCAATATCGGCGTTTTCGAGCATCACGTCTGCCCAGTCGATGGCTGTTCCCTTATGGAAAGGAAGGATATAGCGGTTGGCAAGACCGTCAAACTCACCTTTAAATTCAAATTTGTTGTTCTTTACGTATGCCGTGTCAATAGGAACCATACTGAAAAGTCCCTGCATCTCGCATAAGTACACCGTGTCACCGTCCACCACACCTTCAGATGTTCCAGTGATGTGATAACCATTGCCGGCAGTGGCTACGGTCATCATTGATGCCATAGCGGCAACAGATAAAATTAGCTTTTTCATTTCTTTTGTTTTTATTGGTTTTTATATTTGTCTGCTATTGGTATTTTTCCATGATTTCTCTTACCGCCTGTGGATTAGATGGCGAGTTGAGCACCTTGCCGTTTGGCGTAATCATCAGGTAATAAGGCACACCGTCGCCCACTTGATACTTGTGGAAGAGGTCTTGGTAGCCTTTCTCCGTGGTGATATATTGTGGCCATGGTTCAGGATGTTTCTCCATAGCCTTGCGCCAGGCATCGTCCTTTTTGTCTATGGACACACCGATGACAGCCAGTTTCTGTGGATATTCCTCCGCAATCTTTCTCACCTCAGGCATGGAAGCAATGCAGATGCCGCACCACGAAGCCCAGAAGTCAACGAGCACAAACTTGTTCTTGGGTAAGACTTTCATCAGACTGCGTACTTTTCCTTTGGTGTCTTTCAACTCCAGATCCACAAGTTCACCGCCCTTGGTGGTCTTCTTGGCATAAGCGATGCGTTGTTTGAATTCCTCCATTCTCAACGGATCATTTGGCTGTGCCTTGGTGATTTTCTCCTCGAGTGTATTTACCTGTTCTGCCGTGAGGTTATATCCTCGTTTTAGCATGTTGTTGGCGAGATAGATGGAGACGATGGATTGTGGATAGGCATTGATAAACGTCCAGTCACGGTCTTCGCCCTTCATGTTCTGGTAAGCGTTGAAGTCCTTTTGCACTTCACCACCAACCACGTTCAAGTCCTTGTCCACGGTGATGTCGTCGTTAGACAGGAAAACATCCGTATAGGTCCATCGGATGGAATCGTTTGGCCAGTTGTTCTTGTCAACGAGTTTCAAGTTATTGGTCATCAGTGTGCCCGGAAAGGCATGTGTCAGTTTTCCCGTCAGCACGAACTTTCCGTCCTTGATGGTCCCGTGAGCCACTTCTTCCGAATAACTGGAGTCAGTATGACAGCATATTCCCACTTCATACCCGTCAGGCATGTTTACCTGTCCTCTAACAATAAACCCTCTGTCTTGGGCGCCTATGGTGAGGCTGCCCAAGCAGAGGATAAGAGATAAGAGATTTTTTCTCATGTAGAGATGTCTATTTTAGTTTATAAACCTTTTTGCCATTGATGATATACAAGCCTTGTTCTGTCGCATTGTTGAGCTTTTGTCCTTTGAGGTTGTATATACCATTCTTTGAAGTAGATTTCTTTTGAACTTGAACTTCTTTAATACCTGTTGGATTCGGATTATACCAGTAGATGATTTCTGGTGCTTCGGTTACTCCCTCCAAGGCTGTATAACTTGCTTCAGGAAGAGCGAAGTATGCAGTCTTAGGTTCTATGAAAGTGCCTTCTTTGAGTTTCTTGAACTGTTTGTTCTCAATGTCTACTGAATAGTATTTGCTTCGTACTGTCAATGTATCAATAATTACACCTTTATCTCCGCTCCATTTCAGTTCGTTGTAGCTATAGCCGTCTACTCCAATTTCTGGGTCTTCAACAAAATAGACAGTACCTCTACCATAGAGTAATCTTGGTTCTTTAGCATACAGGAAGGAATATCCACCGCCTGGTACTTGGTAGAACGTTGTCTTGTCTGCACTTTGCTTAAGATTATTTGTTGTCCCCCATGAACTATTGACATAATTGAATTGTTGTTCTTGTACAGAGTCATAAGGAATATCGTATCCTTTGTCGTAGTACACCATCTTGTACCCACCATTTTCCGGGAATTCCACGGTCAGCATTGAGTCACAATCAAAATGTGCTTCGTAGTATGCGCAAGTGTTGATGTTCTTGATGACAAGAGGATTCTCCGTGCTCTTTTCTTTTGTCATCTTATTGACCCAATAGGCAAATTTGGTGGTTTTTGTATTGGTTGGAATAGCCGTAAGTGTTACGTCGTCTCCAATGTTGTTGCACAATTTTGAAGATACAACTTTACCGATGACATCCTGACCGGGAGCCA
>ERZ808270.1399-NODE-1399-length-10407-cov-2.509370_pt1 | contig 10407 bp, 7 predicted proteins | sample MGYA00521082_ERZ808270 | MGnify/ENA primary metagenome ERZ808270 (study PRJEB31516, sample SAMN03275594) | gut metagenome | biome: mammalia-associated habitat; material: feces | host: Papio cynocephalus | place: Kenya | collected 2012-07-27 ...
GGGGATTATGTTGTCCACGAATTCAATGGGATTGGCCAGTTCTTAGGGGTGAAAACCATCGAAGTGGAGGGGGTTCACCGCGACTTCCTCCATATCGCTTATGCGGGGAATGAGTTCCTTTACGTTCCTTTGGAGCAATTCCGGTTGGTCCGGAAATACGCGGGGAGGGAAGGGGCCGCCCCAAAGCTTAGCCATCTTTCCGGCGGGGAGTGGATAAAGCGTAAAGAGAAAATCCAAAAACGGATCAACGAGTTGGCGGACCGCTTGATCGCTTTATACGGAGCCCGCGCCAAGCTTCGTGGGTTCTCTTTCCCCAAAGACGATGAACTCCAAAAACAATTCGAAGGGGAGTTCCCTTATGAACTGACCCCCGACCAGCAGCAAGCCGTCGACGACGTCAAGGCCGATATGGAAAACCCCGATATCATGGATCGCCTCATCTGCGGGGATGTCGGGTTCGGGAAAACCGAAATCGCTTTCCGGGCCGCTTTCAAAGCGATCGACGCGGGGAAGCAGGTCGCGATGCTGGTTCCGACCACCCTTTTGGCCCGGCAGCATTTCGAAGTCGCCCAAAGGCGTTTCTCCTCCTTTGGGGTGAGGATCGCTTTGCTTTCTCGCCTCGTTCCGGCGGATATGCAGCGGAAAACGATCGAAGACATCGCGGACGGGAAAGTCGATTTCGTCATCGGCACCCATCGGCTTCTTTCCAAATCGATTTGCTACAAAGACCTTGGGCTTTTGATCATCGATGAGGAGCAAAGGTTCGGCGTGGAGCAAAAAGAGAAGATCAAGGAGCTCAAAAAAGACATCGATGTCCTCACTCTTTCCGCAACTCCGATCCCTCGCACCCTGCAAATGTCTTTGGTGGGGATCCGCCCAATCTCGGAAATCAATACGGCTCCGCCTTCTAGAATGCCGATCCAAACCTACGTCACCCCTTTTAAGCAAAGCGTCGCCGATGAGCTCATCGAGAAGGAGCTGGCGCGCGGTGGGCAGGTTTTCTACGTTCATAACAACGTCGAATCCATTTACAACGTCGCCGTTAAGATGGAAAAGCGGATCCCAGGCGCCCGCATCGGCGTGGTCCATGGGCAAATGGACCGGGAAGAATCCGAAGCGGTGATGGAGAAATTCTACGATGGCGATGTGAATGTCTTGGTCTGCACTTCCATCGTCGAAAACGGGATCGACGTTCCCAACGCGAACATGATCATCGTGGAGGACGCCGACCGCTTTGGCTTGGCTCAGCTTTATCAGATTAAGGGCCGCGTCGGGCGCGGCAATCGAATCGCATACGCCTATTTGATGTACAAACCTCAGAAAAACATGAATGAGGATGCTCAAAAACGCCTCAAAGCGATCCAGGAGTTCACGGAACTCGGCAGCGGCTACAAAATCGCCCAGCGCGATCTGATGATTCGCGGGGCGGGGGACATCCTAGGCCCTGAGCAGGCTGGATTCATCGATTCGGTTGGCTTGGATCTGTATTTGAAGATGCTCAACGAGGCGGTGGAACAGAAAACCAAAGGCGTCCAGCCGAAGGAAAGGACGCCGAAGAAGCTTTTCGACATCGATGCCTATATCCCGAAGCAATACGCCAACGATTCCGATAAAATCGAGCTTTACCAAGAGCTGGATGACGTAGAAAACGAAAAGGAATTGAAAGAATACGTCAAAAAAATGAAGGACGTGTATGGAAAATTGCCGAAAGAGGTTTCTCTTTTGATCCGCAAAAAACGGATTGACATCATGCTTCAATCCCCGGAGTTCGATTCGGTTTCGGAAAACCCGAACACGGTTGACGTCTTCCTATCCGACGCTTTTTCCTCCAAAGACGGAATGGGCTATGAGCTTTTCAATTCCCTCAACGGCTATTTGGAGATTTTCCGCATGTCCTTCCTGAACCGGAAGCTTCGTCTGATCATGACGAAAAGGGATACTTGGCTGGACGATTTGGAAAAGATCCTCGATTTAATCCACAAGCTCGCTTTGAAACACGGTATTTGCAAAGAATCCCTTTAGGGATTTTTTGTGGTAGGATTGTGCCCGTGAGAATCGACAAATTCCTAAAAGTCTCTAGACTCATCCTGCGGAGGGAAGTCGCCAAGCAGCTTTGTGACGATGGGGACGTCTCCATCAACGGCAAGCCCGCGAAGCCCTCTTCGGAGGTGAATCCCGATGACGTTCTCACTTTGAGGCTTGGGAGGAAGCGCATCACCGTTTCGGTGAGAGAGACCCGGCCCTTTGCCTCGAAAGCGGACGCCGCGAAACTCTATGAGATTATCCGGGATGAGACTTTAACGCAGGAGGACGAGAAATGATTGACTTCAATTTTGACCCCAAAGCCACCTATATCGCTTCGGTGAGCTTCGGCTCGGATTCTATGGCGATGCTCGATATGCTCCAAAAGCAGGACATCAAACCCGTGGTCGCCGCGATCGACTACCACAAGTTCGCTTCCTCCACCGAGGACATGAGGAAACTTGGCGAATACTGCAAGAAGAACGGCTTGGTTTACCGCTTATTGGATTCTTCTACGCTCTCGCAGGCTGAGCAGATGCATTTGGGCGAATCCTTCCATGATTGGGCCAAGAAGCTCCGCTATTCTTGGTACAAAAAGCTCTACGACGAATATCAGGCATCCGCCCTTTTCCTGGCCCATGAGCAGGACGATTTGCTGGAGGCCTATCTGAAGGCCAAGGAAAAGAAACAGACGATCATCAGCTTGGGCCTCAGCAAAATCTCCACCTATGATGGAATGCTCTTGGTCCGGCCCCTCCTGGATTTTTCCAAACAGGATTTGCTGGAATACGACGTCGAAAACAACGTCCCCTTCAATCCCGGCACGGAGAGCGCCCTCGACAAGACGACGCGCTCCTCGATCCGCAAAGACCAAATCTCGAAGCTGAACGAGATCGACCGCGAGAACCTGCTGAACCAACTGAAAGAGGAAGCCAACGAGACCCTCGGCCTCCTCAAGTCCGTTTCCTCTTTCAAAAACGACGAAGAGGAGTCGAACGAACTTGAGATCCGGGCCCTCATCGCTTTGCCCAAAGACGATTTCGCTTCCGCTTTGGTCCGCTTCGTCCAAAAAGTTCCGTCGATTTTGCTCAAGCCGGAGGATTTCGACAAAATCCGCGACTTCTGCCTGAGCGATCAAAGCAACGGGGTTTATCCGTTGAAAGATGGCTACTCTTTGGTCAAGGATTACGATGTTTTGACGTTGGAGAAGGACATCAATCTCATTCGCTACACCTATGTTTTGGACCGCCCTGGGGCATTAGAGACCCCGGAGTTCAGCTTGGACTTCTCTTCCGGGGCCGAAGACCGCGGGCTGAAGGCGGAGGACTATCCCCTCACCATCCGCAACGCCGTGCAATCCGATGGGGTGAAGATCCATGGATATATGGAGCCGGTTCGGAAGCTCTATTCCCTGTGGGGCATGCCCATCGACCTGCGTGAGATCTGGCCCATTTTCTTGAACAGGGAAGGCAAGATCGTCTATGTGCCCCGTTACCGGAGGAATTTTCAAGAATACCATGCCTCGGTCTTGAAGGTGAAAACCGGCATTCGTTGACGTTTGGAACTCATTCTCCTTGCATAAACGGGAATTTGAGATACATTACCCAAAGCCCTGGCCCCTTGGCCGCCTTCCTGGCTTCATAAGGAAGAGAAAGGAACCCCCAAAATGAATGATGGAAACGCGCCGCGCAAAAGAAGCGTACTGTCCTATATCCTGCCTTATGTTTTGATGGCCGCCACGATCGGCGTTTTCGTTTGGATGATCGTCTCCCAGTTCACCGGAAGCGGCGAAACGTGGGCCGAATCGGACATCGATTCCAACATCGGATATGTCCTCAATGAAACCGGAGACGCCTACGCGACTTACGACGTCGAAGCCTATTCCAAAGCCAAAAAGAAAGTCGTCTCCGCTGATGCTTCCCAAAACTATCGCGCCGTGACGGTCAATGGCACCTACATCAACGCCAACAACAATTTCGTTCGCTTCTCCGTCGTCATCGGCCAAAGCGAATGGGAAGAAGCCTTCACCATCGCCGGGGTCGAGCACGCCTCCTACCACGACGTCTTCGCCACCGCCATCCAGACCGCGAAGCAGTGGGCCGAAGCCAACAACCATCAAAATATCTCCCCCTCTTTCAGCAACACCGATGCTTTTAAGGTCTCTTGGTGGGACACCTGGGGTCCGACCCTCATCTCTACCGGGATCATCCTTTTGATCGGCGTCCTTTTCTTCACCCGCATCAACGCCTCCGTCAACGGGGCCAACAATCAGGCCATGTCCTTCAACAAGTCCCCCGCCAGGAGGGCCGACAACACGAAGGTCCGCTTCGACGACGTCGCAGGGTGCGATGCCGAGAAAGCCGAAATGATCGAGCTGGTCGCTTATTTGAAAGACCCCAAGAAATACTCCCAGTTCGGAGCCAGGCTGCCTAAGGGCGTCCTCCTGATCGGCCCCCCGGGCACCGGGAAGACCCTTTTGGCCAAAGCCGTGGCCGGCGAGGCCGGGGTCCCCTTCTATTCGATCTCCGGCTCTGATTTCGTCGAAATGTACGTCGGCGTCGGCGCGGGCCGCGTTCGCGACTTGTTCAAAAAAGCGAAGCAAAGCGCCCCCTGCCTCATCTTCATCGATGAAATCGACGCGGTCGGCCGCCAACGCGGCGCCGGCTTAGGCGGAGGCAACGACGAACGTGAGCAGACTTTGAACCAGCTCCTCGTTGAGATGGACGGGTTCGAAGCCAACTCCGGCATTCTCGTCATCGCCGCCACCAACCGCGACGACGTCCTTGATCCGGCCCTTCGCCGCGCAGGGCGTTTCGACCGCACGATCACCGTTTCCCTGCCTGACGCCGCCGGGCGCGAAGCCATCCTCAAAGTCCACGCCAGGAACAAGAAAATCGACCCCTCCGTCGACTTCCACGCCCTCGCCAAGCGGACCGTCGGGTTCTCCGGCGCCGATTTGGACAACGTCCTCAACGAAGCGGCGATCCTCGCCGTCCGTGGAGGCAAACCCGACGTCGGCATGGCCGATATCGACGAGGCCATCGATCGGCGCATCGCCGGCCCGGCCAAAACCTCCAAAGGCATGTCCAAACACGAGAGGGAGGAAGTGGCCTACCACGAAGCGGGCCACGCCGTCATTGGCATCAATCTTCCCTTCTCCGACAAAGTCCAAAAAATCACCATCATCCCGCGCGGCAATACCGGCGGCCATGTCCTTATGACTCCGGAAGACGATCGCTTCCTCCTTACCAAGAACGAAATGATCGCCCGCATCACCGGCCTCCTCGGCGGCCGCGCCTCCGAAGAGATCTTCTTCGGGGACGTCACCACGGGAGCCAGCAACGACATCCAAGAAGCCACCCGTTTGGCCCGTTCGATGGTTACCGAATACGGCATGTCCGAACTCGGCCCCATCCAATATGAAAGGGATACCGGATCGGTGTTCCTCGGCCGCGATTACGCGTCTACCCAAAAGAATTTCTCCACTCAGGTGGCTTACGAAATCGACAAAGCCGTCCGCGAAATCATCGAGACCGCCTATAAGCGGGCGCACGATTTGCTGATCGAGCACAAAGACGAGGTCATCAAGATCGCGGAGACGCTTCTGGAGAAAGAAACCATCACCGCGGAGGAAATCGATTCGCTCCTCGGCACAAAACCCGCCGTCGAAGAAGACGACGAACCTTCCGCCCCGGCGAAAGAGGAAAAGACGAAATCGGAAACCCCGAAAGACGAGGCTCCGAAAGCGAAAGATCCCTCTCCGAAGAAAGGCGAATAAGCGAATGTCAGCGCCAGGCGGAAGCTTGGCGCTTTCTTCTTGCCCCTTTTTCCTGTAAAACAGGGCGTATGAAAATCGGGAACCTCGAAATAAGGGGCCGCGTCGTTCTCGGCCCGATGGCCGGGATCTCCACGCTGGCGTACCGGGAATTCATGAAGCCCTTCGGGGTCGGGCTTTCCTATACCGAGATGGTTTCCGACTGCGGTTTGGACTATAAAAACAAAAGGACCTACGAATATTTGGCGACTTCGGAAGAAGATTCCCCGGTTGGGATCCAACTTTTCGGATTCAGTTTGGAGCACACGCTCCCCGCGATCGAGATCTGCCAACGCCACGGCGGGTACGATGTTTTGGACATCAACCTCGGATGCCCCGTGACGAAAGTCGTCAAAACCGGGGCGGGATCGGCTTGGCTGAAGCATCCTCAAGCTTTGTATGAATATATGTCGGGAGTGGCGAAGGCTTCCCAAAAACCTGTCACGGCAAAAATCCGTTTGGGATGGGACGAAGGTTCCATCAATGTCTTCGAAGTGGCGTCCCTTTTGGAAAAGGCTGGCGTTCAGGCTTTGACGGTGCATTGCAGAACCCGTTCCCAAGGATACTCGGGCCAGGCCGATTACCGCGCGATCGCGGGGCTTAAGGAAAGGCTTTCGATTCCTTTGATCGTCTCCGGGGACATCTTCACGGCGGAGAAGGCGAAGGAAGCGGTGGACATCACCCACGCCGATGCGGTCATGGTGGCCCGGGGAGGGGTGGGGCATCCTTTCTTGGTGAAGCAGATCAATTCCTATTTGGAAAACGGCATCCTTCTGCCGGATTCGGATGCGGTGACCCAAGCACGTTATGCGAAGGATTTTTCCACCAGGCTCATCCGTTTGAAGGGCGAGGGGGTGGGGGTGAAGGAATTGCGGGGGATTTTGCCGCATTTCTTTTCCGGGTATCCGGGATACAAAAAGCTCCGCAACGAAATCGCGATGAACATCAAAACCTCGGATGACGTGGAACGTCTTTTGGATGGGGTGATCCTCCGTGGCGGCTGCTGAGGAATACCAAAGTCATGGCTTCGGCCCCATTTACGATGGGAACTCCCGCGTTTTGATTTTGGGCTCTTTCCCTTCGGCGGTTTCCCGGCGGCAGGATTTCTACTACGCGAATCCCCGGAACCGTTTTTGGAACGTCCTAGGCGGGGTTTTCGGAGAGGACGTCCCCTTAGACAAAGCAGGGAAGATCGCTTTTTGCCTTCGCCATGGAATCGCCTTATACGATTCCTTGGAAGGATGCCTTATCGCCTCTTCCAGCGACGCCAGCATCCGATCTCCCCGCCCCAGCGATCTATCCCCTATTTTTGCGAAGGCTTCAATCGAGAAGGTGCTTTGCAATGGGAAGGCCGCGGGCCATTATTACGATCTTTTCCAAGCGATGAGGTATCCCGTTCCCCATAAAGTCCTGCCGTCGACTTCCCCCGCCAACGCCTCTATTTCCTTGCCGCAGCTGATCGCTTGCTACAAAGAAGCAATTTTCTGATTGGTTTCCCTTGACGGCGGCCCGACTTTGTAGAAAATAGTTCGGTACCTAACGAAGGAGGAGAGCCATGAACAAAGACACCAACGTCACCAAAATCAGAGACCTTGGCCGCGAGCTCCGCGTTTTGTTCCGGAAACGCTACAGCGAAAAGATGCCCAAAGATGTCAGCCGCGTGGAAGGCCGTTTCTTGGGTTACATCTACGACTATCAGGACGAAGGGGTCATCTCCAGCGACTTGGTTCGCGCCTTCCAGCTGAAGAAGTCCACGGTCTCCGAGACCCTCTCCTCTTTGCAGGGGAAGGGGTTCATCGAATTCGCCCCAAGCGAAGAGGACCGAAGGAAGAAGATAATCCGCCTCGGCAAAAAAGGCATGGAACACCAAAAGGAAATCGCGCCGATCATCGAGGAGTTCGATTCCATTTTGGACAACGCCCTGAGCGAAGAAGAACAAGCGCAATTCGAGGCGATTTACGCCCGGCTGATGAAAGCCATGAAAGAGAAGGAGGAAGCATGAGTAAGAAAATCGAAACCACCGTTGAGGATCAGCAGGTCCTCAACGCGGTGAATCAGCGCGACGAGGAAGCAATCAACGCAAGCAAGAAGCTGCATATTTTCCGTTCCCTTTTCTCTTATATGAAGGGCTTTTGGCTGGATGTGGTTCTAGCTTGGATCTTCGTCGCCTTGGAAGTCATCTGCGAAGTCCTGATTCCATTCTTCTCCGAATATTTGGTGGACTCCTTGAAGGAGAACCCCATCGATTTGGGCGAAGTTTGGATGTGGTCCGGCCTCATGATGGGCATGGCGGTGGCGAGCTGCCTATTCGGAATCCTCGCCGGATTCGTCGCCGCGAAAGCCTCCGCCGGATTCGGTCGGAACCTCCGTCAGGCGATGTATTACCACATCCAAGATTATTCTTTCTCCAACATCGACAAATTCTCCACGGCCTCTTTGGTCACCCGCTTGACAACGGACGTCACCAACGTCCAATTCTCCGTGCAGATGATCCTCCGCCTGGTCGTTCGTGCTCCTTTGATGATGGTGGTGGCTTTTGTGATGGCGTGCATCAAATCCTGGGAATTGTCCTTGATTATTTTGGCCACCATCCCCTTCTTGGCCGCGGTGCTCTTTTCCATTTCTATCGTGACTCACCCCGTCTTCGTCCGCGTCTTCAACGCCTACGACGATTTGAACGCCTCCGTTCAAGAGAACCTCAACGGCATCCGCGTGGTGAAGTCCTTCGGCAGGGAGGATTTCGAATCGCAGAAGTTCGGCAAGGTATCCTATTTCATCTATAAGAACTTCATCCGCGCGGAGCGTTTGCTCGCCTTCAACAACCCGGCGATGCAGCTTTCCGTCTACGCGGCCATGCTTTTGATTTCCTATTTCGGGGCTTTGGCCATCCAAAAGTCCGGGGATGCCGATCCTGGATTCACCACGGGGGCTTTGACCTCGCTGCTTTCCTACATCATGATGATCCTCAATTCGCTGATGATGGTCTCCATGTCCTTCGTCATGGTCATCATCGCGAAGAACTCCGCGGAGCGAATCACTGAGGTTTTGATTGAGAAACCCGACATCGTTTCCCCTCAGAACGCGGTGACGGAAGTCAAAGACGGATCGGTGGATTTCGATCATGTCAGCTTCCGCTATTCCGCCACGGCGGAGAAAGACACCCTCCACGACATCGATTTGCACATCAAAAGCGGGTCCACGGTCGGTATCCTCGGCGTGACCGGGAGCGCTAAGTCGACCTTGATTTCCCTCATCGCCCGCCTTTACGACGCAAGCGAAGGCCAGGTCAAAGTGGGCGGAGTCAACGTGAAGGATTACGATCTGACCGCCCTCCGCGACGCCGTCTCCGTCGTTTTGCAGAAAAACGTCCTGTTCTCAGGAACCATCAAGAGCAATTTGCTTTGGGGCAATCAAAACGCGACCGATGAACAGATCCGGAGAGCCGCCCATTTGGCCTGCGCGGACGAATTCATCTCCACCTTCCCCAAAGGGTATGACACCCCGATCGATGAGGGTGGGACCAACGTCTCCGGCGGCCAAAAGCAAAGGCTTTGCATCGCCAGGGCCTTGCTGAAAAACCCGAAGATCCTGATCCTCGACGATTCCACCTCCGCCGTCGACACTCATACCGACGCGATCATCCGGCATAGCTTCAAAACCGAGATCCCGGAAGTGACGAAGTTCATCATCGCCCAGCGCATCCTTTCTTTGAAAGACTGCGACGTGATCCTTCTTTTGGACGATGGGAAAATCATCGCCCAAGGGAACAACGATGAGCTGATGAAGACTTCCCCCGTGTATCGGGAGATTTACGAAACCCAGTTGGGAGGAGGCGATTTCGATGAGCAATAAAAAGAGAATGGGCGCGAAAGGCAATCGCCTTTCGTTCAAGCAAGAAGCTCACATTTTGTCCCGCTTGATGAAGATGATGTTCCGCCAATACCCTTGGCAGCTGCCTTTGGCGGGGCTTGTCATCATCCTTTCCTCCTTGGCTGGGGTCGTCGGCAACGTGTTCGTCGGTCAGATCGTCATCGGCCATTACGTTCCTGCCCTCGTTGGGAAGGAAAGCGCCTTGACGGGCCTTTGGGCCGCGATTTTCGACCCTCTTTCCTTTGAGCAGGCCATTTTGGTGATGGTGGGGGTGTATTTGGTCGGCATCGTTTCGGCCTACCTCTATCAGATCATGGTCTCGGTCATTGGGCAGGGATTCCAAAAGAACTTCCGCGATTCGGTCTTCGCCCACATGGAGACCCTCCCCCTTTCCTACTTCGACACCCGCACCCACGGGGACATCATGTCCATCTATACCAACGACATCGACACCCTCCGCGAATTCACCAGCCGCGTCCTGCCGATGGTCGTCCAATCCTTGGTGACGATGATCATCGCCTTCGTCGCGATGATCGCTTCCTCTTGGATCATGACCCTCGTTGTCCTGGCCTTCTTCGCCATCATATTGACCGTCGTGCTCATTGTCACCCACCAATCCGCCCATTTCTTCGTGGCTCAGCAAAGGGCTTTGGGGAAAACCGACGGCTACATCGAGGAGATGATTTCCGGGCAGAAGGTCA
>ERZ808270.1401-NODE-1401-length-10380-cov-3.202421_pt1 | contig 10380 bp, 6 predicted proteins | sample MGYA00521082_ERZ808270 | MGnify/ENA primary metagenome ERZ808270 (study PRJEB31516, sample SAMN03275594) | gut metagenome | biome: mammalia-associated habitat; material: feces | host: Papio cynocephalus | place: Kenya | collected 2012-07-27 ...
GCGGTTTTTACGAACATGGCGATGTCGCCCGTCCACCCCAGTCTTTCGTCTCTTTGGGGACAATCGGTTGGAATCTCTAAGAAGTTACATTTTGTGGACCATAAGACATTGGATGCCAATTGGTTGATTTTTTCATTTTGCGATTTGAAAAAACCGATTCGCTTGATGTCGGAGTAGACGACAATTCCTTTGAAAACGGAAAGGGAAAGACTCTTTGGCTTCTTAATCAAACGGATATAACGACCGCACCCGAAAGAGAAAAGCGGTTTAAAAACATCCTTTTTTCCAGAGAGGGTGTATTCGAAATAGGATTTTGCTTGGCGATAGTTCTCTCGGTAGAAATTGCCATTCTTATCTAAGACCTCGGCATAGTCATAGCCTATCTTTTCTCCCCTTTCCCCTTTTATCGTGATTTCAACAAAACCCGTAAATTCTTGTCCGAAGTCGACAATTGTTTCCCCATTTGGCGCCACGAACATTCTTTTTGGGCGGATGATCTCTTTTTCTCTTACGGGCAAGCCTTCTTGGGGGATGAGGTTCTTTTTCAAGCGGTGGATCTCCGCCTTTCCGAGATAAACTTTTTGAGCTGTTTTATCTTCGCTTTCCCCCAAGTAGATCCCCGCATCCTTGATGTAAGAGGAATAGACGTCCCAAGTGGCGTCGCTTTTTAAGATAATCCGTTCTTTCTCCTCTTCGCTTTTTATAAGTCTAAAGCGAAGGGCAGCCCCGTCTTTTTGATAGGGATAGGGGCGCCAGCCGAATTTTCTTGCCGCCCCATAGCCTTCCGAGAGAAGGAATGTTATTTCATTTTTGCCTTCTTTGAGGAAAGAGGTGACTTCGTAGCATTGCACTTGAAGTCTATTGCGGTAGGAGGTGTAGCCTGGCATAAAGAGATCAGCCGTGATTCTTTGACCGTTGATAAAACATTGATAAAAGCCCATCGCCGTAGCTTCAAGAAAGAACTTATAGTCTCCCTTGTTTTTTAACTGAAAGCTTTTTTCGAAGGAAGGGACGGGAATGCGAGGGAATGATATCCAACTTGATTTTTCTAACATGCCTCCATTATTGCGGTTTCTTCTCATTTCGAAAAGCGTTAAGGAACATCGCGCATTTTTTTACGAAAAAAGAACAATGGAAAGACGGAAAATGACAGAAAACCATCCATCCTGCTTGTTCTTTTTCCTTCTTTCGCCCCTATAATTAGACATTAGGAGATATTGAGATGGAGAAAATTTATTTAAAACTGTTTTATCCTTTTTTGAGAAACGGTACGCTTAAGCCTCTTGTGATCGAAGAAATTTCCGATAATCCCGAGCATCAGTGGCTTCGCCCTGCTGTGGTTGTTGTTGCGGGAGGCGCGTATTCGGGAGTGAGCAATAGAGAAGGCGAGGTGGTGGCCTCCCGCTTCTTGGCGGCAGGATTCCAGACATTCATCCTCACTTATAGCACCAGTCGAAGTGGCGGCCATTATCCCGACCAGCTCGAAGAGCTTGCTGCGGCCGTCGACTATGTGAAAAAGAATGCCGAAAAGTACCATGTCAACCCCGAGGAGGTTTTTGCTATGGGTTTCTCGGCGGGCGGACACTTGGTGGCGGACCTTGCCATGGAGGCTCCCCGTCTTAAGAAGGAAAAAGGACTTGATTGCACTTTGCGCGCTATCGGGCTTGGCTATCCGGTTATTTCAAACCATCCAGGAATGGGTGAAATGAATTCTTACCGAAATATCGTAGAAGGCTATGACGAAAGGAAGAAAGAGGAGTTGAGGGAGCGTCTTTCTTTGGAAGACAAGGTCAGAAACGACAATCCTCCCGCCTATATTTTCGCGACCGGAACCGATCAAGTCGTTCCAGTGGCGAATAGCATTGCCTATGCGTCTGCCCTTTGGAAGGCGGGCGTTGCTTGTGAACTCCATGTTTTTGCCAAAGGGGATCATGGCCTATCGACCGGCGATAAGGAGATTACGGACTTCCCTTGGTTTGGGGAGCATTCGGAAGGCGTCACCCATTGGGTGAAGGAATGCATCCTATTCTGGCGCTCTTTCGTCAAGGAAAAATTCTAAATATCTTTTTCAAATCACGTTCCTTCTTTGTTGCTATAATGCAAAGAGAAGGAACTTTTCTTTTTGGAGGAAGACATCATGCTTGAGATTATTACGCTCATTTTTGCTATTTTGGCCTTTCTTACGGCCTTCATCGTTCTTCTTGTTTTCTTAATAAAAAAACAAAAATCAACGGTAGAACCCGTTTCGATTGATTTATCTGAACTTCAAAATAATCAAATTCGTAGCAGCGCCGAGATTAAAACAACCATTGAAAATCTAGAGAAGAACATTTCTTTGAGGATGGAAGGAGAAATGGAAGCGAAACTCCAAGCGCAATCCAACGCCTTGCTCAAGATGATGAAAGAAGAATCGGAGATTGACAACAAAAGATTGAATGATTTCCAACAAGTCGTGAATACCAATCTCAACAATCAAGTGAAGACCATGAATGAGACTATCGACCGTAGGATATCGGATATCACTTCCAAGACGAACGAGCAAATGGATGCGGTGAGGAAATCGATGAAGGATTTGGCCGATGCCGACACCAAGCGCCTTAACGACTTCCAAAGCACCATTAATAGCGCGCTTCTCCTTCAAATGAAGACCATGAATGAACGCATTGATCTTTCTATGAAAACCATTAATGATCGAGTGAATCAATCTCTTAACGATGGCTTCAAAGGAACCTCCGAATCGATGGTCAATCTTCAAAAACAGCTTGGAATGGTCGAAGAGGCCCAAAAGAACATCAATAGCCTCCAAAACGAAATCACTTCTCTTAAAGACGTTCTTTCGAACAATCAAGAAAGAGGAAAATATGGAGAATTCCAATTGGAGCTCCTTTTGGAAAATCTTTTCGAAGGAAGCAAAGGTCTCCTTTATGACACGCAATACGTCTTGGAAAAAGCGAAAGGCGACGAAAAAGAACTTCGACCAGACGCCGTCATTTTCCTAGATGGCGAGGCCCATCACCAAATTATTTGCATTGATAGCAAATTCTCTCTTACCGGTTATGAGGATTTGTTCGATAGCAATGCCCACCTATCCGACGAAGAAATTGAAAAAGCGAAAAATGCCTTCAAAAACGCCACTAAATTAAGGATAGACGAGACTTCCAAATACATTATCAAAGGGAAAACGATTTCCAATGCCATCATGTTTATACCTAATGACGGCGTCTTCGCCTATATCCATAACGAATTCCCTGAACTCATCGACTACGCCAAAAGGAAAGCGGTCGTTCTTGTCTCTCCGACCATTTTGCAACCTCTTCTTGCTTCCTTCCGCGTCATTCAAATCGATGCCAAAAAGAGCAAGAACATCGCCAAAATCAATGAAGAGCTCAACGCCTTAGGGAACGAGTTTAAGAAATTTGCCCCAAGATGGGACGCGTTAAATAACAGCATCCAGGGATTGGTTAAAAAGACGGATCAATTTGATACTACCGTTGGGAAGATCGGCAAGCGGTTCGACCGCGTTCAGAAAATAGATTTTGAACCAGAGGATGGCACTGATAATAAGGAGCCAATTGATGCGATTGGTGATTCCATAGATGTGAATGAAGAAAGGGAAAAGAGTCTCTAACGCTGAAGCGCAGGGTCATCTTTTTCTAAGCGGATAGATCCCTTTTTTGAAAAGACGATTCTATCTTTTCTCAAACACTTCTTTAAAGGAAAGTCATGCATGCTACTACTTTATAGAGGATTAACGCAATGTGAGGTAGTTAGATATGATATCGTTGATATCGTCCAAATCGCTTTTTTGATCAAATGAAATGCCAAGATCATTAGATTCAATGGTGTCTATCATTCTTTTTGCCTTCACATTCAGTCTTTCCAATATGGACTCGTCGATAGAACCGAATCCTTTCGAAGGGCGCCTTGCTATGGAATAATAATAATTCGTTGTTTGGTTTGGCATAAGCCCGACCCTGTTTATTCGGTCTTTCGATTGGAGCATATAAGTTAAATTGAATCCATATTCTAAATAAATGGCATGGTGACATACCATATGGAGAGAGACCGATTCTGCCAATGTGTTTGGATTCGTAACAAGCACTTGAGCATGGCCATATTTAAACAAATTAATCTTCTGATTGCGCGATAATGCGGAATCCCTTCCAGATACGCTTATAGCATCGATGCCCTCTTTTTTTAATTCCGAAATAACAAGGTCGATGGTATCAACGAATAGGCACCAAACCAGCACTTTGTTTCCCTTTGAAACGAGCGTTTTGATTAGTTGTAGTGTCTTCCTTGTTTTTGAGGCCATTTGAATTTTATCTATCATTTCATTTTGTTGTTCCGAATAAAGACATGCTTGACTAGACAGCGAATTTTTAAAATTTGGTTCTCTCCAAATATCCGACTCGTCATACAAAGAAGATAAATCTTCGATGGAGATGTTATTTTTTAAAAGCCTTGGGTTTGATGTGGCTTGAATTAGTCGGATGTATTTTAACAAAGGATTTCTATATGCCTTCCAAATCGTTTCCAAAAGGCTCGCTTCCTCCTTTGTCGGATCGACTCCACAGGTAATGAGGTCATCTGGGTTTGGAGGTGGCACGGATAGCTGTGATTTTGTTGTACGGACAAAGGTTGGATAAAGCGCCTTCCGAATTTGGCCTTCGATGATTGGATTGTTATCGGCTTGGCGAAGCCTATTCTCGCTTATTGTGCTGCTTAGAGATCCATCTAAATCATCCGGATAAAGGATTTTAAGGTAATTGAGGACATCAACAAAAGAATTTGGGAGCGGCGTACCGGTTAGAGCCAATTTGAAGGTAGGAGCTTCCGGACACCCATTAATCAAATCAATAAAAGCCTTTGCTCGAACTCCTACTACGGATTTAAGTTTATGAATTTCGTCAAAGATGAGCAATGTCTTGGAATCTAACACTCTTTTTTGCAAGAGCATCTTTTTTTGAGGGGAAGAAAGCCATTCGTAGTTGAAAAGATAAACATCGTATTTGTACTTCTCTAATATTCTTTCAAAATCTGTTTTGTGCTCAGAAATATCAAAAAAAGACAAGCTTCTTTTTCCCTCGAAAATCGCCTTTCCTTCATCTTTCCACGCATTAAAGCAGTTTAAAGGGCCAAATACTACAATGTGATTGGCTTTTTCTCCGCTATCGCCATGATGAGATAAATAGGCATATAGGCCATAGGAGATGTATGTTTTTCCTGTTCCTGGAACCGAGTAATCGGCGGAAGATTCCATAGCATAGTGGAAAAAGGCATTTTCCATTTGCCTATCTTTAAGCTTTTTCGTCATTTCTCCGTCTACTACATTCTTGAATTCATAAAAACAATTGCTCCATAAATTCATATTCTTTTTGTCTTTGATGGAAGCGCCAAGTTTCAGCCTTTTCGCCAATTGTAGGTCATTTTCTTCCAAGAATAGTTGCGCGCCTGGACTAAGGGAATAGGAAATACCAAATTTACTTAGGGTGGGGAGAATGACATCTCGTATATCGTGAACGCTTAAAACGTGAATAATATAGTTCGATTCGGCGACCATTTCCCATTTTTCGTTATAACGAGTTTTTAGGACCATCGGCTGCTTTAAAAGCTTTTCTTTTGTGTAATCTTTGAAGGAAATGGTTTTCTGCTCTTTGCTGATGTCAATGGTCAAACAATCACGATATTCATAAAATTCTTCTTCGGAGGAGAAGGTGCGATTTTTCGAATAGGATTTCAACTTATCAAAGAGTTTTCCCATCGGGAATTCCGTTCTTACGACGTCTGGAGAATATGTATTGTTCCATAGTTTTTCGAACATGTTTAAGCCATCTTCGACATCGGGATTTTGTCCATTGAAGTTTGTGAATACATGGAAGTTTTCCGCATTTTTTAAAATTCCATTTATCGTTTCGTTTCCTGATCCATCAAAATAGACGACGTTTCCGGAAGTGTCTTTGAATATTCCTGCTTTGATATGGCACAAAGAAGACTCGCTATTGAGCATAAAAGCAATTTTCACTTCCGCTAAGCCACGCTGGATTAAATAAGATAGATTGCAAATTTCAAAATCATCCATCAGTAGAGAATCGTGTGCGCTTAATTCGTTTGCGATATTATCCATTTTGGCTTTGTAGCCTTGCTCGATGGAAGCCATTTCTTCTGGAGAGATTTGATTGGAGAAGATAAAACGAATTCGGCCTTTTTGTCCGAAAAATTTATGCAATCCAGAGCAGAAACTTTTAAGAATCGCGGATGAAAAATAAGCCGATATTCTGTCATATTCGTTTGAGGCTGATAGACACGGCAAATAAAAATCTGTTAGCAAATTCGATCCATCTGCGGAAGGATCGTATCTTCGCTTCAACGGTATGTCTCTTAAGCTATTTTGCGGCATCTTTGACTTGCTTTAACCGGCCTTCGATTATTTCTATTTTTTGCAACACGCTTTCTTTATCGTGAGTTTCTAAACCACGGACAAGGGCCAAATCAATCGCATTCAAATTTTTGATAGCGCTTTCTATTGCTTTGATAGGCCCATTTGCTGCTGCTTCCACGTCTTGTTTGAAAGAACCGTCGCTATAAGCTTCGGTTAATACTTTACTTAATGAATCGTTTTCTGCCATTAATTCGGCGCTTTCTTCGGGTGAATTAGAAGGACGGTCCCCGTTTGAAACTACTTTGCAAATGAGTTTCCTGTTGTCCGGTTTGTCCATAGCGTCTTTGATTTCACCGAAAAGCGCTCCTTCTTTTATAGCAGAATCCAAAACATTACGGATTTTTCTGGTTCTGTCTCCAGTTTGCTCGAGGGTCATGAAAGAATAGATGTAGAATTTTTTATCGTTCCATTCTTCTTCCGACATTTTTGCCTTTTTTTTGGCAATATCTTCGATTGGCCCGTCTAACTTTTCGTTCTTTAGGATGTAAAACGCTTTCGGTTTGTTTCTCCACTCCAAATAATCGAGCATGATGTTTACGATGGCTCTGTTGTTTTTGAAGTCACTTAATTTCATTCCGGATGCGTGGCAATAGGTTTTGTCATCGCAAACCTTTGTTTCTGGATTCATCACATCCTTGTAGAAACTAACTAAAAAGTCTATTTTGTTATAACCTCTTTTCTCATCGACGTTGAATTGAAGATTAAGTTCAAGCAATTTGATCATCGTCCAAAAATCTTTTTCGCATTTTTCTGGAACATGGATGCAGGCCGCCTCAAAAAAAGCGTATTTTGGGTCGCCCGTTTCTTTGAATAATTCTCGCAAAGCCGTGAAGCGTCTATTGCCGTCGATGATTCGTCCATCCGAGAGAACGACTCCTGGCTGTTGCTGCCCTTTTGCCCTTATATCTTCTTTCGTTTTGTTGAATGAAACAAATTTGTCGTCGGATGACTTTTTGATAAAATCCGAGATTATATCGTTATATCTTTCTTTATCTTCGGAGATCAGCCGTTTTAACGGCTTGTCTTTTTTTGTATCTTCGTATTCCTCTATATACGTTGAGATTCGTCCATTCATATCGTTGTAATAAAGAAGGCCGAGCGGAATTCTATAGGATGGCTCGTCAGAAGTTTTCCCATTTATTGTTAGCCTTATTCGCAGACTTGGATCATATTCGTTCAATCTTTTTTCGTCTATACTAATCATGTTCACCCTCCATATGGTTTCTGATGATTTGAGTAAGATATTTTTTGTTCAGCCAAAAAGACTGCTTGGGTAGGCAAATGAAATTGGTTGAAATGTCCCTTTTGGGGATATTTACCGAATCCATCCCGTTCCGTCCATGAGGTCTAACGTGACACACGGTCGTCTGTTTTTCTCTTGGAAAATTGAGCACGATTTTGCCATCGTTTTCTATTCGGCTGACTACGTTGCCCGATAAAAGAATCTCTTTTGTCTTTTCCCATGTGTCTTTGACTTCGCTATCTAATGTTTCTTTCGGCAATCTCCATAGAAAGGCATCCCAAAAGAAGACTTTCCTTATGGCATCTTCTTTAAAGACGAAGAGAAGAAAGCTTTTTGACAGTTGTTCTCTTAAAGTCGAATTGCCCCAACTCTCCTTGACGAGCGAAGAGAAATCGATGACAGGGAAAGACATGGATTCATTTGGTATGCCACGAGCGTTCACTTGAATGGTTTTAAATTTGATGGATTCGTGTTTTAAAAGGGCTTCGCCGAAGACGCTTCCTTTATAGGAATCGATTAGTTTTTTTGCCAATATGGCATTTTTGGATTTTGCCGTAGTGGTGATGCGGAATTTTTCGCTTAATTCATCGAAATTTTGCCCAACGTAAGATTTTAAATGGCTTAACAAGGAGACAATCTCTTTCCCGAAATCCATAATTATTTCTCCTTGATGATGATAGGAATGATGACGTCGCCTAAACGTTTTATGACGCCGCAAACCAGGGCGTTACCCATCATGAAATAACGTCTTTTGTAGGGCATGGTATCTGTCCAGTTGTCCGGGAACTGATTAATTCTTTCGCATTCTACGGCGCTCAAAATTCGCCGTTTTCCCGTTTTCGGATCGTCGATAATGTGTGTGGAACGGTTAATTGTCCCTTCGCTCGTTAACATTGTTCTAGCAGGTTTATCAAGGTTATCGGGATTTGCGATTGGGCCTTCCGAATAATAATATTGGTGACCGCTTTTAGAGGTCCTTAGGATTCTTTTGGCGCCCTTAAGATAATTGAATTTCTCTATGCTTTTTCCGGATAGAAAAAGTTCTTTTTTTACATCATCGTGCTCAATTATCTCTTTTAAGGGCGTTGCTTTTTCAATTACAGGGGTTGTTTTTGCTGTATAAATCATGCCGTTTGCCATGAAACCGCTGTTTTCGAACCCGAAAGAGAAATTATTTTGAAGGTCTAAAAGAGAAGGAAACGCTTTTGATGAAATATCGACGCTTTTCACTTGTATATCTTCTTGCGTAACAGGAAAAGCGGAAGGAAAGACCCCTGCCTTTTTTAACACTTCATCGGGATTTAAATGGGAAATCTTCTTATAAAGCTGAGTGGTGTTCCTAAAAGCAAATATAAAAGTCCTTTTCCTTCGTTGAGGGAACCCATAATCTGCAGCATTGATGACTCTATATTCAACTGCATAATCATTATCCAAAAAGCAACGGAGAATTATTCCAAAATCCCGACCGCGCTGTTTTGATGGTGCTTTAATTAGACGATCAACATTCTCTAGCAACACAAAGGAAGGGTTTTTAGCGGCCAATATTTCGTTAATTTGCCACCAAAGCACACCTTTTTTGCCTTCAATCCCTTTTTCGTTGGTGAGACTTCTTGCGACGGAATAATCTTGGCAAGGAAAACCACCAACGAGCAGCGTATGATCTGGGATTTCGAGTGTTTTGTTTACCTTAGAGATATCTACGTTGGAATTATGCGTCGAAGGGAATCTTTTGTTATAGCAATCAAATGCGTATTGTGCCTTGGTAGAAGGCTCCCACTGATTTGCCCAAACGAATTTTACTCTCTCTCTCTCTCTCACTTTGTCGTTTTCAAAAGTCACTTCGTTTAAGCCGACTCTAAAACCGCCTACTCCCGCGAATAATTCGATTGCCGTTGGCATAGTAGCCAACCCTCTTCTGTTTGCCATTTTTCGTACCTAAATTCAAAAGTATTCTACGTTGTGGTTTTGGAGAATGCTCTTCGCCATCTGCACAACATTATAATTTGCCTTTTGACTGTATTTAAGAGATTTTTCACTCTTGATCGCACAAAAATAATTTTTGTAAAAATGCAATACACGATGAAAGAAACAAATTTAGGCATAACGCATTTATTCTTGCTTTCTCTCTTTAAATATCCACTTTTTGGAAGTTTTTTTCTCCTTTCCTTTCGGATAAGAAAGTGAAAAGAAAGAAACACCCTATCCCGAAGGCCAATATGGCTATTTGCGTCCATAAGGCAAGGCCTTCGAATGTGTTTATGAAAGTTGCTGCATTCGGAACGGCCATAAAGACGGCCATGATGACGCCCATTAAAACCATCGTTACCAAGTCTCCGATGATAAAGGGGATGGAATTCTTGCCTTCGGGCTTTTTATAAAACCAGGGAAGAACGATGAGATTGAAGATTCCAAAAAGGAAGAAGACGAAGCCAAACATGGCGATGTTTACGCCTAATTCCGGATATTCGACCATTTCTTTGTCAAGAGAGATAAAGAACGTTCGTAGGATGCCAAAGGGAATGGAAATGAGGATCGTTAACAGCTCTAAAAAAGAAAGAAGAAGCGTTTTTCCTTTGACGACATCCCCTTTCCGGATTGGCAAGGTGCTGGTGTAAAGGATGTCACGATTCGCCGCTCCTAAGGCGAAGATGACTGTCAAACCTGCTAAAGGATAAAAGAAGGAAACAAGGCTTGG